>Ga0209702_10000095_pt1 | contig 154756 bp, 156 predicted proteins | sample FRY01_FD_187210 | JGI IMG/M metagenome (GOLD analysis project Ga0209702, IMG submission 187210) | Freshwater microbial communities from Lake Fryxell liftoff mats and glacier meltwater in Antarctica - FRY-01 (SPAdes) (version 2) | ecosystem: Environmental > Aquatic > Freshwater > Ice > Glacier...
TATAAACCAACATCCGTCCAGTTTTCTCCAAAAATGATATCCAAATAAAAAGAAATTACAAATAAAGGAATAAACAGAAAAGAGCTTATAAACAATAAATGCTTGGTAGTTTTTATAACCAATTCATTCAAGTTGCCTTCTTCATTATATATTTTACTTGCTTTATTAAAGAAAACTAGATTTATAGATTGTTGAAAAATTCCCACAGGTGCTCTCGTAAATTTAACAGCAAGGCCGTAAATTCCTGAACTAGCTAAACCAAAATATTTGGTAATTAAAAGTACTGGTAGTTCATTAGAAAGATTATTGGTTAGGTTAATAATCGTATTAAAAACAGGGATGTCTTTATATTTTTTTGCTAAAAAAAACATTCTTTTGTAAGACACTTCTTTTGTTAAATGAACCATCGATTTCGCGGATGCTTTTATTAAAAAAAGGAGTTGTAAAAATTGACCAAACAGCATTCCTGGAATTAATCCAAAAGAATTAAAAGAGCTAAAACCAGTAGCTACTTGAGACGAACTCATTACAGCAGACTTAGCTAATACACCTTTAGAAATATTTTTAAACATATTTGTTCTGTTGTTCCAATAATCAAAAATTGAAACGCTTCCGAAAAGAAAAACACTTAGCGGTAATAAATAAATAAAATTAGCGAGTTCTGTTATATTAAAAAAGGCAGCGATATTTTCATTAAAAAAGAAGATTAGTAAAAGTAACAATAGGCAATAGCTTACTAAGATAATAAAAGAAAAACCGGCTAAATTAATAGCGTCTGTATCTTCTTTTGGTAAAACAATGGCAAATTCATATTGTAAAGTTGCCAATGGTTTTAGAATTAAGGTTGCGGACGAAAACAACATATAAATACCAAAAATTTCTGTAGAAAAAAGTCGAGTAAGTACTAATATTGAACCGTAAATAACAACTTGACTCAAAGCAGAACCGGTTATTAATGTTAAAACATTTTTAACAAACTCTTTTTTTAAAAAAGAAAATAGTTGCATATTACTGGCTTAAATACTGTCTTCAAATATAATGGAAATGAAACATATACAGCATGTCTTTTTTGATTTAGATCATACTTTATGGGATTTTGAAAAAAACTCTGACTTGGCTTTTAAAAAAGTTTTCGATAAGCAAAATATTACCATAGATTTAAATAGTTTTTTAGAAATTTATAGACCTTTAAATCATCAATATTGGAAATTATACAGAGAAGAAAAAGTAACTAAAGAAGAATTAAGATATGAAAGATTAAAAAAATCTTTTGATGCTGTAAATTATATTATATCAGACGATTTAATTGATGTAATTGCATTTGAATATGTTGAATTTATGCCAGACTTTAATCATTTATTTGAGCATACTTTTGAAATCTTAGATTATTTAAAAGGTAAATATCAACTACATATTATTACAAACGGATTTGAAGAAATTCAAACTAAGAAAATGCAAACTTCAAATATTTTACATTATTTTAAGGAAGTTATTACTTCTGAATCTGTAGGAGTTAAAAAACCAAATCCTAAAGTTTTTAACTATGCATTAGAGGTCGCAAATGCTAAAAAAGAAAATTCCATAATGATTGGTGATAATATTGAAGCAGATATTCAAGGTGCAATAGATGTTGGTATGTATGCAATACATTTTAATTTTGAAGGAGAAAATATAAATAATTCGAGCTTTCCTAGTATTAAATCTCTTTTAGAATTAAAGCAATATCTTTAGCGGAATTTACGTTTTAAAAATAGAATAATATTTTATGAAGTTCCCCGCTAAAATAGGTGTAGTAATATGCTTTTTTGTGTTTACATCTTGTTACGAAAGTTTAGATTTTAATCAATTAAATGATTATGTTTATAAACCAGTATTTACATCAGCTTTAACTTATTTTACAGTTGTACCAGCTCAATTTTTTAATACTTTGGGTATTCAACAAAATAGCATTTCTGATATTACACAATTTAAAGGATTTCAGAATTCATATATCAAAGATAACCTTGTTAAAATAAATTTTAATGCAGAGATTAAAAACGAATTTGACAGAGAAGTTACAATTCTAGTTGATTTTTTAAACAAGAATGATGCTGTTGTCTATTCTTTTACGCCTATTATAGTTGAAGGAGGCAACTTAAATTTCACCTTTTTAGAAGAGATTGAAATCGCATTAAATAAAAATATCTTAAATACAACCAAAGTAAGAATTTCAACAGAAATAGAGAATACAAAAACTCAAATGAATCCTGCTGACACGAGAGAGTTTGTGTTTAAATCATTCAGTAACATTATACATAGAATCAAGTATATAAAAAATGAAGAAAATCTTATTTTTTGTACTGATTTTTTCAGCTGTTAAATTTTCTGCTCAGAACAAACAGGTCTTATACGATTTTGCAGAGTTACCGCAAACATTATTATTAAATCCAGGCGCAGAAACAAATTATAAATTTCACTTTGGACTTCCTTTAATGTCTGGTCTTTCTATTGATTTAGGGTCTTCTGGCGCAGTTTTAACGGATGTTTTTGCTTATGATAATATAAATATTGATAATAAAATTTCTACTCTTTTAAACAATCTTACTACAACAGATTTTGTTAAATTTAATAGTCAAATTGAGGTTTTAAATGGAGGATTTAGAACAAATACAAAAACCTATATAAGTTTTGGTTTTTATAATGAAATAGATGCGATTAGTTATTATCCTAAAGATTTTTTTATTTTATTTAGTGAAGGGAATAATCCACATTTAAATAAAAGTTTTAGTGCATCACAATTACTTTATAAATTTGATGTTTTAGGGGTTATACACGCAGGAGTATCAAGAAAAATCAATGATAAATTAACCGCAGGAGGAAGGTTTAAAATTTATTCATCTGCTTTAAATATCGAGTCATCAAATAATACTGGTACTTTCACGACAGTTTTAGGAACAGATAACATTTACAAACATTATTTTAGTAATATAAATATTAATGCAAGATCGTCTGGTTTATTTAACGAGGATGAGGTTATAGAAGACTCAGACACATATGTAAATAATACTTTTTTTGGTGGTAATCTAGGAATTGGTTTTGATTTTGGTGCAACGTATCATATAAATCAACAATTAGAATTTTCTGGAAGTGTTTTAGATTTAGGTTTTATTAACCACAAAAAAAATATTAAAAATACTACAGCAAAAGGTAATTTTATTTTTGAAGGAGTTGAGTTTCAATACGATCCTAACAATCCAATAAATTATTGGGGACAAATTGATAGTAATTTTAGAAAGCAACTCCCAACCGCCGAAAACCAAGAATCTTATATTTCTTGGAGGCCTGTAAAATTAAATGCTTCCTTAAAGTATAGTTTTGGAGAAATAAGAAGCAAAATTTGTTACGATAATACGTACAAAGATTTTTATACAGATGCTATTGGTGTTCAGCTTTACAGTATTTTTAGACCATTAAGCCCACAATTAGCACTTACTGGTTTTTATCAAAAATCAATTACACATAAAATTCATACAAAGGTAACGTATATGATAGATGATTTTTCTTATGCTAATATCGGAGCAGGGCTGTCTGCTCAATTTGGCAAGGTAAATTTATACGGTATGTTAGACAACATTCTAGAATATAGAAATCTTTCATCTGCAAATAGTATATCTTTACAAGTAGGATTTAATGTAATATTTAATTAAAATGATAAAAAAATCGGCCTTTTTTTTAGTTCTTTTAATAAGTACTTCGCTTTTTAGCCAGCAAACAAACTTTAATAAATATCAGTATATAATTGTACCTGACAAATTCGATTTTGTAAATAAAACAGACCAGTATCAAACAAGTTCGGTGACAAAATTTTTGTTGAAAAAAAAAGGCTTTAAAGTTTTTTTAAGCAATGAACAGCTTCCTGAAGTATTAAGTAATAATAAATGTTTAGCTTTATTCGCATCTGTTATTGACAACTCAAACATGTTTACAATTAAAAATAGTATAACAATAAAAGATTGTTATGGTAAAACATTATTGACTTCAGCGGTGGGTAAAAGCAAAGAAAAAGTTTATGATAAAGGATATCAAGAAGCCATAAGAAATGCTTTTGAATCTATGTCTGATTTTAAATATAGTTACAATTCTTCTGTGGAAACTTTTAAAAAGGAAGAAGTTACTGTTAATGAAATTTCTAAAAAAGAGATTATTCCAGTTGTAAAAGAAAAAAAAGTAGATCTTATTTCTGAAGTTAAAACCGAATTAAACAAAGAAAAAACAGTAGCCTTTAAATCCGTTGAGTTTTTATATTCACAACCTAAAAACAACGGATTTCAATTAGTTAACACAAAGCCAGAGGTAGTTTTCGTAATTTTAAAAACAAATGTTAAAGATGTTTTTATTATTAAGGACAAAAACGGAATTCTTTATAAAGTAGGAGAGAATTGGGTTGCAGAGTACTATGAAAACAATCAATTAATTACAATACAATATCAAATAAAATTCTAGTAATTGTATTTGTTTTTCCATCTATTTTTTAAGGTTTCTCTGAACTGATTTTCTCTAGAATTATTTCCAGGTTCGTATAATTTTGTACCAGAAATTTCATCAGGTAGAAATTCTTGATCAACAAAATTATTAGGATAGTCATGAGAGTATTTGTAATTTTTACCATAATCTAAATCTTTCATTAATTTAGTTGGGGCATTTCTTAAATGCAACGGAATTGACAAATCACCCGTTTTTTGAACTAAATTTATAGCATTATTAATCGCTAGATAAGAAGCATTGCTTTTTGGCGAATTTGCTAAGTAAACCGCACATTGACTTAATATAATTCTAGATTCAGGATTGCCAATTACCGAAACTGCTTGAAACGTATTATTTGCTAAAATTAAAGCTGTAGGATTTGCATTTCCAATATCTTCGGATGCAGAAATTAATAATCTTCTTGCAATAAATTTAACGTCCTCGCCGCCTTCAATCATTCTAGCCAACCAATAAACTGCACCGTTGGGGTCACTTCCTCGAATCGATTTTATAAAAGCAGAAACAATATCATAATGTTGCTCACCGGTTTTATCATATCTCGCCGTATTTTTTTGCACTTTTTCTAAAACAAGCTTATTTGTAATTTCAATTTCGTCATCCGCAGAAACTAATAACTCAAAAATATTTAGAAGTTTTCTGGCATCACCACTCGAAACTTGTAGTAAAGCATCCGTTTCTTTTAAAGTAATTTTTTTTATTGATAAAAAAGCATCTTTTTCAATTGCTCTATGCAGTAATGCAACTAAATCTTCTTTATCAAAAGAGTTTAAAATATAAACTTGACAGCGTGAGAGTAGGGCAGGAATCACTTCAAAACTTGGATTTTCTGTTGTTGCACCAATCAAAGTAACCCAACCTTTTTCTACTGCACCAAGTAACGAGTCTTGTTGCGATTTACTAAACCGGTGGATTTCGTCAATAAATAAAATAGGATTTTTTGTTGTAAATAAACCACCACTCTTTTTCGCCTTTTCTATAATTTCTCTCACATCTTTTACGCCAGAACTTATGGCGCTCAAAGTGTAAAAAGGCCTTTTAGATTCTGTAGCAATTATATTTGCAAGTGTTGTTTTTCCAATTCCTGGAGGACCCCAAAGAATTAAAGACGGAATGATTCCTTGTTTTATTAATTTTGTTAAAACGCCATTTTTGCCAACTAAATGTTGCTGACTAATATAATCTTCAAGTGTTTTAGGTCTAATTCTTTCTGCCAAAGGTTCATTCATTTTGTAAAAATAACAAAGATTTCTGACAGAAATTGCATAATTTGTATTTGGTTAGATTTTTGTTATTTTATGGTAAATGAAAGAAGAATATAAAATTAAATTATCAAAGTCATTTTTAACAGTTCCAATTGTATATGTAGTTGCAATTTGGATTATTTATTTGATTGAAATAATATTTAACCTCAATTTTAATAAATATGGAGTTTTCCCTCGAACTTTAGATGGTTTTAAGGGTGTTTTCTTAACTCATTTTATTCATAGTGATACAAGTCATCTCTTTAACAACTCTATTCCTTTATTCGTGCTTTTATGCAGTCTTTTTTATTTTTATAAAGAGGTCGCCTACAAAGTTTTATTGCTTGGAGGACTTTTAACAGGATTTTTAACTTGGATAATAGCTAGAGATTCTTATCATATTGGCGCAAGTGGAATTGTATACCTTTTATTTAGTTTTGTTTTCTTTAGCGGAATAATAAGAAAGCACTATAGATTAGTTGCGCTTTCTTTAATTATTATTTTTCTTTATGGAAGTATGATTTGGTATGTATTACCAATAAAAGATGGAATGTCTTGGGAAGGACATTTATCTGGTTTTTTAACAGGATTTTTATTTGCAATTATATACAGAAATAAGGGTATGATAAGACAAGAACATCAATTTCAAGAAACTGATTTTGATTTGCTTTTTGATGTAAACGGTAATTTTTGTCCACCCAAAATAGAAGAATCAGAAGAAAAACAAAAAAACATATCATAAAAATAGCAAAGGAGTCCTAAAATTTTAATTTTCGATAACTGATAACTGATAACTGATAACTGATAACTGATAACTGATAACTTATAACTGATTTACTCTTTACTCACAACTACTCTCTGTCTTAAGGTTTCATATAAAAAAGCTCCACAAGCTACTGAAACATTTAGAGAAGCTATTTCACCTAGTAGAGGTAATTTTGCTTTATAATCTACCATTTTTAAAACAGAAGGGTTTACACCCTTATCTTCAGAACCCATAACTATTGCTATTGGTTGATTAAAGTTGATGTCATAAACTAATTCATCAGTTTTTTCTGTAGCTGCAACTGTTTTAATATCCGCTGCTTGCAATAAATATAAGGCATCTTTAATATGATCTACTTTACAAATTGGTATTTTAAACGCTGCACCAGCAGAAGTTTTTATTGTTTCAGCGTTTACAGGTGCACTTCCATTTTTTTGGATAATAATTCCATTAACACCAGTGCATTCTGCCGTTCTAATAATTGCACCAAAATTACGAACATCAGAAAGTTGGTCTAAAACTAAAAATAAAGGAATCTTATCACTTTCTAAAGTCTCTTCTATTAGTCTTTCTAGGTCATAAAAATCTATAGGTGATATTTGTGCAACAGCCCCTTGATGATTACTATTTTTAGACAATCTATCTAATTTTTCTACAGGAACCAGACTCGTGGTTATCTTCTTGTCTTTTATTATTTTATCTAATTCATAAAATAGATTTCCTCTCAATCCTTTTTGAAGATATATTTTATTTATTGTTGAATCACTTTCTATTGCTTCAATAATTGCTCTAATCCCAAAAATAATAGTCTTCTCAGTCATCTTGTAATTTAATTTTTAGATAAAAAAAGATCGTAACTAGAAAGTTACGATCTTTGTATAAGTGTTAAGTAAATTTAATTGATAGTAAAAGTTCCTTGAACGCCTGCTCCATATTTTCCATTTGTAGAAAATACTTGTAAGCCATTTACAGATACAGTCATTGCACCAGCACCATCACCATATTGGTCATATACTTGAATTAAGTAGTTTCCTGCAGGTAAACAAGCGGCATCTCTTTGAGTACCAGTTGTTCCAGCTGGGTAACCACCGTAACCTGGTGTTGCACTGTTACTCATTAAAATAACCCCAGTTGTTGCATTTCTAATTCTCCAGTAAACTTCTTCTGGATAACTATCTAAAGCTACAACAGTTTTAACTTTACCATCGCCAGAAGGACAACCTTTTGCTACTTTTAAAGTAATACTTGCACCAACAATTAAATCTGCTGTTTGAGTCATTGCAATTGATAATGTCTTATCTTCTATGATAGATAAATTTACATCTTTAAATACTACATCAATTTTTCCTTCATTTGTATTAGCTGGAATCGTAACGGATGTTGGCGCTGTGTATGATGATGCGTCTAATGTACCAGATATTGTCAATTCAATAGTTCTGTCTGCACCTGTTACATTTGCTGTAAAAACACTGATTGATTTTGCTAAATCTTGTCCTGGTGAAACAGTAATATCACCTAGGTAAGATTCGAAAGAAGCATAGGCAGTTCCTGGTGCTTCAACTTCATCCTTACAGCTATTAAGCGATACTAAACTTATAAAAAGTATAGCGTATAATTTTAAGTTTTTCATTTTATATATTTTTAAGAATGAATAGGAGATTGTTACAGCTCCTATTCAAAAGTTCTTATTAGTTATTTTGAGTAGAGATAAAAGGATTAAATTGAATTTCTCCTTCTGGAATCTCAAACGTCATTCTTTCATCATTATAAGGTATTGGAGTACCTACAAAAGATAAATGATTAGAACCTCTAACTATAGTAGCTTTATTACGCTTCATAGCTAAGTAACTTTTACCTTCTCCCCATAACTCCATTCTAGTTTGTAAATAGATTTCGCTTTTAAGAGCTTGACCTGATAAACCATCAATATAAGAAGCATCTGGTACTCTTTGGCTAACTAAAGCTTTTAATTCTGTTCTTGCTTGACCGTCATTACCTGAAAACGCGGCATATTCAGCTGCTAAAAGATGCATTTCTGCAACTCTCATGTACACATAATCCGCCTTTACAATTCTAGAAGTACCATATCTTGTTCTGTCTGAATCATAAAATTTATTTAAAGGCATTAAATGTCTTGCAGTTCCTGGCTCTACATTAAATTGTGCTTTTCTAAAGTCATTTGCAGGAATTGAAGCAAAAAGACCAGCATCAATAGATTTTGAATCACCAAATGCAGGATAACTATAACTAAAGTAATCCATTTGACCCCACCAAGAAACTAATCCTAAACCAATTTCGTCATTTAAATCAACACCCCACATCCATCCTGGAGTAGCAACATTGTTAAAACCACCTGTGATTTCTGTAGAATTCATAAGAGTATAACCACCAGTCATAGCTGCTTTAGCCATATTATATGCCTTTGTATAGTCAGTACCTCTAGCACCTAATACATAAGAATAAATACCTTGAGCAACAGATTGGTTTATTTGAGTTTTATTACCTCTTGAGAAGCCATTTAATAACGATATTGCATCCGTTAAATCTGCTTCCATTAAGTCATATATTTCACTTGCAGGTACTTTAGGACCGTTTAAATCTGTAGCACTTCTGTAAATTGGTAATATAGGTTCTGCACCATCATAAGACTTTTGAAAGAATTGAGTCAAATAAAAGTAAGAATGAGCACGTAACGCTTTTGCTTGTCCCATAATTGCTTTGTTAGCATCACTTTCTGGAGTAATATCCATACCACCTAAACCATCAATTACTTCATTACAACTTCTTACGATTCTGTAGTAGTATCTCCAAACTTGTCTGTTGTCTCCAGAAGTAAAATCTAAAGGAGCTTGATACTCTGTAATACTAGCTCTATACCATCCGTAAACACTTTGGCTTAAAGCCATGTCACTTGCTAGCATATCACCAAATACATCGTACGATTTCATACCAAAATCATCATGACCAGTAGTACCACCAGTTCCCGTAGTAAATGTAAGTGAATACACACCACCCATTAAAGCACCTGATACTTCTGGATCAACTGCAGACGCTTGCTCAAGTTGAGCAGATGTAAGTGAAGCAGAACCTCTTAGGGCCGGCTTTTCTAAAAAGTCATCTCCACAACTTACAGTCACGATAGCTAGTGCAGAGAGTAATCCGTATTTAATTATTTTATTCATTTTTATTTTTTTAAGTTATTTATTATTAAAATTTAACTCTAACACCTAATGTCATAGTTGTCATAGGCGCATATAATCTTCGTCCTGAGTTTCCTGACTCGCTTGTATTTGGCAAGAAACCATTTCTAGCAGTAGCGTTAAATAAGTTATCTGCAGACATCCAAATATTTACTGTACTTAAAGAAATTTTCTCTAAATACTGACTTGGTACATTATAACCGATATTTACGTTATTTAAAGCAATAAAATCTGTTGAAGTTATAAATCTTGTTGATGTAGACGTACCATTTACAATTGCATTATCTGTTAAAGCAGGAACATCAGTAATGTCTCCTGGATTTTGCCATCTGTTTGCAATGTCTTTGTGGTAGTTATTACCAACTGCTCCAAAACGATCAGACATTAATTCTTGATATTGTCCATCGAAAGCGTAACCACCTAAACTATAGGTAAATTGAGCACCAAAGTTGAAATTACCAACTACTCCTGATAAACGGAAAGCACCTCTTACATCTGCAATTGCAGATTTGTTAGCATATACATCTGAAGCATCAGCATATGTTCTAGTTACTGTCTTCTTGATATTTGCATTTTGTACTTTAGATTGATATTCTACGATAGAACCAGTATTGTTTTTAATCGTAGCGTCTGCAGGAATCCATGATCCACTTGAGTAAGAAGAAGGCTCACCAGCATCTAAAATGTTATTATTGTTAACATCATCGTAGTATTGGAACCACATTGGAGCTCCATCAGTTGGATCTACACCAGCCCATTCACGCATATAGAAATCAAATATAGATCTTCCTTTAGACCATCCATAAGAACCATTTGGTGTTAATATTTGTGGCTCTCCAGTTGCAGGATCTAATGGCATAGTTTGTATTTCATTATTAACTATTTCACCATTTATAGATAAGTCTAAACTAAATCCTTTTTTCTTAACTAAATGCGCAGTTGCATCAAACTCTAAACCTGCATTTATCAATTCACCATCATTAACTGTGATTGAAGAGATACCTTGAGAAGGTCCAACAAAACGGTTAAATATTAAGTTATCAGTAAGTTTGCTGTAATAATCTAGATTAAGATCTAAATATTTACCAAAGCTCATCTCCGCACCAACTTGAATTTGTTTTGTAGTTTCCCATGTAAGATCTGGATTACCATTATTACCTGGCGCTAAAGAAATAGCTCCTCCTAAATTACCACCATTATAGGTATTGTAACCTGAGAAGAAACCTACTCCTGCTTGATCACCAGTTACACCATAAGAAGTTTTTAATTTCAAGTAGCTTACCACTTTATTTGTAAAAAAATCTTCATTACTAGCTATCCAAGAAGCACCAACTGAACCAAATGTACCCCATTTCTCGTTCACAAATCTAGAAGACCCGTCTGTTCTAATCGAAGCTGAAAAGTAATATTTTTGATCAAAATTATAATTTGCTTGACCAAAGTAAGATTCAATTGTATAACCACTAGAAGAACCAGAAGCTAAACCTAAAGCAGATTGAAAGTTATCCAAGTCATATAAAAATGGACTTATTTGTAATCCCTTAGAAACCGAAGCAAAATTTTGATTAAACTCAGTACTTTCATGTGCTGCTAAAGCATCAAAAGAATGATTTCCAAAAGAATTGTCGTATCTTATTATTTGTAAGATATTTTGAGTTAAACTAGAAAAATCATTAATGGTTAAGTCACCGCTTGTTGATACACCACCACCATAAAATTTGTTAGTATAATCTCTATTTTTTTGTGTAGCAAATTGCACACCATAACGAATTTCTGCAGATAGGTTATCTGTAAATTTAAAATTAGCAGAAAAGTTACCATTCATCTCATGACGATTAGTACCATTAAAATCGTACTTAGCAGAACCAATTGGGTTTAAACCATTCGCGTTTGGTCTATCTCTAAATCCTGAAAGAGAACCATAATCATATTGGAATCCACCATAAAATAAATCTGGTACTAACTCTCCATTATCATCTCTTAACAATACAGGAAAAATAGGTGCCATTTTATCAGCAAATTCGAATACATTTTCAGAACCTTGTATTTGTCCGTTAGCTATATTTTCAGAATATGCATAACCAATGTTAGAATTTAATTTTAACCAAGGCTTCACATCACTAGTTAAGTTTAAACGTGTAGTATATCTTTTGTAGCTTGTATTTATAGAATAACCATTGTCATCTAAGTAACCAAAAGAAGCAAAGTACTTTGTGTCTTTAGTACCACCACCCATTCTTAAATTTGTCTCAGTTCTAAGGGCAGTATCAAAAGCAGCATCAGCAAATCTTTGAGGTGAATATTTTCTTGTTACACCTGCGCGAACTTGACCAGTTGCTGGATCGATAAGATCTGCACCGCTAGCTACATTCCACATATTATAACCTGGAGCTACATAATTACCCGTAAATAATTGAGCATTTGCATAAGCTACGGGATCAGCATTACCTGTAACCACACCTCTGTTTTTAATACCTTCCCATACATACCCAATGTATTCTTCTGGTGAAGTAATAACATCGTATCTTGGAATAAGTTGGTCATTGATACCTGTTTTGATATCTAACTCGATGTATGAGTTACTAGAACTACCAGCTTTAGTTGTAATTAAAACAACACCGTTTGCACCTCTAGAACCATAAATGGCTGTAGCAGTTGCATCCTTTAAGATTGTAGTACTAGAAATATCACTAGGGTTTATAGAGTTGATACTTCCAGAGAAAGGAACACCATCTACTACATATAATGGATCTCTGTTTCCATTTACAGAACCATAACCTCTAATTCTAATACTACCAACTGTACCTGGTTGACCAGACGAATTAATAACTGTAACACCCGCAACTTCACCTATTAAGGCTTGAGAAACGTTTGAAAAGTTTTTAACTTCAAGTTGTTCTTGCTTTACAACAGATGCTGTACCAACGAATGCTTGTTTTGTAGAAGTACCATAACCAATAACAACGATTTCATCTAAAACATTTGCGTCTTCGGCTAACTTAACGTCTATAGTGCTAGATGTACCAACCACCTTTTCTGTTACTTTGTAACCTAAATATCTAAAAACTAAAACATCACCTGTTTTTGCTAAAATAGAATATTTACCGTCAAAATTAGTTTCAGTACCCTTGTTAGTACCTTTTATTAAAACACTTACTCCAGGTAAACTTCCTGAATCATCAGAAACAATACCGGAAATAGTTTTGTCTTGTGCAAAGGATATTTGCACAACAAACGCTAGTAATAGCGTTAAAATTCCATTAAACTTTGTCTTCATTTTATAATTATTTGAATTAATTTATACCAAAAGTCTTAAATAAATCTTAAATAAACTATTTTTTAACACTAATTTATTGTAAAAAACTCAAATTTATTTAATAATTGTTCTCTTGTTGGTGTTTATAATTTTTTTAAACAAAAAAAACCAGTCATTTCCGACTGGTTTCTTCTATTTAAATTGTAAAAACTATTTAAACAACCATAATTTGGTGTCTAATTCGTCAATACCTTGCGCTGAAACAGCAGCATTGTAGTTTGTTTCATTTAAAGATCCTGCTGTTGCAGAGTATCCATGTCTTTGTGGAATCCCTGTTGCGTTCGATAATAAATCAGCAGCGATAATTAAAGGAATTCTAGAATCTGTTCCTTCAGCTTTAAATCTTCTCCATTCTGCCCAGCTGTTATAGCCTTGTAAATATAGAGACACCCATTTTTCATAAGCAATGTCAGCAACACCTGTATAAGCATTTGCAGCTAAGTACACGGTTGCATCAGCATTAGATACGCCCCATTGCTCCATAGAAGCCATTACAGCAAGTCCGTAAAGTGTAGCGGCATTTTCTGTTGTCCATCCTTTAGCAGCAGCTTCAGCTCTTGCAAATAATACTTCTGAATATGTATAGATCATTAAAGGTGCATCACCTTTGTTAATAATATTATCAGTCATGAAAGAATAATCATCTGTTGCAGAGTTAGAAATACCATAAGGTGCACCAATATAAGTAGCAGATGTAGTTGCTAGTTCAGAAAACATAGCTAACCTTGGATCTTCTGGAGCAGTATTTGTTCCTGAACCAATTAATACATTTACAAACACATCACTTAATAAATAATCTCTTCTAGACTCAAATCTGTCTTGCCAAGGGTTGTCATTTGTGTCTTCTGATAAATAAGTATACTGAATGTTATTCGCATTTGAGCTTATAGCTCCTGCTCTACCTGCATTAAATACAGCTCTACCCGTAGTTGGATCTGCTTTAGATAAACGTAAACCCATTACGGTTTTGATAGTGTTTGCAAATGTTCTCCATTGTGTCATATCACCTCCAAAAAGGATATCACCAGCAGGACCGTTTCCACCATCTATCATAGCCATAGCACCGTCTAATTCAGTTAATAAACCCATATATATAGATTCTTGTGAATCATATTTAGGTTGTGTTATAGTACCTGCAGAATTTGCTTCAGAATAAGGTAAGTAACCCCATCTTTCAGTCATCATTTGAAAGTACCAAACTTTTAAAATAGTAGCTGCAGCCATTTGGTTTCCATTAGAACCATAAGCTTGCGCTGCTACTTTTAAATCAGCATCACTGTTAATAGCTATAATTTGCTTAATGTCTTGTAATAATCCATAAGCAGCATCTGTATCCCAATTAAGGGTTTGGTATCTCGACTCTTCATCATATTGTCCATTTGATAAATACTGAACATATAGATTTGCAGTTGTTGCAGCCACATAACTACTCATTCCTCTTTGAACATTGGTAAGTAGTAACGAAGTAACCGCATTACTTGGTCTATTTGGATCTACATTTGTATTTCCAAAATCTACGGTATCGCAGGCTGTAAATGATATCAATACAGCTAGGATAAGCGTTTTAATTTTATTAATTTGTTTCATTTTTTAATTTTTTTTAATTAAAATGTCATTCTTACGTTAAATCCTACTGTTCTAACATTAGGTAATTGACCACCTTCTGTCCAGTTAACACCATCCGCAGTTTCAATCTCTGAAGGATCTAATCCTGGTATCGCTGAATGAATTAACCATACGTTATTAGCAAATACACCTAAGTTTAAAGTCTTAAATGGAGTTTTAGCTAAAACATCTTTAGATAAATCATAATCTAAACGTACAGTTCTTAGTTTGATATAAGAAGCATCGTACAACCATCTTTCATGTAAAGCAAATAATCTACCCCAATAAGTTGCAGCTTCTACATTTAAACTAGCAGGTGCACCAGTTGTTTCGTCAACACCTTCTATTAAAACACCACCACCATCGGCTACAGCATCTCTAACAGGGTTTCCTAAGTTATTGTTTCCTACAGTTTCTATACCTAAGCCAGAATAATTGTTAAACATTCTTGTAACAGAGAACACTTTTCCACCACTTTGAAAATCAACGTCAAAACCTAAGTTAAAATTCTTGTAACTAAAGTTGTTAGATAAACCTCCTGTAAAATCTGGTAAAACATTACCTAAATATTGGTTATTGTCATATCGAGGAGCTCCAGTAGAAGATAAGATAATATTACCAGCATCATCTCTTCTAAAAGCTCTACCATAGATAGCACCCCACTCTTCACCAACTCTTTCTTGCAATTGAATACCTCTCCAAGAGCTTGAAAGTACATTTACATCAACTCCTTCTGCAATAGCATCAACAGTTCTTGTTAATGTAGAAAAGTTTGTATAAACACTCCAGTTAAAGTCTTCTGTTCTAATAGGTGTAAAATTCACTCCTATCTCTAAGCCACTTGTAGTTTGTTCACCACTGTTTAAATAAGTTTGTGTAAAACCTGTAGAACCGTCTAAACTAACTACAGATGGTAAGTCTTTATCCTTTCTATTAAAGTAAGTTACATCCAAGTCAACTTTTCCTTTAAATAGTTTTAATTCAGTACCAAATTCGTAATCAATTCTTTGACCACCTGCTAATAAAGGGTTTGCAAAAGTACCTTGACTACTTAACGTACCACTACTTCCATAAGGAGTACCAATGTTAAACGTTGAACTTAATAAATATCTACTTGGAAAAAATGGACCTGAAGCAGCACTTGCTCTTAATTTACCAAAAGAAATAATATCGTTTTGAGGCAATAATTTTGTAAAGATAAAACTTACAGAACCTCCATAAGTTTCAACTCTGTTGTCTTGTGCATTTGCAGTTGAACCCCAATCAAATCTTGCAGAACCGTCTAAAAACAACATGTCTTTATAACCTAAAGAAGCTTTTGCAAAAACACCTTGAGTCTTTTCTATATAGCTTGAGTTATTTACTGTTGGTCTATCTACAGAAGTACTTAAACTGTAAAAGTTTAAAGTTGTTAATCCTCCGTTAGTGTTACCACTTAAAGATTGTCCACCTCTTGTAATTAATTCGAAACCAGCACTTGCGTTTAAATCTAAGTCTTCAGTTAAGTCTTTAGAATAGTTAACAATACCAAATAATTCATCTCTGTAATCGATACTTGAATTATTACTATAGTTAGGAATAGGGTTTACACCACCAAACGCTAATCTATCATTTCCTTCAAAAGAAGCATATGTTTTTCTTAATTCTAAAAATCCATTTAAATTATCGTTTACAGTATAATTTAAACCGATTTTACCATAAGTAGCATTTTTATTTTGGTAGTTTACATTTTCATTCGTTTCAAATGAAGGTGAGTCCCAGTATAATGGTTGTGTATTTGTTGGACTATTAATGTTCCATGATACAAATTGACCGTTTCTTTTGTAGTCTTTAACTCTATCCATATCCAATTGGCGTTGAAACCATTGGTTAAAGTTTGAAGCTACATTACCATATCCATTATCAGGATTGTTTCTTGTTCTTCTATCTTGATAGTTAATGTTAGCATACGCTTCTAACTTATCTGTAATATTAAACCTGATATTAGTGTATGCTTGCACTTGTCTTCTAAAAGAATTTGGCATAACACTTTCTCTATCAATATTTACAAGACCACCTTTAACGCTATAGCCATCTCCACCTTTTGTAAAATCTACAGTAGTATTCTTTACAGAACCAGTGTTAAAAAAGTCTTTAACATTGTTTGGGTTTGCTTCAAAAGCTCTTAATTTACCAAACTCAGGATCTCCTTGAATCCAAGAATCCCAATGACGAACCATTTGTCCATTCATTTTTGGTCCCCAGCTCTCATCAGCATAATATTCAACCATATCCTGGCCGTTAAAAGCCGACCAAGCAGCAGGATGTTGTGCTGGGTCAAATGTAAATGTGTTGAAATCTTGAGAATAACCACCACCATACTCATTTTGATAAGAAGGTAGTAAATAAACATTTTCTAAAGCTGAACTGTGGTTTAAAGTAATTGTAGATTGACCATTTTTAGCTGTTTTTGTAGTAATAACAATAATACCACTAAAAGCTTCGGGACCATACAATGCTGTCGCAGCTGCTCCTTTAAGAACTGATAAGTCAGCAATGTCGTCTGTGTTAATGTCTGAAATACTATTTACTTTAACGTTGTCAACAATATACAAAGAGATACTTTGACCTCTTAATCGAATACCAGAGTTTCCAAAACCAGCAGATGGTGCTCCAACAGCCTGAACTCCTGAAACTTTACCAGCTAAGGCGTTGTTTAAATCCGTTTCTCTTGTTCTTACAAGATTTTCTGGTTTTACAGATTGTTGAGCAAAACCAAGAGATTTTTTATCTCTTTTAATACCCAATGCTGTAACTACAATTTCATCAAGAACACTTGCGTCTTCTATCATAGTAGTATTCATAGTAGCCGATGCTCCTACGGTTTTTTCCATAGTTTTAAATCCTAAATAACTAAAGCGTAAAACATCACCTGTTTTAGCTTTTATAGAATATTTACCATCGAAATCAGTTTCTGTACCTTTAGTTGTGCCTTTTACAGATACACTTACTCCCGGTAATGAACCAGAAGAATCAGATACAGTTCCAGAAACTGTTTTTTCTTGTGCAAATGTGATTTGCACAACAAACGCTAATAATAGCGTTAAAATCCCTTTAAACTTAGTTTTCATTATTTATTAAATTTGAATTAATTATGTCAAAAGTCTTAAATAAATCTTAAATAAACTATTTTTTAACACTAATATGTTGTTAGAAAATATTTTTTTTATCAAAAACTTGGCCGATTAATGCTGTTTTTCTATGTTTAACTTTGTAAAATATTATTTAAACAGCTATAATTTGTAACTATTACACTAATATTTTTTGATGAAACACTAATATTTTTCTTCGTTTCGCTTTAAAAAAAGCTTAAAGGTGCATAGTATATGTCACTTTTCACAATAATTGTTGTGTCTTATAGTAAATCATTAACCATTGTTAGAGTAATTCTAAAATTTATTTTTCCAGTTAACAATTAATTTAATACTTTCTAAATTAATAGGTTTGGAAGATCTTTTTTCTATTACGGTATTTATATTTATTTGTGAGTTGCTTGTATTAAATAGATACCCTAAACCAAAGCCTAATAAATTTTTGTTGTTTTCTTTTATCCTTCCTATATCTGTAATGGAATATAAATATGATTTCTGGGATGTTAAAAACCGATATTCAATATTAAAAAAAGTATAATTACTAGTAAAAATACTCTGTTCATTAAATCCACGAATTGAATTTGCTCCCCCAATTCTAAAAAGTTCATTGTTTAAATAGGTGTCAGAATTTAAAAAGCCAGTATCATTTTTAATGTAAATACTATTTCTATAATTAATATCCCATATATAAGATGTAATTGTTCTAATTTTAAATTGATTTGAAGAATCACCCTTTAGTCTTCTTCTTCCAATTGAAGGGTTTACTTCTAAAAAAAACGTATCATTAAAAAACGGATCATTTTTAGTCTTTACATAAGACACTTGAAAGCCAATAAAATTGCTATTAAAACTGTTTATGTTGCCTAATATATTTGAATTCTGTAAATTTTTAGAAGATTCAGAATTAAAGGTTAGGCCAATGTTAAGGTTTTTTGAAATTGTGTACTTTATTTTTGAATTAAAAGTGGTGTTTAAAAAAGTTGAATCCTGTTTGTAAATTGAAAATGAAATTTCTGGACTTATTGCAGAATTAAATAGGTATGGAATTTTAGTTAACACTTTAAATTCTTGACGTTCATTTCCAATACTATTCCAAAATAGCACAAACTCTTCCCCAGAATCTAAGACATTATTAAGTTTTAAATCAATATTTCCATTAAACAATAATTTTCCATTTTCCTTGGATGTAAAATTAACTAAGCCGTCAAAGCTGTTATTTTGATGTTTTTTTAAATAAAGATATAGTAAGGTAGAGTCTTTTGTAAATAAAATTTCTGGAGCTTTAATTTCTTTGATAAATTGTAATCCTTTTGATGCATTTGAAATTTCCTCTATTTTTTGCTGATTAAAAACAGAACTCGATTTAATATTAAAGTAGTTTTTTAGAAATGAAGTAGGGAAGTCTTCGTAGCCCTTAATAACTACCCTGTTTATAATTCTTTTTTTGGATGATAGAATTTCTAAATTAGCAAACAGCGTTTTATTTTCAATGATAATATTTTTTAATTGAATTTTAGAAAACGACCTTCCTTGTTTGTCTAAAGATTTTGAGATATCTAATAAAACAACTTGTACCTTTTCTATGGGCACGTAAATTAAGTTATTTTTAATGGTGTAATTTGTGAGTAATAAATTTAAGTTAGGGTTTACCTTTAAAACAGCTTGGTTAATTTTATCGTTTAAAGAAAAATAAAAAATGGAATGTTCTGGTGTTATTCTGGTGCTGTCAATTGTACTTGTAAAATATCCATTGTATTCTAAATAGTTTACAATTTTATCAATTTCAGAATTCACAGAAACGGAATCAATATGCTCTTTTTTGTAATCAATTTTTTTTAAAAACAAATTTTCAACTTTGTTTTTAGAAGTTATTTTTAAATTAATTTTTTGAGCATAAAAACCACTTGAAAAAGAAATAAAAAAAAGAATATATATATAATGACTAATTTTTTGCTTCAAAATAGCTGTAATATTTAGTTCAAATGTAAAATAAAATCATAAAAATTTACGAAATTAAAATCTATTTTAAAAAATAACTTGTTGATATTTGAATAATTAGAATTTAATTGTACATTTGCGGACTCTTAAAAAAGAGACAATGTTTAATTATAAACGAAAAACAGGAATAATTTAGTATGCCAACTATTCAACAATTAGTTCGTAAAGGAAGAACCAAAATAACTAAGAAGAGTAAATCGGCTGCTTTGTCGTCTTGTCCGCAAAGACGTGGAGTATGTACTCGAGTTTATACCACAACACCAAAGAAACCTAATTCAGCAATGCGTAAAGTTGCCAGAGTTAGATTGACAAATGGTAATGAGATAAACGCGTACATCCCAGGTGAAGGACATAACTTACAAGAGCACTCGATAGTATTAGTTAGAGGTGGAAGGGTAAAAGATTTACCAGGTGTTAAATATCACGTGGTACGTGGAGCATTAGATACAGCAGGTGTTGAGGGTAGAACTCAACGTAGATCTAAGTATGGTGCAAAACGCCCAAAAAAGTAATTTAGTAACTTTTTTAATGTAAAGACATGAGAAAAAGAGCAGCAAAAAAAAGGGTCTTATTACCAGATCCAAAGTTTAACGACCAGCTAGTAACGCGTTTCGTTAATAACTTAATGTGGAGTGGTAAGAAGTCTGTAGCGTTTAAGGTGTTTTATGACGCTTTAGATCTAGTAGAAGAAAGAAAAGGAGAAGGCGAAGAAAAATCGGCTTTGGAAATTTGGAAAGATGGATTGTCAAATGTAATGCCTCACGTAGAAGTAAGATCTCGTAGAGTAGGTGGTGCAACATTCCAGATACCAATGCAAATTAGACCAGACCGTAAAGTATCTATGGCCATCAAATGGATGATTTTGTATACTCGTAAGAGAAACGAAAAAACTATGGCACAACGGTTAGCAGCAGAAATTTTAGCAGCAGCTAAAGAAGAAGGTGCAGCAGTAAAAAAACGTACGGATACTCATAAGATGGCAGAAGCAAACAAAGCATTCTCTCACTTTAGATTTTAATAAGAAATGGCAAGAGATTTAACTTTAACTAGAAATATTGGTATTGCTGCCCACATTGATGCAGGTAAAACCACTACAACAGAGCGTATTCTTTATTATACAGGAGTTTCACACAAAATTGGAGAAGTACATGATGGTGCCGCTACAATGGATTGGATGGAACAAGAGCAAGAACGTGGTATTACTATTACGTCTGCAGCTACAACATGCGAATGGATGTTTCCAAGAGTAGATGGTGAGCCTATTGAAGGTTCTAAGGAATATCATTTTAATATTATTGATACTCCAGGGCACGTTGATTTTACGGTTGAAGTAAACCGTTCTTTACGTGTACTTGATGGTTTAGTATTTTTATTTAGTGCAGTTGATGGTGTTGAGCCTCAATCTGAAACTAACTGGAGATTAGCTGATAACTACAAGGTGCCAAGAATTGGATTCGTTAACAAAATGGATCGTCAAGGCTCAGACTTTTTAGGAGTTTGCCAGCAAGTAAAAGACATGTTAAAATCTAATGCAGTGCCAATTGTTTTAAACATTGGTGATGAGGAAGATTTTAAAGGAATTATAGATTTAGTAAAGAATCGTGCTATTATATGGCATGACGAAACACAAGGGGCAACTTTTGACGTTATTGATATTCCTGAAGAATTAAAAGCAGAGGCTCGTAAGTATCGTGCACTTCTAATTGAAGAAGTTGCAAGTTATGACGAAAATCTTTTAGAAAAATTCATGGAAGATGAAAATTCTATTACAGAAGACGAAGTGCATGCTGCATTAAGAGCTGCTGTAATGGACATGGCTATCATTCCTATGATTTGTGGATCTGCATTCAAAAATAAAGGTGTTCAGTTTCTTTTAGATGCTGTATGTCGTTATTTACCCTCTCCTATGGATAAAGAAGGTATTATTGGTATAAACCCAGATACAGATGAAAAAGAAATTCGTAAGCCAAGCGTTCATGAACCATTTGCTGCATTAGCTTTTAAAATTGCGACAGATCCTTTCGTAGGGCGTTTAGCTTTTTTTAGAGCATATTCAGGTCGTCTAGATGCGGGTTCTTATGTTTTAAATAATCGTTCAGGAAAAAAAGAGCGTATATCTAGAATCTATCAAATGCATGCTAATAAGCAAAACGCTATCGATTTCATCGAGGCTGGAGATATTGGTGCGGCTGTAGGATTTAAGTCTATTAAGACTGGAGATACTTTAACAGATGAAAAACACCCAATAGTCCTGGAATCTATGGATTTCCCAGACCCTGTAATTGGTATCGCTGTTGAGCCTAAAACAAAAGCAGATGTTGATAAATTAGGAATTGGTTTAGCTAAATTAGCCGAAGAAGATCCAACATTTACAGTTAGAACGGATGAAGCTTCTGGACAAACTATTATTTCTGGAATGGGAGAATTGCATTTAGATGTAATTGTAGATCGTTTAAGACGCGAGTTTAAGGTAGAAGTAAATCAAGGACAACCTCAAGTAGAATACAAAGAAGCTATTACAGCTGAAGCAGAGCATAGAGAAGTTTATAAGAAACAATCTGGTGGTCGTGGTAAGTTTGCAGATATTGTCTTTACTATTGGCCCAGCTGATGAAGGAGTTCAAGGATTACAATTTACCTCTGTTATTAAAGGAGGAAATGTACCTAAAGAATTTGTTCCTTCTATTGAAAAAGGATTCAAAGAAGCTATGCGAAATGGACCTTTAGCAGGTTATGAAATGGATTCTATGAAAGTTACATTAAGAGACGGTTCTTTCCACGCAGTGGATTCTGATGCACTGTCTTTTGAACTAGCTGCAAGAATGGGCTATAAAGCTGCTGCAAAATCTGCAAAAGCAAAAATTATGGAGCCATTAATGAAGGTAGAAGTGTTAACTCCAGAAGAAAACATGGGAGACATTGTAGGAGATTTAAATAGAAGAAGAGGTCAAGTAAACGACATGAGCGATCGTGCTGGTGCAAAAGTTGTTAAAGCTTTAGTTCCGTTATCAGAAATGTTCGGTTATGTTACTGCTTTAAGAACGATGTCTTCAGGTAGAGCAACTTCTACTATGGAATTTTCACATTACGTTGAAACTCCTTCTAATGTATCTGAAGAAGTAATCGCAAAAGCTAAAGGATAATCTACTAAATAATACAAGATGAGTCAAAAAATTAGAATAAAATTAAAGTCTTACGATTACAACTTAGTAGATAAATCTGCTGAAAAAATTGTAAAGACGGTAAAAAGCACAGGTGCTGTTGTAAACGGACCGATACCTTTACCAACACATAAAAAGATTTTTACTGTATTACGTTCTCCACACGTAAACAAAAAATCTAGAGAGCAATTTCAATTAGCTTCTTACAAAAGATTATTAGACATCTATAGTTCTTCTTCAAAAACTATTGATGCCTTAATGAAACTTGAGTTACCAAGTGGTGTTGAAGTTGAAATTAAAGTATAATTAAAAAGTAAATGATTAACTTTCGGTTTAATTTTGTTAAACCGAAAGTTTTTTATACTTTTGCAACCCGAATTAGAGTAGGGTAACGCTATTTTTTGAATTATATTCAATAATAGTAACATGTCCAGAGCGTTTCGCGAAGGAAAAACGGAAAAAACAAAATCAGCGTTGAATTTGTTTTACGCTGTTTTTTTTTCACAAAACTTAAAGGATAACAAGAAACGATAGTTTCAAAAATTAATATTAATAATAGACGCGCTGGATAACTATATTTATCGTCTAAAATTTTAACTAAATGTCTGGGTTAATAGGAAGAAAAATTGGGATGACCAGCTTATTTGATGCAAACGGGAAGAATATTCCTTGTACTGTAATCGAAGCAGGTCCTTGCGTTGTTACCCAAGTCAGAACCAAAGAGGTTGATGGCTACAATGCATTACAGCTTGGTTTCGATGACAAAAAAGCAAAGAGTTCTAACAAAGCGTTAGATGGCCACTTTAAAAAAGCTGGCACCACTGCTAAAAAGAAAGTCGTTGAATTTCAAGGTTTTGAAGGAATGTTTAAATTAGGAGATTCTGTAACTGTAGCACATTTTGCAGAAGGAGAATTTGTTGATGTTTCTGGTGTTTCAAAAGGTAAAGGTTTTCAAGGAGTTGTAAAACGACACGGCTTTGCTGGAGTTGGTCAAGCTACTCATGGTCAACATAACCGTTTAAGAGCTCCAGGTTCTATTGGTGCTGCGTCATATCCTGCAAGAGTATTTAAAGGAATGCGTATGGCCGGAAGAATGGGTGGAGATAAAGTGAAAGTACAAAACTTAAGAGTATTAAAAGTAGTTGCTGAAAAGAATCTACTTATTGTTAAAGGAGCAATTCCTGGACACAAGAATGCTTTTGTAACTATTCAGAGATAATGGAAGTAGCAGTTTTAGATATTACAGGAAAAGATACAGGTAGAAAAGTTCAACTTTCTAGCGATGTATTCGGTATAGCACCTAATGATCATGCAATTTATTTAGATGTAAAGCAGTATTTGGCTAATCAACGTCAAGGAACTCACAAGTCTAAAGAAAGAGCAGAAATAGCAGGTTCTACAAGAAAGATAAAAAAACAAAAAGGAACTGGTACTGCAAGAGCAGGTTCTATCAAGTCTGGTGTTTTTAGAGGTGGAGGTCGTATGTTCGGTCCAAGACCAAGAAGTTATTCTTTTAAATTGAATAAAAACTTAAAGCGTTTAGCTCGTAAATCAGCTTTAAGTATTCAAGCAACTGATAAAAATTTAGTAGTTATTGAAGATTTTAATTTTGATAGCCCAAAGACTAAGAACTTTGTGGACATTTTAAAAGCTTTAGAGTTAGATGCTAAAAAATCATTGTTTGTGTTAGGTAGTGAAAATGCAAATGTGTATTTATCATCACGTAACTTAAAAAAATCTAAAGTAATAAATGTTTCTGAAATTAATACTTATGGTGTTTTAAACGCTAATAAGATAGTGATTACAGAAAGTTCTTTAGAAGAAATTAATACTAATTTAAGCAAATAGGGATTCAAAATGAGTATTTTAATAAAACCTATTATTACGGAAAAAGCAACAAATCATAGCGAATTATTTAACCGTTATACATTTGTAGTAGATAAGAAAGCTAACAAATTAGAAATTAAAAATGCTGTTCATTCAGCTTACGGAGTTTCTATTTTAAGCGTTAAGACTTTAAATTACCCAATACAAAGAAATACTAAGTTTACTAAAAAAGGTTTAGTTACAGGTATTAAAAGTGGGTACAAAAAAGCTGTCGTTCAATTAGCAGAAGGAGAAAGCATTGATTTTTATAACAATCTTTAAGAACAAAGACACAAAATGTCAGTTAGAAAATTAAAACCAATAACACCAGGTCAGCGTTTTAGAGTTGTAAATGGGTTCGACGCCATAACAACTGATAAGCCGGAGAAAAGTTTACTTGCTCCGAAAAAAAGATCTGGAGGTCGAAACAGTCAAGGTAGAATGACAACTCGTAATATAGGAGGTGGTCATAAGCAAAGGTATCGTATTATCGATTTCAAAAAGGATAAAAACGGTATTCCTGCAACAGTTAAAACGATAGAGTACGACCCAAATCGTACAGCATTTATTGCACTATTAAGTTATGCTGATGGTGAAAAACGTTATGTGATTGCACAAAACGGTTTGAACGTAGGTCAAGTTGTTATTTCAGGAACTGGAGTTGCTCCAGAGATTGGTAACTCAATGGCTTTAAGTGAAATTCCTTTAGGAACTACAATTTCTTGTATAGAATTACGTCCCGGTCAAGGAGCTGTTATGGCTCGTTCGGCTGGTTCTTTTGCACAATTAATGGCAAGAGCTGGTAAATATGCAACTGTAAAATTACCTTCAGGTGAAACAAGATTAATCTTGTTAACTTGTACGGCTACAATTGGAGTTGTATCTAATTCAGATCATCAATTACTAGTATCTGGTAAAGCAGGTAGAAGAAGATGGTTAGGTAGAAGACCAAGAGTAAATGCAGTAAGAATGAATCCTGTCGATCACCCAATGGGTGGTGGTGAAGGACGTGCTTCTGGAGGTCATCCAAGATCTAGAAATGGTATTCCTGCTAAAGGATTCAAAACTAGGTCTAAGACGAAGGCTAGTAATAAGTATATTATAGAACGTAGAAAGAAATAATAAGTTATGGCAAGATCATTAAAAAAAGGACCTTTCGTTCACTATAAGTTGGAGAAAAAAGTGTTAGCTAATGTAGAAGCTGGTAACAAAACAGTAATCAAAACTTGGTCTAGAGCAAGTATGATTACTCCAGATTTTGTTGGTCAAACAATTGCTGTTCATAATGGACGTCAATTTGTACCAGTTTATGTTACAGAAAACATGGTAGGGCATAAATTAGGCGAATTTTCACCAACTCGTTCATTTAGAGGACATGCTGGTGCAAAAAATAAAGGTAAAAAATAGCAGGAAATGGGAGTTCGTAAAAAAAATATGGCAGATCAGTTAAAAGCAGATAGAAAGCACCGTGCTTTCGCAAAGCTGACTAATTGTCCTACGTCACCAAGAAAAATGCGTTTAGTAGCAGATCAAGTAAGAGGTGTTGAAGTTGAAAAAGCTTTACAAATCTTAAAATTTAGCCCTAAAGAAGCATCGATAAATTTAGAGAAATTGTTATTGTCTGCAATTGCAAACTGGCAAGCTAAAAATGAAGATGCATCTATAGAAGAAGCTGGATTATTTGTGAAGTCTATTTGTGTAGACAGCGCAGGAATGTTAAAAAGATTAAGACCAGCTCCACAAGGGCGTGCTCATAGAATTCGTAAGCGTTCTAATCACGTTACCTTAGAGTTAGGTAGTAAAAATTTAAGTAATTAATCAAAGTAGAAATGGGACAAAAAACTAATCCAATAGGAAATCGTTTAGGAATCATCAGAGGTTGGGAATCTAACTGGTACGGTGGTAATGACTACGGAGATAAATTAGCTGAAGATTTTAAGATAAGAGAGTATGTAAATGCTAGATTATCTAAGGCAAGTGTTTCTAGAGTAATTATAGAGCGTACACTTAAACTTGTAACCGTTACTATCACTACTGCCAGACCAGGTATTATTATTGGTAAAGGTGGTCAAGAGGTAGACAAGTTAAAAGAAGAGCTTAAAAAAATTACAGGCAAAGAGGTTCAAATCAATATTTTCGAAATTAAACGTCCAGAGCTAGATGCTAAATTAGTAGCAGTTAGTGTTGCACGTCAAATTGAGAATAGAATTTCTTATAAGAGAGCTACTAAAATGGCTATCCAAGCTACAATGCGTATGAATGCTGAAGGAATTAAAATTCAAATTTCAGGTCGTTTAAACGGAGCTGAAATGGCACGTTCAGAGCATTATAAAGAAGGTAGAATTCCTCTTTCTACTTTTAGGGCTGATATCGATTATGCACTTGTAGAAGCTCATACACAATACGGAAGACTCGGTGTTAAGGTATGGATTATGAAGGGTGAGGTATATGGTAAAAGAGAATTATCTCCACTAGTTGGTTTGTCTAAAAAGCAAACAGGTACAAAGGGGCCAGATAGGACTAATCGTCAACAACCTCGTAGAAGAAAATAATTTTTAAAATTAGAAATTAAAAATGTTACAGCCAAAAAGAGTAAAATACCGTAAGGTACAGAAGGGGAAAGGAAATATGTCTGGTTTATCTGGTAGAGGAAATCAACTTTCTAACGGAATGTTTGGTATCAAATCTATAGATCAGAATCTATTAACTTCTCGTCAAATTGAGGCAGCTCGTATTGCAGCAACTCGTCACATGAAAAGAGAAGGTCAATTATGGATTAAAATATTTCCAGACAAACCTATCACTAAGAAACCTTTAGAGGTTCGTATGGGTAAAGGTAAAGGAGCACCAGATCATTTCGTTGCAGTTATTAAACCAGGTAGAATTTTGTTCGAAATTGGTGGAGTACCACTTATTGTAGCAAAAGAAGCTTTACGTTTAGCAGCTCAAAAACTTCCAGTAAAAACGAAGTTTGTAGTTGCAAGAGATTTTGATATTAACGCATAATTCGATATATAATGAAACAATTAGAAGTAAAAGAATTATCCATTGCAGATCTTAATGAAAAGCTAGGAGCGTTGCAAAAGAATTATACTGATCTTAAAATGGCTCACGCAATTACTCCTTTAGAGAATCCATTGCAATTGAGAGGTTTAAGAAGAACTGTAGCAAGAATTGCAACAGAATTAACAAAAAGAGAATTACAATAATTCTATAGTCAGTTTTAAAGATGGAAAAAAGAAATCTTAGAAAAGAGAGAATTGGTGTTGTTTCTAGCAGCAAAATGGAGAAATCTATTGTTGTAGCAGAAACTAAAAGAGTTAAGCACCCAATGTACGGAAAGTTCGTATTAAAGACTAAGAAGTACGTTGCACACGACGAAAAGAATGATTGCAACGAAGGAGATACTGTTAGAATCATGGAAACAAGACCTATGAGTAAATCTAAACGTTGGAGATTAGTAGAAATCCTAGAAAGAGCCAAATAATATGTTACAGACAGAATCAAGATTAAAAGTAGCAGATAATACTGGAGCAAAAGAAGTTTTAGTTATTAGAGTTTTAGGAGGAACAAGAAAACGTTACGCAAGTATTGGAGACAAGATTGTTGTAGCTATAAAATCTGCAACTCCCAACGGAACTGTAAAAAAAGGTCAAGTATCTAGAGCAGTTGTTGTAAGAACAAAAAAAGAAGTTAGACGTAAAGACGGATCATACATCAGATTTGATGACAACGCTTGTGTGCTTTTAAATCCTACAGAGGAAATGAGAGGAACACGTGTATTTGGTCCTGTTGCTCGTGAACTTCGTGAGAAACAATTCATGAAAATAGTATCATTGGCACCTGAAGTGCTTTAAATCATTATAAAATGAAGAAGTTCAAAATTAAATCAGGAGATACTGTAAAAGTAATTGCAGGAGATCATAAAGGATCTGAAGGTAAGGTTTTACAAATCATAAAGGATAAAGATAGGGTTTTAGTTGAAGGTGTAAACTTAGTTTCTAAGCACACAAAACCTAGCGCTCAAAATCCTCAAGGTGGTATTGTGAAAAAAGAAGCATCACTTCATATATCTAACTTAATGTTAGTTCAAGATGGTGTAGCTGTAAGAGTAGGTTATCAAGTTGATGGAGATACTAAAACTAGAATCTCTAAAAAAACTAAAAAATAAGAATAATCATGAGTTACGTACCAAGATTAAAAGCAGAATACAAAGAAAGAGTTATTAAGGCTCTTGTTGAAGAATTCAGTTATAAGAATGTAATGCAAGTACCTAAATTAGAGAAAATTGTTATCTCTAAAGGTGTTGGTGCTGCAATTGCAGATAAGAAATTAATAGATTACGCTTTAGAAGAAGTAACTAAAATTACTGGTCAAAAAGCTATATCTACGATGTCTAAAAAAGATGTTGCAGCATTTAAATTGCGTAAAGGAATGCCAATTGGTGTTAAAGTTACTTTACGTGGAGATAAAATGTATGAGTTTTTAGACAGATTAGTTACAGCTTCTTTACCACGTGTAAGGGACTTTAACGGTATAAAAGCAAACGGTTTCGATGGAAGAGGTAATTACAATTTAGGAATTACAGAACAAATCATTTACCCAGAGATTAATATTGACCAAGTAAAAAAAATTAACGGTATGGATATTACATTTGTAACATCTGCAAATACTGATAAAGAAGCAAAGTCATTATTAGGAGAATTAGGTTTACCATTCAAAAAAAATTAAGAAATGGCTAAAGAATCAATGAAAGCTCGCGAACGTAAAAGAGCAAAAACAGTTGCAAAATATGCAGAAAAGAGAAAAGCTTTAAAAGAAGCTGGAGACTATGATGGATTGCAAAAATTACCAAAAAACGCTTCACCAGTTAGAATGCATAATAGATGTAAATTAACAGGTCGTCCAAAAGGTTATATGCGTCAATTTGGTCTTTCTCGTGTAACGTTTCGTGAAATGGCAAATCAAGGATTAATACCAGGTGTTAAAAAAGCAAGTTGGTAGAAATCAAAAATAAAGTATAAAAATGAAAATAGAATGTGTATCTTTGCACGCTCTATTTTTTTTGAGTATTAGAATTTTAACTGACTATAGGTTTAGTTGCCACAGAGGAATCTGTAGGATAAATAGAGGTAATTAAAAACCGTAATCGCAATATAAATAAATATGTATACAGATCCAATCGCGGATTTTCTTACTAGAGTAAGAAATGCAATCGCAGCAGGGCACAGAGTAGTAGAAATTCCAGCTTCAAACTTGAAGAAGGAGATGACTAAAATTTTGTTCGATCAAGGATATATTTTAAGCTATCAGTTTATTGATAATAAGGTTCAAGGATCTATCAAAATAGCTTTAAAATATGACAGAGAAACAAAAGAGTCAGTAATTAGAAAAATTCAACGTATCAGTACACCTGGTTTGCGTAAATATGTTGGCTCTACAGAGATGCCAAGAGTATTAAACGGACTAGGAATTGCTATTGTCTCTACATCAAAAGGTGTTATGACAAACAAAAAAGCACGTCTTGACAATGTTGGAGGAGAAGTTTTATGTTACGTTTATTAATCTATAAGAAATGAGTAGAATAGGAAAAAATCCCGTTAGCATTTCACAAGGTGTAGATGTAAACATAAAAGACAATGTTATAACTGTTAAAGGAAGTTTAGGAGAATTATCTCAAAATATTTCAATCGGTATATCAATTGTAATTGAAGATGGTATTATCACTTTAGATAGAGCGTCCGAAAGTAAAGACCATAAAGCACAACATGGTTTAATGAGAGCGTTAATCAGTAATATGATTGATGGTGTAAGTAAAGGTTGGACCAAAGATTTAGAGCTAGTAGGTGTTGGTTACAGAGCATCATGCCAAGGTCAAAAATTAGATTTAGCTTTAGGTTACTCTCATAATATTGTTTTAGAAATAGCTTCAGAAGTTAAAGTTGAAACAATATCTGAGAAAGGGAAAAACCCAGTCATTAAATTATCTTCATTTGACAAACAGTTAGTTGGTCAAGTAGCTGCTAAGATTCGTTCTTTCAGAGCTCCAGAGCCTTATAAAGGAAAAGGAGTTAAGTTTGTTGGTGAAATATTAAGAAGAAAAGCAGGTAAATCTGCATAATACATAGCATTATGGCATTATCAAAGCTACAAAGAAGAACTAGAATAAAGCGTAGAATTAGAAAAATTATTTCTGGTACTCCTACTAAACCAAGATTATCTGTTTTTAGAAGTAACAAAGAAATATACGCTCAATTAGTTGACGATGTAAACGGAGTAACATTAGCTTCAGTTTCATCTAGAGATAAAGAAATAAAAGCAGATACTAGGGTAGAAGCAGCGGCGGCAGTTGGTAAATCAATCGCTGAAAAAGCTATTAAAGCAGGTGTTGAAACAATTGCTTTTGACAGAAACGGATATTTATATCACGGTAGAGTTAAAGTGTTAGCTGATGCTGCAAGAGAATCTGGTTTAAAATTTTAAGAAATTATGCAAGGTTATAAAAACGTAGAAAGAGTTAAACCAAGTGGGCTAGAGCTTGTAGATAGATTAGTTGGTGTACAACGTGTTACTAAAGTAACGAAAGGTGGTAGAGCATTCGGTTTCTCTGCAATCGTAGTAGTTGGTGATGGTAATGGAGTTGTTGGGCATGGATTAGGGAAATCTAAGGATGTTTCTTCAGCAATTGCTAAAGCAATAGAAGATGCAAAGAAAAATTTAGTAAGAATACCTATTTTAGAAGCAACTTTACCTCACGAACAAAAAGGGAAGTTTGGTGGAGCGAAAGTGTTCCTTAAGCCAGCATCTCACGGTACAGGAGTTATTGCTGGTGGTGCTGTAAGGCACGTATTAGAGTCAGTTGGTATACATGATGTATTATCTAAATCTCAAGGTTCATCGAATCCTCACAACGTAGTAAAAGCAACTTTTAATGCTTTATTACAATTACGTAGTGCTGGATCTATTGCTAAACAAAGAGGTATTTCTTTAGAGAAAGTATTTAACGGATAAATCTAAGAACGATGACAAAAATTAAGGTTACACAAGTAAAAAGTCAAATCGGCCGTCTTCAGAGTCAAAAAAGAACTCTTGAGGCATTAGGTTTACGCAAAATGAACCAAACTGTTGTACATGAGGCAACTCCTTCAATAGTAGGTATGGTAAATACAGTTAAACACTTAGTTTCTTTCGAAGAAATTAAATAAGATATTTAGAAAAAATGAGTTTACATAATTTAACACCAGCAGAGGGTTCCGTAAAAAAGGGAAAAAGAATTGCACGTGGAGAAGGTTCTGGACACGGTGGTACTGCTACTAGAGGTCACAAGGGTCAAAAGTCTCGTTCAGGTTACTCTAGAAAAATTGGTTTTGAAGGAGGGCAGATGCCACTTCAAAGACGTGTGCCAAAATTTGGTTTCACAAATATAAACCGTAAGGAATATCAAGGAATCAATTTAGATAAATTACAATCTTTAGTTGATAGTGGAGTAATAACAGATACAGTTAATTTAGAAAATTTAGTTGCTACTGGTTTAGCAGGAAAAAACGAACTAGTTAAAATACTAGGTGGTGGAGAATTAAAAGCTAAATTAAATATAACTGTACATAAATTTACAGCAACAGCAAAAGCGGCTATAGAAGCTGCTGGAGGTGAAACTGTTACTTTATAAGAAATTGTAAATGATGAGTTTTATAAATAGAATAAAAGACATTTTTAGTATTGAGGAATTAAAGAATAAAATTATTCTTACAATCGGTTTAATTGCTGTGTATCGTTTTATGGCCGCTGTTCCATTACCTGGAATAGATCCATTACAGTTAGCAGCTTTAAAAGAAAGTACTTCAGGTGGTCTTTTAGGTTTATTAAATGCATTTACAGGAGGAGCATTTGCTAGAGCGTCAGTAATGGCACTTGGTATTATGCCATATATTTCTGCTTCTATTGTAGTACAGTTAATGGGAATTGCGGTTCCTTACTTACAGAAATTACAAAAAGACGGAGAAAGTGGACGTAAAAAAATTACACAAATAACAAGATGGTTGACTATTGGTATTACGTTAGTGCAAGCACCAACGTATATCACTGCAATAAAAACTCAATTTGGTCTTGGACCGGAAGCTTTTTTAGTAAGTGGTGCTACTTTTTGGGTATCATCTATTATAATATTAACTGCAGGAACAATTTTTGCAATGTGGTTGGGTGAGCGTATTACAGATAAGGGTGTTGGTAATGGTATTTCATTATTAATTACTGTTGGTATTATCGCTAATTTCCCAGCTGCTTTTCTACAAGAATTTGTTGCTAAAACTACAAATGCAGGAGCAGGAGGTATCATGATGGTTTTAATTGAAATTATTGTTTGGTTTGTAGTAATTTTATTAACTGTATTATTAGTTACGGCTGTTCGTAAAATCGCAGTTCAATATGCTAGAAGAACAGTTGCAGGTAACATTCAAAATGTTGCAGGTTCAAGGGATTATATTCCTTTGAAACTAAATGCAGCAGGTGTAATGCCTATCATATTTGCACAAGCAATTATGTTTTTACCAGTTGCTTTAGCACAAAGATTTCCATTTATGGCTAGTTTACAAGACATGAATGGTCTTGGTTACAATGTAATATTTGCATTATTGATTATCATTTTTAGTTTTTTCTACACAGCTATTACCATTCCTACGAATAAAATGGCAGAAGATTTAAAAAGAAGTGGTGGTTTTATACCAGGTATTAGACCAGGAAAAGATACAGCAGATAGATTAGATAATGTGTTGTCAAGAATTACGTTCCCCGGATCGTTATTTTTAGCTGCCTTATCTATTTTACCAGCAATTGTAGTTCAATTTGGAGTACAACAAAGCTGGGCAATGTTTTATGGTGGAACCTCTTTAATAATTATGGTTGGGGTTGCAATTGATACTTTGCAACAAATAAATTCTTATTTATTAAACCGTCATTATGATGGCTTAATGAAAACAGGAAACAGTAATAGAAAATCGAATAAATAATATGGCTAAACAATCAGCTATTCAACAAGACGGAACAATTACAGAAGCATTATCAAATGCTATGTTTCGAGTGGAATTAGAAAATGGACATGTTGTTACGGCTCATATTTCAGGTAAAATGCGTATGCATTATATTAAATTATTACCTGGAGATAAAGTTAAATTAGAAATGAGCCCATACGATTTATCAAAAGCAAGAATTACTTACAGATACTAATAATAAAATATAGAACAGATGAAAGTTAGAGCATCAGTTAAAAAAAGAAGTGCCGACTGCAAAATAGTACGCAGAAAAGGTAGATTATACGTAATAAATAAACAAAATCCTAGATTTAAACAAAGACAAGGGTAATGGCAAGAATAGCAGGTATAGATATTCCAAAGAACAAAAGAGGCGTTATTGCTTTAACATATATCTTTGGTGTAGGAAGTAGTAGAGCTAAAAAAGTTTTAGCAAAAGCAAGTGTTGATGAAAGTATTAAGGTTCAAGATTGGACTGATGATCAAATCGCAGCAATTAGAGAACAAGTAGGAACTTTCACCATCGAAGGTGAATTACGTTCTGAAATACAGATTAACATCAAGCGATTGATGGATATCGGTTGTCAAAGAGGAATTCGTCATAGACTTGGTCTTCCGTTAAGAGGTCAAAGAACTAAGAATAACTCTCGTACAAGAAAAGGTAAGAGAAAAACTGTAGCTAACAAGAAAAAATAAAGTTAGATAAAGTAATAAAGATCTAATAATAGTTTAAAACTATAATGTTAGAAAACTAAGTTACTAAACTTAAATAATTATGGCAAAAGCAAGTACAAAAAAACGTAAAGTAATAATTGATGCTATCGGAGAAGCGCACGTAACTGCATCTTTTAATAATATCATTATTTCTTTAACAAATAAAAAAGGTGATGTAATTTCATGGTCATCTGCAGGTAAAATGGGTTTTAGAGGTTCTAAAAAGAATACTCCATATGCAGCTCAATTGGCAGCAGAAGATTGTGCAAACGTTGCAAAAGAAGCAGGTTTACGTAAAGTAAAAGTTTATGTAAAAGGACCGGGTAATGGTAGAGAATCTGCTATCAGATCTATCCACAATGCAGGTATTGAAGTATCAGAAATTATTGATGTTACTCCTATTCCTCATAACGGATGTCGTCCACCTAAAAGAAGAAGAGTTTAAGCTGAATTAGCTTAAACTTTTGTTTTCATTAATTAAATTTATATTTTTAACAAGATAGGATTTTAAGATTATCGAAGGAGTAAGCCTTAATTCATAATCCCTATCTATAACAAAAACGAAATGGCAAGATATACAGGACCAAAAACAAAAATTGCTCGTAAATTTGGTGAAGCAATATTTGGAGAAGATAAAAACTTCGAAAAAAGAAACTACCCACCAGGACAGCATGGAAATGCTAGAAGAAGAGGTAAAAAATCTGAATATGCTACTCAATTAATGGAGAAGCAAAAAGCGAAATATACTTATGGTATATTAGAGCGTCAATTCAGTAATTTATTTAAGAAAGCACAAGCTGCATCTGGAATTACAGGTGAAATCTTATTACAATTGTGTGAATCTCGTTTAGATAACGTTGTTTACAGAATGGGAGTTTCAAACTCAAGAAGTGGAGCCCGTCAGTTAGTTTCTCACAGACACATTACAGTAAACGGTGAAATCGTTAACATACCTTCTTATAGTTTACAAGAAGGTGACGTAGTAGCAGTTAGAGAAAAATCTAAATCTTTACAAGCTATTGATTATGCATTAGCATCTAACAGCAATGTATTTGAGTGGTTAACTTGGAACGTAGATACAAAAACAGGAACTTTTGTTAAAGTACCTGAAAGATTACAAATTCCAGAAAACATTAAAGAACAATTAATCGTAGAATTATATTCTAAGTAATAAATTAATCACATTGCAATTTAGCCAAAGGGTTTGTAAGTACTTCTTCAAACTTATATACCGCGCAACTAAATAACAATTAAAACGAAGAAATATGGCAATATTAAATTTTCAAAAACCAGATAAGGTTATCATGATTGAATCTACAGATTTTTCTGGAAGATTTGAATTTAGACCCTTAGAACCTGGTTTTGGTTTAACAGTAGGTAACGCTTTAAGAAGAGTACTTTTGTCTTCTTTGGAAGGATTTGCAATTACATCATTAAGAGTTGATGGTGTTGAGCACGAATTTTCTACTGTTGCTGGAATCGTAGAAGATGTTACAGAAATTATCTTAAACTTAAAACAAGTTCGTTTTAAGAAACAAATAGAAGATACTGATAGAGAAACTGTTTCTATATCAGTCTCTGGTCAAGAGCAGTTTACTGCTGGAGACTTACAGAAATTTATCTCTGGTTTTCAAGTTTTGAATCCAGATTTAGTAATCTGTAATATGGATAAATCTGTAAAATTAAATGCAGAAATCACAATAGAAAAAGGTAGAGGATTTGTACCTGCAGAAGAAAATAAGAAAGCTACTGCACCAATAGGAACAATCTTTACAGATTCTATTTATACACCAATTAAGAATGTGAAATACGCAATCGAAAATTTTCGTGTAGAACAAAAAACGGATTATGAAAAATTAGTTTTCGATATCGATACTGATGGATCAATCAATCCTAAAGAAGCATTGACTGAAGCTGCAAAAATTTTAATTCATCACTTTATGTTATTCTCTGATGAGCGTATCACCTTAGAGGCAGATGAAATTGCACAAACAGAAACGTATGATGAAGAATCATTACATATGCGTCAGTTATTAAAAACTAGATTAATCGATATGGATTTATCTGTAAGAGCTTTAAATTGTTTAAAAGCAGCAGAAGTAGATACATTAGGGGATTTAGTATCTTTTAACAAAAGTGATTTAATGAAGTTCCGTAATTTTGGTAAAAAATCGTTAACAGAACTAGAAGAACTAGTGATTGTTAAAGGTTTAAATTTTGGAATGGATTTAACAAAATACAAATTAGATAGAGATTAATCTTTCATATTTTGCTCCTCAAAATGAGTAGATGCAAGATGAAAGTATAAAACAAACGTCATGAGACACGGAAAAAAATTCAATCATTTAGGTAGAAAAACAGCGCACAGAAAAGCAATGTTAGCAAATATGACTTGTTCTTTAATAGAGCACAAGCGTATTAATACCACTGTAGCTAAAGCGAAAGCTTTACGTTTATTTGCAGAACCAATAATTACAAAATCTAAGTCGGATACTACACACAATAGACGTGTTGTTTTTGCTTATTTACGTGATAAATTTGCAGTTACAGAATTATTTAAAGAAATTTCTGTTAAAGTAGCAGATCGTCCAGGAGGATATTTACGTATCATCAAATTAGGAAATCGTCAAGGAGATAATGCTCCTATGGCAATGGTAGAATTTGTTGATTACAACGAAATCTATAATCCTAATGGCACAAAAGCTAAAAAAACTACTCGTAGAGGAAGAAGCAAAAAAGCGGATGACGTGCAAGTAGATGCAACAACAACAGAAGAAAAATCTGAAGAATAAAAAATGAAAAATTTTTTAAATTATAACAAAGGGATAAGCGTTTACGTTTATCCCTTTTTTTATATTTTTACATTATTATAAACAATAAGAATCAATGAAGTATCAAACGCGAAAAAAAGCTTTAGTTATATTAGCAGACGGAACAATTTTTTATGGAAAATCTGTTGGAATAGAAGGAACATCTTCAGGAGAAATCTGTTTTAATACAGGAATGACAGGTTACCAAGAAATTTTTACAGATCCATCGTATTATGGTCAATTAATGGTAGCTACTAATGCTCACATTGGTAATTACGGAATTAACAATAATGAAGATGAATCTGATGGTATTAAAATTTCTGGTCTAATTTGTAGAAATTTTAGCTTTACACATTCAAGGGTTGATTCTGACGGGAATTTAAAGGATTGGTTTACTGAACACAATGTAGTTGCAATTTCTGATGTAGATACAAGGGCTTTAGTAGCATACATAAGAGATAACGGCGCTATGAATGCAATTATTTCTACAGATGTTAACAATATAGAAGATCTTAAAAAGCAACTTGCCCTAGTACCAAGTATGGAAGGTCTAGAACTTGCATCAAAAGTATCTACAAAAGAGCCTTATTTTGTTGGTGAGGAAAACGCAGCTATTAAAATAGCAGCTTTAGACATCGGTATAAAAAAGAATATTTTAAGAAATTTTGTTAAAAGAGGTGCATGTATAAAAGTATTTCCATACAATGCTACTTTTGAAGATTTATCAGCTTTTAATCCTGATGGATATTTTATATCAAACGGACCTGGAGATCCAGAGCCTTTGTTTGAAGCACAAGCATTAGCAAAAGAAATTATCAAAAGAGATTTACCTTTATTTGGTATTTGTTTAGGGCATCAGGTAATTGCTTTAGCAAATGGAATCTCTACATACAAAATGCATAATGGTCATAGGGGAATTAATCATCCTGTTAAGAATTTATTAACAGGAAAAGGAGAAATTACTTCACAGAATCATGGTTTTGCCATAAATAGAGATGAGGCAGAAGCAAACGAAAATATTGAAATTACACACGTTCACCTAAATGATCATACTGTAGCTGGCATTAAAATGAAAAATAAGAATGTTTTTTCAGTACAATATCACCCAGAAGCAAGTCCGGGACCACATGATTCTGAGTATTTATTTGACCAGTTTATTTCTAATATTTTACAATCAAAAAAAATTTCAATTTAAGAAAAAATTATTTTTATACTATTTGAAATTATTTTACAATTTATTAATGATTTAATAACTTATTATTATTACATTTACACCGTGATGTAAAAATCACATTCTTTTTCATAGCAATTTTCCCACTCAATTTATTGAGTGGTTTTTTTTTTATAGAATATTTGGTCTATAGTAAACGTTTTCGTAATTAATTAATGACATATTATTAAATCCTTTTTACATTTTGTAATTTAGCAACCTAGACAATTAGTATATATATTAACCAAACAAATAACAATATAATGAGTATAATTATTAGCGTTCATGCACGTCAAATTTTTGATTCAAGAGGAAATCCTACAGTAGAAGTTGATGTAACTACAGAAAACGGAATTCTTGGTAGAGCTGCAGTTCCGTCAGGAGCTTCAACAGGTGAACATGAAGCTGTTGAATTACGCGATGGTGGAAAAGATTACATGGGTAAAGGTGTTTTAAATGCCGTTAAAAATGTAAACACGTTTATTGCAGAAGAACTTTTAGGAGTTTCTGTTTTTGAACAAAATGCAATCGACAAATTAATGATTGATTTAGATGGTACACCAAACAAATCTAAATTAGGAGCAAACGCTATTTTAGGGGTTTCTTTAGCAGTGGCTAAGGCTGCAGCTAATGAGTTAGGGATGCCATTATATAGATATGTAGGTGGAGTTTCTGCTAATACATTACCAGTACCAATGATGAATATCATTAACGGTGGTTCTCATTCTGACGCGCCGATTGCTTTTCAAGAATTTATGGTTATACCCGTTAAAGCAGAAACTTTTACAGAAGCTATGAAAATGGGTTCTGAAATTTTTCATAACTTAAAAAAAGTTTTACACGATAGAAATTTATCTACTGCAGTAGGTGACGAAGGAGGTTTTGCACCAACTTTAGACGGTACAGAAGATGCAATTGAAACTATTGCTTTAGCAGTTAAAAATGCAGGTTATGTTTTTGGAAAGGATATTAAAATAGCATTAGATTGTGCAGCTGCCGAGTTTTATGTAAATGGTAAATATGATTATTCGAAGTTTGAAGGAGAAACAGGAAAGATAAGAACAAGCAGAGAACAAGCTGATTATTTAGCCGAATTGTCAGAAAAGTATCCTATTATTTCTATTGAAGATGGTATGGATGAAAATGACTGGGATGGTTGGAAATATTTAACCGAAAAAATTGGTGATAAAGTTCAATTAGTTGGTGATGATTTATTTGTTACTAATGTAGAGCGTTTATCTAGAGGTATAGAAAACGGAATAGCAAATTCAATTTTAATCAAAGTAAATCAAATCGGTACTTTAACAGAAACGATTGCTGCAGTTAATATGGCAAAAAATGCTGGGTATACATCTGTTATGTCTCATAGATCTGGAGAAACAGAAGATAATACAATTGCAGACTTAGCGGTAGCGTTAAACTGTGGTCAAATAAAAACAGGTTCAGCTTCGCGTTCAGATAGAATGGCAAAATATAATCAATTATTACGTATTGAAGAGGAATTGGCAGAAACAGCTTATTTTCCTAAAGAGAACGCATTTAAAATATAATATCTTATTTTTTTAATATATAAAGCACTTCATAATTTTTATGAGGTGCTTCTTTGTTATTTACAGAATAAGCTAATATTTTCATAAAATACCAAAAATCTATCAATGTTCACTTTTAAAATCCTTTTAAAAATGATATCTTCGCAAAAAACAAAATAGCAAAAAATTCACCATAAATGTCAGATATAGCAAAATTACAGATTGGAGATACTACTTACGAATTTCCTTTAATAAAAGGAACAGAGAACGAAGTTGCCATTGATATTAAAAAGTTAAGAGAGGTTACAAACGGAGTAATAACCATAGATCCAGGTTACAAAAACACAGGGTCTTGTGAAAGTGCTATTACTTTTTTAGATGGTGAAAAAGGTATTTTAAGATACAGAGGTTTTGCAATTGAAGAATTAGCAGAAAAGGCAGATTTTTTAGAAGTTGCTTTTGCTTTAATTTTTGGAAACTTACCAAACAAAGTACAGTTAGATAAATTTCATTTAGATATAAAAGCTCAATCTTTAGTAGATGACGATATTAAAAAAATAATAGATGCGTTTCCAAAAACAGCACATCCAATGGGTGTTTTGTCGTCATTAACAAGCGCATTAACAGCTTTTAATCCTTCTTCAGTAAATGTAGATTCAGAACAAGATATGTATAATTCTGTGGTGAAAATAATGGGTAAATTTCCTGTTTTAGTAGCTTGGACGATGCGTAAAAAACAAGGTTTACCTTTAAATTATGGTTCTAAATCTCTAGGTTATGTAGAAAACATCTTAAAGATGATGTTTGAACAACCAAATGAAGATTATGTAGTAAACCCTATCATAAAAAATGCTTTAGATAAATTATTAATTTTACATGCAGATCATGAACAAAACTGTTCTACATCTACAGTTAGAATTGCAGGTTCTTCTCATGTAGGTTTGTTTGCCTCATTATCTGCAGGAATTTCTGCACTTTGGGGTCCACTTCACGGAGGAGCAAATCAGGCAGTTTTAGAAATGTTAGAAGCTATTCAAGCGGATGGTGGAGACACTGAAAAATACATGGCGAAAGCTAAAGATAAAGAAGATCCTTTTAGATTAATGGGCTTTGGACATAGAGTTTACAAAAACTTTGATCCAAGGGCTAAAATTATAAAAAAAGCAGCAGATGAAGTTTTAAATGATCTAGGGGTTGAAGACCCAATTTTAGAGATTGCGAAAGCACTAGAGAAAGAAGCTTTAAATGATCCTTATTTTGTTGAAAGAAAATTATATCCAAATGTAGATTTCTATTCTGGAATTATATACAGAGCCATGGGGATTCCTGTGGAGATGTTTACAGTAATGTTTGCTCTAGGGCGTTTGCCAGGCTGGATAGCACAATGGAAAGAGATGAGATTAAATAAAGAACCAATAGGAAGACCACGTCAAATTTATGTTGGTGAAACAGAAAGAGGTTTCATAGAATTAGAGAAAAGATAAAAAAATAGATTAATTTTACTAAAAAATTAAAGGCTTCATAATTTATGAAGCTTTTTTTATAGATATAAATATATGTTACATCTTAATATTCAAAATGAAACTTCTAGATTAAGGTCAGTTATTTTAGGAATTGCTAAAAACAACGGATCTGTTCCAAAAGTTGAAGATTGTTACGACCCTAAAAGCATACAGCACGTTTTAGCCGGCACGTATCCAAAAGAAGAAGATATGATTCTAGAAATGGATGCGGTTACTAAAGTTTTTGAAAAATACAATATAGAAGTTTTTAGACCAACGATTCTTCAAAATTATAATCAGATTTTTTCAAGAGATATTGCTTTCGTTATTGAAGATAAATTGATAAAAGCTAATATTTTACCCGATAGAGAAAAAGAGTATCTAGCAATAAAAGATGTTCTCGAACAAATTGATGCTGAAAAAATTATTCAATTGCCAGAAGAATGTCATATTGAAGGTGGCGATGTTATGCCATGGAATGAATATATTTTTGTGGGTACGTATTCTGGTGCAGATTATGCAGATTACATTACAGCTCGCACGAATATGGATGCCGTTATTGCGATACAAGAATTGTTTCCTCATAAAATAGTGAAACCTTTTGAGCTAAGAAAATCAAATACAGATCCTAAAGAAAATGCGCTGCATTTAGATTGTTGTTTTCAACCAATTGGAAAAAATAAAGCTATTTTGCATAGAAACGGATTCTTAATTGAAAGAGAATACGATTGGTTGTTAAATTATTTTGGAAAAGAGAATGTATTTGAAATTACAAAGGAAGAAATGTATAGCATGAATAGTAATGTGTTTTCAATTTCTGAAAATGTAATTATTTCTGAACAAAATTTTTCACGTTTAAATACTTGGTTAAGAAAAGAAGGTTTTACTGTTGAAGAAGTGCCTTATGCAGAAATTGCGAAGCAAGAAGGATTATTGCGTTGTTCTACAATGCCTTTAAATAGAGATTAAATTATATTGATGAAAACTGTTTTTTGTTTTTAGGTAGGGTAAAAGGTTTTATAATTGTTTTAATAATAGTAGCCATAAAATAATTTATGAACTCTATAAAACTATTATTATGAAAACAATAAAATCAATTTTAACTGCAATTATATTTATTTCAGGAACTTTTATTTTTTCTCAAGAAACAGAAAAAACACCTAAAGAGGATGTAAAAAGTTATTACCAAAAAAGAGCGAATGAAGACGCTAAGTTTGAGCAAAACTTTAAAGGAACATCAAAATCCGAAGAACAAAAATTTTGGAAGGAACAAAAACATTACGAAGAAGATTTAAAAGAAAAAGACAGGATTGCCTATGAGGCATATATGAATGGTAAAAGAGATGCTTATAAAGAGCACCAAGACCATTGTAATAATCATTGTCATCACAGTCGTTATTATCATTCTCATGTAGATTTCTATTACCAAGTCTCTTATAATCAAGAAAGAAGGTCTTACAGAAGATCTACAGGAACAAGATTACAAATTAGAACACCAAGTGTAAGTTTAGGGATTTTTTAAAATTATTTGTTAGATATAGAAATAAAAAAGCTGCATTATGCAGCTTTTTTTACGCCAATTTTTAAACAGAGAATAACTAACTTTCAGTTATTTTAATTATAATAAAAAAGAGATGTTATAATTATTTTTGAAGGGATATTACAAAAATCATTTTAAAAAAACTTAATTTTGCTGATAAGAAACAAATTAAGCATATGTATCAAGCTACAAATTCTATTTTAATGATTCGTCCTGTAAACTTTAGGATGAACGAACAAACTGCAGTTAATAATTACTATCAAAAAGTTTTAAAAGATCTATTACCAGCAACTGTGAATCAAAAAGCGCAGCAAGAGTTTGATGCTTTTGTAGAAAAGTTAAGAAGTTTTGGTGTAAACGTCGTTGTCGTATCAGATACGAAAGAATTAGACACTCCGGATTCTATTTTTCCTAATAATTGGGTGTCTTTTCATGCGGATGCAACTGTAGCAATGTATCCAATGTTTGCAGAAAACAGACGCTTAGAAAGAAGAGAAGATATTTTAGAAGAATTAGAAAAGAACGGTTTTTTAATTGAGAATATTGTTGATTATACTTCGGCTGAAGACGAGCAAGTTTATTTAGAAGGCACCGGAAGCATGATTTTAGATCGTGAAAATAAAAAAGCGTATTGCGCTTTATCTCCCAGAGCAGATGAAGATTTGTTTATAGAGTTTTGTGAAGATTTTGAATATACTCCTGTAGTTTTTACATCCTATCAAACGGTAGAAAATAATAGAGAAGCAATTTATCATACAAATGTTATGATGTGTGTTGCAGAAACTTTTGCCGTAGTTTGTTTGTCATCTATAGATGATAAGAGTGAACGTAAAAACGTACTAAAAAACCTAAAAGAAGATAAAAAACAAGTAATTGATATTACAGAAGATCAAGTCAATAACTTTGCAGGAAACATGTTACAAGTAAAAGGTGCTAATAATGAACTTTTTTTAGTAATGAGTCAAGCTGCTCACGATTGTTTAACGCAAAGTCAAAAATCGCAAATTAACAGGCATTGTAAAATAATTTCTAGCTCATTAGCAACCATAGAAGCCTGCGGCGGTGGAAGTGCACGTTGCATGATGGCAGAAGTTTTTTTACCAAAAATCGAATAATACATTTATAAAATGCATTTATTACTCCTTGGTGTAGCGCCTGTTATGGTTATTATTTTATACATTTATTTTAAAGATAAATTTGAAAAAGAACCAATTCCTTTTTTATTTAAAAACTTTTTATTGGGTGCTTTTGCGAGTATTTCAATCACTTTTATATTAAGTAGTATTATTGCTATTATTTTTGATTTGCCCAATGATAATAATGTTTTTCAGCAATTTATTAAAGCGTTTATTATCGTTGCTTTAGTTGAAGAATTTTCTAAATATATAATCGTAAAATATTACGCTCAAAGAAATAAAGAGTTTAACGAACCTTTTGATGGTATCGTTTATGCGGTTATGGTTTCTATGGGGTTTGCTGCCCTAGAAAATGTCTTATATGTTTTTCAGCATGGAGTAGAAACCGGAATTGCAAGAGCTTTTACGGCAGTTCCTGCACATGCAACTTTTGCTATTTTAATGGGGTATTTTATGGGAAAAGCTAAATTTTCTAAAAATAAAATAAGGTTAAACCTTCTCGGTTTATTAGTTGCAACACTTTTTCACGGAGCTTATGATTTCTTTTTATTTATCAATTTTATTCCGGGAACAATAATTGGTGCTATCTCTTCTTTAATTGTAGGTGTTTTCTTTTCGAGAAGAGCAATCAAAAAACATCAGTTAAATTCTGTTTTTAATATTTAATAATTTTTTTCACAGCACTTTCTTGGTCATCAAATAGAATTCTTATCAAATAAATCCCTTTAGAAAGATGCGAAATATTTATTTCTTTTTGATGAGGGATGAATGTGATAACTTTTTGTCCGAGAGTATTGTGTACAGAAATCAACTGTATCGTTTTTTTACTTTGGATAGCTATTCTGCCATATGTTGGGTTTGGAGTTATTTTAAAATTTTCTAAATCATTTTTTTCTATTTCTAAAACTTTGGTCCTATCATCTTTAAACTCAAATAATTTTTGAGTTAATGATAAAGAGTTCACAGCTTCTCTAGAAATATAAAATTTACCATTATCAAAACTAGTAATACCTTCAACTTGACTACCAAAACCAAGTTCATTAATTAATGAATACTTCTCAAAACCAGCATTAAAAACATCATCTCCAGCAGCTCTATCTGAGCTTATAAAGACTAAAAACGGAATTGAATTAGCATAACCGCAGAGTAAAAAATTATTGTTTTGTATGGTTGCCCCAGTAATTAACCCATCAATATTTGCAGTGCTAATTTTCACGGCTTTGTGAGTACCTATTGTAGAAGGAATTTTATAAACATTGGTTTTAAAATTACCTCTATTTTTTGTGAAAATAAGAATAGAATTTTCATAAATTACAAATGCTTCAGCATCAAAATTATGATTGTTAGAGCTACTAAAGCTTGTTTGATCTTCATAGGAAAAAGAAATTATATCCGCAGTAATATTTGTTTTACTTTTAAAATCAGATTTTAAAATTCTGTAAATTTTTAAGTTCGTTCTATTACCATTATTGTTGCCAAAATCTCCAATATAAATATACGTTTCGTTTTCTGCAAGATCTTCCCAATCTATATTAGTCGCATTTGTTATAGAAATTGGTCTTAAAAGATTCCCTGTTAAACTATCTATTTCATATAAGTTTGCACCATCACCACTGTCATTGTGAGTAATAATTTTTCCGTCTAAAAATAACAATCCAGAAGTTTCTTTTACAACTGATGGAAGGGTGAATTTTTCTTTAAAATTGGTAATTTGACTTTGCCCTAAAAAACAATTTAATAAAATTAAAAAAGATAAATAAGGAATAAATATTTTCATTATTCCTTATTTTAGAACTTCACCAATTACTTTTCCTGTAGATGAATTAGGTGCTTCTATTTGTAATAAGTTTGAAATTGTTGGCGCAATATCAATAATATCATATCTCTTTTTTGACACTCCTTTTTTAATTCCGTTTCCATAAAAAATAACAGGAATATGTGTATCATAAGAGTAACCAGAGCCATGTGAAGTTCCTGTTCTACCACCAGTTAAAGTTGCTGGATAAGGAATTAACATTACATCACCAGAAAACTTTTGATTGTATCCGTTTTGTAATGAATTTAATACTCCGTCGGTAAATCTAGTTGTTTGTAGTGTTTTTGCAGTTACAGCTTTATAAATACCTTCAAAATTAATAATTTCATCAGCTAATTTTTCTGCGACTTTATTTCTATCTAAGCCTAAAGATTCAATTTTATCTTTATCTAAAAATATTTGATAATTAGAAATGTTTTCAATTAACTCAATAGAATTAAAATATTTTTTTGTTATTTCTAAAGCAGCTTGTTTAAGATTTTTTAAATTTAAATAATGTGCAGGAATTTTTAAGGATTGCAGATAAGAAGGAATGTGAACTGCTGCATGATCTGCAGTTAAAAAAACAGTGTAGTTATTTTGTCCAACTTGTTTATCTAAAAATGATAATAAATCGGCTAAATCCTTGTCTAAACGCAAATAGGTATCTTCAATTTCTTTAGATGCAGGTCCATATTGATGCCCTACATAATCTGTGGAAGAAAAACTAACCGCTAAAAAATCGGTGTAGTCACCTTTTCCTAAATTCTCACCAATAATTGCAGCTTTTGTAAAATCTGAAGTAAAAGAATTACCAGCAGGTATTCCCTTTAAAATATCAAAATCTCCATTTTGCTTTCTTAAATTAGGAATATCATGTGGAAAAGCTGTGGTAGTTTCCCCTGTAAATTTTCCTTCAAAAATATTCTCGTCAACGGCACTATTTGTATACGTATTTATATCATAAAGTGTATTCCAAGGAGTTTTTAAATAATCGTCTGCTTTTCCAGATTTATTAAAATCTAGAACCCATTCAGGTAGTTTGTTCATGTAAAAAGAAGACGAAATCCATTGTCCGTTTTCTCCGCCATCAAACCAATAAGCTCCATTAGCAGTATGACCAGCAGGTAAAATTGCAGATCTATCTTTTATAGCAATCCCTATGGTTTTTCCATTCATGTTTTGAGCCAAATGCAATTGATCTGTTACCGTAGTTGTTAGCATTCTTGCAGGCGACTTTTTGCCTGTAGAACTCTCATTTCCAATAGTTTTATAAGTAGTATCACTAACGCAATAAATAGATTTTTTTAAAAATTTATCATACCAATCATTCGAAATTATACCATGATTATCAGGTGTTGTACCTGTATAAATCGATGCATGCCCAACAGCAGTGTATGTAGGTATGTAATTATAATGTGCATTTTCAAGTGAAAAACCATCTTTTAACAGACGATTAAAACCATTATCAGAATACCTGTCAGAAAATCTTGTTAAATAATCATATCGCATTTGGTCAATAACAATCCCAACAATAAGCTTTGGTTTTTCTTGTTTTATTTCTTGTTTTATTTCTTGAATTTTACATCCTGAAAATAGAATTGTACATAAAGTTAAGAAGAAAATATTTTTTTTCATAAATAATTAAACTTTGATTATTACCTCAAAAGTACTTATTTTTTTTTTTTGATTGATGGATTTCACATTCTATTGATGTAAATTTAATACTTTAGCACAAAATTTAATCTATGAATTACATAGAACATACGGGTAAATATTTTATAATGCTTGTTCAGGTTTTTAAAAAGCCTCAAAGAACGAGGGTTTTTTACGAAGCATTGTTCAAAGAAATAGAAGAACTTGGCCTAAAATCGTTGGGTATTATCATGTTTATCTCTTTTTTTATTGGTGGCGTAATCGCCTTACAAACTGCACTGAATTTAGATAGTCCTTTTATACCGGATTCTTTAATAGGGTTTGCTGCAAAAAGATCTATTATTTTAGAATTTGCGCCTACATTTTGTTCAATTATATTAGCAGGAAAAGTAGGTTCATATATTACATCAAGCATTGGTGCTATGAGAGTAACAGAGCAAATAGATGCATTAGAAGTAATGGGAATTAACTCCTTAAATTATCTAGTCTTACCAAAAGTATTAGCAACTGTTTTATTTTATCCGTTTTTAATTATTTTAGCAATGATTTTGGGGATTTTTGGAGGTTGGCTTACAGGGATTTTATCAGGCTTATTCAGTGGTGTAGATTATATAACAGGTTTACAAACAGATTTTAAGCCCTTTCTAATAGTGTACTCGATGATTAAAGCGCTAATTTTTGCTTTTTTAATTGCAACAGTGCCATCTTATCATGGATATTATGTAAAAGGCGGCTCAATTGCGGTGGGTAAAGCAAGTACAAAAGCCGTAGTGTGGACTACTATTTTAATAGTAATCGCCAATTATTTTTTAACCCAAATGTTACTAACCTAAATGATAGACGTTAAAGATTTACATAAAGGCTTTGGTGATGTAAAAGTGTTAAAGGGTATATCCACAAAATTTCATCCAGGAAAAACGAGCTTAATAATTGGTCAAAGTGGATCTGGTAAAACAGTTTTTTTAAAATCATTAATAGGATTGCATACGCCCGAAGAAGGTACAATTTCCTTTGATGGGAGAATAAATACACAATTTACTATTGAAGAAAAAAGGCAATGGAGACAAGAAATAGGCATGGTTTTTCAAGGAAGTGCTTTATTTGATTCTCAAACGGTAGAAGAAAATGTAATGTTTCCTTTAAAAATGTTTACAGATAACTCTAATTCAGAAATGTTAGATAGAGTAAACTTTGCGTTAAACAGAGTAAATTTAGAAAACTCAAATTTTAAACTTCCAGCAGAACTATCTGGAGGAATGCAAAAAAGGGTTGCCATTGCAAGAGCTATTGTAATGAATCCGAAATATTTATTTTGTGACGAACCAAATTCTGGTTTAGATCCACAAACAGCTATTGTAATAGATAAATTAATTCAAGAAATTACAGAAGAATATAATATTACAACGGTAATTAATACCCATGATATGAATTCTGTAATGGAGATTGGAGAAAAAATTATTTTTTTAAAAAATGGCTTAAAAGCATGGGAAGGGAGTAGTAATGAGATATTCAAAACTGATAATGAGGCAGTTGTAGACTTCGTGTATTCCTCCAATTTATTTAAAAAAGTAAGGGAAGCATATTTAAAAGAAATAAAGTAAAAAGTTGTTTGTTTTTTTAAAAATAACATATATATTTGCACCCGCTTAAAAGAAGAATGACCTGGTAGCTCAGTTGGTAGAGCATCTCCCTTTTAAGGAGATGGTCCTGGGTTCGAGCCCCAGCCCGGTCACTAATAAAATAAAAAACTCTGCAAAATTTTGCAGAGTTTTTTTATGCTTCAAAGTTTTTTTTAAAATTAAAACAGTTACATTTTATATATATATTTACATATCGTTAATTCTTAACATATGGAAATTAAAAAGAAAGATACTACAGAGCAGTCTAAGAGTGAAATAAAAAACGAAGCAAAAGGATTACTTTTAAGTATCAAAAAATATTTAAAAGAACTTTTAGATTTTAGGGACGATACAGATCACGAAGCGACCATAAACGCAATAAAAGCAGATATCCCCTTTAAGGGTGCAACAGCTTGGATTCTCATTTTTGCGGTTTTTGTGGCGTCTATTGGTTTAAATGCTAATTCTACAGCAGTAGTTATTGGAGCCATGCTTATATCGCCTTTAATGGGGCCAATTCTTGGAATAGGAATGTCTTTCGCTATTAATGATATTGATACGTTTAAAAAATCGTTAATAAATTTAGGAACCATGATTGGCCTAAGTTTATTGGCCTCTTTTTTATTCTTTTACTTTTTTCCGCTAAGTGAAGACAATTCAGAGTTATTAGGTAGAGTAAGTCCTGATATTAGAGATGTACTAATCGCTTTCTTCGGCGGATTGGCATTAATGGTTGCTAGAACCAAAAAAGGTACAATTGCTTCTGTAATTTTTGGAGTAGCAATTGCAACAGCCCTAATGCCGCCATTGTGTACGGCGGGTTATGGTTTAGCAAAAGGTAATTTCCCTTACTTTTTTGGAGCACTGTACCTATTTACAATTAATACTATTTTTATTGCTTTAGCAACATTTTTGGTATTGAAGTTGTTAAGCTTTCCAATGCACAAATATGCAAATGCTGCAAAAAGAAAAAGATATGCTACCATTGCCTCTGTTATTGGCGTTACTGTAATGATTCCTGCTATTTTTACTTTTGTAAATGTATTTAAGCAAAGTAAGGCAGATGCTCAAATAGGTGAATTTTTAAAAAATGAAATCAGAAATAATAAGTCTTTACAATTAATTGATTGGGAGAAAGATTATAAAAATAAGGAATTGTATTTGAATTTCTTTAATGAGGTCTCGGAAGCAACAGAAAACGATTTAAATAATGAGCTTTTAAATGATAAGCTATACCCTAATTTAGGCGATTTTAAACTTAGAATTAAAGGTAGTGATACCAAAAGTTTTGAGTTAATAACTACTGCTTACAAAGAAAAAAGAGAAGAGCTTCAGGAAAGTAAAAAAACCATTATAGATTTACAAAAGAAAATTACAGATTTAGAAATAACAATAACTGCCTTAAATTCTAACATTGAGCAAAACGCTTCAAATGGCTTTAAAAAAGTTATTGCTTTTAGTAGAATTTCTAAAGATGCAAAAATTAGGTATAAAGATATTGAAGCAATTGGATTTGCAAATATGTTGTATTCTAAAGACTTTATAAAGGTAGATACGATTCCAATAGCAACTATTAAATGGAGTTATAGATTATCAGAGAGTGTTATTATACTTAAAGAAAAAGAATTAAGAAAATGGCTTCAAAAAGAAATGGAACTAGACACTCTTTTTATTAAAAGAGATAGATAAAAAAAGCATCCATACCGGATGCTTTTTTATGCGTTGTAAATCTTTACTTCTGCATTTTGACTGAATAAATACACTCTTTTGGTGTGCATATTTAAACATTCATATCTTGTTCTTCGTTTGTTGCCTCTTTTGTAAATTTCGTTTTTAAACTCAAATAAAGTCCCAAAGTCAATTGCAAATATAAAATTCTTGCCTGCATCCGCAGAAAAACCCTTTAAAGCTAAAGATAAGTTAACATCTGCATCTGTACTTGCTTTTGGGTTTTTTAAATAGTTGGCTAAATAAGGTAATATTTCTTTCGGATAAATTTCTGGATGTATAAAAGGCAACATCAAATGCTGAAAAACAGTTTTCCATTCCTTTCCATGAGGTTGCACGCGTCCAAATTTTTGATGCGTTACATGGTGTGCAATTTCATGAACCAAAGTCAATAAAAACTGATATTTGTTCAGGTTATTGTTTACTGTAATTTGAAATCTACCATTTGGAAGTTTTCTAAAATCACCATGTTTTGTAGCTCGTTGATTCACAATAAATAAATCAAAAGAATGCTCGTTAATTAAAAATTGAACAAACGGGGTCGCTTTTAACGGAATGTATTTTTGGTAGTCTAAACTCAAATTTTTTAAATTTGCTTACTGCTTACTGCTTACTGCTTACTGCTTACTGCTTACTGCTTACTGCTTACTGCTTACTGCCCACTAACTAAGGTGTTGTAGACGAAACTTGTAACACTTTGCCGTTGTAAAATTTATTTCCAGATAGAGAGAAATCATGTATATAATTAGCCATTTCTGTTGCAGAAAGAGGTGCTTTATAATCAGGGAAAGCTTCTTCTAGCATTTCTGTTTGAACAGCTCCAATAGCTAAAACATTAAAGGCAATTTGTTGTTCTTTGTATTCTTCTGCTAATAATTCTGATAATGTAATTACAGCACCCTTTGCTGATGAGTAGGCCGCTAATCCAGGAAACTTCATGCTTCCTTGAATGCCACCCATACTACTTATTGTAACAACATGACTTCCTTTTTGTAAAAACGGAATTAGATTTTTTGTAATTTCGGCTACTCCAAAAACATTTACTTTATACACTTCTAAAAAATCATCCGAAGTCAACTCTGTAAAAGGCTTGTTTATCAGTTTGCCGGCATTGTTTATTAAAACATCAACTTGCTTCCAGTTTTTTTCGATGAAATCTGTTACTTTTTTAACATCAGCATTTTTAGCAATATCAACAGATAGTAAAGAGATGTTTTTATGATTTACAGCTTCTAAAGGTTTTGTGTTTCTAGAAATAGCTAATACTTTATGTCCGTTTTTAGCAAACAGTTTAGCTAGTTCAAAACCAATTCCTCTACTAGTTCCTGTAATAACAATATTTTTCATTAAATATTAAATTTTGAAGAAGCAATCTACTTAAATTTTCATACATTTAAAAATTAAAATCAAACAAATGAAAAAAATAGTTTTACTTTTTTTATCCTTCATTTTTATCCAAAATATGACGGCTCAAACAACCTATATTTTGTGTGGAAAATTAATTGATACAAAATCAGGAAAAATCAACTCTAAAAAAACAATTGTTGTTGAAAAAAACAAAATTATTGATGTTCTTGATGGTTATGTAATGCCTAAATCTGGAACTTCTATTGACTTAAGAGATAAAGTTGTAATGCCTGGTTTAATTGATTTTCATGTACACATGGAACAAGAATTCACAGCAAATACAAGATTGGATGGGTATATTTTAAACGAAGCAGATGTTGCTTACAATTCTGTAAATTTTGCAGAAATAACCTTAAAAAACGGATTTACAACCGTGAGAGACTTAGGTGGTTCTGGAGTAAATATTTCTTTAAGAAATGCCATTAATGCAGGAAAAATTATGGGGCCAAGAGTTTTTACGGCAGGTAAATCTCTAGCGACAACTGGTGGGCATGCCGATCCAACAAACGGAAGTAGCAGAGCTTTAATGGGAGGCCCTGGGCCAGAAGACGGTGTTGTAAATTCTGTTGAAGAGGGCAGAAAAGCGGTAAGACAACAATATAAAAACGGTGCAGATTGTATAAAAATTACCGCAACTGGTGGCGTTTTAAGTGTTGCTAAATCTGGCGATAATCCGCAGTTTACAATCGAAGAAATTAAAGCTATTTGTGAAACTGCAAAAGATTACGGAATGCATGTTGCAGCCCACGCGCACGGAGATGAAGGCATGCAAAGAGCCATTATTGGGGGTGTAAAAACCATAGAACATGGAACTTATATGAGTGATGAAACGATGGAACTCATGAAAAAGTATGATGCGTATTTAGTCCCTACAATTACTGCTGGTAAAGAAGTGGCAGAAAAGGCAACAATAGAAGGTTTTTATCCAGATATCGTTGTGCCAAAAGCGTTGGCAGTTGGTCCACAAATTCAAGGAACGTTTGCAAGAGCGTATAAAAAAGGAGTAGGAATTGCATTCGGAACAGATGCAGGTGTTTTTAAGCATGGTAATAACGGAAAAGAGTTTGGTTTTATGGTGGAGGCTGGAATGCCAGCAATAGAGGCGTTACAAACTGCTACGATTACAAATGCCATGTTATTGAAAATGGAAAATGAAATAGGGCAAATTCAAAAAGGTTTTTTTGCTGATATTATTGCTGTAGATGAAGATCCTACAAAGAACATTGCTACCATGGAAAATGTAGTATTTGTAATGAAAGATGGTGTTGTTTATAAAAAGTAATTAAAGATGCAGTTAAATACGAATTCAAATTAAGTTATTTGTTATTAATACTAATAAATAGACTTTTGATTCCATTTTAACTAAAAATAATTCGAACTCAAACCATAACAACTATTAAAATGAGAAATAAAAATTGGGACTTAGCCTTTATAATCATTGGAATATTAAATATTGCTTTCTCTTTTGCGCGTACAAATACAATTGAAGTTATTTTTGGGTTTGAAATAAATATTTGGACCTATAGAACAATTTGGGGGTTTATTAGTATTGGTTCTTTTCTTAGTTATAGAAAGAAAAAGAAATTAGAATCAGAAGCTAATAATTAAAAATAAAAAACCCTTCTGATTTTAAAATCTGAAGGGTTTTTTATTACTATTGTTCTAGATTATTCAAAAACAATATGCTGATAAGCGCCAATATCTGGATTTGTAGTTCTGTCAACTCCTAATATGTCGATGTTAAAGATTGAAGTTTTAGCCTTATTAATGGCATCAGAATCTTGCCCAATAATAAAGTTTTCATTTTGAGAATTTTTAAAGAAAGCATTTCCGTTTAAAATTATATGCTGATAAAATGGGTTTGTAAAATCTACTTCAGAATTACTTTCAAAAGAATTATTGGTGTCGTTAAATTGAATCATACAGTTGCTAATGCTGTAATTAAAGATTCCGCCGCCATCAACTTTATCAATTAGAAATTCAATATTGTTATTTCCATCAAAGATACAATTGGTAAAATTTGCAGCATGTAAATTCCTAGTTTCAATAATTTCTTGTCCGTTATCTACATACGTAAAAAAATTATTGATTAAAACAGCTGGTAATTGACGAATTCCATTATTCCAGAAATTAGCAAACGTACTGTGTGTAAAATTATAAGTTCCACCAATTGTGGCAGCTAAAGAAGCTTCACCAGCAGAGCCAATGACTACATTATATGCTTCAATATTTGTTTCTCTAGCAAGAATACCAAAGTTTGAATGGTTGTAAATTTCTGAGTTTTGTAGCTTTAAAGTTGGGGTAGAGGTAGAACTTATACTATCAATTAAAATTCCAATAATTCCGTTTTTAATTTGCGCAAAGTTAATTTCATTGTCTTTACTGCCTGCCCGCATCCAAATTGTGCCCCATTGTCCGGGAATTTTGCTAAAACCACTTTCGAGTCTATCGCCTTCGAAAATTACTTTTTCAGTCAAAGTTCCATTTACCTTTAAAGTTGCTTTGTTGTCAATAATTAAACCAGAATTATTATGAAAATGAACTTTTGCGCCAGCTTCAATTGTTAGTGTTTTATTGGCAGGAACTGCAGCATATCCATAAATAACTGTTGGTTTTATATTGGTAAAAGTAAGTTCGGCATCTGTTAAAAATCGACCTTTAATAGAAGTTGCTTGTCCGTCAATAGTCAAGCTATCAATCTTCATGGTTATTGGGTCTTTACCTGGAAAAATAAAGTTGGCATCTTGCACCAATGTTACTAAATCTACACTTTGCTGATTTGTGCCATTATCAAATAAAATACGATCTGTATATAAAGGATTTACAGCATTGCTAGCGTCAATAGTCGTTTCTATAAAGACAAAAATGCTGTCTTTTGCTAAAATATCTATGTCATTAAATTCTTTACCAGAAATTCCGTCAACATTTAATCTGTAGTTTGATGAAGCACCATTTTCTAGGGCAATTTTAGGAATGGTAATTGATTTATTTCCTCTGTTATACACCTTTAAATTATATGTTGAAGAGCCTATATTTGTAAAAACAGTATCTAAAAAAACAGTGTCTTTAGAAAACTCTAAGCTCCCAAAACTAGGAATCGTAGAAAAATCTTTTCTACAAGAACTCATTGTAATTAGAGCAACACAAATAAGAAGTGATATAAAGTAACGCATATATTTATTTTCTATCTCCTCGAGCGCAGTCGAGAGGTTAATGTAATAATCGCGAACCTTTTTAGTTTTAAACAAATTAACTTTTGTTTTCTATAATGTTCGACTTGGTGTTTTGTATAAAAATAGAACTTAAAAATGATTGATTTATTATTTTTTAATCAATTCTATTTCAAAAAGTTTTCCCCAATTTTTGCCTGTAACAAAAAGACGGTTGTTTTCTTTGTCAAAAGCAATGCCGTTTAAAACTTCGTCTTCAGGAACTAATTTTTGCGTTTTTTCCATTTCTTTTTTTAATTCAGATAAATCTGCAACACCTAAAACTGCACCAGTATGCACATCGATAATTACAATCGCATTTTGCTGATATTTATTAGCATAAATTTTGTCGTCTATAAATTCTAATTCATTAAGATTATCTAGTGCATATTTATTCGTGTACACTTGCAACGACTTTTTTTCTTTAAAAGTTACTGGGTCTAAAAACCAAATTTTGTTTGTACCGTCAGATTTTATAAGGTCTGTTCCGTTATTTGTTAAACCCCAACCTTCTTTACTTTTATTAAAAGCGAATTCTTTTTCTTGTTTAAAAGTTTCTAAATCATATACAAACCCTTTTTTAGCTTGCCACGTTAACCAGTATATTTTGTTGTTTAAAATGGTCATTCCTTCACCAAAATATTGGTTATCTAAAGCTACTTTTTGTAAAACTTTACCAGTGTTAATTTCTACTTTTCTTAATGAAGACTGTCCTTTTCTACCAGTAGTTTCGTAAAAAAAACCATTATAATACTCTAAGCCTTGCGTGTACGCTTCTGTGTCATGCGGAAAAGAATTTATAATTTTATACGTGTAAATTGCCGGTGCTTTATCTGCCAAAACCTCAAAAGAATCATTTATTTTTTTGGTTTTTCCTGGGTAAAAAGCCAGCGCGGAAACTACGTGCTTACCAACACCAAAATCTGATGTGTTAATAGTAGTTGAATTTCCATCAGCAGTAACTTCTTGGCTGTCTATAAAAAACTGAACCCTATCTACCGGTTTGTCGTTTTTTTCTTTTAAAGTAATTGATAAAGAAGTGTTTAAAGTTGTTTTTTTAACAACATCTAACATAAATTTGTAATCATCGTTACAAGAAGTAACAAAGAGTAGGGTTAAAAAGGAAATAAGAACAGCAATTTTTTTCATTTTGTATGTATTATATGTTGGTTTCAAACAGTTAAAAATCAGATATAGTATCTTATTTTAGAAGCAAAGTTAAATTGTTTTTTACGTAAAGTATTTAAAAGTCTAAATAAAAACATTTTTTTATTTGTAAATTGAAAAATAAGGTTAAATTTGCAACCTCAAAATGGTTAATTATTAACTGTTTAGAGAATCGCGTAAAACTTTACCAATTTTTCGCATACAAACATAACATTAAAGTATTAAAATATAAAACAATGAAGAAAGGAATTCATCCAGATAATTATAGAATGGTAGCTTTTAAAGACATGTCTAACGAAGATGTTTTTTTAACACGTTCTACTGTAGACACTAAAGAAACTTTAGATGTTGACGGTGTAGAGTATCCTTTAGTAAAATTAGAGATTTCTAGAACTTCTCACCCATTTTACACTGGTAAATCTAAACTTATTGATGCTGCAGGACGTATCGATAAATTTAAAAACAAATACGCAAAATTCAAAAAAGACTAATTCTTTTAGAATTTTAAAATATATAAAACTCCAACATTTATTTGTTGGAGTTTTTTTTATGCTTAATTTATCTGTACCAAACGTATTACTGCATTTATTAAAAAGAATTATGGCGTTACTTAACCCTCAAAACGTTCAGGTCTAAAGTCAGGCTTTCTTTTGCAATCTTTTTGTTTATTCTTCACAAAAAGGATTTCAATTTCAATACTTATCGCATCTATTTGCCAGCACACCTTTTTCATTTAAAACTAAAATTACTATTTCTAAACGACCGCAAATTTGGGTACGCTATGTTTTAATTGATTTATTTTGTTCTTGCTGTTTTTTATTTCGTCCTCCAACTCAATTAAAATAACAATAACAAAGAGCAGTGTTTATTAAATGATATATTTTTATGTAAAAATTAATTATTGGTTTAAATAAATAGCAAATGTTTAGTGGTAGAGTTAAGTATATAATTTCGCAAGTAGACTTTTTTTTAAAATCGACTGTGCAAGGTGCTTTAAGTATAATTTTTTTGTTATAAATCTTTTGCAAAACAAAGGCTATCAGAAATATCCTTTAGTTTGCCGTATTTTTGAATGGGATAATAACCATTTCTTACATAAAGTTTAATTGCTTCAGGTTGCTTAGAACCTGTAAAGAGTATACATTTACTACACTTTAGTTCTCTAGACCAATTTTCTAATTCAGAAAGAATTTTTTCTCCGATTCTTTGACCTCTAACTTCAGGAGAGACATACATTCGTTTAATTTCCATTGAATTAGAGTTATGCTTAGCAATAGCTCCACAACCAATATATTTACCATCTTTTAAAGCTAAAACTACATATTTTAAATTATGTATAACATTAAATTGGGATAACGAATGTGTATTGCCATCTCTATTTGCAAGATCAGAATTTAATAACTCCACCAGCTTTTTAAATGCTATATTTTCTGAATTAGTTCTGATTATTTCAATCCTATCTTTGTTGCATATTTCAGTCACTTTCTAGTTTTATTTATTTTTATTTCAATAGCTGTTTTCTTGATACATAAAATGCAATTTTCACCTTAATTAAAGTGATGCTTTTGCCAGCTTATTAATTTTCAATTCGATCTTTTCAATTTTACCGTTTTTTTTATGTAATCTAACTAAATTATCTTTAAAATTAATAATAATTTTATTCTGATTTTTTAAATCAATTCCTTTGGCATTTGCTGATTTAGCTATAAGGGTGTTATTTTTTATTTGTTGTGTATTTATTTGTCTTTGTTTGATTGAAATCAATCTAAAAACCCCTTTATTTAAAAACAATAAAAAGCTTACAAACAACGCATCAAAACCTTAGTAACTTTTACATAAAAGTTACTAAGGTTTTGATGCGTTGCTTATAAGGTTCTGTGCAGAAGTTGTACAGTATTTTAAAATTTATTGTACAATAGTTTTACAAAAGTTGTACAATAAATTTTAAAAAGTTGTATAATATTTAATTAAGAAGTGCAAAATGCTATTTTTGCTAGTGGTAGCAACCTTTTATAAAGATAAGCAAAAGATTGTAAAATAAAGAGATAAATCATAAAAAAAAAACCATCTCTTTTGAGATGGTTTTAAAATAAGTATCTGCAGTTAATGTCTGCTACATATAATCTTCAATTGGGTTACAAGAACAAATTAAGTTTCTGTCTCCAAAAGCATCATCAACTCTTCTAACTGTTGGCCAGAATTTGTTATCAGCAATATATGCTAAAGGAAAAGCAGCTTCTTGTCTAGAATATGGAAAAATCCATTCATCCGCAGTAAGCATTGCTAATGTATGAGGCGCATTTTTTAGAGGATTGTTTTCATCTTCTTTAGTTGCTGCATCTATTTCTTTACGTACAGAAATCATGGCATCACAAAAACGATCTAACTCTGCTAAACTTTCAGATTCTGTAGGTTCGATCATCATGGTTCCAGCAACTGGAAAAGAAACCGTTGGTGCATGAAAACCATAATCCATTAAACGTTTTGCAATATCAACAACTTCAATTCCGTTGTTTTTAAAATCACGACAATCAATAATCATTTCGTGCGCAGCACGTCCTTGATCACCTGTATATAAAGTTGGATAATGACCATCTAAACGTTCTTTAATATAGTTTGCGTTTAAAATTGCCATTTTAGTAGAATCCGTCAACCCTTTAGAACCTAACATTGTAATGTATCCGTAAGAAATTAAACACGCTAGTGCGGAGCCCCAAGGAGCTGCAGAAATGGCAGTAATTGCAATTTCGCCACCTGTTTTAATTAAAGGATTTGTTGGTAAAAAAGGCACTAGTTGAGGTGCAACACAGATAGGGCCAACTCCTGGACCACCACCACCATGCGGAATAGCAAATGTTTTGTGTAAGTTTAAATGGCAAACATCTGCGCCAATTGTTGCAGGATTTGTTAAACCTACTTGTGCATTCATATTTGCGCCATCCATATATACCTGTCCACCATGTTCATGAATTAAACCCGTAATATCTTTAATTCCCGTTTCAAAAACACCGTGTGTTGAAGGATAGGTAACCATTAAAGCCGCTAAGTTTTTAGAATGTAACTCCGCTTTTTCTTTTAAATCTTCAAAGTCGATGTTTCCTTTTTCATCGGTTTTTGTTACAACAACTTCCATACCCGCCATTACTGCGGATGCAGGATTTGTACCGTGTGCAGAGGCCGGAATTAAGCAAATATTTCTATGAGAATCTCCTCTGTGTTCATGGTACGCTCTAATAACCATTAAGCCAGCAAACTCCCCTTGTGCACCAGAGTTTGGTTGTAAAGAAGTACCTGCAAAACCGGTAACAATATTTAATTGATGCTCTAATTTTGTTAAAACTTCTTGATATCCTTGCGCCTGATTTAAGGGTACAAACGGATGAATATTTCCCCACTGCGGATTGCTTAAAGGCAACATTTCTGAAGCAGCATTTAATTTCATTGTACAAGACCCTAAAGAAATCATAGAGTGATTTAAAGCCAAGTCTTTACGCTCTAATTTTTTAATGTAACGCATCATATCCGTTTCTGAATGGTACGTGTTAAAAACGCTATTCTCTAAAAAAGGCGTGTTTCTTTCTAAAGTTTCTGGAAGTACATTTGTTGTTTGTGGTAATTTGTTACTTTTAACATTAAAAGCTTGCTCAAAACAACTTACAATTGCTTTTAGTTCTTTACTACCAACAGTTTCGTTTATTGAAATTGAAACATGATGTTCATCAACATAATTAAAGTTAATGTGATTTGCTTCGGCAACTATTTTTAATTTTGCAGCTTCTACTTCAACTAAAATAGTATCAAAATAAGCCGAGTTTACTTGTTTAAAGCCTAAATCACTTAAAATAGTTGCTAGCGTTTTTGTGTTTGTATGCACATAATTAGCAATGTTTTTTAAGCCATCTTTACCATGATACGCTGCATACATACCTGCCATTACTGCCAATAAAACTTGGGCAGTACAAATATTTGAAGTTGCTTTTTCTCGCTTAATGTGCTGCTCTCTAGTTTGCAAAGCCATACGCAAAGCTCTGTTACCATTAATATCTTTAGTAACACCAATTATTCTACCAGGAATACTTCTCTTGTATGCTTCTTTAGTTGCAAAATATCCTGCATGAGGACCACCATAACCCAGCGGAATACCAAAACGCTGTGTAGTTCCTACTACAACATCAACTCCAAATTCTCCGGGTGCTTTTAATTTTACTAGTGATAAAATATCTGCGGCAACTGCCACTTTTATGTTTTTTTCATTAGCTTTTGCAACGAATGCGGAATAATCATTTACTTGACCATGTTTACCAGGGTACTGTAAAATTGCGCCATAAAACTCATCAGAAAAATTAAATTCTTCGTAATTTCCAACAACTAATTCAATACCAATAGGTGTAGAACGAGTTTGTAAAACCGACAAAGTTTGTGGTAAAATTTCTTCGGACACAAAAAACTTGTTTGCATTATTTTTCTTTTGATTTCTTTCTCGAACATCAAAAAGTAATGCCATTGCTTCTGCAGCGGCGGTACTTTCATCCAACAAAGAAGCATTTGCTAATTCCATTCCGGTTAAATCACAAATCATTGTTTGAAAATTTAACAAAGCTTCTAATCTTCCTTGTGCAATTTCTGCTTGGTAAGGCGTGTAAGCAGTGTACCAACCCGGATTTTCTAAAATATTTCTTTGAATAACACTTGGCACAATTGCCTCATGATAACCTAAACCAATATAGCTTTTAAAGACCTTGTTTTTTTCTGACAGTTCTTTAATATGCGCTAAATATTCATATTCGCTCATTGCGGGTTCTAAATCTAAAGCTTCTTTTAATCGGATTTTTTCTGGAACAGTTTCATGGATTAACTGATCTAAACTAGCTACTTTAATAGCCGATAACATTTTTTCTTGCTCCTCTTTATTAGGGCCAATATGTCTTAGTTGAAACGAGTTTGTGTTCATTTAAATTTTTTTATCAGTCTTTTTTCAATCGATTTAGTAGATTGATTATTTATAATTTATTAACGGTACAAAAATAAGGGTTTTAGGATATTTAAAATTCATATAATTTAGTTAAATTGATATTAATTATTAACTAAATAAGAATGTTATCAACATAAACTTTACTTTTGTTTTATGAAAGTTTTAAAAAGTATTTTAGATTTTTACTTAAATTCAAGTATTCATGTAGCGCTAGCTGTGTATGCTTTTGTGAGAATCACAAAAATTTATTTTAAACTTCCAGACAATGAATATTTAGAATATTTTATCTTTTTTGGTACAATTACAGGGTATAATTTTGTAAAATATGCAGGTGTAGCAAAACTGCATCACAGAAGTTTAACAAAAGATTTAAAAATTATTCAAGTTTTTTCTTTGTGTTGTTTTTTAGCAATGTGTTTTTATGGCTATTTATTAGATTTTAAAACAGTACTTTTTTCGGTGCCATTTACACTATTAACTGTTTTGTATGCGGTGCCTTTTTTAAGCGGATTTGCTAAAAATCTAAGAGAAATAAGTTATCTAAAAATTATTGTTGTTGCTTTCGTTTGGATGGGCTTTACTGTTATAATTCCGTTTTTCGATGCCGGAACAGAAGTTAGTTCGTCAGCTATTTTCTATGCAATTCAGCGGTTTTTATTGGTAATTGTTTTGGTATTTCCTTTTGATATTAGAGATATGAGGTTTGATGCTATTTCTTTGCAGACAATTCCACAGAAAATTGGAGTAGAAAAGACAAAGAAATTAGGAGTTGCATTACTCGTTTTTTCGTTAGTTCTAGAATTTATGTCATCTACAGAGATTACAGCCAAAAGCCCATTTATGCTGTTCTTTTTTTTAATGATTATTTTGTTAATGAGAGCTAAAATTAATCAATCAAAATATTATAGTTCCTTTTTGGTGGAGTCTTTGCCTATTATTTGGTGGCTATTTCTTTTAGGATTTCATAATTTTTAAGACTTAATGTTCTTTTTTTTATGAAGTTATCCAATTATAACAACAAATTAAATCGATATCATAAAACTTTAAAAATTCTTCCTATTTGGCTACTATCTTTGTAGCTTTGCACACTTAAATTCAACCAAGATTTTAAAGTAATGATTACCACAAAAAGAAATTATATTTTCGATTTTGATAGCACTTTAACTAGAGTAGAAGCTTTAGACGTTTTAGCCGAAATTACACTACACAACAACCCTAACAAAGAAAAAATTATTCAAGAAATAATTGATATTACCAATTTAGGAATTGATGGCGAAATCTCTTTTACCGAATCTTTAGAAAGAAGAATACAGTTATTAAATGCGAATCAATCGGATTTAGTTAACTTAGTGAGCGCTTTAAAAAAGCAAGTATCAAAATCCATAGAAAGCAACAAAGAATTTTTTGAAAATTTTGCAGACGATATTTATGTTATTTCTTGTGGATTTAAAGAATTTATAGACCCTATTGTAGCAGCCTACAATATACCTTCGGATAGAGTTTTTGCAAATACTTTTGAGTTTGCGAATGATGGAAAGATTATTGGTTTTGATGCCAATAATCCATTATCTCAGCACAACGGAAAAATTAAGTGTTTAAAAGACATGAATTTAGAAGGGGAAATACAAGTTATTGGTGATGGTTACAGTGATTATGTAACGAGAAAAGCAGGTGTAGCAGATAAGTTTTTTGCCTACACAGAAAATGTTTCTAGAGTAAAAACAACAGAAAACGCAGATCATATTGCCCCAAATTTAGACGAATTTTTATACGTAAACAAGTTGCCAAGAAATATCTCATATCCAAAGAATAGAATTAAAATTTTATTATTAGAAAACGTGCATCCAGACGCTTTTACAAAGTTATCTACGGATGGTTTTTCTGTAGAAACTGTTTCTAAAAGCTTATCAGAAGATGAATTGATAGAAAAAATTAAAGACGTACACGTTCTAGGAATTCGTTCTAAAACCAATGTTACCGAAAGAGTAGTAGCTGCCGCAGAAAAATTAATGGTGGTTAGTGCATTTTGTATTGGTACAAAGCAAATTGATTTAGAAGCGTGTAAAGAAAACGGAGTAGTTGTTTTTAATGCACCATACAGTAACACACGTTCTGTGGTTGAGCTAGCAATTGGCGAGATTATTATGTTAATGAGAAGTGTTTTTCAAAGAAGCACAGAAATACATAATGGTCATTGGAACAAAACTGCAGATGGCTCTAAAGAGGTTCGTGGTAAAAAACTAGGAATTGTAGGTTATGGTAACATAGGTAAGCAATTATCAATCTTAGCAGAAGCTTTAGGAATGTATGTGTATTATTATGATGTAGAAGATCAATTAGCTCTAGGAAACGCTCAGAAAGTAGATAAATTAGAAGATTTATTAGCAATTTCAGATGTGGTTACCTTACATATTGATGATAATGCAGTTAATAAAAATTTTATAGGAGAAAAAGAAATTTCTCAAATGAAAGATGGCGCGCACTTAGTAAATCTTTCAAGAGGTTTTGTAGTTGATATTAATGCGTTGGCTGCTGCCTTAAAAAGCGGAAAATTAGCAGGTGCTGCAGTTGATGTATATCCAGAAGAACCAGCAAAAAACGGCGAATTCTTTACCGAATTAAAAGGATTGCCAAACGTAATTTTAACGCCTCATGTAGGTGGTAGTACAGAAGAAGCGCAAAGAGACATTGCAGATTTTGTGCCAAGTAAAATTATGGCATATATTAATTCTGGAAATACCGTAGATGCGGTAAATTTCCCGAATATTCGTTTGCCAAGACAAGTAAAGTCTCACCGTTTTTTACACATTCATAAGAATGTACCCGGAATTATGGCAAAAATTAATAAGATTTTAGCAAAATACGATTTAAATATATCTGGTCAATATTTATCTACAGATCCTAAAGTTGGGTATGTAATTACAGATTTAGATAAAGAATATAATATAGAAGTTTTAGAAAAATTAAGAAAAGTAGAAGGCACTATTAAGTTTAGAGTGTTGTATTAATCTTCTTTTTTAAACCAAAAAAAGCCCTTCAAATTTTAAATTTGAAGGGCTTTTTATTTTGGCAGTCATTGCGAGGAACGAAGCAATCTGTAGCTATTTAAACGAACAGATTACTTCGTTTATCTCAATGACGATTATTTAAAAGTATCTTTCTCCGTAAAACTCTGTGCAATTTCTCTGCGAATCTCTGCGTAATAGCACGAGCACACGAATGCCAAACTGAACAGATTGCTTCGTTCCTCTTAATGACACTTATTTTAAAAGAACCTTCTTCCGTGAAACTCTGCTTAATTTCTCTGCGAATCTCTGCGCAACAGCACAAACACAAACACAAACACCAAACCGATTGCTTCGACCCTCTTAATGACACTTATTTAAAAGAACCTTTCTCCGTGAAACTCTGTGCAATTTCTTTGCGAATCTCTGCGTAATAGTACGAGCACAGGAATGCCAAACTGAACAGATTGCTTCGTTCCTCGCAATGGCGATTATTTCTACAACTTCAGCTTCTCTTTCAAATCAACAATCATAGCATCTTTAACACCTAAATAACGTTTGCTTCCTAGATACCTATTTTTATTCATTTCATCATAATTTGGTTGCTTTTCATCCATCGAACTTACATGTACGTTTCCAGATGCATGAATAAATTCCATTGTATCATTTCCTAACCAAATACCCACATGAACGACTCTTTGTTTTTTATCTGAGGTTGCTTTTGTTCCAAAAAATAGCAAATCTCCTTTTTCTAAACCTTCAAATTTTAAAGAGGCATCTATCGTTTTACCCGCATTAATTTGTTGCGAAGCATCTCTAGGAATTATAAAACCATTAAGTAAATACACCATTTTTGTAAATCCGCTGCAATCCATGCCCTTAGACGAAGTTCCGCCCCACAAATAAGGAAAACCTTCAAAAGTTTTAGCAACCACTTCAATATTTTCTTTGGATGAAATTAGGTTTTCCAACCAAGAATCATACAGTATAGCTTCTTCTTTTTTGATAAATCCCGTTCTGTTATCCGGATATTTTACTTCATAAAAAGTGTCATCCTCAGAAATGAATTCTAAAACGCCACCCAAAGAAATATCAGAGATAATAGCAGTTTCACTATTTTTATCAGCTAAAACAGCGCCAAAATTTTTAATGAAAAGCACTTTTTTAGCCTGATTCCAAGTATCAAGCTCTTCTTTGGTCATTAATTGAATTCCGCCTTTATCAACCCAAGAAATATAAGTATCCGGAGTTTGAATTCTATAAAAATCTCCGTCTTTATCCAATACTTTTAAAGACATGCCTAATAAACCTTGCGTGCCCAACTCTGCAGAATGCTTTGGTTCTGAACGAATATTAATTACCGAATTTTTAGCTACGGCAAATTGTAGATTTCCAATAACAGCATCTGGCAAAACACGCACATTATTGGTAAATTTTAATTTTCTTGCGTTTAAACTATCTAACAAAATTGAAAATGCTTTTTTAGAAGTGGTTTCTCCTTCTATAATAAGTTGATTGTCTGCCAATTCAAAATGGATATCAAACAATTCGACACGTTTGTCAGGAGCAAATTCTAATTTTATAGTTTGTTGTATATTCTCTAATTCAGTAATTATTTTACTGTCATTTTTACACGACGTTAAAATAAGCAACACTAAAAAAGGAACGTATTTTAGAAACTTCATTCGAATAGATTTTTTGCTAAAATACAAAACAAAATTGCTGTTTTATAAAATGCAGAAAATCATTTAAAGCAATAGCAAAACGTTTGTGTGATTTTGTGAAATTCGTGACTAAAAATTGAAATCTCAAAAGGATTGTTTTATATTTACGATAAATCATTTTTAGTATTGATGAAGTATCAAAACACAGAAGCATTTGCGAAACAGCAAGATAAAGAGGATACACTTTCTCATTTAAGAAATAGATTTCATATTCCGAAAGATAAAAACGGGAATGAATGGTTATATTTTACAGGGAATTCTCTAGGTCTACAGCCAAAATCGACGAAAGAATATATCAATCAAGAATTAGACGATTGGGCAAATTTGGGCGTAGAAGGTCATTTTGAAGCGAAAAATCCGTGGTTAAACTACCACGAATTATTAACAGATAAGATGGCTAAAATTGTAGGCGCAAAACCACTTGAAGTGGTTGTAATGAATACACTTACAGCAAACTTACATTTGTTAATGGTGTCTTTTTACAGGCCAACAAAAACAAAATATAAAATTGTTATTGAAAGCGATGCCTTTCCTTCGGATAGATATGCGATGCAATCGCAATTAAAATTTCATGGTTTTGATGAAGAAGACGGTATTATAGAATGGAAACCAAGACTTGGTGAAACGCTTTTAAATACGGAGGATTTAGAGTCGATTCTTAAATTTGAAGGCGATGAAATTGCACTATTGTTAATTGGAGGTGTAAATTATTATACGGGTCAGTTTTTAGATATCAAAAAAATTGCAGAAATAGGACATGTAAAAAACTGTATTGTAGGTATTGATTTAGCCCATGGTGCAGGAAATGTGCAACCTAATTTACACGATTCAAATGTAGATTTTGCAGCTTGGTGTACGTACAAATATTTAAATGCAGGTCCGGGAAGTTTAGGTGGAATCTTTGTGCACGAAAAACATTCCAAAAATAAAGATTTACCGCGTTTTGCAGGTTGGTGGAATCATAACAAAGAAACACGTTTTAATATGAGACAGCCTTTTGATGTAATGGAAGGCGCAGAGGGATGGCAATTAAGCAACCCGCCAATTTTATCGATGGCCGCAATTAAAGCTTCTTTAGATTTATTTGATGAGGTTGGAATGGATGCATTAAGAGAAAAATCAGAAAAACTAACAGGTTATTTTGAGTATTTAATCAATGAAATTGGTTCGGATGATATTAGCATCATCACGCCCAAAAACCCAAAAGAAAGAGGTTGCCAATTATCCATTCAAGTTAAAAATGCAGATAAAAATTTACATAAAAAACTAACAGAAAACAACATTATTACCGATTGGCGTGAACCCAATGTAATACGTTGCGCGCCTGTGCCAATGTATACTTCTTTTGAAGATGTGTATAGAATGGTGCAAAGTTTATCCTCAATCCTTTCCAAAGGGAAGGAAGTTTAAAATCGTTAAAACAACAAATATTGAAAAATAAAAAAGAAATAAAAAGCAACAGTGAAAAAGGCCTTCCTTTTGGGGAGGATTTAGTAGGGGCCTCTATCTTGATAATAGGAGCAGGTTTGTGTGGCGCATTATTGGCTTTAAGATTAGCGCAAAGAGGCTATAAAGTTGAAGTGTACGAAAGTAGGCCCGATTTACGAAAAGTAGCTATTTCTGCAGGAAGATCTATCAATTTGGCTCTGTCTAATAGAGGTTTAAAAGCGTTGCGTTTATGCGGAATGGAAGAAAAAGCAAGAGAGATTTGCATACCCATGTATGGCAGATTAATGCATGATACCGCTGGAAATACATTTTCATCCAACTATTCTGGACGAGATAATGAATATATTAATAGTATTTCTAGAGGAGATTTAAACGCTATTTTATTAGACGAAGCAGAAAAGCATGAAAATGTAACTTTTCACTTTAATAAACGATGTCAAAAAGTAGATATCGAAAACACGATTGCACATTTTAAAGATTACGAAACTGATGAAGAGTTTATGGTAAACGCAACAGTTCTTTTTGGCACAGATGGTGCAGGTTCATCTTTAAGAAAAAGCTATTACTTAGAACGTAAATTTTTATTTAGTTTTTCTCAAAATTATCTAAATCATGGGTATAAAGAATTAGAAATTCCTGCCGATAAATCGGGGAATCATCAAATAAGTAAAGCACATTTACATATTTGGCCAAGAGGCGATTTTATGCTAATTGCGTTGCCAAATATGGATGGTAGTTTTACAGTAACTTTGTTTTTAAGTTATGATGAAGGCGAATTTAATTTTGATAATTTAACATCCGAAGAAAAAATTACCACCTTTTTTGAAAAAGAATTTCCAGATGCGTTGGCTTTAATTCCCAATATTTTAGAAGAGTTTACAAACAACCCAACAGGGCCTTTAGGAACCGTAAAATGCTCGCCTTGGTTTTATAAAAATAAAACTTTATTACTAGGAGATTCTTCGCATGCAATTGTGCCCTTTTACGGACAAGGTATGAATGCTTCTTTTGAAGATGTGGTGGTTTTTGATGAAATATTAGATAAAAACTTAGGTGATTGGAATGCTGTTTTTAAAGCCTATCAAAAAGCAAGAAAACACGACACAGACGCAATTGCAGATTTGGCAATTGATAATTTTTATGAAATGCGCGACCATGTGGCAAATCCGCTTTTTAAAGAAAAAAGAAAAATAGAAATGGATTTAGAAAAGCATTTTCCATCACAGTATTTTTCTAAATATTCTTTAGTAACTTTTAACGAGCACATTGGCTATAACGAAGCTATGAAAAAAGGAAGAGCACAAGACAAAATTTTGTTAAATTTAGTTGCAGATCCTGCTGTGCAAACGAATTTAAATATGACAAAAGAAGAGTTAAAAGTGATTTTGGATAAAGTGATAGCGGCAACAAGTGCTATTTTAGCAGAAGACACAATTGCAAGATTATCGTAAATAACAGACTTTACAAGTTTCAAAACCGATGAGGTTTATTTATATAAAATAAAAATGGAAGAAAAAAAAGTAACACCAAGAGGCGCATATCCACATGTAAAAGTTGTGGGAGATTTTATTTTTGTGTCAGGAACAAGTTCTAGACGAGCAGACAATACTATTGCAGGTGTTGATATTATTGACGAAATGGGTGCAAAATTCTTAAATATTGAAACCCAAACTAGAGAAGTTTTAAAGAATATCGATAAAAACTTGCAAACAGTTGGCGCAAGCTTAAAAGATGTGGTAGATGTTTCTACTTTTTTGGTAAACATGAATGATTTTGCAGGCTATAACACAGCCTATGCAACATTTTTTGATAAAGAAACTGGCCCAACAAGAACTACCGTTGCTGTGCATCAATTACCACATCCAGACTTGGTGGTAGAGATTAAAGTGACTGCTTATAAGAAGAGATTAAATTTAAATTAGCTACGATTAAAATTTTCAGAAAATTCCGTGAAAATACGATTCAAGAAAACAAAGTAACCAAATATTTTTTATACGCCATTGGCGAAATTGCATTGGTGGTTATTGGTATTTTGATTGCTTTGCAGATTAATAATTGGAATGAAAATAGAAAATCCAACATAGAAGAGATAGTAGTTCTAAATAATTTATTCGAAAATCTAACGCTTGCCAAACAACAATCGGAAGCATTAATTTTAGAAGAAAAAGAGTTGAAAAAGTCACTTATGTTTATTCTTGGAATTGATTTAATTTAAGATAAAAAAAGTGTTTCAGACTCCATTTTTGAAAGTGCAGTTTGGGATTTACAAACTAATTTACCAACTGTTAATGCCTATATTAACTTAAAAAATACCAATAAATTAAGTTTGATAAAAAGCAAAAAAATTAATGAAAAATTTTTTGGTTTTGAGTTTAGTATAAATAAATTAAAAGATTTACTTGCAGATAGGTTAAATGTTCATCAAATTAGAATAGATGCTATTTTTGAAAACGACATCAATTTTATTCCGTTAATAAAATATAACATCCCAAATATTTCTATTGAAAAAGAAAAGACAAATGAGTATTCACAGATTTTAAAACAAAAAAGAATTCGGAATCTTTTGGGAATGAAACTTTCTTTTACACAAGATGTTATAAATTATCAGGAAAATCTAGACACAGAAATAAAAGATTTATTACTTTTAATAGCGTCTGACTTAAATAGTAAAAAATGAAAATACAAAACTACATAAATGGTAAATTTGAAAACCCAATTGAAGAAAATTGGTTAGAGAATTATAATCCTGCAAATGGAAAGGTTTATGGTAAATTTCCAAATTCAACGAATGCTGATTTAGAAAGTGCTGTTTTGGCAGCAGAAGGTGCATTTCCTATTTGGTCAAACACAAGTGTAGAAGAACGCAGTAAAATACTTACAAATATTGCCAATTTAATTGTTGATAATTTAGAGTTTCTTGCAAAAGCAGAATCAAAAGATAATGGCAAACCATTAAGTTTGGCAACGCAAATAGACATTCCAAGAGCGGCTGACAATTTTCGTTTCTTTGCAAATGCTATCACCCAGTTTTCATCAGAAGCGCATGAAAGTGTAGGTTTTAATGCTATGAATTATACGCTACGTCAACCAATTGGCATTGTAGGTTGCATCTCTCCTTGGAATTTACCTTTGTATTTATTTACTTGGAAAATTGCACCTGCAATTGCAGCAGGAAATTGTGTAATTGCAAAACCAAGTGAAATTACACCAATGACCGCTTTTTTATTGGGAGAAATTTGTACAGAAGCAGGTCTGCCAAAAGGAATCTTAAATATTGTTCATGGTTTAGGAGATACAATTGGTAAAGCAATTGTAAAACATCCAAAAATAAAAGCAATTTCATTTACTGGGGGCACAAAAACCGGAGCGCATATTGCTAAAATTGCCGCGCCAATGTTTAAGAAGTTGTCTTTAGAGTTAGGTGGAAAAAATCCTACTATCATTTTTGAAGATTGCGATTATGAAAAAATGTTAGAAACCACAGTTCGTTCTTCTTTTACTAATCAAGGGCAAATTTGTTTATGTGGAAGCAGAATTTTGGTGGATGAAAAAATATATGAGAAGTTTAAATTAGATTTCATTAAAAAAGTTGCTGAATTAAAAACAGGAAATCCATCAAAAGAAACTACAAATATTGGCGCTTTAGTCTCTAAAGAACATTTAGAAAAAGTAAAATCTTATATCGATATTGCAGAAACAGTAGGAGGAAAAATTATTTTTGGAGGTCAACAAGTTTTAGTTAAAGGATTTGAAAATGGATATTATTTACAACCAACTATTATTGAGGTTTTTGATAATAAATGCAGCTTAAATCAAGAAGAAATTTTTGGACCCGTCGTAACCGTAATGTCTTTTAAAACCGATGAAGAAGCCTTAGTTTTAGCAAATGATACAAAATACGGATTATCTGCAACCTTATGGACAAATAATTTAAACAGAACCATGCAGTTTTCTAAACAATTACAAACCGGCATTGTTTGGGTAAATACTTGGATGTTTCGCGATTTAAGAACCCCCTTTGGTGGGCAAAAAGATTCTGGAGTTGGCAGAGAAGGAGGTTTTGAAGCGTTGCGATTTTTTACAGAACCTAAAAATGTGTGTATTAAATATTAAAAATATGATTGAAATAAAAGAAGCTTATTTTTATTCTGATGATAAAAAAGATATGGATTTTGATGTGATTTTTAGGCTAATTAAAAACTCATATTGGGGTAATCGAAGAACCCAAGAAGAACAAAAAACAGCATTAGATAACACGCTTAATTTTGGGCTATTTCATAATAATACTCAAATTGCATTTGCAAGAGTAATGACGGATAAAGTGTTTTTTGCATATCTTTTAGATGTTATTGTAGATGAAAATCATAGAGGAAAAGGATTGTCTAAATTATTAATAGCTAATATTTTAAATAATTCTGACTTGCAAAAAATAGACAAATGGATATTAGCCACAAAAGATGCACATTCTCTTTATGAAAAATTTGGTTTTGAAGCTTTAAAGAAGCCGGAAATGATTATGGAAAAACTAAGTAAAAGAGCAAAATTAATTTATGAATAAAGAAATTTAAACAAAAATCATTGAGGTTTGTACTGATAAGATTGCTAAAAAAAGAGAAAATGTTGGTTTGCCTTTTTACGCATTTTTCAAGAATAAAAATGAAAAACAGATTTATTGATGCAAGTTGCTACTTGGTGGATTAAAATTCATAGATTAGATTACTTTCAAAAAAAGCGGTTAAGACGAAACAAATGATTTTAGAAAATAAAAATTAAGAATCAAGATAAAAGAGTAGGGAGAAAAGATAGAAAAGTCTTGACTCTTGTCTCTTTTTTCTTAAATCTACATTAATAATGAATTTAGAACTAAAAAATAAAAACGCACTAGTTTGCGGAAGTACACAAGGAATTGGTAAAGCAACTGCAATTATGTTGGCAGAAGAAGGTGCAAACGTGACTTTGTTTGCTAGAAATGAAGAAAAATTAAAAGCAGTTTTATCAGAATTAAAAACAAATGGAACGCAAAAACACAGCTATTTAGTCGCCGATTTTTCTAATCCGGATGCAGTAAAATTGGTATTAGAAAGCACAAATAAAGAATTTCATATTCTGATAAATAATACAGGTGGCCCAAGAAGTGGTGCAATTTTAGACGCAACGTTAGAGCAGTTTCAACAAGCGTTTACGCAGCATTTATTATGCAATCATATTTTGGCGCAAGCAGTGGTTCCCTTTATGAAAGCCCAATGTTTTGGTAGAATTATAAATGTAATTTCAACATCCGTAAAAGAACCAATACCAGGTTTAGGTGTAAGTAACACTATAAGAAATGCCGTTGGTAATTGGTCAAAAACCCTATCTGAGGAGATTGGTGGACACGGAATAACGGTAAACAATGTGTTGCCCGGATTTACAGAAACTGAGCGTTTATCAGAAATAATTAAAATAAAAGCTAAAAATGAAAACACAAGTATTGAGCAAATGACTGCCATAATGAAAAATTATTCGCCGGCAAAAAGATTTGCAAAACCAGAAGAAACAGCCAATGCAATTGTGTTTTTAGCAAGTGAAAAAGCATGTTATATAAACGGAATAAATCTGCCTGTTGACGGTGGAAGAACCAAATCACTTTAAAAAGAAACAAGAAAAAAGAAACAAGAACCAAAATTTCTAGCATCAAGACAATTTTGACTACCTTTAATAAGTTTTGAATCTTGTATCTTAAAATCAAAAAAATTTAGAAAATGAGCAACTTAGTAAAACCTTTAAATTTTAAAAAGTGGATTGATGAAAACCGTCATTTATTAAAACCACCAGTTGGTAACAAACAAGTTTGGGATAATGGCGAATATATTGTTATGGTTGTTGGTGGTCCTAACAACAGAAAAGATTATCATTATAACGAAACTCCAGAGTTTTTCTACCAAGTTGAAGGGGATATGATTTTGAAAATCATTGATGATAAAGGCGAAATGGTTGCTGTTGAAATTAATGAAGGTGATATTTATTTGTTGCCAGCAAAAGTGCCACATTCCCCTCAAAGAAAAGAAAACACAGTTGGTCTAGTTATCGAATACCCACGTTCTAGAAGAATGTTAGACGCTTTAGAATGGTATTGTGAAAACTGTGGAAACCAATTGTATAGAGAAGAATTTAAACTCGATAATATTGAAACCGATATGCCTATTATTTTTGATAATTATTACTCTGATGTTAAAAAATGTACTTGTGATTCTTGTGGGACAGTTATGGAAGTGTCAAAAAAAATAAAATAATTTGCATGAAACAAGAAATTATAGAAAGTCATAATAAGCAAGGTTTTCTGCGATATTTAGGTGTTGAAATTATTTCTATCGAAAAAGGAATTGTAAAAGTTTCTTGTAAGAAAAGTGATAAATTAACACAGCAAAACGGGTTTTTTCATGCTGGTGTTATTACAACTATTGCAGACGCAGCTTGCGGATATGCCGCTTTAACAACAATGCCAAAAGGATCTGATGTTTTAAGCGTTGAGTTTAAAACGAATTTAATGAAACCCGCAACTTCAGAAACCATTATTGCAATAGGTAGCGTTATAAAATCAGGAAAAACATTGGTTTTTTGTGAGGCCAAAATAACAGACGAAAGTGAAAAAATTATTTTTGCAACATTGCAAGGAACGATGATTTGTATTCAACCAAAATAAAATGGAAAAAAGAAAACTACGCATAAACGGACATTCACATTTATTGCCTTATCCAGAAGAAATTCCGCAGTTTATGAAGGAAAAGGAGATTTTTTGGGTAGATGATGAGCGTAAACACATGTTGCAAAAAGGGTGGAGACGACCGGTAACTGACTCTAGTTTTTTCTTAGATGAAAAACTTCTTTGGATGCAGAAAAATAAAATCGACCATGCCGTGGTTTTAAATCTTTCTCAATTATATGGTAATGGATTGCGTTTAGAAGAAATGAAAAAAGCGCTTCGTTTTCAGAATGATTTTAATGCAAAAGTACAACATGCCCATCCAGATAAATTTACCTGTGGATTTGTTGTTCATCCTGGTTTTATTTATGGTGCATTAGACGAAATGAAACGTTGTGTTGAAGAGTTAGGCTTAAAAGTTTTGTGCTTACCAACACATTTTATGGATTCTATTGGGCAATGGCGTTGTGTTTTTGATGAAGAAAATGACCGAATTTTTGAATTGGCAGACAAGTATAAATTGGCAATAGAAATTCATCCGTATGACGGAGACAAAATGATAAAATTAGAAAATACAAATTGGCGTTTTCATTTAATTTGGATGTTGGCACAATGTGGTGATGCGTATCATTTTTATACTTTAAACGGAATGCAAGAGCGCTATCCAAACATTAGAACTTGCTTTGCACATGGTGGTCAATTAGCACAAATGAATTTAGGAAGGCGTATTCAAGGTTTTGATGGAAGACCTGATTTATTTGAAGGTAAATACCACCCAAGAAGAGCTGTAGGACATAAAAATATTTTTTTCGACACCCTCGTTCATGATACAGATTCTTTAGGATTAATGTTTAAAAGACAAGGTACAAAACAAGTGTTAATGGGATTAGATGACCCGTATCCATTAGGAGAAATGGAAAGTGACAAACAATCTTCGTATCCCGGAAAAATTTTAGATTTGGCTGTAGAAAAAGGCATTATTTCAGAAACTGAAAAAGGACAAATCTGGGAAGACAATGTTTTACAATGGTTGTTTGGGGATGATGAAAAAGCCAAACAAGAATTGATTGATAAAATTTTAAAGTAAGCAGTATTCAGAATCCAGTATTCAGTAGCAGTAGCAGTCGCATGAGAACTGAAAACTGCTAGTGAACACTGCCAACTGAGTACTGAAAACTGCGACTGAATACTAACCTTCACATTGTTTCAATACTTCTAAAGCTCTTTTTAATAAAAACTTCGGATAAAATTCTTGTTCAATTTTTTCATCTTTACTTAAAGTTATTGCGCGTTTTATTTCATCACAATACGGTTTTGTAGATTTTCCAAAAAGGCTGCAGCACCCATTTCCCATTCTACTTTTCCTAAAATTACTCGAGGGTTTTGCGGAGCAATTTGCAAAGCTTGCGCATATAATTGATTGTTTTTTCCGGATAGCGTCATTCCGTATTTTTGACCATCAAAAGCGATATAAGCGAGGTTTAATAAAGCTTGAGTTATTATAATTTCTGGATTATTTTCTGATTTGGAGGAAGCAGCATTTAAAAATTCTTGCGCTTTTGTTAATTTGGCAGTTAGCAATGCTTCTTCTTTTAAACCAAAACTACCTACTATTTCTATAGTTGCAGCATAATAAAAAGGTAACCAGTTTTCTGTTTCTACGGTAGAAATTCTTTCAAAAAGCTGCGAAGCTTCTGTCATTTTTTCTGCTTCCCAAAGAGAGAAAGCTTTTTTCATTCCTGTTTGATATGGAGTTTGAGCAGTTACATTTAAGGCAATACATAGTCCTATGAATAAAAATAAATTTTTCGTAATTAATTGATTTTAAGTAATTTGGTATTAAATTAAAGTATTTTAATTTACGTTTATGGTGATCGTTTTATTGGAGTCTAAGTTGAATTTTGCGTCTTGAAATTTTGGCGGCCCCATAAAACCAGTTGCATCATTTGAAAAGCCATAGGGTTCTTTAGGAATTCCGAATATTTTGGTGTCCATTTTTTTATTATTGTTTTCGTCATGAAATAAAGAAACAGCATACGAACCTTTCTTTAATCCTTTAAGAATACCTGTAGCTTTTTTGTCTTTTACATCGGCAATAACTCCGATTTCTTTTTTAAGAAAATTTTCTTCACTATCGTAAATTGCAATAAAGATTTTTCCTTTATTTTCTTTGATTCCTTTTACTTCAATTGTTAAATCGAAAGTTTCGCTCTCTTGCGCATTAGTAGAAAATATTCCAGAAAAAAGAATAGCTAAGATTAAGATTGTATTTTTCATAATATTTTTTTTTGATGATTCAAATATCTAACGTTTTTATAACAACTTAGCAAGAATAATACCGAATTGTATTTTTTTAGTACTGAACTGTTGTTTTTAATTTATGTATTTATTTTTAGTGTGTGTAATTGCCTATAAAAATGCTTAGCCCTGATTGAAACGGCATCCTTTTTTTGATGTAATTTTTGCTTTTTAGCAGAAATTTTAGCGAAAAAAGATACAGTGGAAAGCAGGAAATAGCTTCAAAAAAACTTACAAATTATCTAATTGATTACTCTTTTTATCACCGCTAATCGTCCAGAAGAAAGCTATGAAAAAGAAACTGTTTGCATTCGGAATTATTGCTTGTCTGTCAAAATTTATGATAAAATATTCAGATTCAAAACTGATTTTAAAACGTGTTGTAAATTGCTTTTTTAATTTCACTTTAAAGCGTGCAGAGTTTTAATTAGTATCAATTGTGTCGTCAATAATTTTTAAATTAGACTGATCATTGGTAAAACCTAAGCCCGTTTCAAGTTTCCAATTATCACCAAATTTATTTTTGTAAGAACTATTGAAATACAATTTTCTATTCTGCATTCCAAATCGAAAACCATCCTCAAAATTAATAACATCGTGCATTAAATCAAAATTAGTAAAACTAAAAGCAACGTACAATTTTAGCAAAGAGTCATCATTAAAGACACATCTGTTTTTTCTTGATCTGGTTCATCGATGGTTTCTAATAACAAAACACTAGACAGCGCTTGCCCGTATTCTGCAGAATAACCACCCGTAGAAAATGTAATTCCTTTAAATAAAAAAGGTGAATAGCGTCCACGAGTAGGAATGTTATTTGCACTAGGTGTGTAGGGTGTAAAAACACGAATTCCGTCAATAAAAATCTGAGTTTCCTCGGCTTCACCACCTCTTACAAACAAGCGTCCATCTTCATCAACAGTCGCCGTTCCTGGTAATGTTTGCAAAGCACCTAAGAAATCGCCCTGCGCACTTGCCGTTGTAACAATATCTAAAGGTTTTAAAACGGTTACTTTTGCTTTTTCTCCAGCTTCAAAAGTACCTGCATTTATAACAACGGCATCTAAAGAATTTACATCATCTCTTAATTTTATGTGTATATTTTTGAGTGCTGAAACATCTGCAGTTCTTATAAAAGTTTCAAAAGAAATTACCAAAATTTGTGTTCCCTTTTTTGATGTTTGAAAAGAGAATTCTCCGTTTTCGTCTGTTGAGGTTCCTTCGTAAGTAGCATCTAAATAGGTGTTTGTGCCTAAAATAGGAGTGCTTTTAGAATCGCATACTTTTCCTGAAATTGTAGTTTGGGCTATAAGTTGAATACTTCATGGTAAGGTTGCTAAGAAGATCTTTTTTTTCATTGCCATATTATTTATTTTTGATGAAACAAATATGAAACAATGCTGATGCTAGTTAAAAATAGACTTTCTGAGTTGTTTAATTATTACGACAAGTTGTTCTAAATTTATAAAGAGCCTATATAAGAAAGAATAATCTCTACTTGAAATTCATTTTAATCTCTAGCAACGTCTTTTCAGAGCTAATAAATTCAGAAATAACGTTAAAGGTTAGCTTTTTGATTTCTGTTTTAAAATATTTTGCCCATTTATCATCTTTAAACAAATGAGTTATTTGTTTAATTCTTTTTTGTGCTTCCGAGAAAGTGAATAAATGATGTGTAGATTTTTCTCTTTTAGATTTTATCTTTGTGGTCTTCTCGTTAAAATTTACTTCAATAAAAAATATTTTTTCGGATGAGTTAATCGGGTAGAAGTCAACCCATTCTGCAAATCCTATAATTACTTGTTGATTTTTATAGTTTTCATTTGAAATGATTTTCCATCTACAATTCGCAACTCTTCCCCAGTGATTCGATTTTCTATACACACCTTTATCCGTATAAAAATAGATGCTTTCAGATTTACTTTTATAATTTTTGTTTTCAGGAAATTCAAAATCCTCAATTTGTCTGAACTCGCAAAAAGTATGTTTAAAAAAGTTAGTTTGATTATATGTTTTCAAAATGATTATTTTGTTATTGCGAAAGTAAGGAAGCAATCTTATAATTGATTAAAAGATTGCTATAAAATATTTCCTGGCAATGAAGCATAAAAAAAACGCAATCAAATTAATGATTGCGTTTTAGTTATTTTAAGAAAAGATGTTTTTCTTGATATAATCTGAAACTAGTTCAGTTTACTTTTGAAGTTAATCCTAAATTAATTAGAGATGATCTTCTTGAGATCCCGCTAAAAGGCGGGATAAGCGATATGTAAGAATTTGTAAAAACAAATTCAACATTCTGCTTACTTAACCTCTTCGAAATCTACATCTTCAACATTGTCTCCTTGAGCATCTGCAGCTTCTGGTTGACCTTGTTGCTCTGCTCCAGGTGCTCCTCCGGCTCCTTGTGCAGCATACATTTCTTCAGATGCAATTTTCCAAGCAGCATTAATCTTCTCCATTGCAGCATCAATTAGTGCAATATCCCTAGATTCATGAGCAGCAACTAATTCTACCAAAGCAGCTTCAATTGGTGCTTTTTTGTCATCAGATAACTTATCTCCAAATTCTTTTAATTGATTTTCTGTTTGAAAAATCATAGAGTCAGCTGCGTTTACTTTTTCTGCAGTTTCTTTAGCAATTTTATCAGAATCAGCATTATCTTCTGCTTCTTGTCTCATTTTAGCGATATCCTCTTCAGATAAACCAGAAGAAGCTTCAATTCTAATTTCATGAGATTTGTTAGTTCCTTTGTCTTGAGCAGAAACTTTAATGATACCATTTGCATCAATATCAAAAGTTACCTCTACTTGAGGAACACCTCTTTGTGCAGGAGGTAAACCATCTAAATGGAAACGACCAATTGTATTATTATCAGCAGCCATTGCTCTTTCTCCTTGTAAAACATGGATTTCTACAGATGGTTGATTGTCTACTGCTGTAGAGAATACTTGTGATTTTTTTGTAGGAATTGTAGTGTTTGCATCAATTAATTTGGTGAACACATTACCCATTGTTTCAATACCTAAAGATAAAGGTGTTACGTCTAATAACAATACATCTTTAACATCTCCAGATAAAACTCCACCTTGAATTGCAGCTCCTAAAGCAACAACTTCATCAGGGTTTACACCTTTACTAGGCGCTTTACCAAAGAATTTTTCAACAGCTTCTTGTACAGCAGGTATTCTTGTAGAACCACCAACTAAAACTATTTCATCGATATCAGATTTAGATAAACCAGCATTTTTTAACGCAGTAGCACAAGGTGCAATTGTACGTTTTACTAAATCATCAATTAATTGCTCAAATTTTGATTTAGATAAAGTTCTTACCAGGTGTTTTGGGCCACTAGCAGTAGCAGTAATATAAGGCAAGTTAATTTCTGTAGAAGCAGAAGAAGATAATTCAATCTTCGCTTTTTCAGCAGCTTCTTTTAGACGTTGTAAAGCCATTGGATCTATAGTTAAATCCATGTTTTCGTCCGCTTTAAACTCATCAGCTAACCAGTCAATGATTTTTGCATCAACATCATCACCACCTAAATGAGTATCCCCATCTGTAGCTAAAACTTCAAAAACACCATCTCCTAATTCTAAGATAGAAACATCATGCGTTCCACCACCAAAATCAAAAACAACTATTTTTTTATCATCGTGAGATTTATCTAAACCGTAAGCTAAAGCAGCTGCAGTAGGTTCGTTTATAATTCTTCTAACTTTTAAACCAGCGATTTCACCAGCTTCTTTTGTAGCTTGTCTTTGTGCATCATTAAAATAAGCAGGTACAGTAATTACAGCTTCAGTGACTGTAGTTCCTAAATAGTCTTCTGCTGTTTTTTTCATTTTTTGTAATACCATTGCAGAAATTTCTTGAGGCGTATATAAACGACCATCAATATCTACTCTTGGGGTATTATTATCTCCTTTTACAACTTTATAAGGAACTCTTTTTACTTCGTTAGAAGAATCTGAGAACTTATTACCCATAAAACGTTTGATAGAATAAACAGTTTTTGTTGGGTTTGTTACTGCTTGTCTTTTTGCAGGATCACCAATTTTACGCTCTCCACCTTCTACAAACGCTACAATTGAAGGAGTTGTTCTTTTTCCTTCAGCATTAGGTATTACAACTGGCTCGTTACCTTCCATTACAGATACACAAGAGTTTGTTGTTCCTAAATCTATTCCAATTATTTTACTCATAACTAATATTTATATTTAAAACTTTTTAAATTCAATTTAACATTTACCCTGTCTTCAAACTGTGTGCCAACTGCTTTTTAATAGGAAAATGTCAGTTTTATAAAATATTTTTTAAATTTTGTGACACTTTGACATAATTTGTGTCTACGTTTTAGCATATTTAAAGTATTTTAAAGTAATAATTATTTTCTTGTATTTGAAGGTATCATCGAGAAATCGATAAATTTTTTAAAAAAAAGTATTGGTGAATTTGATGAAAAGTAGTTTTATTAAAAAACAATTAAAAATAGGTGCTATTTTTTAATTTTGATTTTGAATAGTTCTTAAAAAAAATGTGAGGCTTTTATGTAAAAGTAAATATGAAAAAGATATCAGGTTCTAGTATTAAGGAATTAGTAACTGTAAAAAATAATCTTTAATTATAGAAATAGATTAAGTTGAGTTTGTTAAATTAAATACAAGAGTTTAAAAATTCTTAAAAAGAATAGTGATGTCCGAAACGTAAAAATACAGGACTTTGGGTATTGTGTATTTGACAAGAAATTTGATAAAGATTCTATTTATGGAAAGGAGCAAATGTTTCCTTTAATAATATAAAATAAATACAACTCATTGAGTTTGATTTTTTACATTTACACAATATTTAATCTCAATTTTTACGAATGTCGCAATTTATTAGTGTTTTTGATATGCTCAAAATTGGTGTTGGTCCATCAAGTTCTCATACGCTTGGACCCTGGCGAGCTGCACAACAGTGGATTAAAACTGTAAATGAATCTAAATTATTTCATCAAATTGACGGAATTAGAATCGATTTATTTGGTTCTTTATCTCTTACTGGCAAAGGGCATGCTACAGATTATGCAATTTTACTAGGTTTAAGCGGTACAGATCCAGAATATATTCCTATTGCAGATATTGAGGAGATTGTAAATCACATTAAAACAACAAATAAAATAAATTTCAACAATGAAAGAGAAATTATTTTTTCTGTTGAAAATATTGTTTTTAATAATGAATTTCTTCCCTTTCATGCAAACGGAATGACTTTTAGAGGTCTTTGTAAAGGTAAAGAGATCTCAACTGAAACCTATTATTCTATTGGAGGGGGTTTTATAGTGCAAGAAAAAGATCATCTCGAAGAAGTAATTGAGATTACAAAAAAGAATTTTCCGTATCCCATAAATAAAGCAATACAATTAGAAGAGTATTGTGAGAGTGAAAATTTGTTAATTTCTGATATTGTTCTAAAAAACGAATTAGAATTAAGAAGTGCCGAAGAGATCGACTTTGAATTGAAAAGAATTTGGGAAACGATGCTAGAATGTATGCACATTGGTTGCCATACAGAAGGCAAACTTCCTGGCGGCTTAAATGTAAAACGCAGAGCTTTTGATTTACATAATAAATTAATTAAAGACACGACTTATAAAAATTTAGAGCAATGGATAACTGCTATTAGGAGTACTGAAGTTAAATTTAGAGAAATCTTAAAATGGGTAAGCTGTTTTGCACTTTCTGTAAATGAAGTAAATGCTGCTTTAGGTAGAGTTGTAACTGCACCAACAAACGGAAGTGCAGGAGTAATTCCGTCTGTTTTAATGTATTATTTAGTTATAGAAAATCATCAAGCAGATTTTAGTCATATAAAAAGATTTTTATTGGTTGCTGGCGAAATTGGCAGTATTTTTAAAAAGAATGCCACAATTTCTGCAGCAATGGGCGGTTGTCAGGCAGAAATAGGAGTGTCATCTGCAATGGCTGCAGCGGCTTTAACCGAATTGTTAGGTGGTTCTCCTGCACAATGTTTATCTGCGGCAGAAATTGCTATGGAACATCATTTAGGATTAACCTGCGATCCTATTGGAGGTTTGGTGCAAGTTCCCTGTATAGAAAGAAATTCTATGGGAGCGATTAAAGCTATTCATGCCGCAGAAATTGCATTAGAAACCAATCCTAAAGAATGTTTAGTTTCTTTGGATAAAGTAATTGATACGATGTGGGAAACTGCAAAAGATATGAATAAAAATTACAAGGAAACATCCGAAGGAGGTTTGGCAGTTACTGTTAGAATTGTTGATTGTTAGATTTAAAATTCTAAAGAAACTTTTAATGAAGAATCTGTTTTAACGGTTTAATTTGTAATTTATTAAAAAACACTTCTTTTTTTATTATTTAAAACTTCCAGTAATTGCTAAATTTTGCTTTTTAACGACTAAATAAAACAAAATCCTAATTTTTATAAACTTTAATTTCAGTAAGTTATTAACATAAAATTCTTAATTTTTTGCACATTCAATATAGGTCTTAGGGCTTTGATGTGTTAATAAATTGAGACTATTCATAATTTTTAACCAACAATTTATTCATATCATAAAAAAATTGTTAAAAAGTTAATTTATTATTAATCAATTAATTATTTGTAATATTGATTTATTAACTAATAAATACTTTATAATGGAAAAAATTTTAAACAAGGTACTTGATTTACCTCAAATGATCAATTCGAAATTACCTGGAAACACTTTTAACTCTTTGGTTCAAGAATCAGAAGGGAACATTCCAAATTGGGTAGGTAAATTTTACAAAGTGTCCGCCCTTGTGGTTTTGTCAACATCACTTGTGGTTATTCTTTCACCTTTATGGTCTGGTGGAATGGGAGAGAAATTAGATATTTTAGCAAATATTCTTTCTATGCTAATATGGGTGTATGCCGCATTTCCTATTTCTCAAGTTATAAGATCGGCTGGAGATAGTTTAGCATCCTCAAAAAGCGGAATAATTGACTTTATCTTTAAAGATTTAGCAATTGCTAATATTAAAGTATTAGGTCATGTTGCAGCTTTAGTTGCTCTATTTAGTGCTTTTACAATTACTTTATCATGGGTTACTTCAATAAATATTTCAGGTAATTTTGGTACAGAGTGGATTGCGAATATAGATTACGCATATACTTTACCAATGGCTGCTACAGCAGAATTAACAAACCTTTTGAACCTTGAATTTATAGGCAATATTTTAGCTAAAGATTGGACCAACTGGGATCCAACAATGGCTCCTGGGAGTGCTTGGAGCTTAAATGGTTTTATGTCTGTTATTTGGGAGTATGTTGGTGTAGCTGTGGTATTAGCTAAATTGTATGTTTCTTTAGCAATATATAAATTTTTCTACAGTATTATTTCTAACTTAGTAAATTGGATAAAAAGTCCTTATTTACCATTTAAATCTAAATAATAGTTTTACTAAAAACTTTTGTAAATTAAATTTTAATGAATTCCCAAGAAGTGTTTAATACATTTCTTGGGAATTTATTTATGTAATAATTAGTCTTTAGAACTATTTACAGCTAAACTGTAAATAACCAATCCAAATCCAATTTTGTTAATAGCGTCTCCAATGTTGTAAATAACATCTAAGTCTAATCCTCCAAATACACCTTCGTACCATCCTGGAGTTCCTGCCATATAACCGATTGGGTAAATTGCCCATCCAACTAATACAAACCAACATAATGTTTTATGAGCTGATAATACAGCTCCACCAGCAGCTACTGCTAATTTTTTAGCGGTACCGAACCAGATGTCATATACAATTACGAAATATGCTAGACCTGAAATTAATCCCCAGAACCATGCTTGGTCTCTGTAAAGAACTTCTCCCATATATCCTGTAACTAACATTACCACAGATAAGAAAATTAATCGCCACATTAGCGATTTTTTAGCTCCTGCTATTTTTAAAATTAAATAGAATTCAACACACATCAATGGTACTGTTAATACCCAGTCTACGTATCTAAAGAAAGTTGGCGATTCCATGTTTGATACCCAATAATCTCTCATGTACCAATAATGTACAGCTGCGATAAAAGTAATCAAACCTGAAACTAAAATTGATGTTCTCCATTTCTTATCAAAGCTACTCATTGATAAAAAGAAAAATACTGATGCGGCCATCATAGCCATGCAGCCTACAAAAAATGTAAACCCAACATAATCGTCTGGCGCCATCTTTGCAACCGATAAAAAGTTAATTGATAAATTCATTGTAAATAAAATTAAGTTAGTAAAAATTGTTCAACGTTTATTTAATCACGTTAAACGAATTTACAATAAAAATCTATAACTTTGACATATGGAAGAAAAAAAAATATATATATATCAAGATTTTAAGATTTTTTTTACATTTTTCTTATTTTGGATAAGTATTCAATTTGGAGAAGTAGTAGAAGATTTATTAGCGTATGTAATGGTTGTTTCTATAGGTATTTTACACGGTGCCAATGATTTATTGATTCTGTCGGCCAAAGAGAAAATAGTTAAAACCTTTAGAAAAAACCTTATTATTTATATAAGTATTATCGTTTTATGTATTTTTATTTATTTGATGAGCCCTTTTATTGCAATTTTACTTTTCGTTATACTTAGTTCTTATCATTTTGGAGAAGAACATCTTGGTGAAACAATACATTTAAATTTTTTATTTAATGTAGTTTATTTTTTGGCTTATGGATTGTTTATTTTTTCTTTACTCTTCTATCAATCAATTACTGATGTAAATACAATTATGATAGAACTCACAGGCGCAACATTCACTAAACTTCAAATTGAGTCCACGTTAATAACGAGCGCTATTTTTTTATTTGTAGGTAGTTTGTATTTGGTTTTAGCTAAAAAAAATGAGTTGAAACTATTTGTAAAAGAATTTTTTTACTTGATACTACTTTTTCTTGTTTTTAAAACCTCTTCTTTGATTTTAGGTTTTGCGATATACTTCATTTTTTGGCATTCTATACCCTCTATTATTCATCAGATAGAATTTATTTCGGGAGATTTGAGCAAGAAAAATACTTTATTTTATGTAAAAAAAGCAATGATTTATTGGTTCATAAGTATTGTTGGATTATTGATCTTATATCAATTTGTTCCTCAAATAAAGTTGTTTGCAACCGTTGTTTTTGTAATTTTACTTGCAGTAACGGCACCACATACTTGGGTGATGCATAAGATGAAGAATTGATTAATTTTTTCATCAGTATACAGTTTTTAGTCTTCAGTATATAGTTTTCAGGTTAAAGTTAGTCATTTATATAAAAAAGCTATCGTTCAATTTTCACTAAATACTGCAACTACTGCTGTTCACTGCAACTGTTCACTGCAACTGCTTACTGCTACTAAAAACGACCAACTAAAAACTACCTCGTAAAAACCAAGTCATTTCCAGAAGACATTTCTTCAGAAAAACGGTACTTATCAATATTAAAACCTTTTAATTCTTCAATTGTTTTAACGTTGTTTTCAATAATAAAACGAACCATTAATCCGCGAGCTTTTTTGGCAAAAGTCATAATCGTTTTATATTCTCCGTTTTTAAAATCTTTAAAAACGGGTGTTATCATTGGCACTTTTAGAACCTTTTTTGGCAATACTTTAAAGTATTCTGAGCTGGCTAAGTTGATTAATAATTCACCATCAGCTAATTCATTATTCAAAGCTTCAGCAACTGAATTATCCCAAAATTTGTAAAGATTTTCTGTTTTGCCAACTTTTAAACGCGTTCCCATTTCTAAACGGTAAGGTTGTATTAAATCCAAGGGTTTTAACAATCCATATAAGCCAGATAAAATGCGCAAACGTTCTTGCAATATTGGTAGTTTTTTTTCATCCAAAGAATTAACGTCAATCCCTCTAAAAACTTCACCAGTAAAAGCGTAGATAGCTTGCTTAGAATTTTCGGTTGTAAAAGGAGTTTTCCAAGTTTGATTGCGATTATAATTCAAGGCAGCTAAATCATCAGAAATTTTCATTAAGTCAGATAATTTCTTTTTTGAAAGCGTTTTTAGTTGCTTGTGTAATTTTTCTGAGTGCTCTAAAAAACGAGGTTGTGTATGCAAGCTAGTTGGTACTTTACTTTCGAAATCTAAAGATTTTGCTGGAGATATAATGACTTTCATTTTTTATTTCTGTTGAAAAAATTAAATATTGATGTTTGCTGTTGTAAAAATACTAATGATTGTAGGTTTTTCCTAAATATAATAATACGTTAATATTGATAAACCTATTAGAAAAATTGATTGTATATTTTTTCTACAAATTAATCAAACTAATTGATTTATCTTGGGTCAAAGAATAAAATTAACTAATTCCTTGAGTAAAGAAGCAGCACTTGTAAAAAAATTACAAAACCCTGCACTAAAAGATCGTGCTTTTAGTGAGCTGCTTGACGTATATCAAGAACGTTTGTATTGGCACATTAGAAAGCTTGTTATAACGCATGAAAACGCGGATGATGTTTTGCAAAACACCTTTATTAGAGTCTATAAAAATATACAAAAATTTGAAGGGAAAAGCAGTTTACATACTTGGATGTATCGAATTGCGTACAATGAATCCATCCGGTTTTTAGAGAAAATAAATAAAATGAGCTATGATTATATTGATGTTATTGCCGAGTCTCATTTAGAAGTTTTATTCGAAGATGCATATTTTGATGGAGAGGAAATTCAGATAAAATTACATAAAATTATTGACGGATTTACAGAAAAACAAAAAAGAGTTTTTCAAATGAAATACTTTGATGAGTTAAGTTTTAGACAGATTTCTGAAGTTTTAGAAGTTTCAGAAAGCACCTTAAAATCTACTTATTATACAACTGTAAAAATTATTGAAGAAAAAATATTTTTATAAATCCAAACTATTTGCAAAAAGTTGGGTCTAACAAGTATATTATGAAAAACACATCAGAAAATAATAACAAAGAAAATTTTTTAAAAGAGGGTTTTGAAGGAAGTATTTCTAAACACCATAAAAAATATTTAGGAACAGGTATTCCAGAAGGATATTTTGCAGAGTCAAAAATTTCAATCTTAGCAAAAATTAAAGAGGTCTCTTTACTTAATGAGCAACCCAAAAGACAATTGGTTTTTTGGATGCAACCTCAATTTAAATATATGGTAGCAGCATCCTTAGTTTTTGTGCTAGGAATAACTATTTGGATGCAGAATTTAGATATTTCAAATGCTACAAATGAAATTACTTTTGACCAAGTAGCATTCACTAATGATATTTTATTAGAGTCTTTGTTAGTTGAAGAATCAGAAATAGAAGCATTTACAAACGCAACGTTATTTAATGAAGTAGTTGTTAAAGCAGAGCTTTCAGAGCAAAAATTAGATAATCTAATATTGAACTCATTAATAATAGAAGACTCATTATTTGATGATTATATAGACGATAAATTTATTGAAACGATCATTTTGTAAAAATAAAATAAAAATTTTCAAACTATTTTAAAAAATAGAGTTCTAAGTATATAGAAACAAATCTTAATTAAAACTTAACATTATGAAAACAGTAATTTTTAGTAAGCGTATTTTTAAATCGAGTATTTTATTTTTTACAGCATCCGTTTTTATTTTATCGGCTTTAGTACTTACATCTTGTTCTGATTCTGACATGTCAAATGAAATGGCAATAGATGAAACTGTATTAATAGAAAAAATAGAAAAAGCGGTTAAAATAGCAGTTACTGAAGCAAGTTTACCTGTGGCAGTAGAGACAACATTTAGAGCAGATTTAGCAGATAGTTATTTTGCTAGTGCAGAGTTAGCGGTAGGTTTAGGTTATAAAGTAGCAATAGCTACAGACAACGAATCTAAAGAAGAAGCAACAAGTGATGTGTATTTTTCTTTGAAAGGAAAGTATTTAGCAGATACGAATGCCAAAAGAACGAAAAGAAGACATAAATGTTTTGTTTTTGTATACCCTATAGATTTTATAATGCCAGATGATAGCTCAATAACGTTAACTAGTAAAGGTGATTGGAGTTTACTTAAAGCTTGGTATACTATAAACCCTGATACAAAAGAAAGACCAAGGTTATTGTTTCCTATTGATGTAACTTTAGAAGACGGAACCATCCAAACTTTAATTGATAGAACAGAATTAGTTACTCTTAAAGATTCTTGTAAAAAAGGAAAGGATAAAAGAAAATGTTTTAAGTTAGTTTTGCCAGTAAGTTTTACAATGCCAGATGCAACTGTAATTAACGTTACAGAAAAAGCAGATTTTAAATTGCTTAGAGAATGGCACAAAGCAAACCCAAAGGCTACAAGTAAAGAAAGTTTAATTTTTCCTTTAGATATCGAATTTAAAGACGGTACAACTAAAACGGTTAACGATCAAACAGAATTTAACGCAGCTAAAGACGCTTGTTAAATTTAATTTATAAATTTGTACATTAGAAGTTTAAAGCATAAAACAACAAAAATGAAATTAAAAACCATCATATTATCTGTAAGCTTTTTTAGTTTGATGCTATTTAATACCTCAATTTTGGCTCAAGACTCTAGTTTTAGTTTAATTCAAAAAGAACTAACACAAGAGCAAAAAGATTTGTTACAGAAAGAAAAAGAGGTAATGAAAACAAACCGTGAGGCATTTAAAGCATCACTTACTAGTGAACAGTTAGTTATTTTAAGAGATAAAACAATTTCTAAAAACGAAATAAGAAAACTACTAGTAGCTTCCTTTTCTAGAAATCAAAAAAGTATGGTAAATAATCAGCAAATTAGTTTGAGAAAAACCAGAGATAATTTTAGAAAAACGCTAACAAGTGAGCAAAGAAAAATGTTAAAAGAGCGAATTGATAAAATTTCAAATTCTAAAGATAGAGGAGAACTCAAAGATGGTCAACGAATAAATAATACAGATGGTGGAAGGAAAAAAAGAAATAGAGGGAATTAGTTTTTAAGTATTTATGACACATCTTTATCAAGATTTAAAAAACATATTAAAAGTTTTTGGGTTGCTATTGTTTTCAATAGCAACCTTTTTTTGTTCGTATGCACAAGAAAAAAACTTAGAAGATATCGATGGTTTAATAGAAGAACTTTTTTTTAACGATCAACAATTTTTAGATGAGTTAATAGAAAACGACTTATCATATAATTTTTTATACACCTCTCTTTCTTATAATAGCGACACCTATTTTTCAGGGCGAAATGCGGGCACAGATCAGTTTCATTTAATTCCGCAAGTTTCTTACTACCATTCCTCAGGTTTTAATGCAAGTATTTCAGGAATCTATTATCAAAATTTTGCCCCAAGTTGGGACTTTACAAGTGTTTCTTTAGGATACTTTAATACCATAGGTAAAACTAAAAATTATCTTTATAATTTAGGATACACAAAATACTTTTATTCAGATAGTTTTGATGCTTTTACAAATTCTTTGGATGTAAGCTTTGGAATAAGAAATAATAAAAGAACTTTAGGAACTACGATTTCTGGTTCTTATCTTTTTGGAACTGATACTTCTTACCAAATTGTATCGAACACTTTTGCAAACTTCACGCTAAAAAGAACCTCAAATTATGCTTTGCGTTTTAGACCAAGCATTAATTTTATTATTGCAAAGCAGACTTTGGCATTTCAAAGGTTTATCTTTTTAAATGGAAAAAAAATTAAACAAACCATTAATTATGATGTATTCGATTTACTAAACACACAACTGAACTTTCCACTTTCTTTGACAGTGAAATCTTGGGATTTTGAAATAGGTTATAACTTAAATTTACCAAAGGCAATAGCCACAGAAAGTACTTTACCAACCACAGGTTTCTTTAATGTTTCGGTGGGTTATTTGTTTGATCTTAGTAAATAAAAACATAATAACTTTTTATTTACTAATATTAATCGTAATATTGCAATAAACAAATTAAGATGGGTTTAACCAAATCAGAAATATTTACGGAACAGCAAAATGAAATTGCTGCGATTGCTAAAGTTTTAGGTCATCCTGCAAGAATTGCAATTTTAGAGTTTTTAATAAAACTAAAAACATGTGTTTGTGGAGATTTGGTAAGAGATATTGGTTTGGCGCAACCCACTATATCACAGCATTTAAAAGAGTTAAAAAGAGTAGGGATTATAAAAGGAACCATAGAAGGTACAAGTGTTTGTTATTGTATAGATCAAGAGAATTGGGATAAAATAAAAAATACTTTAGGGCAATTTTTAAATAAAAGTACAACAGAAAATTGTTGTTAATAAGAATAAGAATAATAAAAATGAAAAAAGGGATTTATCAAAATATTGAAAACACGATATTAAGTTTAGAAACTGTAAAGATATCTGTTGACAGGCAACTAGTTTTACAGTCGCTTATTAATTTTATACAAGAAAAAAATGATGCAAATAAAATAATAAACATTAATTTTATTTGTACACATAATTCTAGAAGAAGTCATTTAACTCAAATTTGGGCACAAACAATTGCTGCATATTTTAATGTTAAAAATGTAGTATGTTATTCTGGAGGAACAGAAGCAACAGCAATGTTTCCAAAAGTGGTAGAAACTTTAAAAAAAGCTGGTTTTGAAATTGAAGAAATATCAATAGGAACAAACCCTATTTATGCGGTAAAATATGATGACAATTCGCATCCAATTATTGGTTTTTCTAAAAAATATGACGCTGAATTTAATCCTAAAAAAGAATTTGCTGCGATAATGACCTGCTCTCAAGCAGATGGAGGTTGCCCTTATATTATTGGTGCAGAAAAAAGAATTGCAATTACATATGATGATCCAAAATTGTTTGACGGAAAAGAAAATCAATCAGAAAAATACGAAGAAAGAAGTTTGCAAATAGCTACTGAAATGTGCTACGTGTTTTCAAAAATTAAAAACGTAAACTAAAAATTTAACTCATGAAATTATCAGAAATTAAAAATCATATAAAAAGTTTAGAAAAAATTGGATTTCAATTACCAAATGGTAAATTAGTAGCGAGTCATTTTCATGTTACCGAAGTTGGTAAAATTACCAAAGATTTTATTGATTGTGGAGGTAAAGTTAGAAGTGAAACTGTTATTAATTTTCAATTATGGGAAGAAAATGATTACGATCACAGATTACACCCAGAGAAATTAATAAATATTATAGAATTGTCTGAAAAGAGGTTTAAGTTCGACGATTTAGAAATTGAAGTAGAATACCAAGGAGAGGAGACAATAGGGAAATACAATTTAGATTTTGATGGAACGAACTTTCTATTAACTTCAAAAATCACCGCTTGTTTAGCGCTAGAAGCATGTGGTATTCCGGTTGAAAAAACAAAAATTAAAATTGCGGAGGCTTCTGGTTCTTGTTGCGACCCAAGTGCTGGCTGTTGTTAATGTTGTTGCAATACTATAAAAATAAAAGCTTGCTAAATTGCGTTTGTAAAACAATAACACCTTGTAAAAGATCGGTAAAGGCTGATGTATGAAATATTTAATCTGTATTCTAATTTTATGTTCTCTAATGAATTCAAAAGTAATTTTTGATTTTAACAAAAAATCAAACCTTCAAAACTGGGTAATTGTAGACGATGTTGTAATGGGTGGCGAATCATCTGGATCTTTTAAGTTAAATGATGACGGTTTTGGCGTTTTTAAAGGTAGTATTTCTTTGGATAATAATGGAGGATTCTCTTCTTTGAGGCATCGTTTTCCAAAAATTGAAATTGATGATAATACTCAAATTGTTATCAAACTAAAAGGAGATGGTAAAAACTATCAATTTAGAATAAAATCTAATTCAGGAGATTATTATTCATACATAACCCCTTTTTTAACCTCAGGACAATGGCAAGAAATAATAATTCCTCTAAAAGATATGTATCCATCTTTTAGAGGAAGAAGATTGAACCAGCCAAATTTTACTGGTGATGTTATTGAGGAGATCACTTTTTTAATAGGAAACAAAAAAAATGAGAACTTTATACTTTTGTTAGGCACAATTGTATTAAAATAGCTTTTAAAAATTAAGAATAAAACTATTCAAATTCATGTTTAGAGTTTTCAGAATACGTTCTCCATTTTTCTAAACAGTCTGTAATATCTTGAGGAACTTCTGTATTAAACTGCATAAATTCTCCTGTTATAGGATGTGTAAATCCTAAAGTTTTTGCGTGCAATGCTTGCCTAGGTAAAACTTTAAAGCAGTTTTGCACAAATTGCTTGTATTTGGTAAAAGTGGTTCCTTTTAAAATGCCATCACCACCATAACGTTCGTCATTAAAAAGAGTATGACCAATATGTTTAAAATGCGCTCTAATTTGATGCGTTCTTCCGGTTTCTAATTTACATTGCACTAAAGTTACATAGGTTAAACGTTCTAAAACTTTAAAATGAGTAACTGCATGTTTACCAAAATCGCCATCAGGAAAAACATCCATTTGCAAACGATTTTTTAAACTTCTACCAATATTACCTTCAATTGTACCTTCGTCGTCTTCAATATTTCCCCAAACTAAAGCGTAATATAAACGTTCTGTAGTTCTGTCAAAAAATTGACGTGATAAATTTGCCATTGCAAATTCGGTTTTTGCAACTACTAATAAACCACTAGTATCTTTATCAATTCTATGCACCAAACCTGGTCTTTCATTAGAATTTGTAGGCAAGTTTTCTATATGATAAATTAAGCCGTTTACCAATGTGCCAGAATAATTTCCATGACCTGGATGTACCACCATTCCTGCTGGTTTGTTTACAACAATTACAGTATCATCTTCATAAATAATATCTAAAGGAATATTTTCTGCTACCAACAAGTTTTCTGCTGGTGGGTATGCCAAAACAATTCTTACAATATCATTTGGCTTTACTTTATGATTGGATTTTACGGCAACATCGTTTACTAAAACATTGCCAGCTTTTGCTGCTTGTTGTACTTTATTTCTTGTAGAACCTTCTATAAAGTTCATCAAGAATTTATCAACTCTTAAAGGTTCTTGACCATTACTTGCAATGAATCTGTAGTGTTCGTACAAATCATCATTATCATTATCGTCAGAAATATTTTCTTGCATGTTCTTTATTTTAATTGCAAATATTTTAATTTGCTTACTGCTTACTGCGAATCATTTTCTCCGGCAGGTTCGTCTATAGGTTCATCTTCGGTTATTATTGCGGGTGCGCCGTCACCTTCACCATTCCCTAAAATCAATTCTATAATAGATTTTTTTTGCAATTTATCGTTTGCATTTATAATTTTACCCTTGTATCTTAATCCCCTTACAACATCTTTTCCAATATCATTTATATAGGTATAATTTGTGCCAACAATAAAACCGATTGCTCGTAATTCAGAAATTGCTTGTCTTTTTGTTCGTCCGTTTAAATTAGGAATTGTAACATCTCTGTATTTTGACGGATTTAAACTCAAGTAAATTTTACGTTTTTCTTTTACAAAAGCGCCCGCTAAAGGGTTTTGTTCAATTACAGATTTTTTTGGATACGTTGGGTTGTATTTTGCACTATCATTAACTACAAAATCTAAATTCAACTCGTTTAATTTTCTTTCTGCTTCTGCAATTGTTAGTTTGTGTAAATCTGGTACTTGTATTTTTTGATCATGATTTGTAGTAACATTCAACCAAAACTTTAAGAAAAACACAAATACAACTACACTAATAATTGCAAATGCAATTTGCTTGAAAAAGGTTTTACTTTTAAAAAACTGAAGTATACTCATAGAAAAGTTTTAAGGGTTCAAAGATATAAAAACTAAACGTTGTTGTTTCTATTTATATTTTGATAAATTTGTTTTTATTATTTTACATTGATGAAAAAAAATATAGCGATTGCAATGGGCGGATTTTCATCCGAAGTAAACATTTCTTTAAAAAGCGGAAGTGTAGTTTATACCCATTTAGATAGGGAAAAATATATACCTTTTAGAGTTCATATTTTAAAAGAAAAATGGGTTGCTTTGGATGATAAAGACACTGAGTATACAATAGATAAGAACAATTTTTCTTTTTTGATGAATGGAAAATCAATTACTTTCGATTGTGTTTTTAATGCAATTCATGGTAATCCAGGAGAAAACGGAGTCTTACTTGCCTATTTTAATTTAATAGGAATCAAACACACTTCGGCACCTTTTTATCAAATGGCATTAACATTTAATAAACGAGATACCTTAAGTGTTGTAAAAGAATACGGAGTTAAAACGGCAATTTCTGTTTATTTAAATAAAGGTGACGTTATAAATACCGATGAAATAATAGCAAAAGTAGGTTTGCCTTGTTTTATAAAACCAAACAATGCAGGTTCTAGTTATGGTATTTCTAAAGCGTATACAAAAGAAGAGATTTTAACAGGAATTGAAGTTGCATACAAAGAAGATTCGGCCATTTTAATTGAGTCTTTTTTAGACGGTACAGAAGTTTCTGTTGGCGTTATTCAATACAAAGGTGAAACAAAAGTGTTACCAATTACAGAGATTGTTTCAGAAAATGATTTCTTCGATTACGAAGCAAAATACGAAGGAAAATCACACGAAATTACACCAGCAAGAATTTCATCCGAAGAACAACTTAAAGTAGAAGCTGTTGCCGAAAAGGTGTATAAAATTTTAAATATGTCTGGTTTTTCGAGATCGGAATATATTTTGGTAGATGGCGAGCCACACTTTTTAGAAATGAATACAGTGCCTGGTTTAACAGAAGCCAGTATTTTGCCACAACAAGCGCAAGCAGCAGGCATTTCTTTGGCACAATTATTTGAAAATGCTATTGAGAGTGCTTGTGAATAGACGCAGGATGTTTTTTAAAATAGAATCAAGAAACAAGAGACAAGAACCAAGAGACAAGATTAGTTTGTGATATAGAACCAGGATGTTTAGATTCATGAGACAAGATGAGTTGGATTGTGGAGACAGGAGACATGATTCGTGCTTCAAAAACATCAAGAACATCAAAATATAATTTTAAATTAGAATCAAAAGTCATGATTCTTGAATCAAAGTCATTAAAATCGTCTAAAACATAATAGAATATGAAAAAAGCAATTTTCCCAGGATCTTTTGATCCAATTACACTAGGTCATTTTGATATTATAAAAAGAGGTGTAAAATTGTTTGACGAACTCATTATTGCAATTGGCATCAATGCCGATAAAAAATACATGTTTTCTTTGGATGAGCGCAAGAAATTTATTGAGGATTGTTTTAAAGATGAACCTAAAATAAAAGTAGTTACTTATGAAGGTTTAACAGTTCATTTTTGCCAAAAAAACGATGTAGATTTTATTTTAAGAGGATTAAGAAATCCGGCAGATTTTGAATTTGAAAAAGCGATTGCTCATACAAACAGAGATTTAGCGCCAATTGAAACGGTCTTTTTGCTAACGTCTGCAAATACATCTTATATTTCGTCATCAATTGTTAGAGACGTAATTAGAAATAATGGAGACTACACAAAATTAGTTCCTAAAACGGTAAGAGTTAAATAATTATGAAATACTTTTTTAAAATTAGCTTTTATGCGCTCTTTTTTCTGATGATTTCTTGTAGTACAGCATCTAAAGTAAACACTGATTTTACCACACTTTTCGAAAAATCAAAAGGAACAGAAACTCCAGAATACAAAGATGTAATTGCATATTACACAAAACTATCAGAAACATATTCTCAAATTTCAATGTTTTCTTTCGGGCAAACAGACGCTGGCGAACCATTGCATTTAGTAGTCTATAACAGAGAAGGTATTTTTAATGTTGATGAAATTAAAAACGCAACAAAAAACAGAATTTTAATAAACAACGGAATTCACCCTGGTGAATCAGACGGAATCGATGCATCCATGATGCTGTTAAGAGATATTGTGCAAAACGATTCTTTGCAAGAAAAATATAAAAATTCGATTATTTGCGTAATTCCGGTCTACAATATTGGTGGTTCTTTAAATAGAAACTCACATTCAAGAGCCAATCAAAACGGGCCAATTGAATATGGTTTTAGAGGAAACGCAAGAAACTTTGATTTAAACAGAGATTTTATCAAACAAGACACTAAAAATGCGGCTGCTTTTGCCGAAATTTTTCACACGGTAAATCCGGATGTTTTTGTAGATAATCATGTAAGTAATGGCGCAGATTATCAATATGCAATTACACATTTATTTACGCAACATAACAAATTAGGCGGCAATTTAGGAAGTTTTCTAAAAAAAGAAATGCAACCAAAAATTGAAAAATCTTTAGAGAAAAAAGGCGTTTTTATTACGCCTTATGTAAATGTTTGGGGAACTACTCCAGAAGTTGGTTTTTCTCAATTTTTTGATTCGCCAAGATATTCTACAGGCTACACAACACTCTTTCATACGTTGGGTTTAATGGTAGAAACACACATGTTAAAGCCTTATAAAATTAGAGTAGAACAAACCTACGAATTGCTGTTTTCTGTTTTTGATTTTACCCAAGAAAATTCAGCAAACATAAAAGATTTGCGATCAAAAGCGACACAACAAATTTTAGCAAAAAAAACATATCCAATTCAGTTTAAAGTTGATAAAGAAAAATATAGCGATTTAACTTTTAAAGGATATGAAGGGGAGATGATTGACAGTAAAGTTACCAATGGTAAAAGGTTATTTTACGATAAAAACAAACCCTTTGAGAAAGTTATAAAATATTACGATGAATTTGTGGCAACGAAAGAAATTACAATTCCGAAAGCCTATATTCTACCTCAAGGTTGGCACAACATTATTGACAAATTGGTAAGCAATAAGATTGAGTTTACACGTTTTAAAAATGACACTACAATTGCTGTTGAGGTAAATTATATCAAGGATTTTGAGACTTCAAAAATGCCTTATGAAGGTCATTATTTACATTCTAATACAACTGTAGCGAAATCATCAGAAAAAATTAAGTTTAAAAAAGGAGATATTTATATTGCTATTAATCAAAACGGAATTCGTTATTTGTTAGAAACGCTAGAAGCAGAAGCTACCGATTCCTTTTTTAACTGGAACTTTTTCGACACCATTTTACAACAAAAAGAAGGCTATTCTGGGTATGTTTTTGAAGATGTAGCAGCACAGCTTTTAGTAGAAAATTCGGCAATAAAAAAGGCCTTTGAAGCTAAATTAGCTTCGGATGCTGATTTTGCTAAATCCCCAAATGCGCAATTAGATTTTATCTATAAAAGTTCTACGTATTACGAAAAAGCACATTTGCGTTTACCTGTTTTTAAAGTTTTCTAAACCACAATTTTGATGAAATATATTTTTTGTTCCGTTTTTATAATTGTTTTTATGAGTTGTAATAGTATACCAGAAGTAGAAAAAAAAGAGATCAAAGAAATTGCAAGAGAGATTATGACAGATGCAAAAAACTGCGCCCTAATTACCATAGATTCTCTAGGAGTAGCGCATGCAAGAGCAATGGATCCTTTTTTGCCAGAAGAAGATTTTACAGTTTGGATGGGTACAAATCCAAAGAGTTTAAAAGTTCGTCAGATTCAAGAAAATCAAAATGTAAGCTTGTATTATTTTGATATTAAAACGGCGAGTTATGTTACTTTACAAGGCACTGCTAAGCTTGTAAATACCCAAAAGGAAAAGGAAAAGTTTTGGAAAAAAGCATGGAAAAGCTTTTATAAAAATAAAATAACAGGGTATACTTTGATAAAGTTTACACCCACGAAAGCTACAATCATCAGCGAGAAATATCAAATTTTAGGAGATTCAATTTCTTGGGAGACGCCAACTATTAAGTTTTAAAAATGAATAAAATACTATCAGGTTTTTTAATGTTAATTACAACTTTATTAATTACAGGATGCAAATCAGTACAAAAAGAAAATTATTCTTTCTATGTAGGAACTTATACACAAAGTGATTCTAAGGGAATTTACAAATACGCAATTTCATCCCAAGGAAAACTTTCTAAAATAGGATTGGCTGCAGAAACTGTAAATCCTACTTTTTTAGTAAAATCTAAAGACACTAAAGTGCTTTTTGCGGTTGGCGAAACCAATGAAAACGGAACAGGATTTGTAAAATCTTTTAAAATTGAAAAAGATTCGTTACAACTTATCAGTAAAGAAGATAGTGGTGGAGCAGGACCTTGTTTTGTAGCTTTAAATGAACAAAATTATATAGTTACTGCAAATTACGGTGGCGGAAGTGTTGGTTTATTAAAAGCAGCTGCATCTGGTAAATTATCTAGTTTATTAAATGTGCAACAACACGTGGGTAAAGGAACTACCAGCAGACAAGAAGGCCCACATGCACATTCAGCTTGGTTTCATCCAACAAAAAACGAATTGATTGCAGTAGATTTAGGTACAAATCAATTGTGGTTTTCTATTATTGATACAATGCAGAATACGTTGGTTTTAACCAATCAAAAAACTTTAAAAATGGCAGCAGGAGCAGGGCCAAGACATTTAACCTTTCATCCAAATAATAAATGGATTTACGTTTTAAACGAACTAAATAACACGGTTTCTTTAGTAAAAGAAAAAGAGAACACGTATTATATTGAATCTTCAATAGCAACACTTCCAGAAGATTTTACAGCATTTAGCAAAGCTGCAGATATTCATATTACAAAAGATGGTAAATTTTTATACGCTTCAAATCGCGGCCATGAATCAATTGTAATATATTCTGTAAATCCACAAAACGGAGCTTTAAAAAGTATAGGATTTCAAGCTGTTTTAGGGAAACATCCTCGTAATTTTTCTTTATCACCAAACGAAGAATTTTTGTTAGTTGCCAATCAAGATACAAACAATATTGTTGCTTTTAAACGAGACGCTAAAACAGGATTATTAACTTTTATAAGCGAAATTGAGGCACCAATGCCCGTTTGTATTTTATTTTAGTATTTATTTTAGAGAAAAAATATCTTAATAGATTGCTGCAAAAAGCTTTCTATATTTTTGTTGCAGACTTTGTTGTTGGTTAAAGTAATTCTCTTTTTTATTTTAATAGTTTACTTTTCTATGTTCCATTTGATAAAATTAGAACACAATAACTGCTTCTTTAAATACCAAAGGTTTTAGATATCTTTTTTTATAATTCAAATGCAATTCCGTAACTTGTAACTTCAAAATTTATATAGGTGAGTAAAATTTTATCAATTAACGGAAAATCGTACACTATTGATGTACAAGACGATATGCCGATTTTGTGGGCAATTAGAGATATTGTTGGTTTAATAGGTACAAAATTTGGATGTGGTGTAAGTCAATGTGGGGCGTGTTCTGTTTTAATTGATGGTATACTTACAAAATCTTGTAGCATGCCGGTTTCTTTTGCTTTTGGTAAAGAAATTTTTACGATCGAAGGATCATCACCAAATTTAGAGTTTTTACGAGAAGCTTGGAATGAGGGTAACGTGCCACAATGTGGATATTGCCAATCTGGGCAACTAATTGCCGCAACCTCTTTGTTAGATGCAACAGAAAACCCTACGGATAAAGATATTGATGCTGCCATGAGTAGTAATATTTGTAGATGTGGTACGTATTCAAGAATAAAAAAAGCAATTCATAAAGCTGTTGCACTTAAAAACGAATCGATATGAGCAAAATACAGCAAATAAATCGTAGAGATTTTGTAAAATTATTTGGATTGGCTACTGGCGGAATCATCTTAGGATGTAACATTTCTTTGGATAGCAAAGATTTTATTCCGCAAATAGAAGGCACTTTTGCACCCAACTTATTTGTACAAATTAAAAAAGACGGAAACATTATTTTACTAGCTTCTCGCTCAGAAATGGGGCAAGGAATTAGAACTTCTCTAGCATCCGCAATTGCGGATGAATTAGAAGCAGACTGGAAATATATTACCCTACAACAAGCAACAGGAAATGCCAAATATGGCAATCAAAATACAGATGGATCACGAAGTGTAAGAACTTTGTTAGAACCAATGCGCAGAATGGGTGCAACTGCAAAAGCGATGTTAATTACAGCGGCAGCAACGAAATGGAAGGCTAAAGAAGCGGACTGTTTTGCAGAAAACCATTTTATTATCAATAGAAACACAAACGAGAAAATTTTCTTTGGCGATTTGGTAGCTGAAGCAGCTAAAGTTGCGATTCCGGATGAAAAAACAATCAACCTAAAAAAAGTTGAAGACTTTAAATATATTGGCAAGACTTTAAAAAGCTTAGATTTAAAAGCCTTTATACATGGTACAGCAACTTACGGAATCGATGTTCGCATACCAAATATGAAATTTGCTGCGATTGCGAGATGCCCAGTTACCTTTGGGACTGTAAAAAGTTTTAATGCAAATGCGGCTGAGAAAACACCGGGTGTAGAAAAAGTTTTTCAGTTAGATAGATTGGTGCCGCCAACAGGATCGTTTTTTGGAGCTTTAGGGGGTGTTGCAGTTATAGCAAATAATACGTGGGCTGCTTTTAAAGGAAAAGAAAGTTTAGAAATTGAGTGGAATTATGGCGAAAACCATTCGTTTGATTCTGAGAAATTTAAAGAAACGCTTACCAACAGAATTAAAGAAAAAGGAAAATTAGTTCCCGGAAGTTCTGGAAAAGTAGAGGACGCTTTTGAGCAGGCATCAAAAACAATAGAAGCAACTTATCACGTTCCGTTTTTAGTACATGCACCTATGGAAGTGCCAAATGCAACTGCATGGTTTCAAAAGGATAAAATTGAAGTTTGGGCGCCAGTGCAAGATCCACAAACAGCAAGAGCAGAGCTTGCGCACTTTTTTGAAATTCCTTTACAAAATATTACCGTAAACGTTACCTTTTTAGGTGGAGGTTTTGGTCGTAAATCAAAATCTGATTTTGTGGTAGAAGCCGTTGCTTTATCCAAAAAAATAAAAGCACCCGTTCAAGTAGTTTGGACGCGTGAAGATGACATTCAGCATAGTTTTTACCACGCAACAAGTGCACAATATTTAAAAGGTTCTTTAGATACAAACGGCCAAGTTACAGGTTGGTTGCAAAGAGTTGCATTCCCGTCTATTGTATCGTCATTTAAACCATTGTCTGAGTATGCATCTGGTTTTGAACTCAATCAAGGGTTTACAAATAATCCGTACAACATTTCTAATTTTAGTTTAGAAAATGCCAAAGCAGAAGCCAATTTAAGAATTGGTTGGATGCGCTCTGTAGTGCATATTCATAGTGGTTTTGGTAACAATTCTTTTGTAGATGAATTGGCATTTGCAGCCAAAAAAGATGCCGTTCAATTTCATTTAGATTTAATAGGAGCCGATAGGGTTATAGAAGGTAGATCTGAGTTTCCGTACGATTCTAAACGAATGAAAGCCGTTTTAAAAAATACTGCTAAAGTTTCTAATTGGGGTAAAACGATTCCTGAAAACCACGGTTTAGGAGTGGCAATTCATTATAGTTTTTACAGTTATGTTGCTACTATTGTAGAGGTTTCTGTAATTAACGAAAAGGTAAAAGTAGAAAATGTTTGGACTACCATCGATTGTGGTTTGGCACTAAACAAAGACAATATTAAAAACCAGTTAGAAGGTGCTGCTATCTTTGGGATGTCGCTTGCATTGTACGGTAAGATTTCTGTAAAAGAAGGCGCCGTTGAACAACATAATTACTATGATTATGAAATGACAAGAATGAAAGATGCACCAAAAATTCATGTAGATATTATAGAAGCGATGCACGAACGCCCAACAGGAGTAGGGGAACCGGGAGTGCCTGTTATGGCGCCGGCAATTTGCAACGCTATTTTTAATGCTACAGGGAAACGTATAAGAAGTTTGCCTTTGGTTGATTTTGGTTTGGTGTAAATTAAAATAGAACTTAAAGCAGCTAATTTTATAAGGATAAAAGTTTGATGCTATGTATTGATTTTTAAAAGCAACAGCTATAATAGAAACAATGCTTTAGGTTGTTGATGCTATTCTTACTATAATTCTACAACGAAATAAAAAGGGGTGTTCTTATTATTTTGTACCTTTACTTTTTGATAGGCCTATTATTTTAGAAATAGCTTAGTACAAAGCTTCCTTGTAAAAATACTACAACTTTTAATAATTTATACTAGTATATTTTGATAAATATACTAGTACTTTTACGCAAATATACTAGTACTTTTACAAACTTCATACTGACGCGTGTCAAAGTGCATCAGTATGTTTGATAAAGTTTGTCTTGATGCGTGTCAAAGTTTGTTCTTGATGGGATTTTAGTTCTTGTTCATAGTTTTTATTTTAAGCGTTTTATTTTGATATGGAATAAAGTTTCTATAAAAAAGTGTTTATTTAAAAATGTTTTCTAATTTAGAACACTGAAAAAAAGGTTTGAAAAAGAAAATTATATCAGTTACTTGTGCAATCATTCATTTTGAGGATAAAATTTTAGCAGTTCAAAGAAGTAAAACGATGAAGCTTCCTTTGAAATGGGAATTTGCAGGCGGTAAAATTGAAGCAGGTGAATCTGAAATTGAATGTATTAAAAGAGAAATATTTGAGGAATTAAATATTGAAATAGAAGTAAGAGATAGGTTAACTCCTGTAGTTCATCAATATTCTAATTTTACAATAGAATTAATTCCTTTTATTGCTGATTATCTTTTTGGTGAATTAAAACTTAAAGAACACTCATCCTTTATTTTAGTAAACAAAAAAGGCTTAATCAAATTAGATTGGGCTGAAGCAGATTTACCAATTTTAAAAGAATTTTTAGCATTATGAATCAAGGAATATACGAAGAATTAATTACACAACTTGTATCTGAAAAGTTGAAATCTTTGAATAATGAAAAATTTTATTTAAAGAAAAATATAATTGATAAAGAGGAGGCTTCAAGTGTACTTTCTAAGCATTTATCAAAAACAATAAAACAAGCTTTTGATTCTATAGGCAAAAATAAAGTAGACGAGCAAATTAAAATTGCAAATAAAATAATTAGATTACTTAAGGATGAACTAAATAAGCAAGAGTTTAATGATGATTTAGTAAATATTGAAGGTGAAATTTTAAAAGCAGTATTTTCTAAAACAGATGCTCATTTTTCAAACTTAGATCTTCATTTAAAACAAATAACTCCATATACTAGATTAACACAAAGTGAATTATTCACAGGTGGAAATGGAGGATTATCTTTAGAAAGTGAACTTAAAAAAGAGATATTATCCTCTGATAAAATAAATTTACTAGTCTCTTTTATAAAATTTAAAGGAATAATAATTCTTGAAAAAGAATTAAGAGAATTCACAGAACGTGGAGGAAAACTCAAAGTGATTACCACTACATACATTGGTGCAACAGATTATAAAGCAATTCAATTGCTTTATAATCTGCCAAATACGGAGGTTAAAATATCTTACAACACAGCAAACGAACGATTACACGCTAAAGCATATTTGTTTTATAGAAATACTGGATTTCATACTGCTTATATAGGTTCTTCGAACTTTTCAAGGTCTGCATTAACTGATGGTTTAGAATGGAATTTAAAAGTTACAACGAAAGAAGTAAGCCATATAATTGATAAATTTCAAAAAACATTTGATGCTTATTGGCAAAGTAACGACTTTGAATTATTTGATGATTCTATTCATAAAGAAAAACTTCAAAATGCATTAAAACAGAGTAAGTTTAGCAAACCATATGAAAACACAACTGCCTTATTTGATATTAATCCATTTCCGTATCAACATGAAGTATTAGAAAAGTTAGAAGTAGAAAGAATAGTTCATAATAGATTTAGAAATCTTATTGTTGCTGCAACAGGAACAGGTAAAACAGTTATTTCTGCATTTGATTACAAACGATTTAGACAAAACAATACATCTTCAAAATTACTATTTCTAGCTCATAGAAAAGAAATTTTACAAAAATCACTTTCGACTTTTCAAGGTGTTTTAAGAAATAATAATATTGGAGAATTATGGGTTGATGGAATGGTACCTGATAATTTTGAATTTGTTTTTGCTTCTGTTCAGACTGTAAATAGTCAACTTAAAAACCACAATCTAACACCAAATTATTACGATTATATTATTATTGATGAATGTCATCATCAAACGGCAAATAGTTATAGAGAAATATTAAATTATTTTAAACCAAAAATATTACTTGGTCTCACGGCTACTCCAGAACGCATGGATGGTGGCGATATTTTGGAAGATTTTGATAATAAGATTGCAGCAGAAATTAGATTACCCGAAGCTTTGAATAGAAAATTACTTTGTCCTTTTCAATACTTTGGAATTACTGATAGTATAGATTTAACTAATGTTAGTTGGGTAAAAGGAAAATATGTTGCTAGTGAATTAAGTAACTTATATACGGGAAATGATAGAAGAGTTAGAGAAATAATCGACGCTTTAGAAAAATACACCAAAGACATAAATGATGTTAGTACTTTAGGATACTGCGTTTCAATGGAACATGCGAAATACATGGCGGAAAAATTTACTTTAGCTGGTTTAAAAGCAGATTACCTTACAAGTAATAACAGCAAAGACAGGGATTCTATTCGTCAAAAGTTAGAACGAAAAGAAATTAATTATTTATTCGTTGTTGATATCTTTAATGAAGGTATTGATATTCCTGAAATTGACACTGTCCTTTTTTTAAGACCTACAGAGAGTTTAACGGTCTTTTTACAACAATTAGGAAGAGGTTTAAGACTACATGAAACTAAGGATTGTTTAACTGTTTTAGACTTTGTAGGAAATTCGAAACCTGAGTATAATTTTGAAAGTAAATTTAGAGCGTTAATAGGTAAAACCAACACGACTATAATTAAAGAAGTAGAAGACGATTTTCCTCATCTTCCTTTAGGGTGTTCTATAATTTTAGAAAAAAAGACAAAAGAATCTATTCTTAAAAATATTGCAGCAGCAACTTCGTTAAATAAAAATAAGCTAATTCAAAGAATTCAGCAGTTTCAGCATGACACAGATTTACCTTTAACGCTTGCTAATTTTAGTGCATTTTATAATATTCCTTTGCAATCTATTTATAAAAGAGGAAGTTGGAAACGGTTAAGTCAACTTGCAGGAAAAATAAATGATTTTACTTCTGAAAATGAAAAAGCTATCGTCTCCGCAATCTCAAATAAATGGCTCTCAACTAATTCTTTAAGCTATTTTTCTTTCATCTTAGAAATTGCTAAACAGAATTTCAATATAAATATTTCAGAATTAAAAGAAAATGAAAAAACAATGCTTTTGATGTTGCATTATGATGTTTGGCGAAAAGCAGAAGGTTTTAAATCATTAGAAAAAAGCATCTATGAAATTGGGAAAAATAAAACTTTAGTTGAAGAAATAAAAGAAGTTCTTGAGGTTTTAATTGAAAATATAGATTTCAAAGAGTTATCTATTAATCTTCCTTACGAACAACCTTTAAAATTACATAGTCGCTATACCAGAGATCAAATATTATGTGCATTTAGAAAAAGTAGTTTTGAAAAAAAATCATCGAACATAGAGGGAACTGCTGAAAATAAAGAATTAAAAACGGAAATATTATTTATAAATCTTATAAAGTCTGAGGAAAATTTTTCTCCAACAACAATGTATGATGATTATGCAGTAAATGAATTGTTATTTCATTGGCAAACTCAAAATTCAGCAAGACCAGATACTGGTAAAGGCTTGTCTTACATAGAACATAAGGAACAAGATAAACGAATATTACTTTTTGTCAGAGAGAAAGCGAAAAACGAATATGGCAACAGTTTAGGGTATGTTTTTATTGGTGAAGGTCAACTTAAAGATTATTATGGTTCTAAACCGATGAGTATTAATTGGGAATTAAATGAGCCAATACCTCATTATTTATGGAAAGATGCTGCAAAATTATCGGTAGGATAAATTAATTGAAAAAAAAAATATTTAAATTTGAATAATAAAACACAAACATTATGTACTGTCCATAAACACGGTACTAATTAATGAAATAAAAAAAGCGTAAAAAATAATGCTGCAATAAGAAAATATCTTTTTGCAGCATTTTATATGGAATGCTAAAAGATAAAGAATACATTTCTTTATAATCAGCAAAGAAAGCAATCAAAAAAGTCTGTTTTTTAAAGCAAAATTTCCCTAAAACTTATACTCCTTCAAAGATTTCGGAAATTGCTCTGGATTCGCAGCTAAATGATAACGAGGATCATCGATATCTTCTTCAATAATATCTAGAAAAATTGGACTTGCTTTGTATAAAAGCACCTTACAATCTTCACTTAAATGTTTTAATCGAATGTTTTTACCTTCGGCTTGGTATTTTTCTACCAATGCATAAATAGCTTCTATAGCAGAATGATCAGAAATACGCGCTTCTACAAAGTCGATTTCTACTTTTTCTGGGTCGTTTTTTACATCAAACTTTTCATTAAATGCAGCGATACTTCCAAAGAACAACGGTCCCCAAATTTCGTATACTTTCGTACCGTCTTCTTTGATGCGTTTTCTAGCTCTAATTTTTTTAGCGCTTTCCCAAGCAAAAACCAATGCAGATACAATTACACCTACAAATACGGCAATTGCAAGATCAAAAACAACGGTTACAGCAGAAACGATGATTAAAACAAAAGCATCAGATCGTGGTATTTTCTTTAAAATTCTAAAACTAGACCAAGCAAAAGTTTCAATAACCATCATAAACATTACACCAATTAAAGCTGCAATAGGCACTTGTTCTATTAATTTATCAGTAAAAAGAATAAAAGTTAATAAGGTTAACGCCATCATTATTCCAGATAAACGTCCTCTACCACCTGCATTGATGTTAATTACAGTTTGTCCTATCATTCCGCAACCACCAGTTCCCCCAAAAAGACCACTTACAATATTTCCTGCACCTTGTGCAACACATTCTCTATTTCCGTTTCCTCTAGTTTCTGTTAATTCATCTACTAAATTCATCGTCATTAAAGACTCTATCAAACCAACGGAAGCAGCTAAAAACGCAAAAGGTAAAATAAACGTTAAGGTATCTAGGTTAAAAGGTAAGTTTTGCCAAAGTTCTAAATTAGGTGTTGGGAATTCTCCTTTTAAACCCGTTCCGCCACCCTCAATAATATAAGAGCCTACGGTTGTAACCTCTATACCAGAAAAAATAACGATAAAAGTGGTTACTAAAATAGCCGTTAAAGAGGCTGGTAATTTCTTTGTGATTTTTGGTAATAACCAAATAATAGCCATGGTTAAAGCAACAAAACCAAGCATAATATACAATTCTTTGCCAAACATATAGGTGCTTACATATTCATTTACACCGTTTTCTGAGACCTTTACAGATTTGTGCGTAAACATTTTTACTTGTGCCCAGAAAATAACAATTGCCAATCCGTTTACAAATCCCATCATTACAGAATGCGGAATTAAACGTACAAAACGACCTAATTTTAAAACTCCTGCAAGAATTTGTATTACTCCCATTAAAATTACACAGGCTAGTAAATAAAAATAACCCATGTTGTCTATAGGCGTGTCAAACAACATTCCTTTTGTATGCCCTTCAGAAATCATGCTTACAAAAATAACAGCAACAGCACCTGCAGCACCAGAAATTAAACCCGGTCTTCCGCCAAAAACAGCGGTAATTAACCCAATGATAAATGCACCGGAAAGTGCCACTAAAGGATCTATTTGAGCTACAAAGGCAAAAGCTACCACTTCTGGTATCATCGCTAAAGAAACAGTGATTCCTGCTAGCACATCGTCTTTTGCGTTTGGTATTATTTTTCTAATGAATTCAGTCATAATTTAGTAGCTTTTAAAAGTCGGCAAAGGTAGTTGGTTTTTTTTAGATAGGCTTAGGCAGAACGTTTTAATAAAAGTTAAAGACTACTGTAAAATAAATGAAGCTCATTTAGTAGCATTTGTTACTGAATTTATCCTTGTTTATACGTATCATAAACCAACTTAATATTTTTGAAGGTGTTTTTTAAAGCTTCATCAATTGCGGTGTCATTTTTAAAACAAACTGCTGTAATGCCTTCTTCCGTTTGCGGAACTAATTGTCCATCAAAGTTCGAGTTCATTAAAAACCAGTGGGTTTCTTTTAGTTTTGCGCCTTTGTAAAAATAAATATGGTAGGTGGTAATTAATTTCTTAATGATTGATACATTAAAAATGCCACATTCTTCTTCAACCTCTCTAATTGCTGCTGTTTCAATGCGTTCTCCTTTTTCAATTTTTCCTTTTGGTAAATCCCAAAAATTATTTCTAAAAATAAATAACACTTCTTTTTTGGGATTTAAAACCAAGCCGCCGGCTGCAGGAATAACTTCTATATTTTGTAAGAAAATGAGCCAATCATCCTTTAAATTAGAGGTGTAAAGGTTAATTCCTTTTATTGTTTCGTCTTTTAACTTGTGAAGGATATCATCAAAAATAATATTTTGAAAGTCGTAAACCGGATAATTATTTTCTTTTTTTAGAGAAGATGTGATAATAATTGGTTTATCATTTACAAAAACTTTATACATTTGCGGTATGATTTTAAACAAAGATAACGCAAAAAAAACAGCCGAGCATTTATTGCAAATTAAAGCAATAAAGCTAAGTCCGCATGATCCCTTTCAATGGGCTTCTGGTTGGAAATCTCCTATTTATTGCGATAATAGAATAACGTTGTCTTTTCCTTCAGTTCGTATTTTCTTAAAAGAAGAAATTGCTAAAATTGTTGAATTACAATATGGTAAGCCAGATGTAATTGCAGGTGTCGCTACAGGCGCAATTGCAATTGGTATTTTGGTTGCTCAAGAATTAGGTGTGCCCTTTGTGTATGTTAGGCCAGAACCTAAAAGTCACGGTAGAAAAAACCAAATTGAAGGTCATTTAGAAAGTGGTCAAAATGTGGTGGTAATCGAAGATTTAATTAGCACAGGAAATAGTAGTTTAAACGCTGTTGTGGCTTTAAAAGAGGCAGGAGCAGTAGTAAAAGGTATGGTTGCTATTTTTACCTACGGTTTTAAAGTTGCCGAAGATAATTTTAAAGAAAAGAACATTAGTTTAACTACTTTAAGTAATTATGAAAATTTACTAGAACAAGCCTTAGATAGTAATTATATTTCTGAAAAAGAATTAGAAACATTGCAAGAGTGGAGCACAAACCCTAGTGAGTGGAATCAATAAAAAACAAACAATATGAATATTAGTGGTACAAAAGTAGTAGTTAATAAATCTCAAAAAGAAACTTTTGAGTTTTTATCAGATCTAAAAAACTTTGAGCAATTAATGCCAGCATCTATTGAGAAGTTTGAAGTGGATGGCGATTCTTTTATCTTCGGATTAAAAGGGATGCCAGAAATAAGGTTGGTTTTAAAAGAAAGTACAGCGTTTTCGAACATTACTTTGGGAGCAGCAAGTAGCAAATTAAGTTTTGAATTAGTTGCTAATATTGATGAAATTGATGAAGCTTCTTCTAAAGTGCAGTTAGATTTTAATGGTGAGTTTAATATGATGATGGCAATGATGGTTAAAAAACCATTGACTAATTTTATTGAAACACTAACCGATAATTTAGAGAAAATTTAAACGAAAGAAATTTCTTTAATTCCGAACTCTTTAATGGTCTCATCTTGTATTTCAACTTGAAGATTGCCATAATTAGAAACACCTTTAATTTTACCCATAAATAAAATGCCATTTTTGTCTTTAAACATAGATGGTATTTCTTTTTTATAGAGTGCGTTTAAATAGTCAGTTTCTAATTTTGAATATTCCTTTAAAGAGAGTACATAGATTGTTTGTTTTAAATTTTCAATAATTGATGCTAATAAAAGATCTAAGTCAAATTCGATAGTGCAAACATTTTTTAAAGAGGATACATTTTTTAGAGCATCAGGAAAACTTTCTTGGTTTACATTTAAGCCAATTCCAATAATAGAACTATTAATTTTAGTACCTTTAATGTTGTTTTCTATTAAAATACCACAGATTTTTTTATTTGCTGACAAAATGTCGTTTGGCCATTTTATAGAAAGGTTTGCTACATTATAACTAGAAAGTGTATTAAATACTGCTAAAGATATAGCGAAATTTAAATACTTTTGGTTTTTAATTTCTAAGTCAAAATCATTTGTAAATACGCTGAATGTAAGGTTTTTAAAAGGCTCAGAGATCCATTGGTTTTCTTGCTGTCCGCGACCTTTTTTTTGTTCACTAGTTACTACAACAGTAAAGTTTTCTATTGTTGTATTTTGACCTAATTCTTTTAAAAAAGAATTGGTAGAATTGGTGGCATTAAGTTTGATTATTTTCAAGTGTTAAATAAAGTGTAAACTAGTTCAATAATACATAAAATACTCGCAAAAAAATAATAACTTTGCACTAAATTAGAAAAAATATTAATGGCAAAAAAGCAAGCAAGCATAGATGATTTAATCTCCGTGATTATTAAGGGGATAGATGATGTTAAAGGAGAAAATATTTTATTATTAGATTTAAGAGAAATAGAAAATACAGTTTGTGATTATTTTATAATCTGTTCTGGAAATTCTAATACACAAGTAAATGCAATTTCTGGTTCTGTACAAAAAGTAGTTAGCAAAACACTTAAAGACAAACCTTGGCACATAGAAGGGCAAACAAATTCTGAATGGATATTAATGGATTATGTGCACGTAGTGGTTCATGTATTTCAAAAACATGTTAGAGACTTTTATGATATTGAAAGCCTTTGGGGTGACGCAAAAATTACCGTAATAAATCCAGTTTAATCTTATTGATTTTAAAAAAAAATGAGCGATTCAAATAAAGAGAATAAATCTAATTTACCTAAGTTTAAGTTTAGTTCGTACTGGATCTATGGTGCAGTTTTTATTGTAATCATTGCAGTACAATTTTTTAATAGTGGAGACTTGGCTTCTAAAAGTATCTCAAAAAATAAGTTTGAGGAAATATTAAAAGACAACGATATTAAAGAAATTGTTGTTATTAATAAAGATGTTGCACAATTGTTTTTAACAACAGAAGCTCTTAAAAAAGCGAAGCATGTTAAACAAACTTCTACAACTTTTTACAGACCTGGATCTCCTGTTTATGAGTATAACTTTGGAGATTTAAGAACTTTTGAAGAAAACATTGCAATCATAAAAAAAGAAAATAATTTAATTGTTGATTTTGATAACAAAGAAAGCACAAGTATTTTTGATGCTATTCTTGGTTTTTTACCATTTATTATCTTAATAGCAGTTTGGTTATTTTTTATGAGAAGAATGTCTGGTGCCGGTGGTGGAGCAGGCGGAGGAGGTCAAATTTTTAGCATTGGTAAATCAAAAGCTAAATTATTTGATAAAGACACAAAAGTGAAAACTACTTTTGAAAATGTTGCAGGTTTAGAAGGCGCAAAAGAAGAAGTACAAGAAATTGTAGATTTCTTAAAAAACCCAGATAAATACACTTCTTTAGGAGGTAAAATTCCAAAAGGAGCTTTATTAGTAGGTCCTCCAGGAACAGGAAAAACATTGTTAGCAAAAGCAGTAGCAGGTGAAGCAGATGTACCTTTCTTCTCTTTATCTGGTTCAGATTTTGTTGAAATGTTTGTAGGTGTTGGAGCTTCTAGAGTTAGAGATTTATTTAAACAAGCAGCCCAAAAATCACCATCAATTATTTTTATTGATGAGATTGATGCAATAGGAAGAGCTCGTGGAAAAAATAACATGACAGGTGGTAATGACGAACGTGAAAACACACTAAACCAATTACTAACCGAAATGGATGGTTTTGGAACGGATGTAAATGTTATTGTACTAGCTGCAACCAACAGGGCAGACGTTTTAGATAGTGCGTTAATGCGTGCAGGTCGTTTTGACAGACAAATTTATGTTGATTTACCAAACATAAATGAAAGAAAAGAAATTTTTGAAGTACATATAAAACCATTAAAGTTAGCAGATGATGTTAAGATAGGGTTTCTTGCACAACAAACTCCAGGTTTTTCTGGTGCAGACATTGCAAACATGTGTAATGAAGCTGCTTTAATAGCTGCAAGAACAGGTAAAAAAGCAATTCATCATCAAGATTTTTTAGATGCTGTTGACAGAATTGTTGGTGGTTTAGAGAAGAAAAATAAAGTAATTACACCTAAAGAAAAGAAAGTAATTGCTTTTCACGAAGCGGGTCATGCAACTGTAAGTTGGATGTTAGAGCATGCTGCACCTTTAGTAAAGGTTACGATTGTGCCTAGAGGGCAATCTTTAGGAGCAGCTTGGTATTTACCAGCAGAAAGAATGATTGTTCAAACAGAACAAATGTTAGACGAAATGTGTGCTACAATGGGTGGTAGAGCAGCAGAAAAAGTGATGTTTAATAAAATTTCTACAGGAGCTTTAAGCGATTTAGAAAAAGTAACTAAACAAGCTAGAGCAATGATTACCGTGTATGGTTTAAATGAAGAGGTTGGTAATATAACCTATTATGACTCTTCAGGTAACGATGCTTTTGTAAAACCGTATAGCGAAGAAACTGGTAGAAAAATTGACAAAGAAATTTCTAAGATGATTGAGGCTCAATATCAAAGAGCTATTGATATTCTAGAAAACAATAAAGAAAAGCTAACATTATTAGCAGATTTGTTATTAGAAAAAGAAGTTATTTTTAAAGACGATTTACAAGAGATTTTTGGTAAGAGACCTTTTGATGAAGAAGAAGAAGTAGCGCACACAACCATCAAAGAAGAACAAGAGAAACCAGCATTAGACAAAATATCAGAAGAATAATTTTCTAAATGAATTTTTTTAAAAAGCTTTTTAATATCCAAATAGATGAGGATACAGAAATAGAAAATCAAGAGGTAAAGTTATCTCTTGATGACCTGTTTGTGCATAATTTCATGAAAAAAGGTGGTAAGTTCTTGTATTGTACAAATAAGGAAGAGGTAATTGATACTCTTAAAAAAATTCTTTTAGAGAATGATTGGGACGAAATATATTCGCTCGACGATGAATTACTATCGTTATTTGATAAGAGTAAAGTAAAAGTAATACATAAATTCAACGATAATACTCCAATACTTACTTCTTGCGAACATTTAATTGTAGATAACGGAGATATTCTATTTTCATCAAATCAATTAAGAAGTACAAAGTTAATAGAGTTCTCTGACAATTTCATTGTCTATGCTACAACTAGTCAGTTAGTTAAAGATACAGGTGAGGGTTTAACAGGTATAAAAAAAAATAGTAAAAAGAGTTTGCCTACTAATATCTCTGCTATAAAAAATTATATTATCAATAATAATGATGATAATTTTTTAAACTATGGTAACAGTAATTCAAAAAACTTATATTTGTTGCTATTAGAAGATTTATAATATGCGCCACCTTTTAAAAAGGAGTCTTTCCGGAATAATTTATGTTATACTATTTATATCTGCAATTCTGTTAAAAGAGGTATCTTATATAGCTTTAACTACAATTTTTGGGTTTCTATGTATTTGGGAATTCACGAAAATGATTTCATTAAAAAATTATGCAGCCTATATCTTTTATGCATTCGTTTTATTTTTGATGCTACAAAGGCAAAATAGTTATGCTACTGTTTTAGTTTTATCAATTACTTTAGTTTCCTCTTTATTTTTGGTGTATCAATTATTTGCAAAAAAGCAAATCGTTTTCACTAATAATCGAGCTAAACTAGGAGTAACCATTAGATATGTAATATTTTCCACATGCTTTTTAGTTTTGCTGCCATTCTATAAAAATAATTTCCATCCCTATTTAATGATAAGTATTTTATCTATTATTTGGATAAATGACTCGCTTGCTTTTTTTGTTGGTAAAAATTTTGGGTCTCGAAAATTATTTCCATCGGTATCTCCAAAAAAAACGGTCGAAGGTTTTCTTGGAGGTTTAATTTTTTCGCTTTTAACGGCCTTTTTAATTAGTAAATTTAATGTTAATTTTTCTATGTTAAATTGGCTAATTATAGGCTTAATTGTTTCAGTAGTTGGTACAATTGGAGATTTAGTAGAGTCTAAATTTAAAAGGCAAGCTAAAATAAAAGACAGTGGTAGTATAATGCCAGGACATGGGGGTATTTTAGATAGACTAGATAGTTTGTTGTTTGCCGCGCCATTTGTATATTTGTATATTAACTTTATAATTTAAAAATGATTCGTTTTCATAAAGAAGGGTATAAAATTATTTCAATCACTTTTATCATTGCAATTGCTGCAATTTTAATAGTAGAAAATTTCATTGAAATTGCATGGTTGTTAAAAACTATTCAAGTTATTATTTTAGGATTTGTAGTAATTGTACTGCAATTTTTTAGAAACCCTAAAAGATTTACAAATCTAGATGACAATCAAATTATAGCACCTGTAGATGGTAAAGTGGTAGTTATTGAAGAAGTTGAAGAACCAGAATTTTTTAAAGATAAAAGATTACAAATTTCTATCTTTATGTCTCCTATAAATGTACATGTAACAAGATATGCCTTGAGCGGGGTTGTAAAATACAGTAAATACCATCCAGGAAAATTTTTAGTTGCTTGGCATCCAAAGTCATCAACAGAAAATGAACGAACGACTGTGGTTATCGAAAATAAATCAATAGGCGAAATTTTATATAGACAAATTGCAGGTGCATTAGCAAAAAGGATTATAAATTATGCTAAAGAAGGAGATACAGTTGTACAAGGAACTGATGCTGGTTTCATAAAATTTGGTTCTAGGGTAGATATTTTTTTACCGATAGGAACAAAAGTAAATGTAAATTTAGGAGATAAAGTAAAAGGTGGTGTCCAAGTTATCGCAGAAAAATAAAATAGATTTAGATATAGAGTATAAAGCTGCTTTCGAAAAGATTTCGAAGTTGAAAAAGGCAGTTGCTCCTGATATTATGCTAAAATTTTATGCTTATTATAAGCAGGCAAATTTTGGCAATAAATTTTCCTTTAATAGTGGTGTTGACGTAAGAAGTGCCTTTAAATTTAATGCTTGGGTGCAATTAAATGGCATGTCTGCCGAAAAAGCAAAAAAAGAATATATAAAACTTGCCAAAGAATACTAAACAAATATTAAACAATTTTAAACAATTATAATTATGAAAAAAACAATTATTATTTCGTTTTTAGTGATTACAACTGCGTTTAATTTTACCGCATGTAAATCTGACGCTAAAAAAGAAGAAGGTAATACTGAAGCTATAGAGACATCGAACAAAAGTAGTGCGCCTTTTGCTGTAGTTAATGCCAATAATGAAATTAACTTTACAGCATACAAAACTACAGAAAAAATAGGTGTTGGCGGTCAATTTAAAAAAGTAGATGTTATTTCGGGTGGTGAAGGTACTACTGTAATAGAAGCAATTAATAATACTGAATTTTCAATTCCTGTTAGTAGTCTTTTTACGGAAAACACAAGTAGAGATTACAAGATTAAAAAGTTCTTTTTTGGCTTTATGGACAACACGAAGTTACTTTCTGGTAAGTTAATGTTAACTGATGATACAAACGGAATTGCAGAAATCAAGATGAACGGAATTAGCCAAAAAGTACCTTTTACATATACAGTAGTAGACAAAACTTTTAATATGAAGGCTGTAATGGATGTAAATAACTGGAATGCATCAGCTGCATTAGCATCTTTAAATACTGTATGTTTAGATTTACATAGAGGTGCGGATGGTGTTTCTAAAACATGGAGTGAAGTTGCATTAAACATTACTTCTAAGTTTTAAAATAAATACTACAATGTAGTTAAAGTATAAAAAAGGTAACAATTTTAAATTGTTACCTTTTTTTATATAAGCATATAAAATGTTTTTTTTTATAATACTTATCAAACTATTAAAAAGGAAGTGATCTTTATTTTCCGTTTTTAGTTTTTCCTCAATATCAAATCCAGCTTTTCAATAGATTTATTTCCTGAATAGCTGCAAATATTTCCAATAATCCTAATGGAGAAACACAAGTGGTTCTATTTTGCTAACTAACGATACCGTTGTTTAAGATGTCAATTAAAAAGCTGCAGGCGCCAAAGTCTCCTTCTCTACAACAAATTTTGTTTCTTTTAAGTATTCATATTCTCTAATGAAATTTAATAATGTGATTCCAGAGTTTTTATCTGGTTTAATAATTTTGTTATTGAGAATAAATTGTATCATGCGTAAGTATATAGATACAAAAGTGTAACGAGATTAAAAGAAGCGGTCCTTTCAGTTTTTCGTCGTTTATATTTAAAAAAAAGAGATAGTTATAGCGTCTAATTAAAATTTTCTAATGCTTTTTTAAGTGTAGAAAATTTAAATTTAAAATTGGATTCTATAACTTTTTTTGAAGAAATTCTACTTCCTTCTAAAAGAATAATTGCCAATTCTCCAAATAAAAGTTTCAGCATAAAGGCAGGAACACAAATTCCTACATAAGGTCTTTTAATACTTTTAGCAAGGGCTTTAGAAAAAGAAACGCTTGTATGATGTTCAGGCGCAACTGCATTAAAAACACCAATTAGATTTCCTTCAATTGCAGCTATATATTGTTCACATAAATCATCAATGTGAATCCATGGTAAAAATTGTTTTCCAGAACCAAGGGGAGATATTATTGGGGTTTTCATTTTATCTAATGCTCCGCCTTTTTTTGCTAAAACAATCCCAGTTCTTAAAATAGTTACAGGAATGTTTTTTGTTGAAAACTGATGTGCAGCTTGTTCCCATTCTACACAAACATCCGCTAAAAAGTCATTGCCAGCTTTGTGGCTCTCTTTAAAAATTGTACTCGTAGTTATAGCCCCATAAAACCCAATTCCTGATGCCGAAATAAAACCCTTTAAGTCAATTTTTAATTCATTTATTTTTTCAAAAAGAATGTTAGCAGATTGCACTCTGCTATCAATAATTTCTTTTTTTCTTTTATCTGACCAACGTTCGTCTGCAACTCCTGCTCCAGCCAAATGAATAATATAATCGGTGTTTTTAAGTGCCTTTTCATCCAACTCATTCGTAGAAAGATTCCATTTGAATTCGTTTTTATTTTTAGGATTTCTACTTAGAATTGCAACTTCATGATTTTTATCAACCAACATTTCTGATAGTCTTTTTCCAACCAAACCTGTACCACCGGTAATTACTATTTTTGCCATATTGTAAATATAATTGTTTTTTGTTTATTGTTTTTTAAATTTGATAAAACAAATCTATGTTAATATATATTAAAGCAATGTAATTCTTTATTTTTACTGCTTATAAAGCTGTATTTTTATAATCGATGAAAAAAAATAATACTAAAAGAAAAGGATTTGTTTTCAAAACTTTTGAGGCAGAAAATCAATCGCCTTTTGATAAGCTATTCGAAATTTTTAAAGAGCTCATTACCCACACTTCAGGTGATTTTGATGAAGCGATAGATTGGTTGCGTTCTTTAGATACGGAATATAAATTAACAGACGAAAATTATACGATTGATGACTTTGTAGAAGACTTAAAGAAGAAAGGATATATCAAAGAAGAAATAAAAGCAGACGGAACCGGTGGTACAAAAATTACACCCAAAACAGAACGTGCAATTCGCCAACAAGCATTAAATCATATTTTCGGAAAAATAAAACGAAGCGGTTCTGGAAATCATAAAAGTAAATCTCCGGGTTTAGGAGACGAACATACAGGCGATTTTAGAAATTATCAATTTGGAGATGCCCTAGATAAGGTTTCTATGACAGAAAGTTTAAAAAATGCTCAAATTAATAACGGAATTAACGATTTTAGTTTAACGGAAGATGATTTAGTTGTTGAAGAAACAATGCATAAAAGCCAGATGAGCACTGTGTTAATGATTGATATTAGTCATTCTATGATTTTATACGGTGAAGACAGAATTACACCTGCAAAAAAAGTTGCAATGGCTTTGGCGGAATTAATTACAACCAGATATCCAAAAGACACGCTAGATATTATTGTTTTTGGAAATGATTCTTGGGTAATAAAAATTAAAGATTTACCCTATTTACAAGTGGGTCCTTATCATACAAATACAGTTGCAGGTTTGCAATTAGCCATGGATTTGTTGCGAAGAAAAAGAAATACCAACAAACAAATTTTTATGATTACCGATGGTAAACCAAGTTGTTTGCGTTTACCCGACGGGCAATATTACAAAAACAGTAACGGTTTAGACAAATACATTGTTAATAAATGTTATGCAATGGCGCAACAAGCTCGAAAATTACACATACCTATTACTACTTTTATGATTGCACAAGATCCTTATTTAATGCAATTTGTAAGGGCATTTACACAAGCAAACCAAGGAAAAGCATTTTATACAGGCTTAAAAGGTTTAGGAGAAATGATTTTTGAAGATTATGAAACGAACAGAAAAAAAAGAATAAAAGGATAGATGAAATTAGAAAATTTAAAAACATTAGGAGAATTAGTAACATCAGGGTATCAATCAAAGTCGATTAAAGACGAATTGAGAGAGAATCTGATTTGTAAAATAAAGAATAAAGAGACCACTTTTGTAGGAATTCACGGGTATGAAAATACGGTAATTCCTGAATTAGAAAGAGCCATTTTAAGCAAACACAATATCAATTTATTAGGTTTAAGAGGACAGGCAAAAACACGTTTAGCAAGATTGATGTTAAATTTATTGGATGAATATATTCCTGTTGTAGTGGGTTCAGAAATTAATGATGATCCTTTAAACCCAATGTCAAGATTTGCAATTGAAACGATTAAAGAAAAAGGGGATGAAACTCCGATTTATTGGATGCACAGAAGTGAGCGTTTTGCAGAAAAATTAGCAACGCCAGATGTAACAGTTGCAGATATTATTGGGGATATTGACCCTATAAAAGCCGCTAATTTAAAACTGAGTTACGCAGACGATAGAGTGATTCATTATGGAATGATTCCTAGAGCAAACAGATGTATTTTTGTAATTAATGAATTACCAGATTTACAAGCTCGAATTCAGGTTGCATTGTTTAATATTTTACAAGAAGGAGACATTCAAATTAGAGGTTTTAAATTACGATTACCTTTAGATATGCAGTTTTTATTTACTGCAAATCCAGAAGATTATACAAATAGAGGAAGCATTGTAACCCCTTTAAAAGATAGAATTGGATCTCAAATATTAACGCATTATCCAGATGATATTGAAACTGCAAAAATAATTACACAACAAGAAGCAAAGTTAGATAAGCGTCAAACTGAAACTATTTTTGTACCAGAACTAGCAAAAGATTTGTTAGAGCAAATTGTTTTTGAAGCTAGAGAAAGCGAGTTTGTAGACGCTAAAAGTGGTGTAAGTGCTCGTTTGAGTATTACAGCTTTCGAAAACTTGTTAAGTACAGCAGAAAGAAGGTTGTTAATTTCTGGTGATGAAAAAACTACGTTGCGTTTAAGTGATTTTGACGGAATTATTCCTGCAATTACGGGTAAAGTAGAATTGGTGTATGAAGGAGAACAAGAAGGGGCTGCTTTCGTAGCAAAAAGTTTAATAGGAAGTGCTATAAAAAGCTTGTTTCCTATTTATTTTCCTGAGATTAAAAAATTAGAAAAGCAAACAGAAGAGTCTCCCTACGATGAAATAATTTCTTGGTTTTTTAATACCAACTCAGATTTTGAAATTTTAGACGATTTAAATGAAGAGGCGTATAAAAGTTTATTAGATAAAATTTCTCCTTTAGAAACTTTGTTGAACGAACATCAATCTAATACCAAAAAACAAGAAAGTTATTTTGTTAAAGAATTTGTGTTGTGGGCGTTGGTAGAATTTAAAAAACTAAGTAAATATAGATTTGCAGAAGGCACTCAATTTAAAGATCCGTATGGTAATTTTATAGACGGATTATAATCCAACTAAATAATAAATAGAATTTTAGAGCTTTAAAATTTAAACCTCTTTTTGTTGAAAGTCAATATCAAAAAAAAGACAAACAATTAAAAACTGAGTTATAGTGTAAAAACAAAAAACCGCAATCATTTTGATTGCGGTTTTTAATTACTATTCTTTTATTTAATCTCTTTCATGGCATTTGTAATTAATGTGCTTAAGTGATTTTTATGCGCTTTTGTAGCAATATCTCCTGTGCCATTACTTACCCAAGTTTTAATGTTTTTAAGATTGTAAATTGCCATAGATTTTGCAGCAACTGTAAACCTATCAGCAGATTTGCCACTAACCATTTCAATTAACCTTTCTGCATACACAGCTTGTAAATTTTGACGGAAAGAATTGATACTTCCATAAACGTCTGGAGTAAACATCATATTATTTAAATCGGTCATAAATGCTGATAATTTGTAATCATTGCCATATAACTCTGAATTAGAAATTCTTTGCAATGTATTTGGATGCATTATATGTGATAATACAGAGGTTTGATAACTTAAAACTTGTTCATGAATTTTTGGGTCTTCATTGTTGCCAAAGAAATTATATCCCCTTCTTTGCTTCGCTATATAATTGTAAGTAGCATTTGGTGTGTTAAAAGCATCCGGAGCGAAAATATATTTTTTCATTGCATCCATGGCTCTTTTTTGGTCTACCAGGCTCACGGGAGTATAGGGTTGTGTTCCGGTTTCTTGACCAAAAGTTGACCTATTTACATATACGCCACCAATAAATCTAGAAATTACACCACCTGCAATTGCCGACTGGCTGTGTAATGTATAATAAGCTCTTCTTAAATCTTCATACGTTTCACCTTTCTTTGTAAACTGTGTTTTAAGGTTTTTCATCATAGAATTTACCAATTCAAATCTATTTATAGAATAGGTAATTTGATCATTAGATAAATCGCCAATCATAACTCTTGGGTCTATTCCATTTGCAGAAGAACGCATATCATCCGCATCATTACCAAAAATTAGTTCTGGCTTTGTAGATTGGTTTAATAGCGCATTCATTTCTGAATTATTTTTAAAATCTTGATATCCGAATTGAATAGCCCAAATATCATAAGGACCAACCGCCATATCAAAATATTGACCTTGTTTGTTTCTGTCGTTTGTAATATTAATTCCCGCATAATCCATCACAGAACCAGTTAACGCTTTGCCTTTTATAAAAGCTGCGTCTGCTAATTGAGTAGGAGAAAATAATTGACTTGCTTTCATATTATGGTTTAAACCAAGTGTATGACCAACTTCGTGCATAATTAAAGACTTCATACCTTCGTTTACAATAGCTTCCATTTCTGCATCTGTTGCTCCAGTAGCTTGTAAAACTGCAGTTCCTAATTGCATATTTTCATGCATTACATATCCCATAGAACAAAATAGAGGTTTTTGTTGATCAAAGAATTTTTTAGTTTTTAACTCTTCTAAAGTTTCTAATCGCATATTAGAAGAAGCTTTGTTGTATAATTTATCAGCAAAAACTCTGTTTGTAAAATGAACAAATTCTAACATAATATCTGCCCCTAAAATTTCTCCAGTTTTAGGATTTACAAAACTTGGTCCATAACCTCCAAAAGGAGGATTTGGAGAAGAGGTCCAACGTAAAACATTGTAACGAACATCACCTGCATCCCATGTTGCATCATCGGGTTGTACTTTTACAACCACGGCATTTTTAAATCCTGCTTTTTCAAAAGCTTCATTCCAAGCCAAAACACCTTCTGTAATTACTGCTCTCCATTCTATAGGAGTGGTATTTTCAATCCACCAAGTAATTGGAGTAACAGGTTCTGAAATTGCTGCATTTATGTCTTTTTTAATCAGTTTCCATCTATGAATCATATCTCTATAATTAATAGTTTCTTTGGTAGTCATGTTGTTCGTTTCTGTTAAGAAATAGCCAACTCTAGCATCATCCATCCTTGGAGCATAATCTTCTTCGGGCATATTCATAAACGTATGAAAAACCTTGATTGAAACATTTCTACCATCAGTAACAGCAGCAGAACCTCCATTTAAAACATTTGGATTGTTATACACATATTCTGTTTTTATATTGGTGTTTTCTGGGTAGTTTTTTATTTCATTAATTTTTGATTTGTTTTTATCAAAACTTCCTAAACTAAATGCAAGTGGCGAAGTTCCAGGCATACTTGGGCCTTTAATTCTGGTAAAAGTTTCTGATAAAAATAAACCATCAGCGTCTATTAAATATTCACCTTTTTCTGCGTCTGAAGCCAGTACTTTACTACTTTCAATTATAGCATCACTAATATTTGCTGCTGAAGATTTAGAAATAGCATTCTTTTCGTCGAAATAAAAAGAGGTATTTGGTATATAAAATTCTACTTTGTTGAAATATTTTTTTAGGTGAAATATGGACGAATTTTGATAAGAACCTCTAAAATGTCCAGCTTCAGTAACTCCGTCAGCTATTTGAGAAAAGTAAATAAAGTCTTTATTTAATTGATTTTCTTTAATTAATAATTTAACATCACCGGTAATTGTGTCTTGATAAATGGTAAATAAACCGTCTATTTTTTTACTGCTTTTAGTAAGTTCTTCAATGGTTTTTTCTTTTTTAGTGGCATCTTGTTTTTGTTCAGGTACTTCTTTCTTATTAACTTTTCTTTTATCGTTTTTTCTGCTTTGCGCATTTATATTTTGAATTCCGATAAAAAAAAGTGTTAATAATGATACGCAAAGAATCCTAAGTTTTCTAGAATGTTGTGTTTTCATAAAGATTGATTTGAATTTTAATAAAGATAACTAATTCTTATTCGTGTAGTTAAAATCCTTTAAAATTATGATAATATTAACAGACTAAATTATTTTACTTATAGTAAGTTGTGCTCGATATTTTTTTAATGCTACTTAATTACAGTATTAAAAAAAATTGACATCTTAAGTAGTAAGATGCCAATCATCAATCAACCAAATTTAAAAATTACATATCTTTTTACAAAATTTAAAAGTTTATGGCAAATAGATTTAAACTGTTTTGTAATGTCTTATTAATTTCTGTTTTTAAAATCATATTCATAAAATTATGAATATCGGTGCCTATTACAAATTCTGTTTTATCCTGAAGTTGGTATGCAAAAATTAATTTGTTTACATCAGTGTTATAATTTTTATAGAAATTAATATTCTTATCACCTTTAAAATCTAGACTATTTTGAAAATCAGAAATACCAATGTTTTTATTTTTTAAAATTTTCAATATTACCGTATCAATAAAATCCTTTTTATTTTTAACGCTAGTACTAGAAAGGTTAACAATATTTTTTTGATGATGATTTATTTCTATATCAAACAAATGCTGATCTTCATTACTGTAAAACGGAAATTTACCTTCCGAATTATTGATTGCTTTTATGGTGTTTATTGGATGTATTTTTTCTTGTTTTCCTAATTCGAAAAAATTAAAAGCAGTTACCTCGTAGTGGTTTTTTCGATATTGCTATAGAATATTTTTTTTGAAAAAGGATTAGAATCCCTCTGTGAAAAAGACAAATTAACAATTAATACACAGGTAATTAATATTATATTTTTCATAATTAGCAGTTTTATTCTTAAATAAAATAGTGTTATTATCGTAAACAGAATTAAAGCTATTGATTTATCTTGTATTGAAATTAAAAGTAGTCTATAATAAATTGGAAATTAACAAATTAGAATGAATATTTTTACGCAAAGGGATTAGTCTCTTTGGTAAGGCACTGTGATTGTTAATAATGAAAGTGATGCTCATTTTTTAATTTTACTAAAAAGATTTTCAATGCTTTAAAATTATTTTATTCTAAATTTTTTTTGGAACCTTTCTTAAAAGCAAAAAAACACTCGACTTAAAAGTCGAGTGTTTTAAATATGATTACATTAATGTTTTTTTCACTCTTTAAAGTGTTGTGCTGCTCTTTTTTTGTGTATCAAAATAGGTAAATGAAAACTACTCTTATCTCATAATTTTATTAGGGAAAACAACAACACTTTCATGTCCATTCTCACCAACAGCTGCAACGCCGAAAAAGAAATTATCGATTACAATGCCGTCTAAAGTAAATTCTGTAGTTTCTACAAATCGGCTATTGTCCCAAGTAGGAGAGGTTGTATCTCTCCAGTAAATTTTATATCCTTTTGCACCATTAACTTTCGTCCATTTTAGTTTTACTGATGCTTCTACAATACCGCCAATTTCTACTTCTTTTGGTGATTCTGGAGCCCACGCTAAACCTGCAATACTTATTGCATTCACGGCTGTTAGCTTTTTGGCATACGGAAAATTTACATGTTCAAAAGTGTCTCCATATTTTATGCCGTTTTCTTCTCTAATATCTTGATGTTGTTGGGTATAGTTTTCATGCGCTTCCATAATTCTAATTCCGGCAAAACCCAAATCATTAAAAGGTCTGTGATGTCCTCCACGTCCAAATCTATCTAATCTATAAATCATCATTGGGTTCATTTCTGGCATATATGTTTTTACACTTTTATGAATATATCTTGCCAATTGACGTGAAATTCCATCAACTTCACCGCCATAAAAACGACGCAATCTTCTTTCGTTTTCTGTTTCGTTTGCAGGTACAGGTTCAGAAAAAATTCTAAAAGAACGATTATCAATAACACCATCAACGCCCGTAATATTACCAATCATGTCATTATTTAAAATTCCAATAATTTCCCAACCTTTTTCTTTGGCATATTTAGCTAAACCAGCACCACCAAATAAACCTTGTTCTTCTCCAGATAAACCAACATAAATAATGCTATTTTCAAACTTATATTTTGATAAAACTCTTGCAGCTTCAATGGTTCCTGCCATTCCTGAAGCATTATCATTTGCACCAGGAGCATCCGTTGTAAAATCCATAGTATCGCTAGCGCGCGAATCTATGTCGCCGCTCATAATCACAAATCTGTTGGGATATTTTGTTCCTTTTTGAATAGCAACAACATTCACAACCAAAGCATCATGAGGAACTCTATTACCCATTTCTTTTGTAACTAAATCTTTCTGATAAAAGACATTCAAACAATTATCACAATTGTTTGAAATAGTTTCAAATTCTGATTTTATCCATCTTCTAGCAGCGCCAATTCCCCGAGTGTTAGAAATAGTGTCAGAAAAAGTGTTTCTTGTGCCAAATTCTGTGAGTGTTTTTACGTCAGCTTTAATTCTATCCGCAGAAACCGCATCAATAATATCATATATTTTAGCATCTGTTTGCGCAGAAATTGTTGCACAAAGTATAATTAATAAAAGTGTAATTTTTTTCATTTTTTTAAATTGTATAAGAGTAGAAATAAATAATAGGAAGCATTCATTCGTTAAAAAAAACAATTGATTTTTATTCTGTGAACGCTATCCATAATTTTTAAAGATCTAAAGATACAGCCCTTTTTAAAAATAAAAAAACCACTTCACAAAAAAATGAAATGCTTTAATCTTTGGTTGGTTTGTTAAAAAAATATTTTAATGAACGAATTAAGTAGATTACATAAAAGTTACAGATACTATTTCGCCATTTTCAATAGTATAAATAGCTACCGCTTTAAATGTTTTACCTTTGGCAGTGACTAATTCATGGTCTATTACTTGATTTTTGTAGACAATTCTTTTAATTAATTCACAATGCAAATCAGGAGTGTTTTTAAAATAACCGTCATAACGACTTCTCATATTTTCTAATCCTTCATATTCAAGTTTATTAGGAAATCGATACACTTTAACATCTTTTGCATACGGTCTTAAAAAAGCGTTAATATCCCTTTTATTATACCCATCAAATTGCTCTTGTGCTAAATATTCTGGAGATACTTCTGCAACTATTGCTAATTTTGTTCCATCAGAATTTATTGCAATTCTAGAAATATTGTTAATGTTTTCATCTGTAAATTCAAAAAACAAACTTGGACTTTCATCCATTTTAGGATTAAATTTATAAATAGATTCGCCTTTTGAAATCAATAAAACACCATTTGGCAACCAAGCAACATCTTCAGATAAACCAATAGAAATAATCGTTTTAATTTCTTTTGTAACTGGATTTAATGATTTTATCAACCAAGAATCTTTATTTTCTTTGCTGATAAAACTTATTAAATTTGTATTGGGAATTCTATGTACAGAGCGTCCTACATTTTTTGCAATTGCAATATTTCTTTTCTTTTTTAAATTGCAAATAAATAACTCTAAAGAATCATTTACAATTGAAACTGCAATCACTGTATTTTTATCAAACCAATTTGGATAGGCAACTTTTAAATCAGGAATCAATTCTGTGCTTTTTTTAGTTTTAAAATCATATTGATAAAAACGTTGTAAACCATCAGAATCTAAACGAACAGCAGAAATATTATCAGAATTAGGAATTCTTTGCGGCGAATATTCACCTCCATCTTGTGTATTTGATTTTAATTCATTTATTCCTGAAGCTAATTGATGCAAAACAATTTCTGTGTTCCCATTTTTAAAAGAACCATATAAAATTTCGTTATCAGAATAAAAAAAAGGCTGACTGTTATAACCTTTATTATTTGAAATATTTATTCCGTTTTTTAAACCATACCCATTTTCGGTTTTAAAGATATCAAAAAAATGTACTTCTGTATTCGTTTGACAATAAAGGGTAGCTGAAATAAATAGTGTTAGAAAGGTTAGATTTTTCATGTAATTCGTTCGTTTATGTTCTTTAAATTGACACCTAGCTTGCACTTATTTACTGTTTTTTATCCATTTATCTATTTTGTTTTCTAATAAGGCTAAAGGAATACAACCTGTTTCTAAAACTTGATTATGAAATTCTCTAATGTCAAATTTATCGCCTAAAGCGGCTTTAGCTCTGGCACGTAACTCTCTAATTTTTAATTGTCCGATTTTGTATGACAACGCTTGTCCAGGATTTGCCATGTAGCGTTCAATTTCAGAAGTAATTCCGTCTTCAGACTCTGCTTCATTGTCTAAAGAATATTGTATTGCTTTTTCTCTAGTCCAACCTTTTGCATGAATTCCGGTATCAACAACTAATCTAATTGCTCTGTGCATTTCTGCACCTAACATTCCAAAATATTGATAAGGGTCTGTGTACAAACCAAGCTCTTTTCCTAAATTCTCTGTATACAAAGCCCAACCTTCGCCATACGCACTGTACCAAATTGTTTTTCTAAAACCTGGTAAATCCTTGTTTTCTTGTGTTAACGAAATTTGATAATGATGCCCTGGAATCGCTTCGTGTAAAAACAATGATTCATCGGAAACCACATTGTATTTTGTAGCATCTGGAATTGGTACGTAAAATACACCAGCTCTTGTGCCGTCTAACGAACCAGGATTGTATTCTGCACTTGCTGAAGCTTCTCTAAATTTTTCTGTCTGTTTAACTATAAAAGGAGTTTTAGGTTTATTACCAAATAATTTTTCTAATTGTGGTTTCATTTTTTCATGAATGCCATTAAAATGATCTAGAATTTCTTTTGGAGTGCTGTATGGCATTAGTTCTTTTTTATTTCTAACGTCATTAAAAAAGGACTTTATAGAACCTTTAAAGCCAACTTCTTGTTTCACTTTTTCCATTTCTGATAAAATTCTAGCAACTTCGCTTAAACCAAGTGTATGAATTTCATCAGCAGTCATATTCGTTGTCGTGTAGTTTCTTATAGCGTGATTATAGTATGCTTCACCATTCGGAATTTCAGAAATTCCGCTACTTTCTCTTCCTGCAGAAAGGTATTCTGATTTTAAAAATAATGCCAATGATTTAAAAGACGGAATTAATTTATCGTTTAAAATAGCTGTATACTTATTCGTAAGCTCTTTCTTTTCTTTTTCTGTAAAACTTTCGGGCATTTTTTTGATAGGCGAATAAAATAAGTGTTTTGAAACATCTACAATTCCTTCTCCATCTTTGGTTATCTCGGTTAAACTTTCAAACTGCGGAATTATCTTTTTAATTAAAGACTTCGGTAAAACGTAACCTTCCGTAATGCCTTGTTTCATTTTTGCATCCGCAGAACTTAACCAAACATTATATTGTTCTAATCTGCTTAACCAATTCGTGTAATCTTTAAATGTTACAAAAGGTTGTGCACTGCTGCCACTCGCTAATTGCCCCATGGTTAAGTTAATTGTCCACATTTGGTTGATAGGAAATAAAACATCGTTTTTAAAACTACCTTGAGCAAGCGCCATTTCACAATCCCAATCTAAAACAGCTTTACTCATTTGCTCGCTTTCGGTTAAATCGACATCTTTAAAATTAGTAAGTTTTACTTTATAATTTGTATAAAAATCTTTGGATTTTTGCTGGTATGCATCTGATAAAAAGTCGGGAAAAACATCATTATATCTATTGTCTCCAGCAAAGGTAGCTGCTAGAGGATCTAGTTGTAATTTACCCTCATTATAGTCTATAAGAAGTTGATTAAAAAGGGTGATCTCTTTTGTGATTGCGGTTTCTTTTTTTTCTTTAGTACAAGAAATAATAAGTACAGAAATGGATAAAAGTGCAATGAATATTTTTTTCATGATTTGTAGGTTGGTTTTATCAAAGATACTAAAAAGAAAACCTCAATAAATTGAGGTTTAAAATTTTATAAAAAGGGTGTTTTTAAGTCGTTATATAATGCTAGACTAAAACTCTAAATACATGATGTGGTTGGGGTTATAGTGTGTTTCAGAAATTTTAAAATCAAATTTACCAACTTTTACAAATCCTCTTTTTTCATAAAAGGTAATGGCTCTTTGGTTTTCTACCCAAACCGCTAGCCAAATTCCTTTTTGATTGTTTTCTTTTGATAAGTCTACATTAAAATTGAATAATTCTTTTCCTAAATTCAATCCATAAAATTCTTCTAATAAGTACAATCTGCTTAAAAGAGTTATGTTTTTTGAGATAATATTCTCGTTTTTTGAGTTTAGAACCACTTTTGAATACCCAGCAATTTTAGCATCAGAAAAAATTAAATAATACTCATTTTTAAAATCAGATACTTCTTTTATAAAGTTTTCTTCGTTAAAATTTTGATTTACATAATTGTCAATATCTTTTTTAGGTGCAGAGTGACCGTGAGCAACTAAAAAAGCTTCTTTGCCAACCTTTGATAAAAGTTTAGCATCTTTAATTGTAGCTTTTTGAATGGAATACATTTATTAAAAATTTAATTTTAAAGGTTATACTATAATTTTTATTTCTAATAATTTTTGGATGATTTGATAAAGAATTAAGAAAGTTAACGTGTTTGTATTGTTGTTGAAGTACAATTATAAAACCTGCTAATTTATTACCTGAATCCAACCCTTTTTTGATAGATTTTAATTATTTAAGGTTAAGCTGTAAAGATTTTTAATTTACTTATTTTTATTCTAATTATAGATTTCTAATCTAATCAAGATTTCTAAAAGAACAAAACCAATATTGTAAGAACAAACAGAGCATATTTATAAAACAGATTATATTTTCTAATTTTTATTTTTTTTAAAAAAAGATGCCTTGAATTATTAATAATTTAGACTTATGTTGTGTACCTAAATATGAAGATTAATACCAACGTTTTTTATTTTTTTTAGAAGTATCAGACTTTCTTCCTTTTTTATTTTTGCTAACTGTATTTGGTTGTAATTTTTTGTGTTTTGGTTTATCAATTACATAAGGATGCTCTGTAATAATTTTAATTGGTTTTTCAATTAAAGTTTCTATAGTTTTGATGTAGCTATTTTCATCAGGAGAACAAAAAGAAAATGCTATTCCAGATTTACCAGCTCTACCGGTCCTACCAATTCTATGCACGTAGGTTTCAGGAACATTTGGAATATCAAAATTTATAATTGCATCAACATTGCTAATGTCAATTCCACGTGCAGCAACATCTGTCGCAATTAAAATATTTGATTTTTTAGTTTTAAAGTCTTCAATAGCTTGGTTTCTCACACCCTGAGTTTTGTCACCATGAATACTTGTTACTTTATATTCGTTTTTAAGTAAAGACTGTTCTAATTTATCAACGCCAAGTTTTGTGCGTCTAAAAATTAAAATTCGGCCGTTTATTGTGTTTCGTAATAAGTGTAAACACAAATCTGTTTTGTTCTTTTTAGGAAGATAATACAGTAACTGACCAATATTCTTTGCAGTTGTTTCTTCGGGATTTATTTCAATTTTAACAGCACTTTTTACGATGGTTTTTGCTAATTCGTCTATTTTTTCTGGAATTGTAGCTGAAAAAAGTAAGGTTTGTTTTTTCTTCGGACATAATTTTTCAATCTTTGTTACGTCGTTTATAAAACCCATATCTAACATTAAATCGGCTTCATCCAACACAAAAATTTCAATAGCACCTAAGTCTATATTTCCTTGCATTTGCAAGTCTATTAGTCTACCTGGAGTTGCAATTAAAATATCAACTCCGTTTGCCAACTCTTCTTTTTGAGGCTCTAAAGAAACACCACCAAAAACAGCTGTCGTTTTTAAGTTTGTGTATTTGCTATAGCTTTTAAAGTTTTCTAAAATCTGAATTGCCAACTCACGAGTAGGAGTAACCACTAATGATTTTATCTTTTTAACTTCTTTTTCATCTTCTTGTCTGTCAAATAAAAGCTGAATGATAGGTAGCGCAAAAGCTGCCGTTTTCCCTGTTCCTGTTTGGGCAGAAACAATAACGTTTTTTTTCTCTAAAACTAAAGGAATTGCTTTTTGTTGTACTAAGGTTGGTGTATGATATCTTTCTTCGGCAACTGCTTTTAAGATAGATTTATTGAAAGGAAAATCAGAAAACTGCATTGATGTATATTTACAGCAAAGGTAGTTTAAATTGGAGAATGGTTTTTGAATCCTCCAAAATAAACTAATGGCTTTTTTTTTGTATCGAAACCAATCTTTTAAAATGAAATGTTTTCGCTAATTTTAGTGGTTTTTTAATAATAAGAGAATGTAAATATTCAGTTTTCTCTTTGTTTATTTAAAGAAAGTTGAAATATATTTATCAACAGTAAGGAAAAAGGTTTTTTTTATATTAAGACTATCCACCTGAAAAATATTCTGTTATTTTCCATTTATCGTTCGTTTTTACAATCTCTATATTATAATCCCAAGCACAACCATCTCCACATATAAAATCGTAATGTAAATATCCTTTTGTATAATCTTCATTAAAAATAATTCTTGAAATAAATAAATAGCCAAATTCGTTTTCGTTGGTTTCAAAATCTTCAGTTTTTTCACCATCAAAATATTTAATTTCTAGTTGATCGTTTTTAAAGGAATAATTTAGAGCACGTTTTTTTAGTTGATTGTTTTTAAGATCTACGAACAAGTTTTTTTCTTTTTCATATTTTACTGAATCTTGAATAAATATCAATTTAGCTTCTTCAATTTCTTCAATTGATAACTCATTTTCATTTACTTCAAAACCTTCTGGCTTATAAGTATAAGCAGTTGTTGTATCTAAAACAGTATCAATATATAAAATAAGTTTTTTGTTTTTAGAATCAATCACGTTTTTCATTTCATCAAATTTGGTCATCTCAAGGATGATGTCATTGATGGCCTTATTTTCAGTATTAATATAGGTATTACTGTTTTGTTTTTGACAGCTAACAATTGAAAATAATGTTATTATTAGTATTATAAATTTGTTCACTTTTAGTGGTTTATGATTGGTTTTTGTGTTCAATTAAAAATGTTAAACTAATTAAAGTTTCACATAAATAATTACGCAAAATTAGCTATTTTTTTAGAATATAAATAGAGTTTTAATTCCAATAAGTTAATGTTTTTTTTATTCATCTATTCCTAATAAAATTTTGAGTCAACAAGGAAGGGGCTTTAATTTTTAACTTAATTTCAGTATCTAAAATGAATTTATTGAATTAAAATTTAGAAAATTGTATTAAATATTTTTAGAATAAAGATAGTTGCTAAAAAATGATATTATTTAAGTTTAACTAAATATTTTAATTTAAGTGAGTTTTTTTTGCCTTTATTCTTTTCTTACTTTTCTTTTCTAGTTTGTTTTTAGGATAATAAGTAGATTTAGTGTCACCTTCTTTTAAAACAGTTTTACATAATTGATAAACTTTAGGATAATCTTCATGAAATTTATGATTATTATAGATTTTAATTAAAGTTTGTTTTCCAGAATTTTTATCAGAATAAAAGTAATTTAATGTGCCAATTATAAAGTCAAACAAATAATTTATATCGTGTTTTTTCTTTTCATCATTCAACCAGCCAATTATTTCAGTGAAATTTTGGCCTGAATTTTTATGTTTGTAAACTTTACTTAATTCACTATAATTGAAACAAATTTCTTCTTCGTTATTTTCTAAAACACCAAAAAAACCTTCATTAAGAAATATACTTGTATTATGCATGTTCAAAACTTTAGCTTTTTGGGTATACTTTTTTGCGCTTTTAAGATCATTCAAGTCATAAGAAAATCTCGCAAGACAAATAAAATGGTCAAAAGACAATGGGTGGATTGGAAACATCTTTTCGCACTCTTTTAATAATATATAAGCCTTTGCTTTATCTAAATTTTCATAAGAATTTATTGAGCTAGAGACGAAAAGGTTGAGTAAAATATCATTTAATCTAGACGCTGATATGAAATTTTTATTACCGGATATTTCCTTTCTTTCTTTTGAAACTTTAGCTTGTGAATCTTTTTCAGAGTGTAGTGTTTTTAAAATATTTAATGCCTGTTCCAGTTTTCTTTCATAAACTAAATAAATTCCGGAATAAAATAAGATAATATCTTTGAGATTAAATTCTATTTTTCTTTTATCATTTAAACTATTGCTCTCAACATAAGACCAATTTTTATTTAAATTTCTAATTTTTAATTCATCTGATAATTTTATTGATGTTCTAAAAATTTTCAATTTTTCATTAACATTAAATTTTCCAATAAAAGTTATTTCATCAATAACTAGGTGACTTTCAGTATTACCATTGTCACTTTTAATATTCCCTGAATTTATTTTTGCATATATAGCAGAATCAATAATATGCTGATTGTTTTCAATATATTTTTGAATTCCTGTCTTTGATTTTCTGAAATTTATAGGATAAAATGTAATTTTTAAATTCTTGTGACTCTCTCTAATTTCATCAATTATATTTCTTAAAATATTTTTAAGATTATCTTCGTGATTTTCATCGTCTAAATTAAAAAAAAGACCTATTCTTAAATCACCAGATCTAAAGAGTGCAATTCTATGAGAGGTGAATAACCAAATAATAAAAATTATTATTATTACAAAAGATGGAATAAAAATGTTTATTTGATTTTTACTAAATAAATCAGAATAATCATCCTTTAAAATTGGCTTAAAAAATAAATAGTAAATTGAAATGAATAAACAACAACCTAAAAATATACCTTTTTTTTTACCCCAAATATTTAGAATTTTTAATATTTGATTATTATCTTCTTTCATATCTACAATGATAACTTTAAAGAATTATAATAGCAAATAGTTTTATTAACAAATTATTAGAAAAAACCGCTATGTTTTCACAAAGCAGTTTAGTTTTTTTATCCTAAAAAAAAGAATCAAAAAAAAATATTATTTTAAAAGGTTTATATCAATCTTAAATAATTTTGCAGTGTTCTCCCAAAGAATTAATTCTTTCTTATCTTGTGTTAAGTCTAGTTGATTCATAAATTTTAAATACGATTTCATGTTAGATATTGGCCAATCTGTACCATATAATAAATATCTTGGATCGCCAGCATAGGTAATCATTTCTTCAATTTCCTTTTTCATATAGCGTTCAAATTTTTCATTAAAATCGCCTAAAACTAATCCAGAAATATCTGCATAAACGTTTTTATTTTTATAAACAACTTCCATGCAATCTTTAATCCAAGGATTACCAACATGACAAATTACAATCTTTAAATCTGGGTAATCTACCGCCAAATCATCAATATGTAAAGGATGAGAATATTTTACTTTACCTGTTGGTGCATACGTATCTCCAGAATGAAACATTACAGGAACATCATACTCTATAGCCATTTCGTACATCAATTTAAAACGAATATCATTTGGATAAAAAGGCTCATAACCAGGATAAAATTTTAATCCTTTAATATGACCTTCTTTTAAATATTGACTAATTTCTATAACATCTTTATAATTATAATGTAAGTAACTAATACCAGCAACAACACCAATATTGTTATAGCCTTTTACAGCTTCTACAACTTGTTTTGTACTTGGTCTATGTTCATTTACTTTGTAAGAAGACAATACTAGAGAATAATCTACATTATTTTCTTTCATGGTTTTAGAAAGTAAATCTAAGCTTTCTGTAATAGAAGTTACTCGGTCTTCATGGTAATTATTAAGATGTGTATGTACGTCTATAATCATTGTATGTAATATAATTTTTTGTTCTATGAATCAAAGTTACAAATTTTGAAATAAAAAACCCCTTTGTTTTCACAAAGAGGTTTTGGTGTTATTTGTTATTGAGAATGTAAATGAAGCAATCTTTTTTTGAATTAGAAGATTACCGGTTATCGCTCGTAATAACGTTTTGTTATTTAATTAACTCGTAACTTCTCTTAATAAAGCTTGTTAGCTCTTTACCGTGTAAAAGGTTCTGAGACAATTTAGCCAAGTCAAAAGCTTGAGAAATTAAGTGATTTTGCGTATCTGCATCTTTACTATTTAAGATGTTAGAAATTAACGGACTGTTGGTGTTTACAACCAAATTGTACATGTCTGGAAAATTACCCATTCCCATCATTCCACCACCGCCAGAAGCTTGCATTTCTTTCATTCTACGCATAAATTCGGGAACCGTAATAATAAACGGCGAAGCGTTAGAATCCATCGCTTCTAATTGAACTGTATATGCATCAGAAGCAATTGCAGTTTCAATAATTGGCTTTAGTGTTGTTTTTTCTTCATCGGATAATTTAGAGATTGCCGTTTCATCTTTTTTGATTAAATTATCAATAAAATCAGAATCTACTCTTGTAAATTTCACTTTTGCGTCTCCACCTTCTAATTTTTGCATTAAATGCGAAATAATAGGAGAATCTAAAACAACAACTTCGTACCCTTTTGCAGTTGCATCTTCGATATAACTGTGTTGTGCGTCTTTGTTAGAAGCATATAAAATAACGTGATTACCGTCTTTATCTGTTTGAGTATCTTTTGTTTTTTCAAGTAGTTCATCAAACGTAAAATAAGAATCTGCAACTGTTGGGTATAAAGCAAATTTCTTAGCTTTATCAAAGAATTTATCTTCAGACAACATTCCGTATTCGATAATTACTTTAATATCATTCCATTTTTTCTCAAAATCTTCACGATTATTTTTGAACAAAGAAATTAATTTGTCACCAACTTTTTTAGTGATATAGCCAGATATTTTTTTAACGGCTCCGTCTGCTTGTAAATAAGATCTAGAAACATTTAAAGGAATGTCTGGAGAATCTATAACACCTTTTAGCATTTGTAAAAAGTCTGGTACAATCCCTTCAACATTATCGGTTACATATACTTGATTTTGATATAATTGTATTTTATCCTTTTGCATATCCATGCTTTGAGATAACTTAGGAAAGAATAAAATTCCGGTTAAATTAAAAGGATAATCAACATTTAAATGAATATGGAATAAAGATTCTTCAAATTGCATTGGATACAATTCTCTGTAAAAACTATTGTAATCTTCCTCACTTAAATCTGCAGGCGCTTTTGTCCAAGCAGGATTTGTATTGTTGATGATGTTATCTGCATCAATTTTTTTGTGAGGTTCTGTAGTTTCTTTTCCGTCTTTATCCGTTGTTGTTTGCGGCGTAAAATCTGGATCGTTTACTTTTTTAGTTCCAAATTTAATTGGCACTTGGTTAAAACGATTGTATTTGTTTAATAGACCTTTAATTTTATCTTCTTTTAAAAAGTCTAAAGAGTCTTCTGCAATGTGTAAAACAATTTCTGTTCCTCTGTCTTTTTTGTCATGTTCAACGAGTGTATATTCTGGAGAACCATCACAAGTCCAATGAGCAGCGGCATCTTCTTTAAATGATTTTGTAAAAATATCTACTTTTTCAGCAACCATAAAAGCAGAGTAAAAACCTAAACCAAAATGACCAATTACGCCAGTTTCGTTTTTATCATCTTTATATTTTTCTAAAAACTCTTCAGCACCAGAAAATGCAATTTGGTTGATGTATTTTTCAACTTCATCCATTGTCATTCCTAATCCTTGGTCTTTAATTGTTAGGGTTTTCGCTTTTTTATCAATGCTGATTTCAATTTTAGCATCACCCAACTCTGTGTTAGCTTCACCAATAGCAATAAGGTGTTTTAGTTTGGTTGTTGCATCTGTACCGTTTGAAATAAGTTCACGTAAAAAGATTTCGTGATCAGAATACAAGAATTTTTTTATCAGAGGAAAAATATTTTCTACTGATACATTAATGTTTCCTTTAGCCATATTGTTTCTATTTTGTTTGATTTTATTATTTATAAAACTCTAATAGTCAAAAAAAATACCAAAAGAAGTTTTATGACAAGATGACAGTGATTATTTTTTTATCTGAATTTTTATTATTTTTATAAAATATATTTATTTAAAAATGGATTTGGAGTATGATTATGTAATTATTGGAAGTGGTTTTGGCGGCTCTGTAAGTGCTTTGCGTTTATCTGAAAAAGGATATAAAGTTCTAGTAATTGAAAAAGGAAAATGGTTTGCAGAAAACGATTTCCCAAAAACAAATTGGAATCTTAAAAAATGGTTGTGGTTTCCTAGACTTGGTTTAAACGGCATTTTTAAAATGACATTTTTAAATCATGTTACAGTACTTTCTGGAGTTGGTGTTGGTGGTGGCTCTCTAACCTATGCAAATACATTGCCGATTCCCAAAGCAGAATTCTTTAAAACAGGAAGTTGGGCAACGTTGAATTCTTGGGAAGAGGATTTAAAACCATTTTATACAATAGCATATAAAATGTTAGGAGCAGCAGTGAATCCAAAGTTGCATGATGCTGATTTATTGATAAAAGACATTGCAAAAGACTTAGGAAAAGAAAGAGATTTTGAAGCGGCAAAAGTGGCTGTTTTTTTTGGTGAACCAGGTAAAACAGTTAAAGATCCTTATTTTGATGGAAAAGGTCCAGATAGAAAAGGATGCATTCACTGTGGTGCTTGTATGACTGGTTGTAGGTACAATTCTAAAAATACATTAGATAAAAATTACTTGTATTTAGCGCAACAATTAGGTGCGAAAATAATAGCAGAAAAAGAAGTTTTTAATGTCGAAACTATTAACAAAGACGATTCTTCAAAAGGATATAAAATAAGTTATAAATCGAGTATTGGACAAAAAAAGAAAGAAAGTATAACTACAAAAAGTGTTATTTTTTCTGGCGGAGTTATGGGCACAATTCCATTATTATTAAAGTTAAAAGAAACTTCTTTGCCCAATTTATCCAAATTTGTTGGCAAAGATATTAGAACAAATAATGAATCTTTATTGTCTATAACTTCAACAATAAATGATAATAAGGATTATTCTAAAGGCATTGCAATTGGCTCAATTTTACATACAGATAAAAACAGTCATTTAGAACCTGTTAGATATGCAAAAGGTTCTAGTTTTTTTAAATTGATGACGGTCCCTACTTTTAAAGGTAAATTCGGAATTATAAGAGTTTTAGGAGTTCTCAGCATTTTAATAACCAAACCTTTTTATGTTTTAAAAAGTGCGTTCACCAAAAAATACGCAGAAAAAACAACTATTTTATTATTTATGCAAACGTTGGATAGCACTTTGCAAATTAAAAGAGGCAGATTCACAAAAATGAAAACCATTGCAAAAGAAGGAGAAAAACCAACAGCTTTTATTCCTGAAGCAATGACTTTAGGAAAAATAGTTGGCGAGAAAATAAAAGGAATTCCATATTCAAATTTTACAGATGTACTTTTAGGAAATACAACAACCGCACATATTTTAGGTGGTTCTGTAATGGGAACTGATACCAATTCTGGCGTAATCGATAAAAATTGTAATGTTTTTGGATATAAAAATATGATGGTTTGCGATGGTTCTATAATTTCTGCAAATCCGGGGGTAAATCCTTCTTTATCAATTACTGCAATTTCTGAATATGCGATGAGTAAAATCCCTATTAAAGAATTAAATATCTCTTAATATCTTTGTTTTTACTTCACATTGAGGTCGCAATAGGTAGCATTGTTATTTTTCACCAACCTGTTAAAACATTTGTATTAAGATTTTACTTGTTTTTCCTAATCCAATAATACCTATTTCTTACATTCTCAATTTTAGGAGCTTTTAAACCAAAAGCAGTCACTTTTGCAATTTTATTAAGTAAGTTATTCGTTTTTTCTATGGTTTCTTCTTTAAAAGAAACGGCTTTAGATTCACCTAAAGAAATGGCTGTTTTTATTGAAAGTGATAAATAGTCTTTTCTATTAATAAAAAAAATGTTTGGTTAAAGATGCAGTGTTTTTGTAAAGGTGTTAATTTATCACTATTTTTGTTAGTCACTATTAAACAGATAACTAAAAAACACACCCATAAAATATGTATAATTCAAAAATTACCGGACTTGGATATTATGTTCCAGACAATATTGTTACGAACAATGATTTAAAGGAATTTATGGAGACTTCTGATGAATGGATTGAAGAACGAACTGGAATAAAAGAACGCCGCTGGATTGATCTAAAAACAGACGATACTACTGCAGTGATGGGTGCAAAAGCGGCTAGAATTGCAATTGAAAGAGCAGGCTTAACAAAAGATGATATTGATTTTATTGTTTTTGCAACTTTAAGTCCAGATATGTATTTTCCTGGTGGTGGGGTTCAAGTTCAAGATATGTTAGATATGCCAACGATTGGTGCTCTAGATGTGCGAAACCAATGTTCTGGATTTATTTATGCAATGTCTGTTGCAGATCAATTTATAAAAACAGGAATGTACAAAAACATTTTAGTTATTGGTGCAGAAAATCATTCTGGAGGTTTAGAAAGATCAACCAGAGGTAGAGGTGTTACAGTAATTTTTGGTGACGGAGCAGGAGCAGCTGTTTTATCAAGAAGTGAAGAAAAAGGAAAAGGAATTTTATCTTCTCATTTACACTCTGAAGGTAAACATGCTAAAGAATTAGTTTTAGAAGGACCTTCAACGCAAAGATGGGTTCCAGAAATTTTAGAAGCGAATGATCCCGAAGATGTTTCTTATTTCCCTTATATGAATGGTCAGTTTGTTTTTAAACATGCAGTTACTCGTTTTTCTGAAGCAATTATAGAAGGTTTAGAAGCTAATAACTTTCAAAAAGAAGATATTGATATGTTAATTCCGCATCAAGCGAATTTACGTATTGCACAATTTATTCAAAAGAAATTTAAATTATCGGATGATAAAGTCTATAATAATATTATGAATTATGGAAATACTACTGCTGCATCCGTAATTATTGCATTAACTGAAGCCTGGGAAAAAGGTAAAATTAAAGACAACGATTTGGTAGTTTTAGCTGCTTTTGGTAGCGGTTTTACTTGGGGCTCTGTAATTATTAGATGGTAAATAGAAATCTTATTTTTAGGATAAAGTAAAAACCTGAAGCTATTGTTGCTTCGGGTTTTTTGTAAACTTAAATACACGTATTTTACTGAGGTTTATTTAAAAACGAGTTTTTATAGTATATACGCTTTGCTTTGATTCGCTTTTTAGTCTGTTAATTTAATCGTTTTAAATAGATGGAAAATCAAAATTAAAAAGGATTACATTCTCTAAAAAACATCATTTAACAAAAGGTTACAGCTTTTTTTAGTCAATAAGAGATAAACAAGCACCATTTTATTTTAGTGAGCTTCTTGTACTCACATATTTACTTTTACTATTTAATTGTTTCAATTCTTTTTTGAAAGTAGATAAATTGTACTTCAGTAATACTTTTTCCTTCAATAGAATTATATAGACTTACGAATGCTTATATTTGATATTATGATTAATATTATTTAACTTAATACTAATTTTTATGAAAAATGTAACATTAGTTGTTGGGGCATCAGCAAATCCAAACAGATATTCTAACATTGCAATTAAAAGGTTGTTAGATCAAGAATTACCTGTTGCTGCTTTAGGAATAAAGAAAGGTAAAGTTGTAACTATTACTATTGATGATAAAAAGCAGGACTATAAAAATATAGATACTGTTACTTTGTATCTCAATCCAAAAAACCAAGAAGAATTTTATAATTACATTATAGGTTTAAAACCAAGAAGAGTAATCTTTAATCCTGGTTCTGAAAATGATGAGTTTGTAAAACTGCTAGAAAAAAATAATATTGAAGTTTTAATTGCTTGTACTTTGGTAATGTTGTCAATTAATCAATACTAAAAATTTTACCAGGTGTTGCCAGTTCTGTGTTTTCGAAAATTTCTTTAGCTTCTTTTTGAAACAATGAAATATCTTTATATCTGCCAGAGTAATGACCCAAAATAAGCTGTTTTACACCCGCATCTTTTGCAATTTGAGCAGCTTGTTTAGATGTAGAATGTTTTGTTTTTTTAGCTAAATCTTCTCTATCGGCCAAAAAAGTAGCCTCGTGATATAGTAAATCAGCATTTTCTATAATAGTTATAATATCTGGTTTGTAACAAGTATCGCTACAAAAAGCAAAACTTAATGGTTTTGTTGGTGCAATTGTTAACTCCTTATTTGTAACAATTTCTCCAGTTGATAAAATAACATCTTTACCTGCCTTGATATTTAAATAATCAGCTTTATCAATTTCTGGATATCCACTAATATTTAGCATGTTTAATTTTCTTGGTTTCTCTTTTTCAGTGAACAAGTACCCATTTGTATAAACTCTATGTGTTAAAGGAATAGTTCTTACAGAAACTTTATCATCTTCAAAAATAAGTTCACTTTCTTTGGATATTAATTCGTGAAATATAATTGGATATTTAGCATGCGATTCAGAAATTTTCAACTGTAATAGCGTTACTTTTTTTATCCCTTTTGGGCCGTAGATATGAAGCTCTTTTTCTCTGCTTAAAATTCCATAAGTGGCTAATAAGCCAACTAAACCATAAAAATGATCGCCATGTAAATGAGAGATAAATATGTGGTCAATTTTAGAGAAACCAACTTTATATTTACGCATTTGACGCTGCGTGCCTTCACCACAATCAATTAAAAAATGTCGATTATTAATTTCTAAATACTGAGAAGTAGGAAAAGCATTTATGCGCGGAGTTGCTGAATGACAGCCTAAAATAGTTAGGTTTAAACTCATTTAATTACAAAACGTTTAGAAATTATACTTTCTCTGTCTTGTATACTATAAATATAGATGCCAGAAAGTAAGTTTCCTTTTTCAAAAGAGAATGAATTATTGCCAATCGTAGCTTTAACTTTTTCTTTGTAAACAGTTTTACCTAATACATCGATTACAGCGAAAATTATGGTAAAATTACCCGTGGAACTAAAAGTTATTTCTGTGGAATTTGTAAAAGGGTTTGGAGCAGTAGATAACTTTTCAATTGATTTTTCTTGAGAAAACACAATTAAGGACAAGCCTAAAAACAAAATAAAAATCATTTTTTTTATCATTTTTTTGGTTTTTAAAAACCTAATTCTCTTTCAATAGCTTCCATTTCTAAAATATCTTCTGCTTCCAATAAAGTAGGGACAATGTTAAAATTCAGAGGTAAGTCATCAATATTTATAATATTGTAAACGATAACGAACGATTTACTTTGTTCCTTTTTTGTGTTATTCAAAAATAATAAAAAATCTTCTTTCGTTATGTTAATATTGTTAGAAATTTGCAACACTAAGTGCTCTTTTTTAGACTCTTGTTCTATTTTTAAAAAAGAAGTATAAAAGTCTGAAAATGAATCTTCATCTGACGAAATAAGTGTGTATTTTTTCTTTTCTTCTATAATCATCAATTTACCTTTTGATTTGCTGTGCTAATAAATAAATGACTGCCATTCTTACTGCAACACCGTTTTCTACTTGATTTAAAATAATAGATTGATCAGAATCTGCAACTTCACTCGTAATTTCTACACCTCTATTTATAGGTCCAGGATGCATAATTACAATTTTCTTACCAAGATTGTCTAAAACATCTTTGTTGATTCCAAAAAGTTGCGTGTATTCTCTTGTTGATGGAAAATATTTAATATCCATTCTTTCGTGCTGTACTCTTAAAACATTCGCAACATCACACCATTCCAGAGCTTTTTTAAGATTAGTTTCTACTTCTACCCCTAAACTAGTTATGTATTTGGGTATTAATGTGGTTGGGCCACAAACTTTTACTTGTGCGCCCTGTAACTGCAGAGCAAATATATTTGACAAAGCAACTCTAGAATGTAAAATATCGCCAACAATAACAATTTTTTTCCCTTTTACAGTGCCTAGTTTTTCTCTTATAGAATAAGAGTCTAACAACGCCTGTGTTGGATGCTCGTGCGTTCCATCACCAGCATTTATAATTTTTGCATTTACGTGTTTAGATAAGAAAACACCTGCGCCAACATTTCCATGTCTCATTACAACAATATCTACCTTCATAGATAAAATATTGTTAACAGTATCTATTAAAGTTTCTCCTTTTTTTACGGATGATTGACTTGCCGAAAAATTAATCACATCGGCAGAAAGTCTTTTTTCAGCAAGTTCAAAAGAAAGTTTTGTTCTTGTGCTGTTTTCAAAAAATAAATTTGCGATTGTAATATCTCTAAGAGAAGGAACCTTTTTTATGGGTCTATTAATAACTTCTTTAAAATGATCTGCAGTTTTAAAAATAAGATCAATATCTGTTGCTTTCAGATATTTTATGCCTAATAAATGTTCTACGCTTAATTGATCCATATTATTTTACTTCTATATAAACTGCATCTTTTTTATGTGTTTCTTTCCAAGAAACTAAAACTTTTTCTTCATTTATGGCATCAACTTGTCTGCCTTTATAATTTGGCTGAATCGGTAAATGTCTGCTAAAACGACGATCAATTAAAACCAGTAGCTCAATACTTTCGGGTCTTCCAAAAGACTGTATTGCAGTTAATGCAGCTCTTATACTTCTTCCAGAAAATAAAACATCATCAATAATAACTACTTTTTTATCTTCAATTAAAAAATCGATTTCTGTTGATGTTGCTGCTAAAGGCGAGTCCCTTCTTCTAAAGTCATCCCTGTAAAAAGTAATATCTAACAGTCCTAATTTTAAGTCTTTAATGCTGTACTCGTTTTTTAACAAAGCAGTTAATCTGTTTGCCAAATAAGTGCCTCTTGGCTGCAAGCCAATTAAAACAGTATTTGAGAAATCATTATGATTTTCAATTAGTTCACAAGCTAATCGATGAAGGATAATTTCAATATCTTTTGAGTTAAGTAAGGTTTTTTTGCTCATAAGAAATCTATCAAATTTTAGTTGATAGCTATTGAAAATCAAAATTAGGGTAAATAAACGTATGAGCAAAATAAAATAAGACACTAATTATCAAAAACTGATTGTTGTTATAAAATTTTATCAATACCAAGAAACTTATAATGATTACTTTTGATTAGATTTTTTTATAAAATTTAATTTTTATCAATGTAAATTAGTCTAGTTTAAAGTAAATGCTTGTTGTTAATTAAATTGTTGACAACAAAAACTACTTATTTAAAAGTTTAGTATCTGTTGTAGTACCTTTAAATTAAAATTCAAAGCACCTAAGTTATGTCTTTAACGAAGTTTGAATCCATGCTAAAAACCAACAATATCTTTTTTTTCGATTTAGTTGAGTTTGAGGAGATTATTATACATTATTTAGATGCAGGTAAACATTCCCTGGCAAAAAAAGCGGTAAAACTTGGTTTGGAACAACATCCACAATCCGTAGATTTAAAGCTGCTACAAGTAGAGATTTATGTATTTGAAAATGAATTAGATAAAGCCTCGAATTTGCTTAAAAAACTAGAGCAAATAGAGCCAAGTAATGATGAGGTTTTTATACAAAAAGCAACTATTAATTCTAAGAAAGGAAATCATAAAGAAGCTATCGTTAACCTAGAAAAAGCATTAACTCTTACAGACGATAAATTGGATGTGTGGTCTTTAATTGGTATGGAATATCTGTATTTAGATAAATTTTACAAGGCACGCCAAAGTTTTATACAATGTATCGAAGAAGATGTTGAGGATTATTCCGCGCTTTACAATATCATATATTGTTTTGATATGGAACAAATGCACGAGCAAGCTATAGTTTATCTTGATGATTATATTAACAAAAATCCATATTGTGGAGTTGCTTGGCATCAATTAGGAAGACAATATTTTATACTAAAAAGGTATGAAGAAGCTTTAAATTCTTTTGATTATGCTGTTTTAATTGATGAGTTTTTTATTGGTGGATTTTTAGAAAAAGCAAAAACTTTAGAAGAATTAGAGCGCTATCAAGAAGCAATAGATAATTATTTAATCACACTAGAATTAGACGATCCAACTGCATTTGCCTATGTTAGAATAGGTGAGTGTTACGAGAGAATACATAAATTTGATGTAGCAATTTCTTATTACAAAAAAGCAGTTCATGAAGATCCGTTATTAGATAGAGGCTGGGTTTTACTTACCGATTTATATTACAATGATGAAAACTACCAAAAAGCAGCTTATTACTTGTCTAAAGCGTTAAAAATTGATGAAGACAATGCATTGTATTGGAGAAAATATTCACAAATTAAACTAAAACTTAATTTTTTTGAAGAAGCTGTTATTGGTTTTGAAAATTGTTTAGAATTAAATGATGATGCCTTAGAGATTTATACAGGTTTAATAGATGTATTGTCTTTTTTAGGTGAGTTTGAAGATGCTATTACAGTATTATTTAAAGCACAGAAAACGTACAAAAACATAGCAGAAATTGAATATCGATTAGCAGGTTTATTTTTTATTCTAAACAAAGAAAAATACGGATTTTATCATTTAATTACTGGTATGAAAATAGATTATGACTACCATATCGTTTTAAAGCAATTGTATCCAACAGTTTTTGAAAATAAAAAAGTGCAAAAGTTAATTGTAAATTACAAAAAAGCCTTAGAGTAAAAAGTCCATTTTTTTTTGTCATTCATAAAAAAATCTGTTTTAGGCTCTTTAACCTCCTGCAGTTAGTTTTTTTAACATTCTTCCACAAATATATAATTCTAAATTTAGAAAATTTTTTACTCTTAGATTTAGATTAAAAGGGTATTAGATTTATTGCTAATCATCATTTTTTTAACAGATTTAAGTCTATTCAACGATTATATACTTTTCTAAATTTTGTGATATCGTCCAATTTTAAATCCTAAGAAACAAGTCAAATTATAAGTAACATTTCAATTTTTCCTCAAAAATCTACTATCTTCGTTTTTCAAAAAAAAATAAAATGAATAGAAATATTAAAGAGTATGTTGTTATTGGTTTAAAAGGAATTGCTATGGGAGCTGCAGATGTTGTACCCGGAGTTTCTGGAGGAACAATTGCCTTTATTTCTGGTATTTACGAAGAATTGTTAGGGTCAATAAGTAACGTAAACCTAAGCTTATTTAAAACGTTAAAAAAAGAAGGTTTTAAGGCTGCTTGGAATCAAGTGAACGGTAATTTTCTATTATCACTTTTTATAGGTATTTTTATAAGTATCATTTCTTTAGCTAAAGCGATAAAATATTTGCTAGAAAATGAACCTGTTTTATTGTGGTCTTTCTTTTTTGGTCTAGTATTAGCTAGTATTATTTACATCGCCAAACAAATAACAAAATGGAATTTCACCTCTATTTTGTCACTGATTTTAGGTGCTTTTTTAGCTTATTACATAACAACACTAAATCCGTTAGTAACAGAAAATTCTTCTTTACTTTTTATGTTTTTTGCGGGTGCAATTGCAATTTGTGCTATGATTTTACCCGGAATTTCTGGTGCTTTTATTTTAGTGTTATTAGGTGCTTACCAGCCAATTTTAGCAGCAGTAAATGATAGAGATTTAAAAACTGTTGCAACTGTTGGGTTAGGCGCTATTGTTGGTTTATTAAGTTTTTCTAAAGTTTTAAAATGGTTGTTCGCAAATTATAAAAATTATACTTTAGCGGCTTTAACAGGCTTTATTATTGGCTCTTTAAATAAAATTTGGCCATGGAAAGAAACTATAACATGGCGTACAAATTCTCAAGGAATTGAGGTTGCATTTAACGAACAAAGTGTTTCCCCTTTTTCTTTTGATGGAGATGCACAAATAATGTTATCAATTATTTTGGCAGTTATTGGTTTTTTGCTAATTTTATTAATGGAGAAATTAGCCGTTAAGAAATAATAAATGTACCAAAACAGAACCTTTAAACAAAAAATAAATCTTTTCTTAAAAGGATTATTAATGGGAGTAGCAAATAAAGTCCCAGGGGTTTCAGGTGGAACAGTTTCTTTTGTTTTAGGTTTCTATGAAGAGTTAATTTATTCTTTTAGAAAAGTAAATTTAAATGCTTTAAAGTTTCTTCTAAAAGGTAGGTTTAAAAGTTTTTTTCGATATACAAATGCACAATTTTTAACGCTAATAATGGCGGGTAGTATTTTTAGTTATTTTAGTATTTCTTTAATTTTAGATTACTTTTTAAAATATTATGAGCTGTATGTTTGGAGTTGGTTTTTTGGTATGATTATGGGCTCTATTTACTACATAGGAAAAGATTTTGGAGAATGGAATAGAAAGAATTTTATATGCCTAATTATTGGAATAACGCTTGGTTTAGGAATTAGTTTTTTAACACCAGCCAAAGAAAACGATAATCTTTGGTTTGTATTTATTTGTGGTATTATTGGTGTTTCTGGTATGACGCTCCCTGGGCTTTCTGGTTCTTTTATTTTAATTTTATTAGGTAATTACGTGTTACTTTTAGTAGACTCTGTAAATGTTTTACTTAATGTTTTTACAAATTTAGTTTCAGGAAATTTCGAAGTTTTATCAGATCCAATCAAAATAAGATATTTAAAAATTATTACTGTTTTTACTGCGGGTTCTGCTTTTGGTTTAGTCGCTATCTCTCATGTATTAGGGTATGTTTTAAAACGTTTTAATAAAATAGTAAATGCAATTATTATAGGTTTTATAACAGGTTCTTTAGGTATTGTTTGGCCTTGGAAAACTAAAATCCATACAACTAATAATGGCGATTTTTTGTTTGATAAAAAAGGAAATAAAATAATTGAAAATTACCAAAGATTTATACCAGAATTAGATAGTCTACAAACATTTTTAGCAATCTTTTTTATTTTTTTAGGTATTGGTTTAATTTTAGCAATAGATTATTATGAAAGAAGAAGAAAATAAGATTTTTGGTTTATTAGGGAAAAATATTTCTTACTCATTTTCTAGAGGATATTTTACAGAAAAGTTCGAGAAATTAAATCTTAAAAAACACAAGTATTTAAATTTTGATATTCAGCAAATAAAAGATTTCCCTCTAATTATAGGTAAAGAAAATAATTTAAAAGGCATTAATGTAACCATTCCTTATAAAGAGGAAATTATTCCTTTTTTAGATAAATTAGATGAAACTGCAAAAAAAATTGGAGCAGTAAATACCATTAAATTTACTAGAAGAGGAAATCTAAAAGGATACAATTCAGATGTTGTTGGTTTTGAAAATTCGATAAAACCACTGTTGCAAAGTCATCATAAAAAAGCTTTAATTTTAGGAACTGGTGGTGCATCAAAAGCAATAGCATATGCTTTAAATAAAAATAATATGAAGTTTAAGTTTGTGTCTAGAAATCCAGAAGGCAAAAACGAGATTTCCTACAGTAGCTTAACCCAAGACATACTTCTTAATTATACGGTAATTATTAATTGCACGCCATTAGGAACTTTTCCTGCGACAGAAAAGTATCCTGATATTCCCTACCAATTTATAACAGAAGCGCATTTATTATACGATTTAATTTACAATCCAGAAATTTCTACTTTCTTATCCAAAGGAAAAGAAAAAGGGGCAATTATTAAAAACGGATTTGAAATGTTGCAATTACAAGCAGAAGAATCTTGGAGAATTTGGAATGATTAATTTAGGGTAAATTATACTTATAAACTTAACTTGTAGATTTTATAAGTTGTCTGTATCTTTATGCTTTATATTAAAAGTATTTTATAAACGACCTTAAACATTGTAGATATGTTAGATGAGAATGAAAAAATCGTTGAAAAAAACGAAGAAATAGTTGGTGACTCGACTTCTAAACTTGAAGAGAAAAAAGAAGAATCAAAACCAGAAATAGTTATTGAAACTAATGCTGCCGTTAGTGAAATTGAAAAGTCTGTTGCGGAAGATGCGGAAAATGACGAGTCTAAAGAATATGAATCTCCTGCTGTAGATTACGATACTTTTTCGTTAGAAGAATTGGTTTCGAGTTTAAAAAAGACGTTGGATGAGAACCCTGTTCAAAAAATAAAATCTCAAGTTGAAGCTTTTAAAAGTGCTTTTAATCAAAAGTTTGGAGCAATGTTAGCTGAGAAAAAAGCAGCTTTTCTCGCAGAAGGAGGTAATTCTATTGATTTTCAGTTTTCAAGTCCTATAAAATCAGATTATAATCATTTGTTGTCAGAGTATAAAAAGCAAAGAGACGCTTTTTATAAAAATTTAGAAAATAATTTAAATGAAAACTTTTTAAAGCGTGAACAAGTAATCGAAAATCTGAAAAATTTAATTGAAGAAGCAGATACTCCTACAATGTATAAAAATTTTAAAGAAATTCAGGACACATGGCTTACAATCGGATCAGTTCCAAAATCTCATTATAATGACACTTGGAAAACATACCATCATCATGTTGAGCGCTTTTATGATTTATTACATTTAAGTAATGATTTCAGAGATTTAGAATTTAAACACAATTTAGAGAAAAAAATAAAAATTATAGAAAAAGCAGAAGCTTTATCAGAAGAGGCAGATATTAATTTTGCATTTAAAGAATTACAAGATTTACATAAAAAGTGGAAAGAAGATGTAGGGCCAGTTGCTAAAGAAATGCGTGAAGAAGTTTGGCAAAGATTTAGTGCTGCAACTAAAACTATTCATGATAAAAGACACGATCATTATAGAGAAATGCGTTCTAAATATGATGAAATCATAGAGAAAAAATTAATTATAATCGAAGCTATTCATGCCTATGATCCCTCTAATAACAAATCTCATAGTGATTGGCAGAAAAGTATTAATCAAATTGAAAAATTAAGAAAAGATTATTTTAACGCTGGTAAATTACCGTATTCTAAAAGCGAAGAGGTTTGGCAAAAATTTAAAAGTGCTACCAAAAAATTTAATGCGGCTAAAAACGTTTTTTATAAGCAAGAAAAAAGTGGGCAGCAAGAAAATTTAGAGCAGAAAATTGCATTAATTGAATATGCAGAATCTATAAAAGATAGTGATGATTGGGAAATGGTTACAAATGCCATGAAAAAAGTACAATCAGATTGGAAAAAAATAGGTCATGTTCCTCGTAAATTTTCAGATGATATTTGGAAACGTTTTAAAGCCGCTTGTAACCATTATTTTGATAGATTCCATGAGGAAAAAAATGCAGTAAGTAAAGAACAACAACTTATAATAGACACTAAAAAAGAGTTTTTAGATAATTTAAAAACAACAGAAGATGCAACTAAAGATTCAGTTTTAGAAGCTATTAATTCTTGGAAAGATTTAGGAAGATTACCTAGAGAAGTTCGTCATTTAGAAGGTAAATTTAATAAGCAGATAGATAGAATGCTAGAAAGTTTATCTTTAGATAAAAATGAAGTTTCAATGATGAAATTTACTAATGTTGTAGATTCTTTAGCGGATGATAATGATAGTAAGAAGCTAGATTCAGAAGAAATATTTGTAAGAAAAAAGATTGATGAAATCTTTAAAGAAATTCAACAATTAGAGAATAATATGGGCTTTTTCTCTAATGTAAAAGATAATAATCCTTTGTTTTTGAATGTAAAAAATAAATTGGAAGCTCATAAAGAAGATTTGGCAATTTGGAAGGAAAAATTAAGCTATCTTAAGAATTTAGATTATTAAGTTAATAAAATATCTTAGGGCGATGCTTGAAGATTTTAGCTTAAAATTTTTCAAAAAAAAACTCGAAGTTTAAACTTCGAGTTTTTTTTAATGGTATATTTAATTAAGCAAATAACTTGTCAATTTTTTCTTTTTCTTCAATAGCCAATGCAGCATCAACTAAAATACGACCACTATGCTCATCGATAGTAATTTTCTTTCTGTTAGCAATTTCTAATTGAACTTGAGGTGGAATTGTAAAATAAGATCCTCCAGAAGCTCCGCGTTCTATTGCAACAACTGCTAAACCATTTTTTACTTTAGTTCTAATTCTACTATAAGCAGAAAGTAAATGGTCGTCTATAGAATCAGAATATTCTATAGATTTCTCTAATAAAATCTTTTCTTCTTTTTCAGTTTCTTTCAAAATAGCATCTAATTCAGATTTTTTATGACCTAAATGCTTCTCTTGTTTTGCCATTTTTTCTTTAGTAGCGTCAATTACTTCATTTTTCTGAGCAATTTTAGCTTTGTATTCTATAATTCTTTTTTCTGCTAATTGAATTTCTAAATCTTGGTATTCAATTTCTTTAGACAATGAATCAAACTCTCTGTTATTTCTAACTTTCTTTTGTTGCTCATCGTATTTTTTCATTAAGCCGTTAGATTCTTCAATCGCTAATTTTTTGTTATTGATATCTGTTTCCAAATTAGCAAGCTCTTTAGATAAATTAGAAATTCTAGTGTTTAATCCAGCAACTTCATCTTCTAAATCTTCAACTTCTAAAGGTAATTCTCCTCTAACGTTTCTAATTTCGTCAATTCTAGAGTCAATTAATTGTAAATCATACAATGCTCTTAATTTTTCTTCAATTGAAACTTCTTTCTTCTTTGCCATGATTATATATAATATATAGGATTTGTATTTTTTTCTGATAAAATGACTGCAAAACTACTAAATTTTTTTGTAAGATAATCTACTAAAAGGTTTTTTGTAAACTGTTCGCTTTCATAATGCCCAATATCTGCCAAAAGTATACTATTTTCTGCTGTAAAAAATTCATGATACTTAAAATCGGCACTTACATAAGCATCTGCACCCGCTTTTTTTGCATTAGAAATAGCAAAACTTCCAGAACCACCTAAAACTGCTACTTTCTTTATTTTTTTATTGATAAAAGCAGAATGACGAACACAATTGGTCTTCATTGTGTTTTTCAAATACAATAAAAACTCTTTTCCTTCCATTTCTGATGGCAATTCGCCAATCATTCCCATCCCAATATCTTGATGCACATTTTCTGTGGTTACAATTTCGTAGGCAATTTCTTCATAAGGATGATTTTCTTGTAATGCTTTTAAAATAGCTGTTTCATTTTTACTTTCATAAATTACAGATATTTTTGCTTCTCTTTCTGTATGAAGTTTTCCTTTTATACCTACTACAGGATTTGAGTTTTCATTTCCTTTAAAAGTTCCATCACCTACAACTGTAAAAGAACTATGGTCATAGTTTCCAATTTTTCCTGCACCAGAGGAAAAAAGGGCAGCTTTTAAAGCATCTGCATTTATTATTGGCACATATGTAGTAAGTTTTTTAATAATTCCTTTTTTAGGGATTAAAATACGCGTGTTTTTTAAACCTATAACTTCACACATTTTTGCGGAAACTCCGTTTTTAGAATTGTCTAGCGCAGTGTGAGTTGCATAAATTGCGATGTCATTTTTAATTGCTTTTAACACGACTCTTTCAACATAAGAATTATCGTTTAATTTTTTTAGTCCGCTAAAAATTATAGGATGAAAACTAATAATTAAATTACACTTTTTAGCAATTGCCTCATTTACAGTTACCTCTAAAGTATCTAAAGTTACTAAAACACCAGTAATTTTTGTATTGCAAGTACCAACCAATAAACCAACATTATCAAAATCCTCTGCATAGTTTAAAGGTGCTAATTCTTCAATGTAATCTGTGATATCTTTAATGATCATTTTTAAAATGTATTGAAACTCAAAGTTACTATTTTTAAACGAAAAAAGTTTCGAGGTCTAACATATAATCTCTTTTAAAATTAATTTTTATATGAAATTTACGTTCAACCAGACAGGAAAATAGATGTATAAAGCATAGAATTTTACCTTTTTCCTAAACATTAAATTAAACATTAAAATATTTTTATTACTTCTTAAGTTTTTTGGGTGCATTTAAGAAATTCTTTTAGTGTATTTTTATCCTCATGAAATTAGTACGATTTTTATTATTTCCTTTTGCAATTTTATACGATTTGATAACAACAATTCGTAATATTTTGTTTGATGTTCAATTTTTAAAATCAACTTCTTTTAAAATACCAATTATTGTTGTTGGTAATCTAAGTGTTGGAGGAACAGGAAAAACTCCACAAATAGAATATTTAATACGATTATTAAAAGACACATACAAAGTTTCCGTTTTAAGCAGAGGTTATAAGCGAAAAACAAAGGGTTTTGTGCTAGTAAACGATCATCATACACTAAACGATGTTGGTGATGAGCCTTTACAATACTTCAAAAAATTTAGCAATATAGATGTAGCCGTTAATGAAAATAGGGTAGTAGGGATTACTAATTTAGTTGCTCTAAAATTACCAGAAGTAGTTTTATTAGATGACGCATATCAGCATAGAAAAGTTAAAGGAAGTTTTTATATTTTACTAACCAAATATGATGATTTATTTACGGATGATTTTTTATTACCAACAGGAAACTTAAGAGAAAGTGCTGCAGGATCAGGGAGAACTGATGTAATCGTAGTTACTAAATGCCCACTTAACCTAAAAAAAGAAGAGAAAGAACTTATTAATAGTAAGTTGCAGAAATTTAATAAAGAAGTTTTTTTTACAAGTATTTCGTACGCTGATAAAATTTCTGGAAGCCAAGAAATTACTCTAAAAGAATTAAAAGAGTTCCAAGTTTTGTTAATAACTGGAATTGCAAATCCAAATCCGTTATTAGAGTTTCTGAATAAAAAAGATATCAAGTTTACTCATTTAAAATACACAGATCATCATCCTTTTTCATCTAAAGAAATAAATACGATACAGCAAAAATTTAAAGCAATACGTGCTGTTAATAAGTTGATTTTAACAACAGAGAAAGATTATGTTCGACTTTCAAATAAATTAGAAGCGCTCTCATTTCTAGAAATTGAAACAGTTTTTATAGAAGATCAACATAAATTTGATGCAATTATAAAAGACCATGTACAATAAAACTGATTTTAAAAACACTGTTTAATTCAAATAACACTCCGAAGCTCTACTTTGGTAGTCGGGTTAGAAACTTAAAAATATAAACTTTGTTTTATGAGTAAACATATTCATAAGATTCATTATAAAATCTCTACACCAGCCTCTTTAATCAAAACTTTTTCTTTAATTGTTCTGTATTCTGTAGGATGTGTAATTATTATTTTATATTATGAAGAAACAGGAACATTGATTGTCTTATTTTTTCAAATATCTGGTGTTTTACAACGTACATAACATTTTCCTTGTTTTGGGTTTTTTGGTAAATCTTGACCAAAAACTACAGCGCCAAGCATTAAAAAAGCGAAATCAAAAAGAATTTTTTTTACAAAAAATAATAATAAATAACGTGAGTTCGATTTAATTTACACCAATATTTGGTAGCATGTTAGCAATTTTTATTGATGGTTTTTTAGGCATAAAACTATAAGCAATTAAACCAGAGATTAAGTTAGTTAAAAAATTATCAACAGATCTATGTCTAGTATGTTCAATATAACATACATTTTTTAGAATGTCGTTCACCGATTCAATAACAGCTCTTTTTCGTAAGTAAATTCTATCCATAAAGTCCATCGCTTT
>Ga0209702_10000097_pt1 | contig 154358 bp, 155 predicted proteins | sample FRY01_FD_187210 | JGI IMG/M metagenome (GOLD analysis project Ga0209702, IMG submission 187210) | Freshwater microbial communities from Lake Fryxell liftoff mats and glacier meltwater in Antarctica - FRY-01 (SPAdes) (version 2) | ecosystem: Environmental > Aquatic > Freshwater > Ice > Glacier...
AGCGGCGCCCGCCGGGCGTCAAAGGCTTCCAGCTCCTGCCCCGGCGATGGGTCGTCGAGCGCACCTTTGCATGGCTGGGCCGAAGCCGACGCCTCGCCAAGGACTTCGAGGCGACCATCGAAAGCGCAACCGCATGGCTGCTCCTCGCGAGCATCCGCCTACTCTTCAGGCGCCTCGCAACGCCTTGATCCAAATACATTCATTTAGAGTCAGACTCTGAGGATGAGGTTGTTGTTGGAATTGCCACTAAGCCCGCCGACTCGCGGCGTTCCAGTACTGTTCGAGATTCGAGATCAGCGCCGGGCTGAAATGGCAGTAGGCCTGTTCGCGCGCGTAGAGCGCGGCGTAGCGGCGGAAGGTGTCGAGCGGTTCGACGCCGAGCCGCAGCGCGCGACGGTTGCCGATGGCGCCGACCGCGCCCGATCCGGTCAGCCGGTCGATCACACGCCCGATGGTGGCGTCGATCTCGTCCGGCGCCACGACCTCGTCGCAGATCATGCGGCCGACCTCCGAATCGCACTCGATGCGGCGCTCGTACATGATCGCCTGACGCGCGAGACGGTCGCCCACGAAGCGTGACAGGCGGAGGTTCGCCATGGCCGGGATGATGCCTTCCTTGCGCGCCGGCAGGGTCATGTAGGCGTCGCGGCCGGCGATGTTGAAATCGGTCGCCAGCAGGATCTGGCAGCCGCCGCCGATGGCGAAGGTTTCGACCGCCGAGATCCACAGCTTCTCGATCGAATCGCCTGCGACCTCGTCCGGAGGCACGTCCGGTCGGGCGAGGCCGCGGAACATCTTGTTCACGAAGCCCATGTCGCGGATCAGGAACCACAGGAACGGGATCTTGCCGTAATAGAGGTGCGTGAGGTTGATGCCGGCGTTGAAGACGCGGCGGCCGGCATATTTGCCCTCCGGCACGACGTCGCCCCGCAACACCGCGACCTCGCTGTGACGATCGAGGATGCAGACGTCGGCGCCGATCTCGGTCGCGGTCTGGGTCGAATTGTCTTCCGAGTTGAGGAAGCGGCGGTTGGACAGCAGCAGCACGGCCGCCTTGCCGTGGCGCTCGACCCGCGCGAAGCCGAGGTCGAGGCTGCCGTCGCGCTGGAACTTGGCGAGCGCGTCCGGCGACTCCTCACGGGGCAGCAGCATGGCGTGGCAGAGGTGCAGTCCGCTTTCGGGATCGGCGAGGAACTGGTTGCACAGGATGCCCTGATCGATCTCCACGCCGTCCTTCTCGGACTGGCGCAGCTCGGCCTCGGCCGCGACCTGGGCCTCGGTCGGCGCCAGCCCGGGCACCAGCGCGGCGGCGTCGTAGACCAGCCGCTCGATCCTCACGAACTTCCGCCGGCTGTCGGTCAACCGGTCGTAGAGTGTGATTGCATGTCGGCGCAGAAAGGCGAAGCGGGCCTCGCGCGCGGCCTGCTTCAGGTCCTCGGCGGCCTCATAGGTGGCCGCGTCGCGGTTCGGCTTGGCGGGCAGGCGGGAAAGACGCTCCGCGGCGTCGCGCCAATAAGCCGAGAAGACGGCCGCATCGGCTGCGAAGTCGCCGCCGGCCACGACCGGCGCCGGTGCCCCACCATCCATAACGACGTTCCTGCCCGAAAAATCTTGGAGCGGGCGACGGGATTCGAACCCGCGACCTACGGCTTGGGAAGCCGACGCTCTACCCCTGAGCTACACCCGCGTCTCGCTCATTCTAGCTCGCGGTTGCGCCCGAGGTCCAATCGTGTATCTCAGGCGGATGCTCGATGAAATCCTCACGCCCGAAGAGCGCGCCGTCGTGGCGCGCGCCAGGGCATTCGCCGAAGAACATGTCTCGCCCCATGCCGCCCGCTGGGAGTGGGAGAGGCGCTATCCGCTCGAGACGATCAGGGCGGCCTGTGCCATCGGCCTCAACACGATCGAGCTGGCGAAGAAGCATGGCGGGCAAGGCCTCTCCTTCTCCTGCAAGCTGCGCGCGTTCGAGGAGATCGCGCGCCACGATTTCGCGTTCGCCTTCGCGCTGATCAACCATCACAATGCCTGTGCGCGCTTCGCCCGCGACGGCCAGCCGGCCCATGTCGCGCGCCTGCTGCCGCGCCTGCTGACCGGGGAAGTGATCGGTTGTGCGGGTCTCAGCGAGCCGGGCGTCGGCAGCGACTTCGGCGGGCTGGAGATGGAAGCCGTTCGCGTCGAGGGCGGCTGGAAGGTGAACGGCGCCAAGGCGTGGATCACCAATGCCGCGGTCGCGGGCCTCTCGGTGGCCTATGCCCAGACCGACAAGGCGCAGGGCTATCGCGGCATCATCTGTCTGGCGATCGAGGCGGAGCGGCCGGGCTTCCATCGCGAGGCGCCGTTCGAGCTCCATGGCGGCCACGCGATCGGCGTCGGCGGCTTCCGGCTGGTCGACTATTTCGCGCCCGACGAGGCGGTGCTGCATCCGCCCGGCAAGGCGTTCAAGGCGGCGCTTGCCGGCATCAACGGCGCCCGCGCCTATGTCGCGGCCATGTGCTGCGGCATGCTGCAGGCGTCGCTCGAGACGGCGGTGCGCTACACGCAGCAGCGCAAGACCTTCGGACAGCCGGTGATCGAACACCAGGGCGTGCGCTGGAAGCTGGTCGACGCGGCGACCGATCTCGAGGCCGCTCGCCTGCTCACCTATCGCGCCGCGCGGCTGATCGACGAGGGCGCCGATGCCGTCTTGCCGGCGGCCCACGCCAAGAAGTTCGCGACCGACATGGCGGTGCAGCGCATTGCCGACTGCATCCAGGCGATGGGCGCCAACGGCCTGCGGGCCGAGTATCCGCTGGCCCGCCACCTCGCGGGCGCCAAGATCGCGGCCTATACCGACGGCTCGATCGAGATGATGAACGAGCGCATCGGCGCGGGTCTCGCTTCGGTGTTCGGCGTGCCGTCCTAGCTAGGCGTTGTGGGCGCGCTTCAGGGCCTGGTCGAGATCGTCGAACAGGTCGCTGCTTTCCTCGACGCCGACCGATAGCCGCAACAGGTCGGGCGGGCAGGGCGTGCCCGGCCCTTCGATGCTGGCGCGGTGCTCGATCAGGCTCTCGACGCCACCCAGCGACGTGGCGCGCTTCCACAGTTCGACGCGCGCCGCCGTGGCGATGGCGGCGCGCTCGCCGCCCTTCACCCTCACCGACAGCATGCCGCCGAAGCCGCCGCTCATCTGTCGTGCCGCCGCGGCATGACCCGCGAAGGAGGGCAGGCCGGGGTAGAGGACCTGCTCCACCATCGGATGTTCGGCGAACTTCTCGGCCAGGCCCTGCGCGGACTTGCAGGCCCAGGCCATCCGCGGGAACAAGGTGCGCATGCCTCGCATCAGCAGCCACGCCTCGGTCTGGCCGAGGATGGTGCCGAGCTGCGAGCGTATGGTCCGCAGCTTGGCCCAATAGGCATCGTCGCGCGCGCCGGTCAGGGCGCCGGCGATGATGTCGGAATGCCCGTTGAGATACTTGGTCGCCGAATGCATGACGATGTCGGCGCCATGCTCGATCGGCCGCGTCAGCACCGGCGTCGCCACCGTCGAATCGACGCCCAGCAGGGCGCCGGCCTTGTGAGCGATCTCGGCGATCGCGGCGATGTCGGACACGCTCCAGGTCGGGTTGGCCGGCGTCTCGATCCAGACGAGCCTGGTGATGCCGGGCTTCACCGCCGCCGCCACCTGATCGGTCTTGTCGGAGTCGACGAACTCGACCTTGAGGCCCCAGTGAGTGGCAAAGGTCATCAGCCAGTTGCGCAGCGCCCAGTACATGACCTTCGAGACCACGACATGGTCACCGGGCGAGAGGGCCAGGAAGCAGGCGCTGGCGGCACTCATGCCCGAGGAGAAGATCAGCGACTTCGCGCCCCCTTCGAGCGCCGTGAGGGTTGCCTCGGCCTGATCGAACGTGGGATTGTCGGCCCGGGCATAGATGCGGCCCGACCGGTAGCCGTTGTCCTCGTCGCGCAGGTAGGTGCTCGACATGTGGATGGGCGGCACCACGGCCTTGGTCACCGGGTCGATCCACCCCATCGCCTGGGCGGCGAGCGAAGCGGGGGAAAAGGTTTTCTCGGACATCTGGAACACCATCAGCTTACAAAAATCTTACGTCGAACGCGCCTTTATAGCGCATCGCAGCCCTTGAAATGACGATGCACTAGTAGCTTCATATGTAGTGATTTGCATTGAGAGATCGCTAGTATCGGTACGGTTGCCGACCACGCGGCAAACACTCGCTGGGGAGTCAAAAATGGACGGTCAGACCCTGCATACGAAGCAGCTTCACACGGCCGGTCGCGGGGACCGCGTTGCCCGCACGCGCGAATCGATCGTCGCGTCGGCGCTTGCCCTCGCCACGGCGGGACAGGTCGCACCGATCGTGCGTGACATCGCCCAGATGGCGGGCGTGTCCGCGCGCACCGTCTTCCAGCACTTCGCCGATACCGCCGAGCTCTACGTGGCCGTTCTCGGCCGCGTGCTGGCGGCACTGGTCGGTGAGGCGCAGGCGCAGGAGCTGGCGGCTGCCGGCCCGGTCGAGCAGCGCATCGCCGACATGACCGACAAGTGCGCCGATCGTTACGAGCAACTCCGTCCGATGTGGACATTCGTCGAGACCCTGCAGCGCCGCTCGCCGGAAGCCGCCGACATGATCTCGCAGATCTACAGCGCCAACACCGCCCACCTCTCCCAGGCCTTCGCTCCGGAACTTGGCGCGCTGCCGGCGGAGTCGCGCCAGCGCACGTTGACGGCGCTGGCCCTCGCCATCGCGCCGGAGAGCTGGGTGGTCCTGCGCCAGCGCCTCGGCCTGTCGGTCGAGCAGTCGCGCGAGGAACTCAGCTTCGTCCTGAAGTCGGTGTTCGCGACCGAGGCCGCGCGCGGCTAGCGGCAGTGCGGGCCAGCCTCTCGAGCGAACGGTTGCTGAGACCGAGCTCGCCGAGATGGGCGACCGTGTTCAGGACGTAGTCGAGGTTGCTGCCGGTCGCGCCGTGGCCCTGGCGAACGAGCCTCAGTGCCTCGGCCTCGGGCAGCTTGCCGGCGAATTGCCGGTGCGAGCGGTCGGCCAGATAGACCAGTGCCGGCACGGTCCGTCCATCGTCGAGACGGATCGGCCGGACCGCTTCCTCGTAGACTCCGTCGTTGTCGATCTCGCGATGGATCAGGTAGCGCCGCACCTCGTCGTAGGATGAGGCCGGCAGACGGTGCGCGAGGCCGCGGCAGGAGCCGCCCGGCAGCAGCCCGAGGATGAGACCCGGCTTCTCGGGCGTGCCGCGATAGTGTTCCGAGTAGATGGAGAAGGCACGATGCCAGCCGTGCAGCCGCGCGGCCTGTGTCTCCGGCGTTGCGAAGCCCGGGTTCCACATCAGCGAGCCGTAGCCGAACACCCACCGGGGTCTGGGGGAGGGCCTTGCCGCGGGCGCGCTCAAGCCTAGGCCTGGTTGAGGTGGATCAGGGCCCGGCGGATTTCGCGCGTGCGCGTGAACAGGTCGAACAGCTTGTCGCCCTCGCCCCAGCGGATGGCGCGCTGCAGGTAGAAGAGATCCTCCTGGAAGCGCTGGAGCACTTCGAGCACGGCCTCGCGGTTGTTCATGAACACGTCGCGCCACATGGTGGGGTCGGAGGCGGCGATGCGCGTGAAATCGCGGAAACCGCCGGCGGCGAATTTCAGGATCTCGCTGTTGAGGTGGCCGCCGAGATCGTCGGCAGTTCCCACGATCGTATAGGCGATCAGATGCGGCAGGTGCGAGGTGATGGCCAGAATACGGTCATGATCGGCCGGATCGATCTGCTCGACCTGACTGCCCAGGCCCTTCCAGAAGGCTTCGAGCCTGGCGACGGCGGTGGCGTCGCTATCGGGCAGCGGCGTCAGAATGCACCAGCGGCCCTGGAACAGATCGAGCAGCGCGGCTTCGGGGCCGGAATTCTCGGTGCCGGCAACCGGGTGAGCCGGCACGAAGTGCACGCCCTTGGGAATGTGCGGCGCCATGTCGGCGATCACGGTCTGCTTCACCGAGCCGACGTCCGACACGATGCAGCCCGGCTTCAGGCTCGACGCGATGGCCTGGGCAGTCGGTCCGCAGGCGCCGACCGGCGTGCAGACGATCACCAGGTCGGCGTCCCGGCAGGCTTCCGCGAGATCGGTGCCGCAATGATCGGCAAGCTTCAGCTTGTTGGCCAGAGCGGCCGTCTCGGCGCTGCGCGTCGCCGCCACGATCGTCCTGGCGAGGCCGCGCTTGCGGGCCTCCAGCGCGATCGAGCCGCCGATCAGGCCAATGCCGATCAGCGCGATCTTTTCGAACAGGGGCTCGCTCACGGGGCGGCCACGAAGCGGGCGAGCGAGGCCTGCACCGCCTTCACCTCGGTCTCGGTGCCGACGGTGATGCGGAGGTGTTCGGGCAGGCCATAGCCCGCGACCAGGCGCGGAATGAGACCATCGTTCATCATCCACTCGTTGGCCGCGGCGGCGCGTTCCTTCGAGCCGAAGCCGACCAGTACGAAGTTGCCGACGCTCGGCACCGGCGCGAGGCCGAGCTTTGTCAGCTCAGTGCTGAGCCACGGAACCCAGATGTCGTTGTTGGTGCGGCTGGCGTCGGTGTGGGCGATGTCCTCGAGCGCCGCGATGCCCGCGATCTGCGCGGCCAAGCTGACGTTGAACGGCTGGCGCAGCCGGCTCATCACGTCGACGATTCCGGCCGGGCCGTACATCCAGCCGAGACGCAATCCACCGAGGCCGTAGATCTTCGAGAAGGTGCGGGTCATCACCACGTTTTCGGCATGGTCGACCAGCTCGACGCCCGATTCGTAGTCGTTCTTGCTGACATACTCGGCATAGGCCGCGTCGATGATCAGCAGCACGTTTTTCGGCAAGCCGGCGTGCAGGCGGCGCACATCGTCCTTGGTGACGTAGGTGCCGGTCGGATTATTGGGATTGGCGAGGCAGACGATGCGCGTCCTGTCGGTCACCGCGGCCAACAGGGCATCGATGTCGCTGCCATAGTCCTTGGCCGGCGCCGCGACGGGCGTGGCACCGACGCCCAGGGCATTGATGGCGTACATCAGGAAGCCGTACTGGCTGTAGAGCAGTTCGTCGCCCGGCCCGCAGTAAGCGCGGACCAGCAGGTTCAGGATCTCGTCGGAACCCGCGCCGCAGACAATGCGCGCCGGATCGAGGCCATAGTGGCGGCCGATCGCCTTGCGCAGCTTCTCGGTGTTTCCGTCGGGATAGCGATGCAGCTCGGCCGCTGCCCTGGCATAGGCCGACATCGCCTTGGGCGAGGGGCCCAGCGCGCCCTCGTTGGACGAGAGCTTGGCGATCGTCTCCTTGCCGTCGATCGAGTCCTTGCCCGGCACATAGGGCGCGATCTTCATGATGCCCGGACGCGGGATGAGCGCGCTCATGCCAGTCTCCTGTGAAAGTTCAGATCACGGCTTGGCGTCGATCGGCACGGCATAGGCGCCGATGGCCGCCGCACGACCGTTTTCCAGTCCAAGTGCTGCTTCGAGGTCGCGCAGGCGCGGATCTTCGTCGACGATCACGCCCGGCACCTCGACGAGATAGTGATGCACCCCGGCCACCACCTGGTCCAGCGCCGAGGTGAAGGCCGGCAGGCCCGCCTTGGCGAGAGCGGCGGCGATGCGGTCGCGGCTCAGGCCGGTCTTCGCCTCGACCGCGACGAGGGCGCGATCCGAACCGCTCGCCTCGGCGTCGATGCGGGCCAGCACGAAGGCCGAGATGCCGCGCGCGCGCGCATTCGGCATGGCAAGAAACGGAAGACGGGCCACCACGGTCGGCAGGGTCGTGTCCTTGCCGGCCAGCAGCGGCCACCACGGCGTCGAGTCGGTCTCGAGGGGCGCGGGCACGACGCCGATGGTCGTCGGGCCTGCGCGCACTGCTGCCAGGACGCCGGCCGGCGTATCGTGGGCGACGAAGGGGATCTGGCAGCCGAAATGGTCGCGCGCGAGGTCCCAGTAGCCGGGCTGATCGTCGGGACGGCAAATCGCGATCTTGAGGCCGGGCGTCTGGATCAGCGTGAAGGCACTCATCATCTCACGCCACATGCGATAGATGGCGCCGGCGGGGAACTGGCCGTCGTGCGTTGCCATTCTCTTGCGCAGGACCTGCGCTTCGCGCCCCGGCCGCAGCGCCAGGCCGCCCGCCGGCTTGGTCGCAGAGATATGCCCGACGACCTCGGCGCGACGGCGGATCAGGCCGTGCAGATCCGTGTCGAGGGAGTCGATTTCCTGCCGCAAGCTGTCGAGACTGGGAGCGTCCATTAGGCCGTTTTTTCCTGTGCGCAGCGGCGATACTACGTCCGCACGGCCCACGTAAAGGCAAACAAGCCGCAACAGGCTTGCCTCCTGCCGCCCGCAACCTTATAAAACCTCTCCGTGGAATTTGGGCCGACCGGCTTGCGACCACGTTAAACATCGCTAAAAGGTCGGAGTGCTCGAAAAAGCCCCCGCCCTTCCGGTCGGGGGTTTTTTCGTTGGCTCTTTCGCTGGGGCCCATTCGCTGGAGAGCGTAGTGCTGGACGACCTCACCGATGCCGAACGCAAGGCGCTCGCCCAGTGCCGCCACGCGATCCTGGGCGTGGACCGGCCGTTGCGGCTCGACTGCGGCGTCGATCTCGGCCCCTACCGGGTGGCCTATCAGACCTACGGCACCCTGAACGAAGCGCGGTCCAACGCCATCCTGGTCTGCCATCCCCTGACCTGCGATCAGTTCGTCGCCGACCGGCATCCCGTCACCGGCAAGGACGGCTGGTGGGAGAGCCTGATCGGAACGGGCAAGGTGCTCGATCCCGCCCGCTACTTCATCATTTGCATCAACGTACTCGGCCACTGCATGGGCACCACCGGCCCGCAGGCCCACGATCCTTCGACTGGCCAGCCCTGGAACCTGCGCTTTCCGGTCGTCACCATCGGCGACATGGTGCGGGTGCAGGCGGCCCTGCTCGATCATCTCGGCATTCCCGATCTCTTCTGCGTCATCGGCGGTTCGATGGGCGGCATGCAGGTGCTGGAATGGGCGGCGAGCTATCCCAAGCGCGTCTTCTCGGCCGTGCCGATCGCCTGCGCCGCGCATCATTCGGCGCAGAACATCGCGTTCCACGAGGTCGGGCGCCAGGCGATCATGGCCGATCCCGAATGGAAGGGCGGCGACTACCGCCTGCACCAGACCACGCCGTCGCGCGGCCTCGCCGTCGCGCGCATGACCGCGCACATCACGTATCTTTCGGAGCAGGCGCTGCAGCGCAAGTTCGGCCGCGCGCTGCAGGATCGCAATGCGCTGGGATTCGGCTTCGACGCCGATTTCCAGGTCGAGAGCTATCTGCGCCACCAGGGCTCGACCTTCGTCGATCGCTTCGATGCCAACAGCTACCTCTACATCACGCGCGCGATGGATTATTTCGACCTCGCGGGCGCGCATGGCGGCGTGCTGGCCAATGCCTTCAAGGGCTCGGCCACGCGCTTCTGCCTGATGAGCTTCACCAGCGACTGGCTGTTCCCGACGCGCGAGAGCCGCGCGGTCGTTCATGCGCTCAACGCCGCGGCGGCCAACGTGTCGTTCGTCGAGGTCGAGAGCGACAAGGGCCACGATGCCTTCCTGCTCGACGAGCCCGAGATGTTCCGCACCCTCTCCGGCTTCCTGAAGGGGGCGGCCACGGTGCGCGGCCTCGGGAGTGTGTCGTGATGAGTGCGCCGATTCGCGTCGATCTCCAGCTCATCGCCGACATGGTCGAGCCCGGCACGCGTGCGCTCGACGTCGGCTGTGGCGACGGCGCGCTGCTGGCCCATCTCATGAATGCCAAGAGGGTCGACGCACGCGGCATGGAACTCAGCCAGACCGGCGTTAACGCCTGCGTGGCCAACGGCCTGTCGGTGGTGCAGGGCGACGCCGACGCCGACCTGCGCGACTATCCCGACGACGCCTTCGACTATGTGATCCTGAGCCAGACGCTGCAGGCTACGCGCGAGCCGCGCCGGGTGCTGGAGCAGATGCTGCGCGTCGGCAAGCGCGCCATCGTCTCCTTTCCCAACTTCGCGCATTGGCAGGTGAGGCTGCGGCTGGTGTTCGGCGGCCGCATGCCGGAGACGGCGTCGCTGCCCTACAAGTGGTACGACACACCCAACATCCACCTCTGCAGCATCGACGATTTCCGCGCGCTCTGCCGCACCATGGGCGTGCGCATCGAACGCGCCATCGTGCTCAACAGCAAGAGCCGTCCGATCCACATGCCGCCGCTGCTCGCCAACCTGGTCGGCGAACAGGCGGTCTTCATGTTGAGGCGCGACTGACCATGGGAGCGCGCCACTCCAGTGGCGCTCAAGATCATGAGGCGCCACTCCAGTGGCGCGCTCCTATGAAGATGCCGGCCTTTCGTAGAAGCCCTCGATCTCGTCTTCCCTGAACTTCAGGAAGCCGTGGCGTTCGTAGAAGCGGCCAGCCTTGCTGCCGGTCAGCACCTCGAGCCGCACGGGCAGTTGGGCCACATCGGCCTCGCCGAGGAGCGCCGTCAGGATCGTCGTGCCGAGCCCTGAATTATGCAGGCGGCGATCGAGATAGAACGAGTCGATCTTGATCGCGTCGTCCTCCCGACGAAAGCCGACACAGCCAACGCGTTCGCCGCCCAGCAGGATCAGCCGCAGGCCCGGTTCGTCGAAGTGGCCGCGAAAGACGGCGCGCGAGCGCTCGGGCGTGAAGCGCCCGACTCTTTCCAGATGGTCGCGCATGACCCGACACGCAAGGCCAGAAGCGGCTCGAAGTCGGCCTCGCCCGGCGCGCCGAACTGCCAGCCTTCAGACACGCGTGGCGATCTGGGCGACGCGCGGCTTGGCGATCGCCAGCCAGTCGCGGGTATCGAGTTCCATCGAGCGGTCGAGGCGGCCGGCGTTGAAGAACAGCGTGTCGTTGGCCAGCAGGTCTTCCTCAACCACGATTGCGATCGCGGAATCCAGCGCGAAGGGCGGCACCGCGCCCATCACGCAACCGGTCAGCTCCTGCGCCGTCTCCGGCGAGGCGAAGCCGCACTTGCGCGCCGCGAAGAGCGCGGCGACCGCGGCAAAGTCGAGCTTGCGGCTGCCCGGCAGGATGGCGAGCACGTGCCGTTTGCCGCCGCCGCCGCCGCGGACGTCCAGCACCATCGCCTTGGCGGCCTGGTCGGGGCGATTGCCACGAAGGGCGCTGATGGCTTCCGACTTGCCCTCATGGGCATGCTCGAGGATGCGGAACCTGGCCTTTGCCTCGGTGAGAAGCGTGACCAGCCGGTCGAAGACCTCCCCCGTCTCGATCTCAGCGCCCACGTATCACCTTCTCCGACAGGATCTTGAGCGCGTCTTCGAGGCTGGGCACCTCGCCGTCGGCCGGCGCGATGCGCGCGTCGACGGTGCGGCGGTGGCTCTTCTCGATGGCTTCGGTCATCAGCGGATCGACACCGGTCTCGCGCAGTGTCTGGGCGACCAGGCCCATCTCTTCCCAGCGGCGATGGGCATGCACGACGTGGGTCTGCACCAGCATGGCGATGAAGCCGCCGAGGCCCATCGAATCGGCATCGCCCAGGCAACCCAGCACCTCGTCGAGGATGCCCTGGCGTTGCGCGGCAACCAGCGCCTCGACGCCCAGCGCTTCGATGCCCTTGACCAGCGTGCTGCGCAGCATCTTCACCGATGAGGCGCTGCCGGGCTTCGGTCCCAGCAGGGTTGCGACGAAGCCGTTGGCGTTCATCCAGGCGACCGCCTCGGCGGCATCCTCGCCCGCCACCAGCATCGGCGCCTTGATGCCCTGTTTGAAGAAGCCGCCCATGACGGCCACGTCGACGTAGCGGCCTGCGCCCTTCTCGATCTCGGCACGATCCTCGTCCGACATCTTGCCGGTGACGGTGCAGAGGTCGAGATAGTGCGCGCCCTTCTTCAGGAGCGGAGCGGCCGATTGGGCGGCCGAGAGCGCATGCTCGCCCTGCACGGCGCAGATCACCAGATCGGCTTCGCTCAGCGCCTCGGTGTATCTGTCGGCGATCGCCACATCGAGGCCGCGCGCGACCTTGCCCAGAGCCGTGCCGCGCGGGTCCTTGTCGAGTGCGGTGTCTATGGCGATGACACGGCGCGGAGCATTGTCGCCTGGTATCGACGGGCCGCGCCAGCCGCCCTCCGTCGCAAGACCGCGCGCGATGGCCGAGCCGGCCTCGCCAAAACCCAGCAGCGCGATCACGCGCGGAGACAATGCCATGTCGTTGTTCCGGGAATCAGGAGGCAGGCTTTTCGCCGTCCTCGGCGTTGCGTGCGGCCCCCACGACCTGCGGCGTGTCGCGTGAACTGGCAACCCGAAGCTTGGGCCGCACGGCGACCGCTTGCGGCTGGCTGCGCTCGACGATGCCGGCATAGAGCTGCTTGCCCGATTCGATGACGCTGACGCCGCCGAACCTGCCGAGCCAGCGCTGGCCGAAGCGCTCGATCGTGGGCGCCATGCGCATCGCGAGCCGCGAGCGGGTCGGCGGCATGTAGAGCGCACGGGTCTGGCGCAGCGGCGCGAACATGTTGGCCCGAAGCAGCGCGTTGAGCTGGCCGGTCGAGTAGGGATGGCCCTGATAGAAGGGCGAGCGGTCGATCTGCGACCAGAAGCCGGTGCGCGTCGGCGCCACGACGACCATGCGGCCGCCGTCGGCCATCACGCGCCAGATTTCGCGCAGCATCGGGCGCAACTGCTCGGTGCATTCGATGGCATGGACCAGCACGACGCGGTCGACCGAGCGGTCGGGAAGCGGCAGGTCGAGCTCGTCGACCAGAGCCGAGAGGTTGCGGCCTTCGCGCGGCCAGCGCGTGACGCCCTGTTGGGCGGGCATGAACGCAAGCGTGCGGTCAGCCTCTTCCATGAAGGGGCGCAGGAGCGGCTGTGCGTAGCCCAACCCGAGCACGGTGTCGCCGCGCACGTTGGGCCAGACCTCACGCAGGCGCGCACGCAGCAGCCGCGCGGTCATCTGACCGAGCGTGCTGCCGTAGAATTCCTCAAGGTCGAGGACGTCGCTCCACATGGCTGTATTGTAGCAGAAAGCGGAGCGGACGGGCCATGGCCCACGCAAGCCAGCTCTGCTAGCCTTGCATCATGAGCACAACGCTGGACATCGTCCGGATTCCGGTCCTGAACGACAATTACGTGTGGCTGATGCGGGAACCGCTGAGCGGGGCCGTGGCCGTCGTCGACCCGGCCGTGGCCGCGCCGATCCTCGCGGAGGCCGAGAAGCGTCGCTGGAAGATCACCCACATCCTGAACACCCACCACCACGGCGATCACGTGGGCGGCAACCTCGAGATCAAGAAGGCGACCGGCTGCACCATCGTCGGCCTGCGTCAGGACCGCGGCCGCATTCCGGGCATCGACGTCGAGGTCGACGACGGCGACCGCTACCGCTTCGGCGAGGCCGAAGCCGAAATCTTCTTCGTGCCGGGCCACACCAGCGGCCACATCGCCTACGCCTTCCGCGAGCAGAAGGCTCTGTTCTGCGGCGACACGCTGTTCGCGCTGGGCTGCGGCCGCATGTTCGAGGGCACGCCCCAGCAATTCTGGACGTCGCTCAGCCGGCTGAGGGCGCTGCCCGACGACATGCGCGTCTACTGCGCCCACGAATATACCCAGTCGAACGCCCGCTTCGCCCTGACCGTCGAGACCGGGAACCAACAGCTCAAGGCGCGCTCGGCCGCGATCGACGCGGCGCGCGCCCGGGGCGAGGCGACGGTGCCGTCGCTGCTCGGTGAGGAGAAGGCCACCAATCCCTTCCTGCGCGTCGACGTGCCGGCGGTGCAGGCGGCGGTCGGCCTTGCTGGCGGCGATCCCGTCGCGGTGTTTGCCGAGGTGCGCCACCGCAAGGACGCGTTCCGCTAAGCAGCGACCCGCACGGCGTCGCAGTCCGAGAGTTCCTCGTCCGTTGGCGGCTGCCAGATCGTCTCGATGAAATCGAACATCGGTCGCGTGACCTTCAAGCGGAAGGTTTCGCCCTGTTGCTCGTTGCGCACCTCGACCCGGCGCCAACGCTCCTCGGCATCGACATCGAGGAAGTGGAGGCTCACGGCGACGCCGACCGCCGGGACCTGCTCGGCGAGGCGCCGGCGCTGGTCGATTCGCTGAAGGCCGAGATCGAGGATCGAGGGTATGGTGAGGCGGGCAGCCTGCAGTGCGGTCGCAAGGATCTGCCGCTCGCAACGCAGGACGCGTTCCTCGATCCACGGCCAGTTCGGTTGCGCCGGTTTGTCGGGCGCGAAGAGTGTCACCATCCAGTCGTCGATCGACAGGTGCAGCGCACCGAGCTGCTGGCACAGCCCGTTGGCGTAGGTCGTCTTGCCGGGGCCGGTCGAGCCGCAGATCAGGTGATCATGCGAGGTCTCCTGGCTGGCCAGCGGTGAGGCGGCCCACCAGGTCGGCCAGGGTCGCGATTTCGGACTTTGTCCAGCGGTCGCGGAACAGGTCGGCGGCCATCCGCTCGAGCGTCGTCCGGGCGTCGCCAACCAGGCGCTGGCCGGCCTCCGTCAGAACCACATACGCGAGGCGCGCGTCGCGCGGATCGGCCTCGCGGTCGACGCAACCCATTTTCTCGAGCGGATTGGTCATGCGGGTCACGGTCGAGGGGCTCACGTGCAGCCGCTTGGCGAGGTCGACGCGGCTCAGCCGCTTCAGGGACGCCCGCTCAAGGTGCATCAGCAGCAGCACCTCCTTCAGCGCGAGCCCGTGCACGGAGCCGAGCTCGCCGGCGAAGCGCTCCTCGAGGCGCGCGGTGGCGCGGAGCAGGTTCAGGGTGGCGGAAAAGGAAGGGCTGCTCATGGGCCCTGTATGGGCCGAGATGTTTCCGAATGCAAGCATACAGGAAGTGTATCGAGAGCTTCAGCGCCTCGCGAGACAGAAGTAGCCGCTGACGCCCAGAGCCAGCGCCATGACGGCATAGAGCGGCGTCTGCGGGACGTTGAGGAAGAGCCAGGGAGCGCTGAGCGGCCCGACGGCAGCGCCGAAGTCGCGCCAGGTCGAATAACTGGCTTGGCTGGAGAGGACGGTGCCGTGGCCGCGCTCGATCACCAGGACCGGGATCAGCGTGTTGAACATGCCGCGGGTCGTCACGATCATCAGCGCGCCCAGCAGTTCGTGGTCAGCCGCGATCAGGACGAAGCCCGCGACCAGAAGGGCGGCGTTGGCGACGGCGATGCGCCGCGCCCCGAACCGGTCGCCGATCCAGCCGCCGAGTGGCCCGGTCGTGACCTCGACCAGCCAGCGCAGGGCCAGCAACATCGCGGTCGCCATCACGGCGGCGACGGAGGTGATCGAGTCCTTCATCAGGAAGGCGAGCGTCAGCAGGAAGACGCCGTCGCCCGAGAAGCCCATGACGAAGCCCCAGACTTCCAGACGATGCGGGATCGGCAGCTTTAATCCCTTCTTCGCGACCGGCTCGGGCGGCAGGCGCGGCAGGACGAGCGCCGCGCCGAGCGCGACCAGCGTCAGCGCGCCGTAGATCAGGAACACCGACCGTGCGCCGACCTCAAGCACGATCCAGGCGCCGCCGACCAGCGACATCGCCTGCACGAGGCCGATGGCGGCACGGCTGGCGCCGACCCTCTTGCCGGCATTGGCCCGGTCGCTCACGGCGTAGGCCAGTGTGGCGAGATTGAGCGAGGCGTAGGAGATGCCCCACAAGATGCGCGCGAGGACCTGCGCCGTCGGATCGTCGATCAGGCCATAGACAGTCGTCGAGATCGCCGAGCCCAGGGCGGCGGCGATCATCAGCGCGTGCGGACCGATGCGCTCGCCGAGATGGGCGACGCCGGAATTGGCGAGCAGGCGGATCCAGCGATTGAGCGATAGCAGCACGCCGACCATCGCCAGCGAGAGGCCGAACTCTTCATGGTAGAGCGGCAGTACGGCATAGAGCAGCGTATCGCCGATCATGCAGACGGCGATCACCAGCCCCGGCAGCGCCATGCCGACCGGCGCGGCGCCGCGGGAGGCGGTCACGGTCACTGGGCGCGCAGAACCAGCGCCTCGCGCAGGGCCGCGGCGCACAGCGTCGTGCCGCGCCGCGCGCCGTGCAGCAGCATCGGCGAGCTCAGGAACCCGTGCAGCATGCCGCCGAACTCGACCAGGTCGGCCTGCGTGCCCTCCTGCTGCAGGCGCCAGGCGTAGGCGCGGCCCTCGTCGCGCAGCGGATCGTAGCCGGCCGTCACGACCAGAGCCGGCGGCAGGCCGGCCAGCGAGGCGGCGCGCAGCGGCGAGACGCGCCAGTCGCCACGGCTCGTCTTGTCGGGCGTGTAGTGATCGAAGAACCACTCCATGGTGATGGCGTTCAGCCCGTAGCCATCCTCGTAGCGCCGGTAGGACTCCGTCCGGGCAACCGCATCGGTCACCGGATAGGCGAGAAGCTGCATCAGGAGCTTCGGTCCCCCATGGTCGCGCGCCCAGATCGACACTGCGGCGGCAAGATTGCCGCCCGCACTGTCGCCCCCGATGGCGAGACGCGTCGGATCGATGCCGACCGACGGGCCGTTCGCCGCAACCCATTTCAGCGCGGCGGCGACATCGTCGAAGGCGCCCGGGAAGCGGGCCTCGGGTGCCAGTCGGTAGTCGACGTGGAACACCGCGATGCCCGCCTCGAGGGCGAGCTGGGCGCAGAGCACGTCGTGGCTGTCGAGATTGCCGAACACCCAGCCGCCGCCATGCGCATAGACCAGCGCCGGCAGTTTTGCGTCGGCAGCGGACGCCGGGCGATAGATGCGGACAGGCAGGTCGCCGGCCGGGCCGGGGATCGTACGGTCCACGACCTTCACTTCGGCCGGACGTGGGCCCTGCGCGCCGGGGCGCAGCGAGAGATAGAGGTCGCGCGCGGCCTGGGGGCTGAGCGTGTTCCAGCCGGGGCGGTTCGCAGCCGCCATCAGGTCGATCAGTCGCTGGGATTCCGGATCGAGAGCCATTCCACCCACTCCATTGAAAACTTTGGACGCACTCTAGCAGCCTGCGCCCCTGTTTCGTCACGAGGCGAATGGTAAGGTGTGCCATGACATTCGAACCGGACTACAGCGCACCCTCGTCGGCCAAGCCTCCCTGGTGGCGGCGAAGCTGGGATCGCGTGCGGGGGTGGCGCCCGGGCCGCTCGACGGTCGCCGCACCTTCGGGCGCTCCATCGTCGGGCGCGCCATCTTCGGGCGCCCGCACGGCCTGGAGATGGACGTGGCGGCTCCTGCTGCTGCTGGTGATTCTCTACTATCCCGTCGGCGCACTGGTGACGGAAGACATCGACGACGATCCGCAGTTCGCGGCGCGGTCCGTTGCACCAGGCGAAAGCCGCGCGGTCGCCACCGCGGCCGATCTCGTCACCCGCGAGGTCGACGTCCACACCTGGACGCCGATGATGCCGTTCCTCACGCCATCGGGGCTGCTCGACAACATGCCGAACTTCCAGCGCGGCATCATGTCGGCGCTGGGTCGGTTCAGCACCGAGCTGATGGACCAGCTCGGCCGCACGCGCGGCTCCAGCCAGACCGACCGCGACCTCGAGCAGGCGCGCGGCTTCCTGAACGAACAGCCCAATATCTGGCTCTGGCAACCCAGCGTCTCGCTGTTGCCCTCCACCACCTCGGCCCAGAAATATCGTGCCGGCCGCGACAGGCTGGTGGCCTACAACAAGCGTTTGGGCTCCGGGCAGGCGGTGTTCGAGCGGCGGGCCGACAATCTGCAGGCGCTGCTCGACCGCATCGCCAGCGATCTCGGCTCGGACTCGGCGGCGATCGACCAGCACGTCATCGAGAAGGCCGGAGACCTGTTCGACGCAAGGTGCGACGACATCTTCTATTTCAACAAGGGTCGCCTCTACGTCTATTACCTGCTGATGCGCGACCTCGGTTCCGATTTCCAGAATGTGATCCGTGATCGCGAGCTGACCAGCGCCTGGAACGGGACGGTCGAAACCTTCCGCATCGCTGCCCAACTCGACCCGTGGGTCGTCTGGAACGGCTACCCCGATGCACTGCTCTTCCCCAACCACCTGCTCGCGCAGGGCTTCTACCTGCTGCGCGCCCGCACGCAGCTGCGCGAGATCACCAACATCCTCCTGAAGTAGGCCCCCGCGTGGAGATCTATCTGCCCATTGCCGAGCAGTCGATGAACGTGTTCATCCTGCTTGGCCTGGGCGCGGCCGCCGGATTGCTGTCGGGCATGTTCGGCGTCGGCGGCGGCTTCCTGGCCACCCCGCTCCTGATCTTCGTCGGCATCCCGCCGGCGGTCGCCGTCGCCAGCCAGGCCAACCAGGTGGTCGCCAACTCGATCTCCTCGCTGCAGGTGCAGTGGCGGCGCGGCAACGTCGATCTTCGCATGGGGCTGGTCCTGCTGGCGGGCGGCATGCTGGGTTCGTCGGCCGGCGTCTGGCTGTTCACCTATCTGAAGCGCATCGGCCAGATCGATTTCGTCATTGCGGTGCTCTATGTCGTGATGCTGTCGGCGATCGGCCTGCTGATGCTGGCTGAAAGCCTGAGCACCTATTTCAAGCGCAAGCGCAATCCCGATGGGCCGCGCGGCAAGCTCCACAGCCACTATCTCGTGCACCGGCTGCCGCTGAAACTGCGCTTCTACAAGTCCAAGCTCTATATAAGCGCCCTCCTGCCGCTCGGACTGGGCGTCATCATCGGGGTACTGTCGGCGATCCTGGGCGTGGGCGGCGGCTTCGTGCTGGTACCGGCGATGATCTATCTGCTCGGCATGCCGACGGCGGTGGTGATCGGCACCTCGAACTTCCAGATCCTCTTCGTGGCGGCCAACGTCACCTTCCTCCAGGCCGCGACCAACGGCACCGTCGACGTGGTCCTGGCGCTGCTGCTGATCCTGGGCGGCGTCGTCGGCGCGCCGATCGGGGCGCGGCTTGCCGCCAAGCTGCCGGGGTTGGCGCTGCGCGCTCTGATGTCGCTGCTGATCCTGGCGGTGGCGGGTGAACTGCTGACGGAACTGCTGCGCACCCCGAGCTCGTTCTATTCCCTGGGTAGCCGCGAGGTGCTGCCGTGAGGCGCCTGCCGGGGCTCGTGGCCTGCCTTGCGATCCTGCTTTGCGCGACCGCCGCTGCCGCGCAGGGTCCGCGCCTCGAGCCGCCGCTGGGGGGGCTGCCGGCACCGAGCCTAGGCGGGGCGCCCGACACCGGCGTGCCACCGTCCGTACCGACCGAGCCGACGACGCCCGACCTCATCGTCGACCTGTCACTCGCCCGGGTGTCGATCACCTCGGCTTTCCAGGGTGAGAGCATCCTTCTGTTCGGCATGTTCGACCCGCCCGGCGAGATCGTGGTGGTCGTGGCCGGCCCGTCCGCGCGCGAGACCGTGATGCGCAAGCAGCGGTTCCTGGGAATCTGGCTCAACACAGGGCGGCAATCGTTCGACGATGTGCCGGCCTATTATGCCATCGCCGCCAGCCAGCCCCTGCAGCGCCTGCTGGCCCGCAGCGCCGGGGGCGAGATACTGTCGCTCGAGGATCGGTTGTCGAGCGTCAGGCCGTCGACGCCCCGCGACACCGCGGAACTGGCGCGTTTCCGCTCAGGCCTCGTCGAGGTAAAGCGGCGCGAGGGCCTCTACCCCGCCGCCATCGGTCAGGTGACGGTGCAGGCCGGCCGGCTGTTTCGCGTCGACCTGCCCTTCCCGTCGCGTCTGCCGGAAGGCGTCTATGACATCCGGGTCTACTTGGTGCGCGACGGCAAGATCGTCGCGGCCGTGTCGCGGCCGCTGCCGGTGGGCAAGGTCGGATTCAGTGCCCAGCTCGCGGGCTGGGCGGCGGATGAGGGCGCCCTTTACGGGATGGGTGCCGTCCTGATGGCGCTGCTGGCCGGCTGGCTGGGCGGCGCCGTCATGAGACGTCTCTAGAAGGGGGAAGCGATATGAGCGTGCAACCCAGAGCCGACGAGCGTGTCTTCCTGGTTGTGGTCGACGAGAGCCCCGAGATGCGCAATGCGCTGCGTTATGCCTGCCGGCGCGCCAAGCGCACCGGTGGCCGGCTGGCCATGCTGTACGTCATGGATCCGCCGGAGGGACAGCAATGGGGCTCGGTGGTCGAGCTGATGCGCGAGGAAGCGCGGCAGCAGGCCGAGGACGTCGTGGCCCGACACGCCGATGTGGCGGTGTCGATGACCGGCCAGCCGCCCTCGATCTATATCCGCGAGGGCAAGAGCCGGGACGAGTTGTCGAAACTGCTGACCGAAGACCGCTCGATCTCGGTCCTTGTGCTGGGAAGTGCCTCGAGCGGCGAGGGACCGGGGCCGTTGGTGACGGCCTTCACCGGCAAGGCCGGGGGACAGCTCCGGATTCCGCTTACCATCGTTCCGGGCGCGCTGACCGAGGCGGAGATCGACGCCATCTCGTGAGCGTCGGAGCGGATTGGCCGCCATTTGCGCGGCGATATGCTCCGAATGTCAGTTTGTGTACAATTGAAGCAATCGTGAACCCAAGGTCTCTATCATATCAATATATTGATTTTTAATAATAATCTGCAAATATTCCATAATATCTATACAAGGCCGCTCAAGAATCATCTTGATCGGCTTGCCGCCGGTTCCTACGTCCGGAGTCATCGAGTAGGGGTGGAGACGTCCCGTCCCCAGCCTGAGCGACGCCAAGCGGGCTTCCCCGCGGTGCGTTCGAACCGGAGGTAGGTTTGTTTATCCAGACCGAGCAGACGCCCAATCCGTCGACCCTTAAGTTTCTTCCTGGCCGGGTGGTCATGGAGAAGGGGACGGCGGATTTCGCCAGCGTCGAAGTCGCCACGCCGTCACCGCTTGCCAAGAGGCTGTTCGCGGTGGAAGGCGTCGAGCGCGTGTTCTTCGGCTCCGATTTCGTGACCGTAACCAAGGCGGCCGACCGGGACTGGCAGATCATGAAGCCGTCGATCCTCGGCGGCATCATGGAGCACTACACGTCCGGCGATCCGGTGATCGCCGATCAGGGCGCGGCGGTGGCCGTCGCAGCCGACGACGACGAGGTGGTTGCCCAGATCAAGGAACTCCTCGACACCCGCGTCCGGCCTGCGGTGGCCCAGGACGGCGGCGACATCGTGTTTCACGATTTTCGTGATGGCATCGTCTACCTGCATATGCAGGGGGCGTGCTCGGGCTGCCCGAGTTCGACCGCCACGTTGAAGATGGGAATTGAGAACCTTCTGAAGCACTACGTGCCGGAAGTACTGGAAGTCCAGGCGGCCCAGTAGGGCTGCTTTCGCTCAAGCGTACGCGTCGACATGGCGTTCGCGGCCTCAGGGGCCGCGCGTGCGAGCTTTTGTGCGACCAAATGATACTGAAGAGTGTGGCATGCAATTGACCTTACGGCCCGCCATCGAGCGTGGGCGCAATTACGCTTTTCCCGCTGCCTGGGCCGCGGTCCTTGCAACGGGCGTTGTGTTTTACGAGCCCCTGCCGTCGGTCGACGTGATGCCCTATCTCTCCTTTGTGGGCGTGGGCAGCGCCTACGCGCAGGACGCGGAACAGGCGCCTTTTCCGGTCATGGACGCCGAACCCGCTGCCCTCATATTCGTACGCCATGAAATGAGCGAGCCTGACGACGTCACGCATCGCTCGACTCGTGACGGCTTGGGCGGTCACGGCCGCTTTGCGGCGCCAGGCAATGCCGTGCGCCGCCAGGTGCAGGTGCGGGCCATCAGCCCGCGCACGGCCGACGAACTCGCAGGCTTCTTCCGCGACGTTTCCTATACCCTCACCGATATCCGCCAGGGCGAGGCGGTGCCGCCGTTCAAGGTCGATCGCGTTCCGGCCGATCTCGGCAGCAAGGACGGAAACGAGCGCAAGATGCTTTTCATCACGGCGCTCCTGCCCGTGATCCTAGAGGTCAACCAGCGCGTCCTCGCCGACCGCGACCAGCTGCTATACTTGCGCGACAAGCTCCTCTCGACGCCGCAGATGCTGACGGCCATCGAGCGCATCTGGCTCGAAGATCTCGCCGAGCGCTACGACACACCGGTCGAGAAGATCAACGAGCTGGTCCGGCGCGTTGACATCATTCCGCCCTCGATGGCGATCGCCCAGGGCGGCGTCGAATCCGGCTGGGGCACGTCGTTCGCGGCGCGGACCGGCAATGCCCTGTATGGCCAGATCCAGGCGGTCGGACGTCACAGTGTTTCAGTGCCGTGGAAGCCGGGCGCCGGCATGCCGCAGCCCTTTACGGACGTGGGCGAGGCGACCGATGCTTATGCCTCAAACCTCAACACCCATCCCGCCTATGCCGGCTTTCGCAACCAGCGGGCGGCAATGCGCGAGCGCGGCGAGGACCCGGACGGCTTCCGACTGATCGGCTCGCTTCTGCGCTATTCGGAGCGCGGTCAGGACTATGTGCAGTTCGTCCGCCAGATCATGCGCGAGAACGATCTGCGCGATTTCGACAAGGCGCGGCTCTCCGGATATTGAGGGCGGACTTCCGACGAAGCCTGGCGCTTACATCATGGGGCGCGGCAGGTCGGCATCGGAGACCAGCGGATAGCGCCGCGCGTCGAACAGCTGATAGTGCCACCACTCATTGCGGTAGAAGTCCCAACCTGCCGCCGTCATCAGGCCCATCAACAACAGCCGGTTGCGCTGGGCCTCGGGGGAAATGTCCGTCCGCGCATGATGCGACAGCGGCGTGAAGGCATCGAAAGCCGTTCCCATGTCGAGTTCCCTGCCCCCGTCGTCGAGCAGGTTGAGATCGACGGCCACACCGCGCGAGTGCGGCGAACCGCGGCGGGGATCGGCGATGAATTCCGGGTCGGGGTTGACGTTCCACAGGGCCCATTGCGCTTCCACCGGCCGCAGGGCGTCGAAGATGCGCAGCCGCAAGCCGAGAGGCCGGGCCAGTGCGATGGCTGCCGCGAGCTTGTCGGCCGCCTCGCGGTGCAGCCAGCATTCGGCGTTTCGATATACCGGCCGGCCCGTTAGATTTGCCTCCGTCGCATAAGCCAGCGTCACGTCGACGTCGAAGTCGGGCGGAGCGATCGCAACAAGGTCGAGCTTCATGACGCAACAATGCCCAGCCGTTTCAACCAGCGCCAGTATCCGGCGCGATGATGGGGCCAGGTGAGTACGGTCCTGGCCTTCGATTGCGCCGTGAGCGGCCAGGGCGTGGCCATCGTGCGCGATGGCCACGCCCTGGCGAGCCTCTTCGAAGAGGGGCGGGAACAGGCGGCCCGACTCCTGCCGGCGATCGTGGCCGCGCTGCAACAGGCCGGGGTGGCGCGGACGGAACTCGACCTGATCGCGGTCACGACCGGTCCCGGCAGCTTCACCGGGGTGCGCGTGGGCCTGTCGGCCGCGCGTGGTCTGGCGGTCGGCCTGGGCATTCCCATGGCCGGCATCGCCACGACGGTGGTGCTGCAAGCGCAGGCCCGGGCGGCGGACCGGCTGGTGGTCGCCGCCGTCGACTCCAGACTGGGCGACTGGTTCTGCGCCATCGGCGACGATCCTGCGCCCTTCGCGGCCACGGCCGAAGACCTTGCCGCGCGCCTTGCCGGCCAAAGCAGCCTGATCGTCGGCAAGGATGTGGCGCCGCTCGCCCTGTGGCTGCGAGCCGCCGGCATCGATGCGATCGCGCAGGACGGACCGCCGGATCCCGTCGTGCTCGGCCGTCTGGCCGTGGCGGAGGGCGTTGAGGCTTGGTCAGTCCGAAACCGCGCCGGAGGTCTGCCCCGGCCGCTTTACCTGCGCGGCGTCAACATCACCCTGCCGGATGGCGCGCGCCGCACGGTGGAGTGAATGAACGGCGGCTTCGTTCTCAATCCCTTGCGCGCCGTCGACCTCGACCGGGCGGCGGCGCTCCATCGCCAGGCGTTCGAGCCGATGGGCGAGCGCGGGTGGACGCGACAGGACATTGCCGGTCTGCTGGCGTCCCCGGGCGCCGCCGGCTTCCTGCTGACGGAGGGCGCTTCGGACGTCGGCATGGCCATTTGCCGGGTCGTTGCCGACGAGGCCGAACTTCTCACCGTGGCCGTCGATCCCGTCCATCTCCGCCGAGGGGCCGCCCGTCTGCTTCTGGGCGCCGTGGTCGAGAGCGCGCGGGATGGCGGCGCGCGGACCCTTTTCCTTGAAGTCGGTGCGGATAATCCCGGCGCGCGCACACTCTACGACTCGCTGGGCTTTGCCGTCGTGGGGCAACGCGCCGGCTACTATGCGCGCGCGGGCCGGCCGGCCGCCGATGCCTTCAGCATGCGTCTCACTCTCAGCTGATCAGAGGCGGCGGATGGTGACGATGTGGGCATCGCCGTCGGCGGCGATTCCCAGGATCGTGTGGCCTTCGTCCCTTGCGGCCCGCGGAACGTTGCGCAACGGCTCGTCGCCGCGCAGGCGCACGGCCAGGGTCTCCCCAGGCTGCATGCGCTCGAGCTTGAGCTTGGTCCGCACGAAGGTCATGGGGCAGACCTCCCCGGTAATGTCGATGTCATGGTCGGCCGGTATGAACATGTCCAACTATACCGAGAACGCCGGCCAGTGTAGGGTAGCACGGCATGCCCGACAGGAAATCCAAACTCGAACTCCTATGCGCAGAGCGCGGCCTCAAAATGACCGACCAGCGACGCGTGATCGCGCGCGTCCTGTCGGATGCGTCGGATCATCCCGACGTGGAGGCCGTGCATCGTCGCGCGACAGCGATCGACGCCAACATCTCCATCGCTACGGTATACAGGACGGTGCGGCTGTTCGAAGAGGCGGGCATTCTCGCCAAGCACGATTTCGGCGATGGCCGGGCGCGCTACGAGGAGACGCCGGACGAGCACCACGATCATCTGATCGATATCCAGAGCGGCAAGGTTGTGGAATTCCACAACGACGAGATCGAGGAACTGCAGCGCAGGATCGCCGAAAAGGCCGGGTACCGGCTCGTCGGTCATCGCCTGGAACTCTATGGCGTTCCCCTGGACGGGAAATCCGACCGCCAAAAATAAGTGGACGAGCCCATCGCCAGCCCGATAATGGGCCCATGATCGGGGCGGCCCCCTTTCGGATTGATCATGCGCATTGACCGCGTAGACAGCGAAGCTGAGCTTCTCGGACCGCCCGTCTCGAATCGGGAGATCGTGCAGGTCGTGGCGGGCGATTTCGAAGTTCGCCTCGCCCAGACGGCGGCTGAAGTCGAAGCGGCACAGGCCCTTCGTTTTCGCGTCTTCTATGAAGAAATGTCGGCGAAGGCCTCGCCGGAAATGAAGGCGCTTGGCCGCGACTTCGATCCGTTCGACGAAGTCTGCGATCACCTGCTGGTGCTCGACCGCCGGCGCGGCGGGGGACCGGAAGGCATCGTCGGCACTTATCGCCTGATCCGACGGTCCGCAGCGGCGAAGATGGGCCGGTTCTATTCATCGGCCGAGTACGACATCCAGAAGATGATCGACTATCCGGCCGAGGTGCTGGAACTCGGACGGTCATGCATCGCCCGCGACGCGCGCAACACCGCGACCATGCAGATGCTGTGGCGCGGCATCGCGCTCTACGCCTACCACTACAATATCCAGGTGATGTTCGGCTGCGCCAGCATCCCGGGGATCGATCCGAGTCAGCATGCCCTGCCGTTGTCCTTTCTCTATCACCATCATCTCGCGCCGCCGGAGATTCGTGTCCGTGCCCTGCCGCACCGCTACGTGAACATGGATATGCTCGCTGCCGACAGCTACGATCCCCGCAAGGCGATGGCGCGCGTGCCGCCGCTGATCAAGGGCTACCTGCGGCTCGGTGGCTTCGTCGGAGACGGCGCGGTGATCGACCACGAATTCAACAGTACCGACGTCTTCATCATCGTGAAGACCGAGTTGGTGACGGAAAAGTACATCCGTCACTATGAACGCGGAATGCGTGAGTAGCGGGATCGAGGCTCCTCCCGCTGCGACGTGGATCGGTTCTCCCCTGCGTGGCGCATTCCGGCTCCTGAGCTATCTGCTGCTCACGCTGCTGCTGTTGCCGTGCCACCTGCTGGCGCTCGCGTTCCGGGTGAAGCCGGTCATACGCTGGCTGCCGGTGATGTATCATCGCACCGTGTGCCTGATCCTCGGCATCAAGGTGAAGGTGAACGGCGAACGCTCGACCGTCACGCCGACGCTGTTCGTTTGCAACCACGTCTCCTATCTCGATATCGAGGTGCTGGGCGGCCTCATCCCTGGCTGTTTCGTCGCGAAGGCCGAGGTCGCGACGTGGCCGTTCTTCAGCACGCTGGCCAAGGCTCAGCGCACGATCTTCGTTGAACGACGCTCGAACAAGACCAGCAGCAGCCGGGACGAGATGATGCGACGGCTGAACACGGGCGACAATCTGATGCTGTTTCCCGAGGGCACCAGCAGCGACGGCACGCGCGTGCTGCCGTTCCGCAGCGCCCTGTTCGGTGTGGCGCAGTTGAGGCGCGACGACAGGGCGATGGTCGTGCAGCCGGTGGCGATCTGTTACACCCGTCTCGACGGCATTCCGCTCGGCCGCTACTGGCGGCCGCTGTTCGCGTGGTTCGGCGATCTCGATCTGGTGCCGCATCTTTGGCAGATGGTGTGCCTCGGTGAGACGCAAGCGGTCGTGACCTTCTTTCCGCCCGTCGACATCGAGCGCCTGGGAGACCGCAAGAAGCTCGCGGACTATTGCCACCGGCAGGTTTCCTCCGGCGTGCAGGCGGCGAATTCCGGCCGGCCCGAGCTGCTGCCGTCGCTGGCCGAGCCGGCGCCGACCGGCCCTCGACCCTGAGCGCCCCTCGACCCTGGCGAGCGGCGATGTTAGAAACCCGCCGTTCCTAGCACCGGAGACCGATGAAGGACGTCCGCACCGACGGGCAGCCCAAGCGCGTGTTTATCCGCACCTATGGCTGCCAGATGAATGTCTATGACTCCGACCGCATGGCCGACGTCCTGCGACCGCTGGGCTATGCCTTGGCCGAGGGACCGGAGCAGGCCGATCTGGTCGTGTTGAACACCTGCCATATCCGCGAGCGTGCCTCGGAGAAGGTCTATTCCGAGCTGGGACGCCTGCGAGCCGTCAAGACCGAGCGCCGGGCGGAGGGCCGCGACCTGACCATCGCGGTCGCCGGCTGCGTTGCCCAGGCCGAGGGCGAGGAGATTTTGCGCCGCCAGCCGGCCGTCGACATCGTCGTGGGCTCGCAAGCCTATCATCGGCTGCCTGAGCTGCTGGCGCAGGTGGCGCGCAAGGCCGCAGCGAGCGCTCCCGGCAAGCGGCAGCCGGGCGCCGGTGTACTCGACACGGAATTTCCGCCCGAAAGCAAATTCGATCATCTGCCCTCGCCACAGGGCATCCGCGCAGGCTCGGCGTTCCTCTCGATCCAGGAAGGCTGCGACAAGTTCTGCACCTTCTGCGTGGTGCCCTATACGCGGGGCATCGAATATTCGCGGCCGGCGGCAGCGGTGCTTGCCGAGGCACGGCAGCTCATCGCCGCCGGCGCGCTCGAGCTCACGCTGCTCGGCCAGAACGTCAACGCCTATCACGGCGAGGGCCCGGATGGCGCGACCTGGACTCTCGCGCGTCTCGTACGGGCCATAGCCGAGATCGAAGGCCTGGCGCGCCTGCGCTACACGACCTCCCATCCGCGCGACATGGACGACGACCTGATCGCGGCCCATGGCGATGTCCAGCAGCTCATGCCTTACCTGCACCTGCCGGTGCAGTCGGGATCGGACCGCATCCTCGAGGCGATGAATCGCCGCCATGACCGCGATCTCTACCTCCGTATCGTCGACCGGCTGCGCAACGCCCGTGCCGACATCGCGTTGTCGTCGGACTTCATCGTTGGCTTTCCGGGTGAAAGCGATGCCGATTTCGACGACACGATGCGGCTGATCGAACAAGTGGGGTTCGCCTCGGCCTATGCCTTCAGATACAGCCGCCGGCCGGGCACGCCCGGCGCGGCGTTGACCGATCAGCTGCCGGAGAACGTGAAGGTGGCGCGTCTTGCCGCACTGCAGGCGCTGGTCGGGCGCCAGGCGCGCGATTTCAACGAGTCGAAGGCCGGGGCCACCGTGCCCGTGCTGTTCGCCGAGGCCGGCCGCAAGCCCGGCCAGATCATGGGCAAGACGCCCTGGCTGCAGTCGGTCTATGCCCTGGGAGACCCGCGGCTGTTCGGCCGCATCGTCGACGTTCGGCTGATCGAGGGCTACGCCAACAGCCTCGCCGGCGAAATCGTCGTCGGGCCGTCCATCACTGGGCCATACGAGGTAGCCGCGTGAGCGATCAGGTTGCCGGTACCCGCGCTGCCGACGTGCGGCGCATGACGTTCGACAACAATACGCTGCTGGCCGTGCTCTATGGAAATCACGACCGCAACCTCGTGCGCATCGAGCAACTCGCCAATGTGCAGTTGAGCGCGCGCGGCAATCAGCTTGCGATCTCCGGCTCGCCCGACGATGCCGCCATCGCGCAGAAGGCGATCTCCTCGCTCTACGAGCGGCTGAAGCGTGGACTGTCGATCGAAGGGGCCGACATCGACGCCGCCGTGCGCTTTGCCAGGAGCGGCGCCGAAGGTGGCGACGCCGAGAGCATCCGCACGCGCCGCCGCACCATCCAGGCGCGTACGCCCGGCCAGCGCGGCTATCTCGCGGCCCTGCGCGAGCGCGACATGGTGTTCGCCCTTGGGCCGGCCGGCAGCGGCAAGACCTATCTCGCGGTCGCCATGGGCGTCATGCTGCTGCTCGCCGGCAAGGTCGAGCGCATCGTGCTGTCGCGGCCGGCCGTCGAGGCCGGCGAGCGGCTGGGCTTTCTGCCCGGCGACATGAAGGAAAAGATCGATCCTTACCTGCGGCCGCTCTATGACGCGCTGCACGACATGATTCCGGCCGAGCAGATCGCGCATCGCATGGAATCCGGCGAGATCGAGATCGCGCCGCTCGCGTTCATGCGCGGCCGCACGCTGGCGCACAGCTACGTCATCCTCGACGAGGCCCAGAACACGACCCCCATGCAGATGCGCATGTTCCTGACGCGTCTCGGGGAAGGCTCGCGCATGGTCATCACCGGCGATCCCAGCCAGACCGACCTGCCGAACAACCAGAAATCGGGTCTGAACGACGCGGTTGAAACGTTGGCGGACGTCGAAGGCGTGCGCTTCGTGCGGCTCACTTCCCAGGACGTCGTGCGCCACGACCTCGTGACGCGCATCGTCGATGCCTATGACGCCCGCGACAAGAAAGCCAAAGGCTAGGCCGGCGCTCCGCTGCACGGTCGTCGTGCTGGACGAGGGCTGGGCCAGGGCCTTGCCCGATGCCGAACGTCTTGCGAAGCGCGCGGCACGGGCGGCTTTCGCCGGAGCGCGGCGCAGCGGCCGCCGCTCGCTCAATGTGGCATTGGCCGACGACAAGGGCGTTCGCGCCCTCAACGCGCGCGACCGCAAGAAGGACAAGCCGACCAACGTCCTCTCCTATCCCTCCGGGGAGCGCGAATTCCTGGGCGACATGGTGCTGGCGCGCCAGACCGTGTGTCGCGAGGCGCGCGAACAGCGCAAGTCGGCGGCCGATCATTTCATCCATCTGGTCGTGCACGGCACGTTACATCTGTTGGGCTACGACCATGAAACCGGCGAGGCCGATGCCGAACGCATGGAGGCGCTGGAGCGTCGCGTGCTGGCGAAGCTCGGGATCACCGACCCCTACGTCCTGCGTTAGCAGGCTGTTGAAATAGGCTTTTCAGAAGGACCGGCGAGCAACATCGATCCGTCAACGGTCACCACGGCACCAGGTTCAGGGGGGGTGCGACTCTCGATTCGTTTATTTCGTTTATTGGCCAGGACTCCGGCTTTTTCAACGGCCTGTTAAAGCATTTCGAGCGGCTGCTTGGTGCGCGGCGGCGGAAAAGCACGCTCGAGGTCGGCCAGGATCTTCGGCGTAAGCTTGACCCGAAGCGCCGAGAAATTCTCCTTCACGCGGTCGCGGCTCGACGACTTGGGAATCGTGACGACGCCCGGCTGGGCGAACAGCCAGGCGAGCGCCAGTTGTGCGGGCGTGCAGCCCACCTCGTCGGCCAGCTTGTTGAGCGGCGGCTTGCGCAGCAGCGCACCCTGGTCGAGCGGCGAGTAGGCCATCAGCGGCATGGCGTGCTGGCGCATCCACGGCAGAAGGTCGAACTCCGGGCCGCGGCGGGAGAGGCAATAGAGGACCTGGTTGGTGCCGGTCAGGCCGTTGTCGAGCCGCGCCGCGTCCTGCATGTCGTCGAGGTCGAAGTTGCTCACGCCGAAGTCGCCGATCTTCCCGGCGCTCTTCAGGCTTTGGAATGCCTCGAACGTCTCCTCGATCCGTGCGCCGCCGCGCCAGTGCAGCAGATAGAGGTCGATGCGCTCGAGCCGCATGCGCCGGAGGCTGCGCTCGCAGGCCGCGATCGTGCCGGTACGCGAAGCGTTGTGCGGGTAGACCTTGCTCACGATGAAGGGCCGGGTGCTGCGACCCGCGAGCGCATCGCCCACGATTTCCTCGGCGCCGCCTTCCCCGTACATCTCGGCGGTATCGATCATCGGGTAGCCGAGATCGAGGCCGTACTTCAGGGCATCGAGCTCTTCGCCGCGCCGCCGCGCGTTCTCGCCCATGCGCCAGGTGCCGAGACCGAGCACCGGCATTTCTGCCCCGGAGGGAAGCTTGCAGGAACGCATAGGGAACTTCCATGATTGCAACGCGGGGCCGATAGCCTATCTTATGGGCCATGCCTGATTCCACAGCGCACAGTACCAAGCCGGGCATCAGCCCGGCTTCGTCGACTGAGCTTCCTGCCATCCCGGTGACGCCGGCGGCCCCCGATGTCCCTTCGAGCGGCGGATTGCTGCGGTCCCTCCTGCGGCGACTCCGCCGCAAGGACAAGAACGAGGCGGTTCGCGAAGCCATCGAGGAACTGATCGAGGAGACGCCCGAGAGCGACACCCCGATCAGCGAGGACCAGCGGGTCCTGCTCGCCAACATCCTGAAGCTGCGCGACAAGACAGTCGCCGATGTCATGGTGCCGCGCGTCGATATCGTAAGCATCGCCGCCGACACGCCACTCGACGAGGTCGTGCGGCTGATCCAGGCCGAGGCGCATTCGCGCTATCCGATCTATCGCGAGTCTCTCGACGACGTGATCGGCATGATTCACATCAAGGACGTGCTGGCCTATTGGGGCACGTCCAAGAAGTTCAATCTTCGCGACATACTGCGGCGCGTCGTGTTCGTGGCGCCGACCCTGCCGGTGCTCGACATGCTGCTCGACATGCGCCGCTCGCGCACGCACATGGCGCTGGTGGTCGACGAGTTCGGCGGCACCGACGGACTTCTCACCATCGAGGACCTCGTCGAGGAGATCGTGGGCGAGATCGAGGACGAGCACGATGTCGCGCAGACTCCGACCGTCGCGCGCCGCGTCGACGGCACGATCGACGTCAATGGCCGCACGCCGATCGAACTTCTGGAGGAGGAGATCGGCAAGGTCCTGTCGGAAGATGAGCGCCGCGAGATCGACACGGTGGGCGGGTTGATCTTCTCGCTGCTCGGCCGCATTCCCGAACGCGGCGAGGTGGTCCGCCATCCCTCCGGAGTCGAGTTCGAGATTCTCGACGTCGATCCCAGACGGATCCGCCGACTGCGGGTCCGGGCCCCGACAACGGCGCCGGCCGCCAAGTAGTCGACTTGATGCGATGACCCTCACGAGCTGGCGCGCCCCGGGCGTTGCCTTTCTGGCCGGCGCGCTCTCCGCACTCGCGATGCCGCCGCTCCAATGGTTGCCGTTCGCCGTGCTGGGCATCGTGGTGTTCGTCTGGCTTTGGGACACCGCGCCGGGGCCGAAGAGTGCCCTGTTGCGCGGTTGGGCCTGGGGGACGGGCCATTTCGCGGTCGGCTCCTACTGGATCGTGGAAGCCTTCTTCGTGCCCCCTGCGGAGTACGGACCGCTGGGTCCGCCGATCGTCATCGGTCTGGCGGCGCTCCTCGGCTTCTTTCCGGGGATGGCGGCGGGCGTTGCGAAATGGGCCGCCTCGCGCTGGCCTTCGTTGTGCGGCCGCTATCGCCGTCTGCTTCTGCTGGCGATTGCCTGGACGATCGCGGAATGGCTGCGCGGTCACGTCTTCACGGGTTATTCTTGGAACCCGCTGGGCCATGTCTGGGCCTTCGCGACGCCGTTGCTGCAGGGCGCGGCGCTGTTCGGCGTCTATGGGCTCGGCCTGCTGACGTTCATGATCCTGGCTGCGCCGGCCGCCGGCTGGCGCGCCTCGATCCTCGCGCTCGTCGTCGTCGTCGGCGCGGGCTTTGCGGGGCAGGCCGCGATGCCAGCGGTCGATAAGGCGGGCGGGCCGTCGGTGCGGATCGTCCAGCCGAACACGCCGCAGGCCGAGAAGTGGCGGCCGGAGATGCGTGCGCGCCAGGTGGCCAAGCTCGTGGAGATGAGTCGCCGCGACGGCTTCGACGGATTGGCGGCGGTGATCTGGCCCGAGACGGCGCCGCCCTTCATCGTCGAACCCGGATCACCGGCTCTCGAGGTCATGGCAAGGGCGGTCCCCCCGGGCGGTTATCTCCTCACGGGTGCGGCGCGCGGCACGCGCAATCGCGACGACGGTGTCTGGAATTCCCTGCTGGTCATCGACAGCGCCGGGGCGATCGTCGCCACTTACGACAAGGTCCATCTCGTTCCCCTCGGCGAATACATTCCTTTCCACAAGCAGCTCGCCCCGGTTTCCGGCTTCATCGGGCGTGGTTCGTTCGAAGTCGGCGCCTCACGTGTGACGCTCGATCTGCCGCGCCTGCCGTCGTTCTCGCCGATCATCTGCTACGAGGTGATTTTTCCGGCCGCCGTCACCGGTCCGGGTGCGCGGCCGCGCTGGCTCCTGAACGTGACCAACGACGCCTGGTTCGGCCTCTCGAGCGGCCCGTACCAGCACCTCGCCAGCGCGCGCCTGCGGGCCATCGAGGAAGGTCTGCCGATGCTCCGTGCCGCCAATACAGGCGTATCGGCGGTGATCGATGCCTATGGCCGCGTGCTCGCCGCGCTCGACATGCAGCAGGAAGGGATCATCGACCATCGGATTCCCGCAGCCCGCGAACCCACGCCGTACGGGCGATGGGGCGACGGCGCTTTGATCGCGCTCCTGATGCTCGCGCTGGCATTCCTCATTGTTTCACTTAGATTCACATCGAGTGAAAATACAAGTAATTCAAAGTCTTAACTGACTGCGTCCAGCTTGCTTTCTGTTGGGGAGCGGCTTAAGTAATATGCAGCTTGCGCGTGCAGATATGCATTTTTGCACATGTGATTCTGACAGTAATTGCAGCACGCCATTCGGCCATCATTCAGCCGTATCGGCGTTTACCTGATGATTTGATTTGGGAAGGAGTGGGGAACCCATGGCGAAATCGCATCCCGTTGACGTTCACGTCGGAGCGCGCATGCGCCAGCGGCGTACTCTTCTGGGCATGAGCCAGGAGAAGCTTGGGACCGCGGTCGGCCTCACCTTCCAGCAAATCCAGAAGTACGAACGTGGCTCCAATCGGATCGGCTCCAGCCGTCTGTTCGAGTTCTCCAAGGTCCTGGACGTTCCCGTGGCGTATTTCTTCGACGAAATGCCCTCGAACGCACTGGCGGGCCGGCCGATGTCCGGACGTGGCCGCAAGGGCTTCGGCGAAGTCGGGACGCCGTTCGAACAGGAGAAGGATCCGCTGATCAAGCGGGAAACCCTCGAACTCGTCCGGGCCTACTACAAGATTCGCGAGGCCAAGGTGCGCAAGCGCATCTTCGAAATGGTGAAGGCCGTGGGCGCTGCCAGCCACGCCGAAACGGTCGGGATCCGCAAGGGGCGCTAGCACCGGGACAAGATGCGCAGGAAATCGCCCTGCGCGCCGCTTGCTTTTCACCGGCATATGCGGTTTTAACGGTCTGTGGCTCCGATGGTCGGGGCCGCCGCGGACGGATTTGGACGACTTGCCACCGCGCAAACAAAGGCTAAGCCGGCCGTTGGCGGAATCACCGCCCTGCCCGGAGTCCAGTGTGAACTTTGGGAGGGATCGTTGGCGCTCAAGGACTATATCTTCACCAGTGAGTCGGTTTCGGAAGGCCATCCGGACAAGGTCGCGGACCAGATCTCGGACGCGATTCTGGACGCTTTCATCGCCAACGACGTCAAGCTCGGCCATGCCGACGACAGCCATGCCAACACCCGTCTGGGCTGCGAGACGCTGGTCACCACCAACAAGATCGTGATTGCCGGCGAAGGCCGCGCATCCGAGCCGTATATGCGGAAGTACGGCAAGAACACTGTCGTGAACCGCGAAGCGATCAGCGAGATCGCACGCAACGTCGTGCGCGACATCGGCTACGATCAGGACGGCTTCAGCTATCACGGCGCCGATGTCGAAGTGCTGCTGCACGGCCAGTCGCCCGACATCGCAATGGGCGTCGACGCCAAGAAGAAGGGCGGCAACCTCGGCGAGCAGGAGGGCGCGGGCGATCAGGGCCTGATGTTCGGCTTCGCCTGTCGCGACAGCGAGGAATACGAGAAGGGCTCTTTCATGCCCGCCCCGATCTTCTTCTCGCACAAGATCCTCGAAGTGCTGAGCAAGGCTCGCCGCTCGGGCGAACTCGGCGACCTGCAGCCTGACGCCAAGAGCCAGGTGACGGTGCGCTATGTCGACGGCAAGGCCGTCGGCGCCACCAAGGTGGTGGTCTCCACGCAGCATCGCGAGGCGACGGCCAAGGGCAAGAAGTACAATTCCGGCATGATCCGCGAGATGATCACGGGCCACGTCGAGAAGTCGCTGCCGGAGGGCTGGATGCCCAAGAAGGCCGCCGACTTCTTCGTCAACCCGACCGGCAACTTCGTGGTCGGCGGTCCCGATGGCGATTGCGGTCTCACCGGCCGCAAGATCATCGTCGATACCTACGGCGGATTCGCGCCGCACGGTGGTGGCGCTTTTTCCGGCAAGGATCCGACCAAGGTCGACCGTTCGGCCGCTTATGCCGCGCGCTATCTGGCCAAGAATGTCGTGGCCGCCGGTCTCGCCGACCGCTGCCTGATCCAGGTCGCCTACGCGATCGGCGTTGCCGATCCGATGTCGCTCTATGTGAACACCGAAGGCACCGGCAAGGTCGACGAGCGCAAGCTCGAGAAGGTCCTGTCGGAACTCTTCCCGCTGCGTCCGACCAATATTCGCCGGTCGCTGCAGCTGACCAAGCCGATCTACCAGCGAACGGCGGCCTACGGCCATTTCGGGCGCAAGCCGGAGAAGGACGGCGGCTTCTCCTGGGAGCGCACCGACCTCGTGGCCGAGCTCAAACGCGCTTTCGGCGCCCGCTGAGCTTCCCACCTCAGTGACGGCAGGGCGCGCGACGCAAGTCGCGCGCCCTTTGCTTTAGGAAGCACCTCTAAATAATTGAATCCAAGGGGGTTTCTGTTACCCTTTGGGAATGGCTCCTCTCGAGAACGGAGGCTTCCAACAGTCCGTGTGGGACGATGCGGGCCGGCCCCGTGTCGATTCCCTGATGAGGGCCTTGCTCTATATCGCCCAGCAAGTGGGTCGGCCTGTCAGCGAAGCCGATATCCGGCGCCTGACTGCGGTGCCCGCGGCCGGCCTCGATGAAGCAGCGTTCCTCACGGCCGCCGTGCGGCTCGGTCTCGACAGTGAAGCGATCGCTCTTGCCGCCCGCTCGCTCGATGAGCTGCCGCTTCCGTTCGCTCTCCTCGCCGCCGACGGGCGCGTCCATGTCGTCGTCTCGGGCCGCGCCAACAACTGGACCATGCTCGATGTCGTCGAGGGCCGGGTGTGGCAGGTGACGGCAAAGGAAGTTGCCGCGCTGGGCTCGCGCGCGCTGCTGCTGCGTCCGCCGCTGGGACCGCTGCCATCCGAGCGATGGTACACGCCGCTCTGGGCGAGGGTGCGGCCGGTCGTGTTCAAGCTCGCCGCCGCGTCTTTCCTGATCAACCTGCTCGGTCTTCTCACGCCGCTCTTCATGATGCTGGTCGTCAACACCGTGGTCGGACGCGATCGGCCTGCCGGCCTCTCGTCGGTGATGATGGCGCTGTGCGCGGGCATGCTCCTCGCCTATGCCGCCGATTTCGGCCTGCGCGTGGCGCGCGGCTGGCTGTCGGCCACGACCGGCGCACGGCTCGATGCGCTGATGAGTGCCGAGGTGCTGCATCACCTGATGGCTTTGCCCTACCGGCATTTCGAGCGCACGCCGTCGGGCGTCATCGCCGAGCGGCTGCGCCAGCTCGACGTGCTGCGCGGCTTCTTCACCGGACAGATGCCGGTGCTGGCGATCGACCTGCTGTTCGTCGCGCTCTTCCTGGCCGCCACCTTCGCGATCAGCACGACGCTGGGCGTGGTCACCGCTCTCGCCATTCCCGTTCTGGTCGGCGTATCGCTTGCCAGTCATCGTGCGCAACGGCGGTTGGCCGACGAAAACTTCCAGGCGCTGGCTGCCAAGAGTTCTACTCTCACGGAGACGGTGGCCAACGCTGCCACGATCAAGGCGCTCGGGCTCGAGGCAGAGGTCGAGAAGCGCTGGCGGGCGCGGGTTGAGCAGTCGGCCCGCACCAGCCTGCGCGCCAACAACCTCGCCAGTATCGCCGCCAGTGCATCGGGCACGCTGCAGCTGGTGGCGTCGCTCGCCATCGTGATGATCGGCGTCGGCGAGATCGCCGACCATCGCCTGACGATCGGCGCCCTCATTGCCGCCAACATGCTGGCGGCGCGGGCGCTGCAGCCGATGCGTCAGCTCGCGGGCGCGTGGCATCAACTCCAGGCGGTAAGCGCGGCTTTCAAGCGCATCGACGAGTTGATGCACGAGACGCCCGAAGCGCCCCCGGGCGAATTCGCGCCGATGCCGGCGCTGTCCGGCGAGATCGCGCTCGAGCGCGTCTCCTACCGCGCCCACGATCGCGGACCGCCGATCCTGCGCGAGGCCGATCTGACCGTGGCGGCGGGAGAGATCGTCGGCATCGTGGGGCCGTCGGGCTCGGGCAAGACCACTATCGCCAATCTGGTGCAGGGTCTCGTCAGCCCCAGCGATGGCCGCGTTCTGGTCGACGGCACGGACATCGCCCATATCTCGCCGGCGCAGCTCCGGGCGCAGATCGGCGCGGTGCCGCAGGACGTCCAGCTCTTCACCGGGTCGGTACGCGAGAACATCGCGATGGGCGTCGTGGACAAGGATCCGGCGCGCGTCGTGGCCGTCGCCAAGTTCGTCGGCGCGCACGATTTCATCCAGCGCCTGCCGCAGGGCTACAACACCGTGCTGGGCGAGCGCGGGCAGGGCCTCTCGACAGGGCAGCGCCAGCTCCTCTGCATCGCCCGCGCGCTGATCCGCAATCCGCGCATCCTCATCCTCGACGAGGCGACCAGCGCGCTCGATCCCGCGACCGAGGAGCAGCTGCTGCGCCAGCTCAAGGCCAACACGCGCGGGCGGACCGTCATCATGATCACCCATCGGCTGGCGCCGCTCGCCATTGCCGATCGCGTGGCGCTGGTGATGGACGGACGCGTCGAGCGGGTCGGGCCGCCGACCGAGGTGATGGCCTATGCCCGCATCCGCATGGCCGAGGCGAGTCGTGGCCAGACTCCGGTGGGTGCTTCCGTCGGTGCCGTCCGTTGATGCCCGGCTGAGTCTCAGACGAAGTCGGCGAAGTCCGGATCTTCGAAACGGGCCAGCCGCTCCGAGGCGAGGCGCGCACAGTCGATCAAAAGCGCCTTGCGCCGCGCGGCTGCGACCGGGCGGCGCGGCGGATGGCGCAGGATCTCGCCGCCATAGGCGTCGGCGACGATCAGGCCGACGTCCTTCGCGATCAGCGACTGCGGAAAATCGACCGGCACGGCAAAGTAGAGCAGGTCGCACCAGGCGAGATAGTCGGGCCATTTCTGGTCGACGCGCCAATCCTCGATCGACGATTTCACCTCGACGATGGTGAGTTCGCCGCTGCCGGCGATCGCCATGATGTCGGCGCGTCGCCCGTCGGGCAGCGGCAGCTCGCGCAGGACGGAGCGCCCGGACTGGCGCATGAGCCGGCAGGCGCCGCGGCAGACCGCGAGGGTGATGTCAGGGCGCATCTGGCGCGCCGCGTCCGGCAGCTCCATGGGCGACCAGGTTCAGCGACGGACCGGCATGAGGCGCGGCGGGCCCTCGTCGCTCGACAACTCGTAGGTCGGCTTGAAGGCCTGGGCCATCGCCTCGCCGCGCTTGCGATCACGGTCGGATACCTTGTCGCCCACCTTCTCGCGGACGGCGCGGGCTTCCGGATGGCCGCCGCGTTCGGCGAGAAAAAGCCATTTGAAGGCCTCGACCGGATCGGTCGTTCCGGCGGTGCCCGTCAGCAGCATGACGCCCAGCGCCTGCTGCGCCTCGGGCAGTCCCTGCTGGGCGGCGCGTGAATACCAGAGCTGGGCCTGCGCCGGGTCACGCGCCACGCCGGAGCCCGCGAGATAGGCGTTGGCCAGCTTGAACTGGCCCGACGGCACACCGGCATTGGCCGCGACCTGGTACCAGCTGATCGCCGATTTCAGGATCTTCTCATTGGCCGCCTTGTCGCGGGTCGCCGGCGTGCGGACCGCCATGTCGCCCAGGGCGAGCGCCGCCTCGGGCACGCCGTTCTGCTGCGCCTGACCGAGCCAGCGCTGCGCGGCGGCAAGGTCCTGCTTGACACCCGACCCTTCGGCCAGCGCCATGCCGTACCGCAGGGCTGCAAGCATGTGGCCCTTCTCGGCGGCCCTGCGGAAGAGGTCGGCGGCCCGCGTCGGATCGGCAGATGCCGGCGGCGCGCTCTCGGACAGCGCCCGCCCCAGCGCATAGGTTGCGTAGACGTCGCCGTCGGTGGCCGCCTGCTCAAGCCAGGCTCGGGCCTGGATCAGGTCGCGTTGTACGCCCTGGCCGCGGAAGTAGAGCGTGCCGATATTGAGCTGGGCGCGGCGGTGGCCCTGTGCGGCCGCCTTCTCGAAGAGTTCGACGGCACGGGCGGGATTGCGTGCCACGCCGGCATCGCCAGTGACGAAGACCAAGGCCAATCGGTGCTGGCCCTCGGCCGAGCCTGCGTCGGCGGCGCGCTGGATCAGCCTCAGGCCCTCGGCCTTGCTGCCGCGTTCCAGCAGGATGGCGCCAAGCCAGGCTTCTGTATCAGCGCTGGGCGAGCCAAGGGAGCGCAACGCCCGCTCGGCGGTGGCGGTGTCGCCCTGGCGATAGGCCACGACGGCGGGACGCAGCGACGGGGCTACGTCCGAGGCGTCGAGCGGTTGCTGGGCCTGCGCGACGGCGCTCGCGGCCAACAAGGCCGCGACGAGCGCCGACCGCGCCGCGATCATTTCGTCTTGAAAGTGTAGGCGAGCGCGGCGGCCTTGGCCTTCTCGGCCTCTGCAGCCGGCAGTTCGCGGCCCGCCTGCTCCAGCGCCAGGTTGGCGTTGGGCACGTTCCAGAGCTCGGCGATCGCGCACCACTTGTAGGCTTCGAAGAGGCTCTTGGGCACGCCCTTGCCTTCGGCATAGGCGCCGGCCAGCGGGATCATCGCCGGGAGGTAGCCGCGCTCGGACGCGTCGAGCAAGAGGGGTGCCGCCTTGCTGATGTCGAACAGCTTCGATTCGGCATTGCCGTAGATGTAGAGGCCGAGCAGGAACTGGGCGCGCGGGTCGCGCTCCTTGCCGAGAAGCTGCAGCTCCTTCTCCGCCGTTACGGTATCGCCTGCCTGCAGGGCCTTGACCGCCTCCTCCAGCCCGGCGGCGGCTGGCTGGATGGCGGTGGTGAGCAAGAGGGCGGCCCCGGCGAGGGGCAGCAGGGCGCGGACGGAACGAACGAAGTGCACGGAAAAGCTCCCGGGAGGCACACTGCCGATACTGGCGGAATGACGGATCGTCTAGCATGGAATTGAGGCCGAAACACGAAACCCGACAGGCCTGCTGATGAGAGGAAGAGCATGCTCGAACAACTTGCCGACCTTGTGAACGGCGACGCGGCCCTTGTGCGACGTGGCCGGCATCTCACGGGAGCTTTCCTGGTGGAGGCCCGTCCGCGGTCCTGGCTGGTTCACGTGCGGTGCGGCCGGATCGACAGGGTCGAGGCGGGCCCCTTCGTGATGCCGTCCTGGCGCTTCGCGTTGCGCGCCGACGAGGCGAGCTGGCAGCGATTCTGGCAGCCGCGGCCGGCGCCAGGCGACCATGACCTGCTCGCGCTGGTTCGCCGGGGACTGATGAAATTCGAAGGCGATCTGCAGCCCCTGATGGCGAATCTGCTCTACCTCAAGGGCGTGCTCGAGGCCCCGCGAGCCGCGACAACGATGAAAGGAGCCCGACAATGACCGCCGCTCTCGAGCCGATCGTCGGCCGCTACCTGTCACTCGATTTCGAAGCAAGGCGCTATCGTGTCTACTTCGAGGAGGCGGGCGAGGGAATTCCGTTGGTCTGCCTGCACACGGCCGGCGCCGATGGAAGGCAATATCGCGGCGTGCTGAACGATGCCGAAATCACGAAGCGCTTTCGCGTCATCGCCTTCGACATGCCCTGGCACGGCAAGTCCTCGCCGCCCGCCGGGTTCGAACGCGAGGAATACCGGCTGACGAGGGATTTCTACACCGCGTTCGTCATGGCCTTTGCCGACGCACTGTCGCTGCGGGGGCCCGTGGTCATGGGCTGTTCGATCGGCGGTCGCGTCGTGCTCAACCTCGCTGCGACGCATCCCGATCGCTTTCGTGCCTTGATCGGCCTGCAGGCCTCGGCCCATGTCGCGCCGTACTACGACACCGACTGGCTGCATCATGCCGATGTCCATGGTGGCGAGGTGTGCGCGGGCATCGTTTCGGGACTCGTCGGCCCCGATGCGCCGAGCGTCGATCGCTGGGAAACCCTCTGGCACTACATGCAGGGCGGACCCGGCGTCTTCAAAGGCGATCTTCATTTCTACAAGGTCGATGGCGATCTTCGCCAACGCATCGCCTCGATCGACGTCGAGCGTTGTCCTTTGTATCTGCTGACCGGCGAGTACGACTATTCGTGCTCGCCCGCGGAGACCGAGGAAGTCGCCGCGCTGGTGCCCGGCGCTGCGTGCACGATCATGCCCGGCCTCGGTCATTTTCCGATGAGCGAGGATCCCGAGCGCTTTCTCCAGCACCTGCGGCCGGTGCTCGCCGAGATTGCCACTGGTTGATTGCACCGGGCCCTGGTGTGCGGTCGGCGTCCGCACTCACAACTCATTGAAACGTGCGGACTCGCCAGTTTTACGGTCATTTTCGCGATTTCCGCAAAGTCCTTTTCGACTATCTCAACCTTCGACTGTGTAGGATTTGTTGGGTATTCGGGGAGCGCTTCGGCGGTAGGTATGCAATTTTGCAAGTGACGGGGGGTGAAGCCCTACGCTAGAATATTCTCACATTATCCAGACAGCCCGCCGGCGGCCTCCCAAGCCGCTCAATCGAAGCCCTTCCCACACACCCAAGGCTTCGATTACCCCACACCCAGGCGGGCTCATAAGGAAGGCCGGTCGTTCCCCAAGCGATCGGCCTTTCGTATTTTCGGGGTTCGGTCTGCGCATCACTTAAACGTTTGGGCAAGCACGGACAAATTTTACGAGAAGTGCTGGCTCTCTTTCCTGGCCCATGCAATTGATTGCGGGCTCTCTGCAAAGTCAGACCACCTAAAAATGCCTATCTAGCGGATCAAAAATGCAGTGAACGCAGGGTTTCACATTACTTAGATATGCATTTTTGCATCTTACGCTAAGATTCATCACTGTTAGAGTCGGTTATCCAAGCTAATTTTTCCATTGAGTTTCAATGAAGATCGTCGGATTCCCAGTTGATGTGTCGAGTTCGCACGACGAACGCATCGTACGGGGCCAGAGCATTCGGCGGTCTCTGATCCAGGCAACCCTGGATCTCATCCAGGCGGGCGACGTCGAGCCGACTTCGGGGGCTGTTGCGACCATCGCCGGCCTTCCGAGCCGCACGCTCTTCCAGCACTTCACCAGCCTGTCCGACCTCTACGCCGCGGCCTTTGATTTCGCCGTGAGCCGGGCGTTCAGTCCGGATCGACAGGTCGACAGCGCGGCGCCGCTCGCCGGCCGCATCGCGCTCCTGGTCTCCGACCGAGCGCAACTCTTCGAGGCGTGGCTGCCGCTGTGGAGCTTTGCCGAGCGCGTGTCCCGGGTCGCGCCGGAGGTCGGCGTCGGCGTGGCGCAACTGCGCAGGCTGCTGCGCGAGCGGATCGCCGTATGGTTTGCCGTGGAACTCGACACGCTCGATCCTGAGGCGCGCGTTCTCGTCCTCGATTCACTCGATCGCGCCTTCGGCCTCGACAGCTGGATGAACATGCGCGAGCGGCAGCGCCTGTCTGCCCTGCGCGCGTCGAGGACCTGGCGTTTCACCGCCGAGGCGATCGTGCAACGGGCCCTCACGAGCCCGGGGCAATCGTCGGCAGCGGCCTGAAAAGAGCAGTCAGGCAAAATATCAGGGCGACGGAAGTCCGTCGCCCTGATGTCTGAAAGGCGGGAAGGGACCTAGTTGGCCTTCGCCTGGAACTTCTGGTGACAAGCACCGCAGGTCTTGCCGGTGTCGGCGAAGGCCGTCGCCAGCGCCTCGGCGTTGCCGGAGCCGGCTGCCACCGCGAGCTTGTCATAGGCCATGTCGGCGGCCTTGCTGGCGGCCTCGAAGCCCGCCCAGTCGGTCCAAATCGCAGGAAGCGCGCGGGTCTCGCCCTTGTCCGAACCGGCCGGGAACATCTTCACGAAGGCGATCTCGAGCGTCTTCAGCTTGGCAGCCTGCTCGACGGCACCGGCGGTCGGGCCCTTGGCATCGACGATCACCTTGATGGCGCGCATCGCAGCGGCGCTCTGCTTGCGGTTGTCCTTGCGCTGGGCGATCACGTCGCCCTGGGCCATCGCGATCGTCGCGCCACCCACCATGGCGCCGGCCGAAAGCGCGCCGATCACCGCCAAAACCAACGTCTTCCTCATAGGCCCATCCCCTTTGAACTTAACTGGCCGGCGGACAATTTATGCCTTGCCGATCTTCTATTTGTTGCAGAGCTTGGGCCGGAAGCGAACGGTCAGTTGAGCCGCCGACCATCACGACTGCGTGTAGTGGACCTTGTCGTGGTCCTTGCCTACAGACCCGCCGACTCGACTATGCTGGCCGCCACAAGGAGAAAGCGACCGATGGCCGGCAAGCGCGACAAGATTCTCGTCTGGGACGTTCCCGTCAGGCTGTTCCACTGGCTGCTCGTCATTCTGATGGGTGTTTCCTACTTCAGCGGCCGTGCCGGCGGCGACTGGATGAAGTTCCATTTCTGGTCGGGCTACGCCATCCTGACCCTGCTGTTCTTTCGCATCGCCTGGGGCTTCGTCGGCAGCACCACCGCGCGCTTCTCGACGTTCCTCAAGGGACCTGCAGCGGCGTTCGCCCATGTCGCGCATCTGTTTCGCAAGGAGGGGCCGCGCGACGTCGGGCACAATCCGATCGGCGGCACGATGGTCGTCGTCCTGATCCTTGCCGTCCTGGCCCAGGCTGTGGCCGGGCTGTTCGCCGCCGACACCGACACCGGCATGGTGAACGGACCGCTGGCGCTCAAGGTCGCCGACAAGTGGGTCGAGCGGGCCACGGATTTCCACGCCTGGTGGATCAACGTCCTGCTGATCCTGGTGGCGATCCATGTGGCCGCCGTGGCGATCTACCTCGTCTGGAAGAGGCAGAACCTGGTCGGCGCGATGGTGACCGGCCGCAAGCGCGCCGACCAGGCGGTCGAGCCGGGCGCCCCCGCCCCGAAGCTCCGCTTCGCGTCGAGCCGCCTTGCGATGTCGCTGCTGCTGGCATCCGCCGCTTTGGTCTACTTCATCGTGCGCGCGGGCGGCTGAAGTGGCCGCGCGGCCTTGCTGCCCTGAAATCGCGCCTCTAGGGTGGCCGAAGGCTCAGTGAAATTTGGATTTTGCACCATGAAATTTACCGGTACCGACTCCTACGTCGCCAGCGACGACCTCCGCGTGGCCGTGAATGCAGCGATCGCGCTGCAGCGTCCGCTGCTCATCAAGGGCGAGCCCGGCACCGGCAAGACCGTGTTGGCGCATGAAGTGGCCAAGGCGCTCAACGCGCCGATCATCGAGTGGCACATCAAGTCGACGACCAAGGCGCAACAGGGCCTCTACGAATACGACGCCGTCTCGCGCCTGCGCGACAGCCAGCTCGGCGACGAGCGCGTCAAGGACATCGGCAACTACATCAAGCGCGGCAAGCTGTGGGACGGGTTCACCTCGACCGAGCGTCCGATCCTGCTGATCGACGAAATCGACAAGGCCGACATCGAATTCCCCAACGATCTGCTGCTCGAACTCGATCGCATGGAGTTCTACGTCTACGAAACGCAGCAGGTCATCAAGGCAGAGCAGCGCCCGATCGTGATGATCACCTCGAACAACGAGAAGGAGCTGCCCGACGCCTTCCTGCGCCGCTGCTTCTTCCACTACATCCGCTTCCCCGATCGCGAGACGATGACGCAGATCGTCGACGTCCATTTCCCCGACCTGCAGCGCAACCTGCTGCGCGAGGCATTGAACGTCTTCTACGACATCCGCGAAGTGCCCGGCCTCAAGAAGAAGCCCTCGACCTCCGAGCTGCTCGACTGGCTGAAGCTCCTGATGGTCGAGGACATGTCGCCCGAGTCGCTGCGCTCGAAGGATTCGAAGCAGCTGATTCCGCCGCTGCACGGCGCACTGCTCAAGAACGAGCAGGACGTCCATCTGTTCGAACGTCTGGCCTTCATGGCGCGGCGGGAGCAGCGCCAGTAACGAACGCGAAGAGGAGAACGCGATGTTCGTGAATTTCTTCCTCGAATTGCGCAACGCCAAGCTGCCGGTGTCCATCAAGGAATATCTCTCCCTGATGGACGCGATGGACAAGGGAGTGGCCGACTACAGCGTCGACGACTTCTATTATCTGTCGCGCGCCGCGCTGGTGAAGGACGAGCGCAACCTCGACAAGTTCGATCGTGTGTTCGGCACCGTCTTCAAGGGCCTCGAGGCGCTGCCCGCCGACGGGGGCGCGGCCGAGATTCCCGAGGAATGGCTGCGCAAGCTGGCCGAGAAGCTTCTCACCGAGGAGGAGAAGAAGCAGATCGAGTCGCTGGGTGGCTGGGAGAAGCTCATGGAGACGCTGAAGAAGCGTCTCGAGGAGCAGCAGAAGCGTCACCAGGGCGGCAGCAAGTGGATCGGCACGGCCGGCACCTCGCCGTTCGGCGCCTACGGCTTCAATCCCGAGGGCGTGCGCATCGGCCAGGACAAGGGCCGCGAGGGCCGCGCCGTCAAGGTGTGGGACAAGCGCGAGTACAAGAACCTCGACGACACGGTCGAGATCGGCACGCGCAACATCAAGATCGCGCTGCGCCGCCTGCGCAAGTTCGCGCGCGAGGGTGCCGAGGTCGAACTCGACATGCCCGACACGATCCGCTCGACGGCGCGCAATGCCGGGTACCTCGACATCAAGATGGTGCCGGAGCGGCGCAACAAGGTGAAGCTGCTGATCCTGTTCGACATCGGCGGCTCGATGGATGCGCATATCCGCGTCTGCGAGGAGCTGTTCTCGGCGGCCCGTTCGGAGTTCAAGCACCTTGAGTTCTTCTATTTCCACAACTGCCTCTACGAGAAGCTGTGGAAGGACAATCGCCGTCGCCACGTCGATCACTTCTCGACGGCGCAGCTGCTCCATACCTATCCGCCCGACTACAAGGTGATGTTCGTCGGCGACGCCTCGATGAGTCCCTACGAGATCGCCTATCCCGGCGGCTCGGTGGAGCATTGGAACGAGGAAGCGGGCCAGGTCTGGATCCAGCGCGTGGCCGACACCTATCGAAGCATGGCGTGGCTCAATCCGGTGCCGGAACGGCACTGGAGCTACACGCCGTCGATCCAGCTCCTGCAGCAGCTGACGAGCAATCGCATGTTCCCGCTCACACTGGGCGGTCTCGACAGCGCGATGAAGGAACTGAACAAGTAAGACCGCGTCTGCGGCCGATCCCCTCGCTGCCTCCCCCGTCTGACGGGGGAGGCAGCGAGGGGACGGTGGGGGAGAGCCGCAGCAAGGCTCTATCGTAAGGGAGAGATCAGAATGAAGACCGGGCCGGCAATTGCCGAAATCCTCAAGCGCGAGGGTGTCGAGTATCTCTTCGCCTATCCCGTCAACCATCTGATCGAGCACTGCGCCGCGATCGACATCCGCCCGATCATCGTGCGCCAGGAGCGCATCGGCCTGCACATGGCCGACGCCATGTCGCGCATGACCAAGGGCCGCAAGATGGGCGTGTTCTGCATGCAAAGCGGTCCGGGCTCGGAGAACGCCTATGGCGGCGTGGCCCAGGCCTTCGGCGAATCGGTGCCGCTGCTGGTCATCCCGGCGGGCTATCCGCGCCGCATCGCCCATGTGCCTCCGAATTTCAACTCGACGATCACCATGGCGCACGTCGCCAAGCACGCAGAGCCGATCACCTCGGGCGCCGACATCGAGAACGTCATGCGCCGGGCCTTCAGCCTGTTGCGCAACGGCCGTGGCTCGCCGGTCATCATCGAGTTCCCGGCCGAAGCCAATGGCGAGGACGCGCCCGATCCGCTGACCTACGAGCCGATCAAGCCGACGCGCTACGGTCCCGATCCGGCTGCCGTGAAGGAGGCTGCCAGGGTGCTGGTCGAGGCCAAGCGGCCCGTCATCTACGCCGGCCATGGCGTGCACTGGGCCGAGGCCTATGACGAGCTGAAGGAACTGGCCGAGCTGCTGGCGATCCCCGTGTGCACGTCGCTGCAGGGCAAGAGCAGCTTCGACGAGACCCATCCGCTGTCGCTCGGCTCAGGCGGCCGCGCCTATCCCAGGCAGGTCCGCCACTTCCTCGACAAGTGTGACGTGCTGTTCGGCATCGGCTGCTCCTTCACCGAGACGAACTTCGGCATCTCGATGCCCAAGGGCAAGACGGTGATCCACACCACGCTCGATCCCAACCATCTCAACAAGGACGTGCGCTGCCAGTACGGGCTGATCGGCGATGCCAAGCTGGCGCTTCGCGCCATGATCGACGAGTGCAGCAAGCTGGTCGGCGGAAAGAAGCGCGATGCCGGTGCGGTCGTGGCCGAGATCAAGCCGATCGCCGAAGAATGGCTCAACGAGTGGATGCCCAAGCTCACCAACGACGAGGCGCCGCTCAATCCCTACCGCGTACTGTGGGACCTCCAGCACACGGTCGACAAGGCCAATACCATTATCACCCACGATGCCGGCAGCCCGCGCGACCAGCTCTCGCCCTTCTGGAAGACGACGGCGCCGCACACCTATATCGGCTGGGGCAAGACCACGCAGCTGGGCTACGGGCTCGGCCTTGCCATGGGCGCCAAGCTCGCCTGTCCGGACAAGCTCTGCATCAACGTGTGGGGCGATGCGGCGATCGGCTTCACCGGCATGGACTTCGAGACGGCGGTGCGCGAGCGCATTCCGATCATGTCGATCCTGCTCAACAACTTCTCGATGGCGATCGAGCTGCACATCATGAAGGTGTCGACGGAGAAATACCGCTCGACCGACATTTCGGGCGACTATGCCGCCATGGCGCGGGCCTTCGGCGGCTATGGCGAGCGCGTGACCAGGCCGGAGGACATCATCCCGGCCATCAAGCGCGGCATCGAGCAGACCCAGAAGGGCGTGCCCGTGCTGCTCGAATTCATCACGTCGAAGGAAGTGACGATCTCGACGCCGAAGTGACTCAAGCCTCCTCTCCCCTGCTATGGGGCGAGACCGGGTGAGGGGGCAGCGATCTGTGCGAGTTCCCCTCACCTAACCTCTCCCCTAGCAGGGGAGAGCAATCTGAAAGGTGATCGATGACGAAGATACTCATGCCGACGGCCGAGCACGACGTCGCCGCCCACGACGGCCTCTGGATGAGTCCGGTCGATGCCGAGCGTGTCACGGGCTGGACCCTGAAGCCGGAAGGCATGTGCCGCGACGATCTGTGCGTGCCGTTGCCGGCTTCCGCACTCGCGCCGAACGAAGTCGATCTGCAAGCCTTCTGGAAGAAGCTCGGTGGTCCCGTGATTGCGAGCGAGACGGGCGACGTGTGGGCGCTGGGCGCGCCGGCCGAAGAGCGCAATGCCGCGCTCGAAGGACTGGAGGCGCCCGACTTCACCCTGCCGGACCTCGACGGCGTGCCGCGCTCGCTGTCGCAACTGCGTGGCCGCAAGATCTTCCTCGCCACCTGGGCCAGTTGGTGAGGCTGTCGCTTTGACTTGCCCGTGTGGCAGGCCCTCTACGAAGAACTGAAGGACAAGGGGTTCATGGTCGTGGCCGTGGCGCAGGAAAGCCGCGGCGCCGAGCATGCGCGTCCCTGGATCGAGCAGGCCAAGTCGTCCTACTGGCAGCTGATCGACACCGAGCACCGGCTGGAAGACCTCTACAATCTCGTCAACGTGCCGCAGGCGATCTGGATCGACGAGCAGGGCCGGATCGCGCGACCGCCCGAGACGGCCGGCTCGACCGACCATTTCCGGCGCATGGATCTCAAGACACGCACGATGACCCCGGCGGACCAGGCCGAGCGCCTGGCCGCGCGGCAGGCCTATCTCGACGCGGTGCGCGCCTGGGTCTCGACCGGCGCGCATGCGTTGCCGGCCGATGCGGTGCGTGCAAGCCTGCCGAAGGTCACGTCCGGGATCGCGGAGGCGCGGGCGCGTTTCCGTCTCGGGGTCTGGCTGCGTGCCAACGACCGCGCGGCCGAAGGCGACCTGCAGATGGCGGAGGCGAGCCGCCTGCATCCCGGGTCGTGGAGCCTGTGGCGTCAGGCCGCCGACCTCGACGAAGTCGGCAAGGCGTCGGGTCCCGAGTTCTGGACGCGTGTGCAGGCGCTGGGCGATCGTCCTTACTATCCGCCGCCCAAGTTGTAGAAGAGCCGCCCCTGGTGCACGATACCCGGCGACCCACCGATTGCCACAATTGACGGCGGCTCTGCGCACGAGATTCAACGCAGAAGAAACGGCAAAATTGCTCGGCGGCAATTTCCGGCGGGTTCTCGAAGCCAGCGTCGGCTGACTGCCATCACACCTCCGTGAATGCAGCGCGTCTGCTAGGCGGCGGCGTTGTGCTGGGCTACCCTTACTTCAGTATTTCCTGAACATCGGGAGTCTGGGATGGCTGTCCTCAACGTCAACGGCAAGGCGGTCGACTACACCGCCGATCCGGATACTCCACTTCTCTGGGTGCTGCGCGAGCAGCTGGGCCTGACCGGCACCAAGTATGGCTGCGGCATCGCTCAATGCGGCTCCTGCACGGTTCATATCGACGGCGCGCCGGTGCGTTCCTGCAGCGTGGCGGTGAACACCGTCGGGACCAAGAAGGTGCTCACCATCGAAGCGGTCGCCGACAATGGTGTGCTGAACAAGATCCAGAAGGCCTGGGTCGAACTCGACGTGCCCCAGTGCGGTTACTGCCAGAGCGGCATGGTGATGGCGGCGACGGCGCTGCTCGCCGCCAAGCCCAACCCGACCGATGCCGACATCGACGAAGCGATGACCAACATCTGCCGCTGCGGCACCTATCAGCAGGTCCGCGCCGCCATCCACGCCGCAGCCAAGGCCTAGGGGAGGGACGCATCATGACGATCCAGACATCTCTCGGCCGTCGCGGCTTCCTGGTCAGCGGCGCCGCCGTCGCCGGCGGCTTCTCGCTCGGCTTCCACCTGCCCTTCGACGAAAGCGTGGCGCACGCCCAGACCGTCAAGGAATTGAACGCCTGGGTGGTCATCCATCCCGACGACAGAGTGGTGATCCGCATCGCCCGCTCCGAAATGGGCCAGGGCACGCTCACCGGCCTCTGCCAGCTCGTGGCCGAGGAACTCGAGTGCGACTGGAACAAGGTCGCCTGGGAATATCCGACGCCCGGCGAGAACCTGAAGCGCAACCGGGTCTGGAAGAACTTCTCGACCGGCGGCAGCCGCGGCATCCGTGAAAGCCAGCAGTACGTCCGCGAAGGCGGCGCCATTGCGCGCGAGATGCTGATCGCGGCCGCGGCGAAACAATGGAACGTGCCGGCTTCCGAATGCAGCGCGGCCAGCAGCACCATCACGCACAAGGCGTCGGGCAAGACACTGACCTACGGAGCGGTCGCCGCGGCGGCAGCCGAACTCGAGCCGCCCAAGGAAGTGAAGCTCAAGGATCCCAAGGACTGGAAGATCGCGGGCAAGCCGCTCAAGCGGCTCGACACCGTCGAGAAGGTCACGGGCAAGCAGCTCTACGGCATGGATCACACGATGCCGGGCATGCTCAATGCCACCGTGCGCGCCTGTCCGGTGATCGGCGGCAAACTCAAGGACTTCGACGCCAGCAAGGCCGAGAAGATGCCGGGCGTGAAGAAGATCTTCGCGATCGACGGCAACGCCGTCGTGGTCGTGGCCGACACCTACTGGCAGGCCAAGACGGCCCTCGACGCGGTTACCACCAACTGGGACATAGGCGACCTCGGCAAGGTCTCCACCGAGACGATCAGCGCCATGCTGAAGGAGGGCCTCGAGGCCAAGGAAGCCTTCGTCGGCAACAAGGCGGGCGACGCCCAGAAGGCGATCGACGGCGCGGCCCGGAAGGTCGAAGCGGTCTACAGCTTCCCCTACCAGCACCATGTCACCATGGAGCCGATGAACGCCACGGCACGCTACACGGCCGACAAGTGCGAGGTCTGGTGCGGCACGCAGAACGGCGAGGCGGCTCTTGCCGCGGCGTCGGAAGCGGCCGGCCTGCCGATCGCCAAGTGCGAAGTCTACAAGCTGATGCTGGGCGGCGGCTTCGGCCGGCGCGGCCGGTCCGACTATGTGCGTCAGGCCGTGCTTGCGGCCAAGGAAATGCCCGGCACGCCGATCAAGCTCATCTGGTCGCGCGAAGAGGACATGACGCACTGCCAGTACCATCCCACGACGATGGCCAAACTGACGGCCGGCCTCGACGCCCAGGGCAACCTGGTCGGCCTGCACGTCCGCATCTCGGGCCAGTCGATCCTGGCCTCGCTGCTGCCGCAGAACCTTGTGAACGGCATGGACCCCGTCGCCTTCCAGGGTCTCATGCAGACCGGTGTGGAGGCGGCCTACGGCTACGACGTGCCGAACCTCATGATCGATCACGCGATGCGCAATCCGCACATCACGGCGGGCTTCTGGCGCGGCGTGAACGTGAACCAGAACGCCGTCTACATGGAATGCTTCATGGACGAGCTGGCGGCGGCGGCGGGCCAGGATCCGCTGGCCTATCGCCTGAAGTACCTGAAGCCCAAGTGGGCGGCGGTGCTTAAGGCCGCCTGCGACAAGGCGGGCTATGGCAAGCCGCTGCCCGCGGGCCATTTCCACGGCATCTCGCAGGTCATGGGCTACGGCAGCTACGTCGCCGGCGTCGCCGAGGTTTCGGTGAGCCCCGATGGCCAACTCAAGATCCACAAGATCACGGCGGCCACCAACCCCGGACACGTGGTCAACCCGGCGCAGATCGAGCGCCAGGTCGCGGGCTCGTTCGTCTACGGCCTGTCGGCGGCGCTGTACGGCGAGATCACCGTCAAGGACGGTGCGGTCGAGCAGACCAACTTCGACAGCTACAACGTGATGCGGATCGACGAGATGCCGGAGGTCGAAACGGTTCTCGTGCCGACCAACGACTTCTGGGGCGGCGTCGGCGAGCCGACCATCGCCGTCGCGGCTCCGGCCGTGCTGAACGCGATCGCCAAGGCGACCGGCAAGCGCGTGCGCAACCTGCCGCTGGCGAACAACGACCTGAAGAAGGGCGCCTGATGCATCGAGCGCTGCTGCCGGGCCTCGCCAGCATGATCCTGCTGGCCGGTCCGGCAACGGCGGCCGATGCACCGCCGGGCGCCAGCTCCTGCACCGGCTGCCACGCGCCCAAGACGGTGTCGGATACGGTGATTCCGCACATTGCCGGCCGCAAGGCCGAGGATATCGTCACCGTCATGCGCGCGTATCGCAGCGGTGCCTGGCCGTCGAGCGTGATGGGCCGCATCGCCAAGGGATTCGACGACCACCAGACCGAGGCGATCGCGGTCTGGTTCGCCGCGCAGCCGGAGTAGGGACGCAGCAGGCATGGCGACGCGCCGGCATTTCCTGAAGCTCACCGCCGCGGCCGGGCTGGCGCCTGCCGTCGTTTCGGCACAGGGCAAGGCCCGGGTCGTCGTGATCGGTGGCGGCTTCGGGGGCGCCACGGCGGCGCGCGCGCTGAAGGCGCTGCAGCCGGCGCTCGACGTCGTCCTGGTCGAGCCCAATCCCGTCTATACCTCCTGCCCGTTCAGCAATTCGGTGCTCGCCAACCTGCGCGAGATCGACCAGCAGCAGTTCCGCTACGACGGCATCAAGGGAGCCGGCGTGACCGTCGCCGAGACCAGCGCGACGGCGGTCGACGCCGGGGCGAAGACCGTGACCCTGGCCGACGGCAACAAGCTTGCCTACGACCGGCTGGTCATGTCCCCCGGCATCGATTTCGCCTGGAACGCCCTCCCGGGCTACGACGAGGCTGCGGCCGAAAAGATGCCGCACGCCTGGAAGGCGGGGGCGCAGACCGTGCTGCTGCGCCGGCAGCTGCAGGCGATGGACGATGGCGGGCTGGTCGTCCTGTCGGCGCCGGCCAACCCCTTTCGCTGCCCGCCCGGCCCCTACGAGCGCGCCAGCCTGATCGCCTACTGGCTCAAGATCTGGAAGCCGAAATCGAAACTGCTGCTGCTCGATTCCAAGGATGCCTTCTCGAAGCAGCGCCTGTTCCAGAACGGCTGGGCCGAGCTCTACCCGGGCATGATCGAATGGGTGCCGCTCAGCCAGGGCGGCAAGGTGACATCGGTCGATCCCGCGACGCTCACCCTCACGACCGAGTTCGCCACCCACAAGGCCGCCGTCGCCAACGTGATCCCGCCGCAGAAGGCCGGCGCCATCGCCGCGCAAGCCGGCGTCGCCGACCGCACCGGCTGGTGCCCGGTCGAGCCGGTCGCCTTCGAATCGACGTTGCGGCCCAACATCCATGTGCTGGGCGACGCGGCGATCATGGGCGGCATGCCCAAGTCGGCCTTCGCGGCCAATGCCCAGGCCAAGGTCTGCGCCGCCGCCATCGTAAGTCTGCTGGCCGGCGCCAGGCCGCAGGACCCGATCGTGATCAACACCTGCTACAGCCTCGTGGCGGCGGACTACGGCATCTCGATCGCCGGCGTCTATCGCCCCGACAAGGGCCAGCTCACCGACATTCCCGGTGCCGGCGGCACCAGCCCGCTCGACGCCGTGGGTGGACTGCGCGGCCAGGAGGCGCTCTACGCGGCGAGCTGGTTCCGTACCATCACCGCCGAGACCTTCGGCTGATGCGATGCGGCGCGTCGTCGTCCTCGCTCTCGCGCTCGCGGCCTGTCCTGTGGCCGCCCAACAGGTCACCCCACAGATCGTCGACGACTCCATTCCCCGCTCGCTCACCGGCCAGCCGGGCGATGCCGCGCGCGGGCGGGCGATCGTCGCCAACCGCAGTGTCGGCCTTTGCCTCCTCTGTCATACGGGCCCGATCGCCGGGGAACGCTTCCAGGGCGATCTCGCGCCCAGCCTCGCCGGCGCCGGCTCGCGCTGGTCGGAGGGACAACTGCGCTTGCGTATCGTCGACGGGTCGCGTCTCAATGCCGACACGATCATGCCGGCCTACTATCGCATCGAAGGCCTGCAGCGGGTTGCGCGCAACTTCGCGGGCAAGACCATCCTCTCGGCCGCGCAGGTCGAGGATGTCGTGGCCTATCTCGTTACCTTGAGGGATTGAATGGATCGACGTCGCTTCCTCGCCGGGACCGCCGCCACCGCTACCGTCGTCGTCCTGCCGCTCGCACCGGCGGCGGCGACACCCGACGCCATGGCCGAGGCGATCCGCAAGGTGGTCGGCAGCGCCACACTGACGGAGGGGCGCGTGAACCTCGACGTGCCGCCGCTGGTCGAGAACGGCAGCACCGTGCCGCTCATCGTGTCGGTCGACAGCCCGATGACCGCGGCCGACTACGTCAAGGCGATCCATGTCTTCAACGAGAAGAACCCGCAGCCCAACGTATTCTCCGCCCGACTCGGACCGGGCAACGGCAAGGCCATCGTCGGCACCCGCATCAAGCTCGGCGACAGCCAGCGCATCATCGCCATCGCCGAGACCAGCGACGGCAGATTCTGGAGCGCCGGGGCCGACGTGATCGTGACCCTGGCCGCCTGCCTCGAGGAGTCGACCTGATGTCGAACATCCTGGTGAACGCCCCGAAGACCGCCAGCCGCGGCGCCGTCATCGAGATCAAGGCGCTGATCCTGCACCCGATGGAAACCGGCTTCCGGCCCGGCGCCAACGGCCGCATCATCCCGCGCAACATCATCGAGCGCTTCACCGCGACCTGGAACGGCACCGAGATCTTCGCGATGGATATGTCGTCCGCGATCGCCGCCAATCCGTTCGTGTCCTTCTTCGCCGTGGCGAACGAGAGCGGCACGGTGGTCCTGCGCTGGACCGGCGACGAGGGATTCGCCGTCGAGGAGCGGGTCGCCATCGCCGTCGAATGACCATGCGGCTCCTTGCCGTCGGCCTGGCGCTGGTATTCGCCGCATCCTATGCGGTGGCCCAGGTCGGAACCCAATCTGGCGCGGACAAGCGGCGCTCCGGCTACCAGGACATGGGCGAGGCCCTGCAGAAGATGCAGGACGACGACACCGCCAATCCCGGCATGCTGTTCGTCCAGCTCGGCGGCCAGCTCTGGAACAAGGCTGCGGGGGCGGCGGACAAATCCTGCGCCGACTGCCACGGCGGCGCCGCCGCCAGCATGAAGGGCGTGGCCACGCGCTATCCGGCGATGTCGCGCGGCGGCGATCGTCCGATCGACCTCGAAGGCCGCGTCAATCTCTGCCGGACCGAACATCAGAAGGCCGAGCCTCTGCCGCCCGAGAATCGCGATCTGCTGGCGCTTGCGGCCTATGTCTCCCACCAGTCGCGCGACCTGCCCATCGCGCCGCCCTACGACCCGCGCCTGGATGCCTTCCGCGCGCAAGGTGCGGAGATCTATCGCCGCCGCCAGGGCCAGCTCAATCTGTCCTGTGCGATCTGCCACGACGACAATGCCGGCAAGAAGCTGGCGGGAATCGCCATTCCCGAGGCGCATCCCACGGGCTATCCCATCTATCGCCTCGAGTGGCAGGCGCTGGGGTCGCTGAAGCGGCGCCTGCGCAACTGCCTGGTCGGCATCCGCGCCGAAGCCTGGCCGCTCGACGCCCCCGAATACGTCGCCCTGGAACTCTACCTGATGGAGCGGGCCAAGGGCATGAAGCTCGAAACGCCTGCGGTCAGACCCTAGCAGGTCGCTGAAAAAGCCGGAGTCCTGGCAAATAAACGAAACAAACGAAATAAACGAAGTAAACGAATCGAGAGTCGCACCCCCCTGAATCTGGTGCCGTGGTGACCGTTGACGGGTCAATGTTGCTCGCCGGTACTTCTGAAAAAGCTATTTCAACAGCCTGCCAGACGTTCGTCGCGACGGAAGACGAATTTTCTCCGGTTCGCGGGCAGGGAAGCTGTTCCTGCCGCTGCGGGCCGCGGTTTCGACCGACCGTTTCATTGCCGCCGTTACGGACCGGTCGGTAGAGTCCGCGCATGCTGAGCCTTGCCAACACTCTGGTCGCCCGGGCGGCGCGCCTGATCCAGGCAGCCTATGAGGAGCCCGCCCTCTGGACGATTTCGGCGCAGGGGCGCGTCGTGGGCACGCTGATGTGCGAAGCCGGCGCGCGGCGCCTCTCCTGGTTCGGCGACGCTCCGCCCCGGCTCGTGACCTATGCCGAGAGCGCGGACGGCGACGTCGAGGCGCTCGCCATCGTGCTCAGCGAGCGTCTGGGTGCCCCGGTGCACCTGGAGTCGCTTCCGGTCTAGACTGTCCCAATCAGGTTGGCGGACCGCCGCATATGGATATTCGAAACATGGATGCCATCGACAGGAAGATCGTGGCGCTCCTCCAGGAGGATGCGAGCCTTTCGCTGGCGCAGATCGCCCACCGCGTCGGGCTCTCGCAAAGCCCCTGCTGGAAGCGCATCCAGCGGCTGGAGAAGTCCGGCGTCATCCTGAAGCGGGTGGCGCTGATTTCACCCGAGTCGATCGGCATGGGACTGACCGTGTTCGTGTCGATCGAGACCGGCGATCATTCCTCGGCCTGGCTTTCCAGGTTCGCCAGTACCGTCACCGCCATGCCGGAGGTGATGGAGTTCCACCGCATGGCCGGCGACATCGACTACATGCTGCGCGTCGCGGTCCCCGACATGCAGGCCTACGACACGTTCTACAAGAAGCTGATCGACACCATGCCACTCAAGAACGTCACGTCACGCTTCTCGATGGAGCGCGTGAAGTCGACGACGGCCTATCCGATCGCTTCCGATCTCAAGCCCGTCCGTAAGCGCTAGGCATCGCCCGCCCGAAGAGGAGTCGGTCGAGCGCAAGTCGGCCCGGCCCGAACTTGGCCAGATAGAGCAGCGCGACTGCCCAGACGCCGTGCGTGTCGAAGGCGTTGGGATAGACGAAGATCTCGATCACCAGGGTCATGCCGAGCAGCGCCAGCGCGGCCGGTCGTGTGAACAGGCCGAGGAAGAGCAGGATCGGCAGGCTGAGCTCCGCTGCCGTTGCCATGTAGGACGCCAGCTCGGGCGACAGGAGCGGCAGCATATACTCTTCGCGAAACAGCGCGAGAGTCGTGCCACTGGCCCATCCGTCGAGCTTCAGAAGACCCGAGCGCAGGAAGATCGTGCCGACGGAAAGGCGCGCGAGCAGCGCCAGCAGCTCGTGCGGGATTTGCGCCAGAAGCGCGTCGAGGCGATGGAGCAGCGCGGTCATGCGGATGATTCTCCGAGGAGGCCGGCAACGGCGCCGGCGCTGAAGAGCAAAGCGAGCGCGGTCGACAGGTCGAAGCCGTCCGCCATCCTGGCCGCCGCCTCGCTCAAAGCAGCGCCGTCGGCGAGAGCCGCGACCAGGCGATCGGCGCCCTGCGGCAACGGATGGACGAAGACTTCCTGATCCGGCCGGGTGATCAGCGCGATCTCGCCAGGGATATCCGGGCCGATCCGCCGGACCTCGGCGTCGAGCGTGTTGGTCGTCCAGATCGAGACGATGGGCCAGGGCGAGGCGACGACCGTGGCGGCGGGATGCAGGATCAGGCGCACCGACTCGAGGTCGTCGGCGGCAAGGGCGGCGAGACACCCGATGGATGAGGCCGCCGCATCGGCGGCATGGAAGGCTTGGTGTCGCGCCCATTCGAGACGCGCGACGTCGACGAGATAGGGCAGATCGGCGGCAGGCTCGAATGTCCCGAGGAAGGCGGGGAAGGCTGCGCCATATTCGGCGAGGACAGGCGAGTGCGGTGGATGGCGTTCGACGAAGACGAGGGCGGTTGCCTCGAAGAATTCCTCGCCGACCAGACGCTGAATGACCGGGAACTTCGCCGCCAGTGTCGCGACCAGGCTGGCCTTGACGTTGTTGCGATGGACGGCAAAACGCCGTTCGCGCGTCGGCCCGGCCATCTCCGCCACCGCCGCGGGCACCTGCAGCTCGGGGCGCAGCAGCGCGTGCGCGAAGGTCTGCTGCGTGGCCTCAAGCGGAAGCATGTCAGGCCGCCCGGGCATGGACGTCGCCGACCGCGCGCAGCATCGATTCCGCGCACGCCACTTCCGCTTCGAGGATCGACCAGGCCGGCACGTCCGAATCCCACTCGATGAGCGTCGGCAGCGGTCCTAGTCGCGTGATCAGCCGGTGATAGAGGTCCCACACTTCGCGAGGGACGGGGCGATCGTGCGTGTCGACCAGCAGGGGCACCTCGGGATCCCCCAGCACGGCATGGCCGGCCAGGTGGACCTCGCCGACATGCTCGACGGGAAAGTTGGCGAGATAGGCCAGCGGATCGAAGCCGCGATTGGCCGCGGACACGGCGACATTGTTGAGATCGAGCAGCAGGCCGCAGCCGCTGCGCCGCGCCAGCGCGCGCAGAAAATCGGTCTCGGCCATCTCCTCACCCTCGAAACGCAGATAGGTCGAGGGATTTTCGATCAGGATGGATCTGCCGAGTTCGGTCTGCACTTCCTCGACGTGGCGTGTCACGAGCGCCAGCGTCGCTTCGGTATAGGGAAGCGGCAGCAGGTCGTTCAGGAAGACTCCGCCGTGCGTCGACCAGGCCAGATGTTCCGAGACGACGAAGGGATCGTAACGATCGGCCACGGCCTTCAGGCGCGCAAGATGACCGGGTACCATGCCGCCGGCCGAACCGATCGACAGGCCCACGCCATGCAGGGAAAGCGGATAGAGCGCCCGTACGCGCTCCAGGAAGAAATGCGGCGGACCGCCGGCTCCCATGTAGTTCTCGGCATGCACCTCGAACCAGCCGATGTCGGGTCGGGTCTCGAGGACATGGCGATGGTGCTCGGGCTTCAGCCCGGCGCCGGCACGAAGGGGGCGGTCCGCCGTCACGACGAACTCCCTTACATCGGGGTGAGAGCGCCCATGCGCTTCTTGCCGTCCTTGAGGGTCACTTCCATGGTCGCGCAGGACCCCTTGGCGACGTACTTCCAGGCCTTGGCATCGTAGTCGGCCTTGGACTGGCCGGAGCAGGAGTTGTTGCCTGTCGCGGCGCAGTCGTTCTTGCCCGCCATCGAAATACCGAAGCAACGCTCCTTGTCGGCGTTGGCGGTCTGGGCATTGGCGCCCGACGACATCAGGGCTGCGGCAACGACGGCGGCCGCGAGGGCTGCAGTGGTGGTACGATTGATCATGGATGACTCCTCCTGGGCTCTCGAGCCAGTGTCGGCTCGCAAGATTTCATTCGGGCGCACGCGCGTCGGCGTTACAGGCCGCTCGATTTCTTTTTCGCGTAAAGAACCTGTAACGTTTGCCTCCTTCAACACGAACACGTGAACAGAGTGAGCTTGTTGTCCGATCCGGAAGATCTCTCCGCGCTCATGCGGGCGGCCCGGAAGGGGGATGACGAGGCTTATCGGCGCCTGTTGCTCTGCGTGGCTGCGTGGCTGCGCGCGGTGGCGTCGCGCGGCCTGGTGGCGGCCGGTCGGCCGAATGCGGATTGCGAGGACATCGTTCAGGAGACTTTGCTGGCCATGCATCTGAAGCGCGACACGTGGGACGAGATGCAGCCGCTGCAGCCCTGGCTGCGTGCGATCGCGCGCCACAAGCTGGTCGATCATCTGCGCCGCCGCGGCTTCACCGATCATGTCGACATCGACGACCATACCGATACGCTCGCCGCGCCTGCGGCGGCAGAGGAGGGAAGCGCCCTCGATGCGCGACAGATGCTGGGCAGCCTGCCCGAGCGCCAAAGACGCATCGTGGAGGGAATTTCGATCGAGGGGCAGAGTGCGCGGGACGTCGGGGTGCGGATGGGCATGAGCGAAGGCGCCGTTCGCGTCACGCTTCATCGCGCCCTTCGCGCCCTCTCGGACGCTTATCGCAAGGGCAGGACATGAAGACCGAGCAACTCGTGACATCCCTGGTTGCCGACCGCGCCCGGGCGACCGCGCCGCTCGGACGCTCGGTGGGCTCGGCCGTCGTGGCGGGCGCGCTGGTGTCGCTGGTGATCTTCGCCATCGAGTTGGGGCCGCGGGTCGATCTGGCAGCGGCCTTCGCGACCTGGCGCTTCGACCTCAAACTCGCGCTGGTGCTGGCGGCTCTGATGGCTGCCTCCGGCGCCTGTGTTGCGATGGCGCGGCCGGTGGCCACCGTGCGATGGCGGTGGGGCGTGCTGCCGGTCCTCCTCGTCGCGGCGGCGGCGCTGGGGACCGAACTGGCCGTGCTGCCCGCCCGGGAATGGGAGAAGAATCTTGTCGGCAGCAATGCGCTGTTCTGCCTGACCACGATTCCGCTCCTTGCGCTGGCGCCCTTGGCGGTGCTCCTGCTGGCGCTGCGGCGTGCCGCACCGGCTTCTCCGGCACTCGCCGGCGCGGCCGCGGGCGGTCTGGCCGCGGCCGCGGCCGCGGCGATCTATGCCTTCCACTGCTTCGACGACTCGCCGCTTTTCGTGCTCACCTGGTATCCGTTGGCGGCGATCCCGGTGATCGTCGCCGGCACCGTCGTCGGCCACCGCCTGCTGCGCTGGTAGAGGGCAAGCGACGCTACGTCATCGGCTGTCGCGCAGGGTGTCGAGGAGGCGTCGCGCGGGTCGCGGCAAACGCCCCGAAGCGCGTATGAACAGAGCGAGCTCCCGCACCGCCCAGGGTTCGGCGATCCGGACCGGGCGGCCATCGCGGTAGCGCTGGCGGGTATGCGGGTGGGGCAGGCGGTGCGCCCGCGGCTGTCGCCGCAGGCCTTCCGGTTCTGGTTCTTCGCCGGCCTCTTGGGGCTCGGCGCGTATCTCGCAGCGCGCGGGCTCAACTGACCCGTCGATGGACGGTAGGAAGACGCGAGTTTACCGTCGGAACCGCTTTCCACTCAGGAGCGTTTCAATGGCCGTGCACGCCCTCAAGAATTCAAAAGTCGCCAACCTCCGGTCGAACGTCTCGCCTGCGGAATGGCAGGCGCGCGTCGATCTGGCCGCCTGCTACAGGCTGATGGATCTGTACGGCATGTCCGATCTGATCGCGAACCACATCTCGGTGCGGGTGCCGGGTGAAGACAACGCCTTCCTGATCAACGCCTATGGCCTGCTCTACGAAGAAATCACCGCTTCGAGCCTGCTGAAGATCGACCATGAAGGCAACATCCTCGCCAAGCCGGAGTTCGACGGCGGACTCGACTATGGCGTAAACCGCGCCGGCTTCGTGATCCACAGCGCCATCCATATGGCCAAGCACGACGTGGGCTGCGTGATCCATACGCACACCTGGCCCGGCATGGCGGTCTCGACCATGGAATGCGGTCTGCTGCCCAATACGCAGACTTCGATGCGCTTCGCCAAGATCAGCTATCACGATTTCGACGGCGTGGTCCTCGATCTCGCGGCGCGCGAAGCGCTGGTGAAGAGCCTGGGCGACAACAACGCGCTGATCCTGCGCAACCATGGACTGCTGACGACCGGTGCGACGATTCCCGAGGCGTTCAATGCCATGCATCGGCTGGAACTGAGCTGCAAGACGCAGATCGCGGCCATGTCGTGCAACACCAAGCTCATCGACGTCCCGGCCGAAGTGGTCGAGGCAACCTACGTGAATTATCAGCCGAAGACCCGCCGGCCGTTCGGCCTGCTGGACTGGCCGGCTCTCCTGCGGAAGCTCGACCGGATCGATCCGGGCTTCCGCGACTGATTGGATACCCCGCACAGCTCCGTCCGCGCCTTTGCCGCCGTCGCCAGTGGATACTGGACGGCGCCGCGCTACCGGGCCGTCGCCTGGATGCTCACGGGGGGACTGTTCCTGCTGGGCGTTGCGAATGTCGGCATCGCGCTTTGGCTGAACATCTGGAATCGCGATTTCTTCAACGCGCTAGACAAGCGTGACGTCGGCGGGATTCTGCGGCTTCTGTGGGTGCTGGCCGCCATCGTCGTTTCGGCGGGCGTGGCGGTGGCGATCCAGCTCCACATCAAGCGGCGGCTGCAGATCAACTGGCGCTCCTGGCTGTCGCACGTCACGGTGCTGCGCTGGCTGAACACCGGCCGCCAGTACCAGCTCGGCATGCTGGCCGACGAAGTCGACAATCCCGACGGTCGCATCGCCGAGGACATCCGCGTCTCGACCGAACTCGCCGTCGAGTTCGCGCAGAGCATCCTGCAGTGCGTGCTGCAGCTCTTCACCTTTCTCAGCGTGCTGTGGATCCTGTCGGGCACGATGCCGATCAGGCTGTTTGGCCTCGAGTTCAACCTGCCGGGCTACATGGTGTGGGCCGCGGTGGCCTATGCCCTGGTCGGCTCACTGCTGACCTATTTTCTGGGCCGCGGCCTGATCCAAGCCGGCAATATCCGGCAGAGTCGCGAGGCTGATTTTCGTTCCGGCCTGACGCGGGCGCGCGAGCATGCCGAAGGTATCTCCCTGATGCGCGGCGAGGCGGACGAACGCGAACGCTTGCGCAGCTCCCTCTATGACCTTCGCTCGGCCTGGAACGTCCAGACGCGTGGCCAGGGCAACCTGTCCCTGCTCACCAGCTCGCTCGCCTATCTTGCCCCCATCGTTCCCCTGATCGTCGCCCTGCCGCGCTATCTCGGTGGCGAGATAGCGCTGGGCGGCCTGATGCAGACGGCACAGGCCTTTTCCAGCGTGCAGTGGGCGCTGTCGTGGCTGATCGACAATTTCCCCAAGTTCGCCGAGTGGCGTGCCTCGACCGATCGGGTGGTGCATTTGCACATGGCGCTCACCGATCTCGAGGAAAGCAGCGAGGCGCCCGACGATGCGCGGATCGTCGTCCACCCGGCGGGCGACTCGGATCGACTGATCATGCGCGAGCTGGGCGTGGCCCGTCCGAGTGGCGAGATGCTGGTGGCCGAAGCGGAGGTCGAGATTCAGCGCGCCGAGAGAGTCCTGATCCGCGGTCAGTCGGGTAGCGGCAAGAGCACGATCATGCGGGCGGTGGCGGGCGTCTGGCCGTGGGGCCGCGGCGCCATCCACCTGCCGACGGGCGCGATCACGTTCATGCCGCAGAAGCCGTATTTCCCGCTCGGCACCTTACGCGCCATCATGCTCTATCCGGCCGAACCCGAGGAGGGCATCGGCGACGATGTGCTGAAGGACATGCTGCACAGGGTCGGCCTCGACCATCTGCGCGACCGGCTCGACGAGACCGAGCGCTGGGACCACATCCTGTCCGGGGGCGAACAGCAGCGCGTAGCGTTCGCCCGTGTGCTGGTCCACAAGCCCGACTGGATCTTCATGGACGAGGCCACGTCGGCGCTCGATGAGGCCGGCCAGGAAAATGTCATGAAGCTCCTGATCGAGGAGCTGCCGCAGACGTCTGTGGTCAGCATCGGTCATCGGCCGGGTCTCGAAGTCTTCCATACAAGGGAGCTGACGCTCGAGCCCGGCGCGGACGGCACGAAGCTCCGGGCCGGTGCCGGCAAGCGGTCGTTGGGCGATCTCTATCGCAAGATGGTGGCGGTCAGCCGCGACGCACCGCGCGATCCGGGTTTCTGGGCGAAGGTCCGGGCCAATCTGCTCGGCCGCTGAAGGCGTCGCCTTTTGTGAGGCTCGCGGCGCGCGATATTGCCCGCAGGGGAAGGTCCGTCGCCGTCTTACAGGACCTCGTGGAAGCCGATTGCGATGCGGGCGGGCGCGCGTGTGGCGACGCCGACGAAGGTCGCCCGCTCCAGCCATTTGAGCGCCGGATCCGCCGTCTCGAAGTGCGGCGCCGTCCGGAAGTGATAGCTGCCTGGCGGCAGCAGCTCGCCCTTGGATATGCGCGCGAGGACCTCCTGGCTTGCCACGCGCAGCCCTTCGTTCTGGACGTAGACAAGGGCGCCCGAGGTGCTGCGGATCGTGTAGCGCGCCACGACTTCGATCGTGCCGTCGGGTCGAACGATCTGCCAGTCGGCGCCGCCGGGCAGGATCTCGCCATGGAGCCGGGGGCCGTGCACTTCGCCGCCCAGGATGTCGATGATGCGCCGATGGCCGCGCGCGGTCTGGCCGAGATCCTGGACCGGACCGACCTCCGCCTTGATGGCGAAGGCGAACTTCAGCGCCGGTGCCGTCGCAATGAAGCTGTCGATTTCGTTCATCGTTTCACCTGACCGAATAGCCGAACGACTTGAAGATGGCGTTTCCCGATTGCGGGTGGGACCGCCTGGGAGCGTCGGAGCAGAACGATGACCCTCGAGGTGCACCACTCTCCGTTGGTAGCGCGCTCGAAGGGTCACCGGTTGTATGCAGGGGCGGGCCGTATGGGCAGGCTCAAGCCGCGTTCTGCTTGCCCAGCAGGTGATCGGAGATGATGCGCTGCTGGATTTCCGACGTGCCCTCGAAGATCTTGGTGAGCCGCGCGTCGCGCCAGTAGCGCTCGACCGCGTGCAGCGTGGTGTACCCCGCGCCGCCGAACACCTGCAGCGCCTCGGAGGTGACACGCTCGGCCATCTCGGAGGCGAAGAACTTCACCATCGCCGCTTCCTTGTCGCACCGGCGCTTCTGGTCGATCTCGTCGCAGACGAAGTACATGAGCTGGCGCGCAGCCTCGATCTCGGTCGCCATGCGGGCCAGGCGAAAGCGCGTGTTCTGGAAGTCGCCGATCGCCTGGCCGAACTGGCGCCGCTCCTGCGCGTAGGCGGTGGCGTCCTCCAGCGCGCCGCGGGCGAGGCCGATCGCCCGGGCCGCCGTATGGGCGCGGGCACGCTCGAGGCCGGCCGAGATATAGTAGAAGGCGCGGCCTTCCTCGCCGATCAGGGCCGAGCCCGGCAGGCGGCACTCGTCGAAAGCCAGCTCCCAGGTCTTCCAGCCGAAATAGCCGATCTTGGGAATGGGCGCACCCTTCACGCCCGGCGGCAGCGTGCCCCGGGGCTTTTCGATCAGGAACGAGGAGAGACCGACATGCTTGCGCTTGGGGTCAGGCGCGTCGGACGTGCGGGCCACCAGCATGATGTAGTCGGCGCCGTCGGCGAAGGTGCACCAGTACTTGTTGCCGGTGATCACCCAGTCGTCGCCGTCCCGGCGGGCGCGGCAGGCGATGCTGCCCAGGTCGGACCCCACGTTCGGCTCGGACATCGCAGCGGCGCCGAGGAACTCTCCGCGGGCGGCACGAGGCAGGAAGACGGCCCGCTGGGCATCGGTCATGCCGCGGCCGGCACTGAGGCCATTGCCACGGGCGATGATGGAGGCGACGCTCATCCAGCCGCGCGCCAGTTCCTCGGTAATCAGGCAGTATTCGAAGACGCCGAGGCCCAGGCCGCCATACTGCTCGGGGATGACGATGCCGAAATATCCCATGTCGGCCAGCTTCTGGATCAGCTCGGGAGGGATGTCGCCCTTCTCGGGATCGAGCTTGTTGGCGACCGGCAGCACTTCCTTCATGACGAAGGCGCGCGCCGTCTCCTGGATCATGCGGCGTTCGTCAGTCATGTAACCCATGGCATTTCCCCGTTTCTTGCATGAGCATAGTATCGAAATTGGAGGAGATCAGGGTGCGTAGAATCATCATCGGTGTCGCGACGCTTTTTCTCACTGCGGCATCCGCCGTCCTCCCGGCGGCGGCGCAGGATTGGCCGACGCGGCCCATCACCATCGTCATGGGCTTCCCGCCGGGCTCCGGCACCGACGTCGTCGCACGGATCCTGCAGCCCCTGCTCGACAAGGCGCTCGGCCAGCGCATCGTGATCGATTACAAGGCGGGCGCCGGCGGCAATGTGGCGTCCGAGTTCGTCGCGAAGGCCAGGCCCGACGGCTACACCTTCCTGCTGGGCACCGCTGGCACGCACGGCATCAACGCCGCCCTCTACAGCAAGCTGCCCTTCGAGGTCGAAAGGGACTTCACCCCGATCTCGACCCTGGTCGACGTATCGAACGTGCTGGCGATCAATCCCAAGGCGATCGACGCCCAGGATGTGAAGGACTTCATCGCCAAGGTGAAGGCCGCCCCCGGCAAGTACAATTACGCCTCGACCGGCAACGGCGCCGGCACGCACCTGGCGTTTGCCGAGTTCACCGCCAAGGCCGGCCTCGACATGGTGCATGTGCCGTACAAGGGCTCGCCCGACGCCATCCAGTCGGTGCTGAACGGCGACACCTGCTGCATCTTCGCCCAGGTGCAGATCGCGATGCCGCAGGCGGCGGCGGGCAAGATGAAGCTGCTGGGCGTCTCGACCAGGCAGCGCGTGCCGGCCATTCCCGACGTGCCGACGATCGACGAGGCGGGCCTGCCGGGCTTCGACAGCTACACCTGGTTCGGTGTATTCGGACCGAAGGGGCTCGATCCCGCGGTCGCGCAGAAGATGAACCTCGCGATCAAGACGGCACTGGCCGATCCCGAGGTCCAGAGGAAGCTGGTCGAGCTTGGCAACACGCCGCGTTACGAGACGATCGAGCAGTTCCAGGCGACGGTGAAGCGAGATCGCGCCAAGTGGGCGGACGTGGTGAAGACGGTGGGCGCCAAGGTCGAATGACCGAGGGCCAGGGAGGAGACGTTCGGTGAAGAAGATGTTTACCGCGATGGCGCTCGGCGCGGTCCTGGCCCTCCAGTCCGGTCATGCCATGGCTGGCAAGGACCTCGATGCCGTCAAGGCGCGCGGCCAGCTCGTCTGCGGCGTGGCCGTGGGCGGCATCGCCGGTTTCATGACGGTCGACAACCAGGGCAAGTGGATCGGCATGAACGTCGACATCTGCCGAGGCGTTTCCGCCGCTTTGTTCGGCGATTCCGAAAAGGTGAAGTACGTGCCGCTGTCGGGCCAGCAGCGCTTCACGGCGCTGCAGGCGGGCGAAGTCGATCTGTTGTCGAACAACTCGACCTGGACGCTGACGCGCGATACCGCGCTGGGCCTCGATTTCGTCGGGATCACCTACTATGACGGCCAGGGCTTCATGGTGCCGAAGAAGCTCGGCGTGAAGAGCGCCAAGGATTTGAACGGCGCCTCGATCTGCGTCCTGACGGGCAGCACGTCGGAACTCAACATCGCCGACATTTCCGTACCAGCAAGATGAGCTTCAAGCCGGTGCTGTTCGAGGATCCCGACCAGAGTCGCGGCGCCTTCTTCGGTGGCCGCTGCGACGCCTATTCCGGCGATCAGGCTCGCCTCTATGCGACGCGCATCGCCAACGCGCCGAACCCCGACGATTACATCGTCCTGCCCGAGGTCATCTCCAAGGAGCCCTTGGGACCGGTCGTTCGCCACGGCGACAATCAGTTCGAGGACATCGTGCGCTGGACCCAATATGCGATGATCGAGGCCGAGGAATACGGCATCACCTCGAAGAATGTCGACGAGATGCTCAGGAGCGACAACCCGGCGATCAAGCGTATCCTGGGCGGCACCCCGGGCATGGGCAAGGCGCTTGGGGTCGACGAGAAGTGGGTCTACAACATCGTCAAGCAGGTCGGTAACTACGGTGAGAGCTTCGAACGCAACGTCGGCGCCGGCTCGCCCCTCAAGATCCCGCGCGGCCAGAGCGCCCTGTGGACCCAGGGCGGCCTGCAATACGCTCCGCCCATTCGCTGACCTCATTGGATAGCGCAGCTCCAGTTGCGCTCTTGCCTTGGCGATCGACGAAGCTTGAGCGCAACTGGAGTTGCGCGCTCCATTGATAGCCTCAGCGGGCATCCTCGCGGATCATCGCAGCGCCCTTCTCGCCGATCATGATCGTGGGGGCGTTGGTGTTGCCGGTCGTCAGCGTCGGCATCACCGAGGCGTCCATGACGCGCAGACCCTGGATGCCGCGCACACGGAGCCGTGAATCGACGACGGCACGAGGATCCTCGCCCATTTTGCAGGTGCCGACCGGGTGATAGAGCGTGTTGCCGGCGCGGCGGGCGTAGGCCAGCAGGTCGGCGTCGCTGGTGATGTCGGGGCCGGGCTGGATTTCGCCGCGGCTGTGCTGGGTCAGGGCGGGCGCGGCGAAGATGCTGCGGGCATGACGGACGCCACCCAGCAGCGCCAGCTCGTCGGTGTGGGCGGTGAGGTAGTTTGGCTTGATGTGCGGCCGCGCGAAGGGATCGGACGAGGCCGCCATGATGGTGCCGCGGCTGTCGGGCTTCACGACGCAGACGACACAGCTCATGCCGGGCTGCTCGTCGAGCTGGCCGAACTTCAGGGGATGCGAGCTGCCGGGCGTGAAGAGCAGCTGCAGGTCGGGCGAGGCAAGGCCCTCGCGGCTGTCGCAGAAGACCTGTGCGGTCGTCACGCCGAAGGTGAGCGCGCCGCGGCCGGTCAGTGCGAAGCGCAGGATCTCCGGCAGCACGCGCGGAAAGCGCGAGACCTCGTTGACCGTCTCCGTGCCCGTCACGCGGTGCACGACGCGCACGACGTAGTGGTCGATCAGGTTGGCGCCGACGCCGGGCAGGTCGTGCACGACCGGAATGCCGAGCGACTGCAGGTGCGCTGCCGGCCCGATGCCGGAGATCTGCAGGATGTGCGGCGAGTTGACGGCGCCGCCCGAGACGATGACCTCGCGGTTGGCCCGCACTTCGGTGAGCTTGCCGCCGCGCTGGAAGGTAACGCCCACACACCGCTTGCCCTCGAACATCAGCTTGCCGCCCTGGGCGCCGGTCTCGACCCGCAGGTTGGGACGGCCGCGCGCCTCCCGGAGATAGGTCTGCGCGGTGGAGCCGCGCCAGCGGCCGCGACGGGTCATCTGCGAATAGCCGACGCCGTGGCGGGTCTTGCCGTTGAGGTCGGGGTTGAGCGGGAAGCCTGCCTGCTGTGCGCCTTCGACGAAGCGATGGGTGAGCGGCAGGATGGTGCGGTAGTCCTCGACCTTGAGGGGGCCGTCCTGGCCGCGCACCTCCTTGTCGCCGCCCTGCACGTACTGCTCGGACTTCATGAAGAAGGGCAGCACGTCGTCGTAGCTCCAGCCGCGGCAGCCCATCTGCGCCCAGTTGTCGAAGTCGGCCGGCGCGCCGCGCACATAGAGCATGCCGTTGATCGAACTCGAACCGCCCAGGGTGCGGCCGCGCGGCCATTCGATGCGGCGGTCGCCCGAGCCCTTTTCCGGCTCGGTCGTATAGTTCCAGTTCACCAGCGGATTGCGGATCAGCGAGCGAATGCCGGCCGGGATATGGATCATCGGATGCCAGTCGGTGGGCCCGGCCTCGAGCAGGATCACCGATGCGCCGGTCTCGCTGAGGCGCGCCGCGACCGTGCAGCCGGCCGATCCCGCGCCGACGACGACATAATCTGCCTGCATGTTATTCCCCCTTCAGAGCGTGCCGGATCGCTTGTCGCGTGGCACGAAATAGTCGGTTGGCGCGAGTTCCGGGTCTTCCTGCGCGAACATGTTCCGAACGTGCCGTTCGGCGTCTTCGCGGAACAGCGCGTGCGAGATCGCCTGGATGAGGCGCGTCGCGCCGACGAAGAGACCGGGAATGTCGCCCGCGAGCGCGCCATGGCTCAGGATGCTGCCCCAGTTGAACAGGTGGATGTCGCCCATGTGAGGCGTGCGCCCCGGCACTTTCTCGATCAGTTCGAAGCCCGGGCCAAGATAGGGATAGCGCGCGGCCTCGGCATTGGCCTGTGCCTCGTCGGGCGTGCGCCGGTCGGCCCACAAGGTGACATTGGCGGCAAACGAAGCGAGTTCGGGCCGGTGCGAGAGATCGATGTCGAAGCCGGTGCCGATCAGCACCGCGTCGAAGCGTTCGGTGGCGTTTGCGGTTTTCACCGTGACTCCCTCCGCGTCGACGACCATGTCGAGCCACGGCTCGGCGAAGCGGAAGGCGAAGCCCGGCAGCTTCTGCGCCCGCAGCACCGATTCGTGCGGCGGCGGCGAGCCGGCAGCCAGCATGTAAGTGTAGATCTTCCAGCGCCAATCGTCGTCCAGCATGCCCTGGCCGCGCTGGAAGCCGGGAAAGGACACGCCCTTCGACTTGTTGACCTGCGGCAGGTGCGGCCGCCGCGCGTAGCAGATTGCCTCGCGCGCGCCGGCCTCCAGGGCCGTGCAGGCATTGTCGATCGCCGTCGCCAGCACGCCCAGAATGCCGAGGCGCTTGCCCTTGAGCTGCGTGAAATCGATCTCTTCCAGCGTGTGATAGACGCGACCCGCGCGGGCGGGGCTCTCGGGATCGAACGAAGGCAGGGACGGCCAGCGGAAGCCGCCCGAGCCGTCGCGCCCGTTGGCCAGCACGACCTTGCGCACCAGGATCGTCTCGCCGGTCGAAAGGCTTGCCTGCAGGAGATCGCCGGCGGCTTCGACCTTGAGCAGCGTCATGCCGTTCTCGACGGGGAGATCGACGACCTGGCGCACCCACAGCAGGTACGAGAGCCAGTCGAGGCGCGCGATCTTGTAGAGCTTCTCCCAGCCCTCGGCGCCATGCTGCGCCTCGTACCAGGCGCGGAAGGTGAGGGACGGCACGCCGAGATCGGGCCCGGTGAGGTGCTTGGGCGAGCGCAGGGTCGGCATGCGCGCCGTCGTATTCCACGGGCCTTCATGGCCATGGCGGTTGCGCTCGATCACGCGGATGTTGCGGATGCCCTCGCGTATCAGGCCCCAGCCGACGCTCTGGCCGCACATGCCGGCGCCGACCACCAGCACGTCGAGGATGCGCCGGCCGTCGGGGCCGGTCTTTTCCGGCACCCAGTTGACGGGCGGATAGTTCAGCCGCGCCAGGTCGTGGCGCGCGACCTTCTCGAGTTCGTCCAGGCCCGCCGAATGCCGCTCGACAACATCGTCCATGGCGTGCTTCTGACCCTCCACGCATTTCCTTAGCAGGGCCGCCGCGACGATTGAACCGCCGTACCTCTGCGGCCTGTCGTATCACGTGGAGGAACTGGACCGCTGGCGGCGACAACTGCAGATGCCGCTGGCGCCCGGGCCCCGATACTATCCGGAGAGAGTCGCCTAGCCCGCTGGAAACGAACGGCCGGGCGGGAGCAGGGAAAGCCAAAGGGAGAGATCGAATGCGCGGACGTCAGGTTCTGTTGGAGACGCTGATCAATCACGGGGTCGATCGAATCTTCGGCAATCCCGGCACCACCGAGAGCCCGCTCCTCGATTCGCTGCCGGATTATCCGCAGCTCGAATACATCGTGCACCTTCACGAGGGCGTCGCCACCGGTGCGGCCAATTTCTACGCCCAGGCCAGCGGCAAGACCGCCTTCGTGAACCTCCACGTGGCGCCGGGTCTCGGCAACGCGATCGGCGCCATCTACAGCGCGCTGAAGAACAATTCGCCGATGGTCGTGACGGCCGGCCAGCAGGATACGCGCATGCGCCTGCGCGATCCCATTCTCGGCCACGATCTCGCGTCGATCGCTGCGCCCGTCACCAAGTGGAGCGTGCAGGTCGAGCGCGCCGACGAGCTGGGGCCGATCCTCCAGCGCGCCTTCAAGATCGCCAACGAGGCGCCGGCCGGTCCGGTGTTCGTGGCCCTGCCGATCGACGTGATGGAGCAGGAGACGTCCATTCCGCCCGGCAGGCCCGGCCACTCCTACGCGGCCACGCGCCCCGATCCCGCGGGCATCGCTGCCATGGCAAAGCTGCTGGTCGCGGCCAGGAACCCCGCCATCGTGGCGGGCGACGACATCGCCCGGGCCGGTGCCGACAAGCTGCTGGTCAAGCTCGTCGAGAAACTCGGCGCCTCGGTGTGGGTCGAGGGGTTGCGCGGCCAGAACGCGTTCCCGACCGATCATCCCGCCTATTGCGGCACGCTGGCCTTCGACGCGCCGGGCGTTGCCAGGCAACTGGCCGACAACGATCTCGTGCTGATGGTGGGCGGTCCGTTCTTCGAGGAAGTCTGGTACGCGCCCGGATCGCCCTTCGCAGTCGGCACCAGGCTGCTGCAGATCGAGGCCGGCGCCTCACGGCTCGCCTATAACTTTGCACTCGATGCCGGCGTGGTGGCGGATGCCGGTGCGGCGCTCGAGGCGCTTTATGTGGCGCTAACCGGCGTCGACGCCGCCGCGGCGGGCAAGCGCAACGACGCGATGAAGGCGCGCAAGGCGGCCGACGATGCGGCGCAAAAGGCGCGCGTCGAAAAGGCGTGGGCGCGCACGCCGACCTCGATGGCGCGTGCCATGGCCGAGATCAGGGCTGGCTCGCCCCAGGACGTCGTGGTGGTCGACGAGACGATCACGGCCAATCTCGATCTCTTCAAGACCTTCACCTTCTCAGGCCCGGGCGACTATTACAGCGGTCGCGGTGGCGGCATCGGCCAGGGCCTGGCCGGCGCCATCGGTGTCGCGGTCGCCCAGACCAGGCGGCCGATCCTCTGCGTCTCGGGCGACGGCTCGTCGATGTACTCGATCCAGGCGCTGTGGACGGCAGCGCATCACGATCTGCCGATCGTGTTCGTCATCCTGGCGAACCGCGAATACCGCGTGCTCAAGCACAATATCGACGCCTATCGCCAGCGCTTCGACGTGAAGTCGAACAAGCCCTACATGCACATGGACCTGACCGGCCCGACCATGGGCTTCGTCGACCTCGCCAAGGGCATGGGCGTGGCCGGCACCTACGTCGCCAAGGCCGACGACATCAGGGCCGCCGTCGAGGCTGCCTTCAAGTCCGGCAAGCCGCACCTCATAGAGATCGAGATCGAAGGGAAGCGGTAAGAAGCTGAGGCGCGCCACTGCAGTGGCGCGTCTTCCTCTTGCTTATGGGCGTGCCACTGTAGTGGCGCGCCCCCAGCACCTCATTTCTGAAACGCGCGGACCTTCGCCTGGTGGGTGCGGGCGGCACCTGTAAGCATCGGCAGGTCGTTGCCGGCCAGCAGGAACTTCATGCCCTTGTCGGTGTAGAGCTTGAGTAGCTCCTCGGTATAAGCGCCGCCCATGCCCGGCCACTTGCCGTGCTTTCGGCAAGCGGCGATGACCTTGTCGACGGCGGCCTGCACTTTCGGATTGCCGGTGTCGCCGGGAATGCCCATTTCCATCGACAGGTCGCTCGAGCCGACGAGCAGGCAGTCGATGCCCGGTACCGCTGCGATCGCCTCGGCATTCTCGACCGCCTTGGGCGTCTCGATCATCACCACGATCAGCGTGTTCTCGTCCGACTTCGTCGTCATCTCACCGAGCGGCATCGGCTCGTAGTCGAACTGCGCCTGGCCGCCGCCCACCGAGCGATGGCCGCGCGGCGGATAGCGCAGCTTGTCGGCGATCTCCTTCGCCTCCTCGGGCGTATCGACATGCGGGATCACGATGCCCAGCGCACCGCCGTCGAGCACGCGCGTCGCCATCGTCAATTCGCCATACGGTACGCGCACGATCGGTGCGATGCCCGAATCCTGGGCCGCGATGGCGATCTCGCACGCCGTTTCGATCGACATCGATCCGTGCTCGAGGTCGATGAACAGCCAATCGAAACCCGCCGCCTTCATCACCTTCACGATGTCGACGTTGCGGACCAGCCGGATGCCGATGCCGATCGACAGCTCGTTCTTCTTCAGGCGTGCCTTGGCGGCATTGACTGCGAACGCCATTGTCTCCTCCATATCCTTCGTTTTTCTGTCCGCAGGAGGCTATTCGCCATGACCTTCCATGTCGAACGAATCGATCATGTCGTGCTGCGCGTACGCGATCTGGCGGGCATGGTCCGCTTTTACGAGCAGGCGCTGGGTTTCCACGAGGAGCGACGCATCGACAGGCTGGGCCTGGTGCAGATGCGGGCCGGTGCTTCGATGCTCGACCTCGTCGCAAGCGATACGCCGGCCGTGGCGCCGAACATGGATCATCTCTGCTTCCGCGTGGAGCCGTTCGATCGTGACGCCATCGTCATGCGGCTCGCGCCGTTCGGCATATCGGTCGGCGAAACGGTCGAGCGTTACGGTGCGGAAGGCAAAGGTCCGTCGGTCTATTTCCATGATCCGGAAGAGAATCAGATAGAACTCAAGGGTCCGGCGCTTTAAGGCTTGGCCAACTCACATGATGTGATAGCCTGCTAGGCAACGGGGAAAAGACAACACGCCAACGAGCGTGGCTCTGGGAGGATGAAATGCGAAATCGGCTGGCAATCATTGTCGGCGGCTTGGCGGCCGTCGTCGTCGTATCGGCTCCTGCCCTTGCGCAGAAGCAAGGCGGGACACTGAGCGTATCCCATCGTGACAATCCGCCGAGTGCCTCGATCCACGAGGAAGCCACCATCTCGACCAACATGCCTTTCATGTCCGTCTTCAACAACCTCGTGATGTTCGATCCAAAAGAGAAGATCAACAGCCCCGACAAGATCGTCCCCGAACTCGCCGAGAGCTGGTCGTGGAACAACGACAAGACAAAGGTCACGTTCAAGCTGCGCAGCGGCGTGAAGTGGCATGACGGCAAGCCCTTCTCGTCCAAGGACGTGAAGTGCACGTGGGACGCCCTGCGCGGTGCTGACGAGAAGCAGGAGCTGATTCGCAAGAACCCGCGCAAGGTCTGGTACAAGAATCTCAAGGAGGTCACGACCAACGGCGACAACGAGGTGACGTTCACGCTGGAGCGCGAGCAACCCTCGTTCATGTCGATGCTGGCGGCCGGCTATTCGCCGGTCTATCCGTGTCACGTCGAGGCGCGCGTGATGCGCTCCAAGCCGATCGGCACAGGCCCGTTCAAGGTCGCGGACTTCAAGCGCAACGAGGTCATCAAGCTGGTGCGCAATCCGGACTACTGGAAGAAGGGGCGGCCCTATCTCGATGCCATCGATTTCAAGATCGTGCCGAACCGCAGCACCCGCGTGCTGGGCTTCGTCGCCGGCGAATATGATCTCACCTTCGATTCCGACATCACGTTCCCGCTGCTGAAGGATGTGAAGGGTCAGAAGGCGGACGCGATCTGCGAGGCGCGGCCGACCAACGTCCACACCAACCTGCTGATCAACCGCGACGCACCGCCGTTCGACAATCCCAAGCTGCGCGAGGCGCTGGTCTATGCGCTCGACCGCAAGCCGTTCAGCGACATCCTGAGCCAGGGCAACGACCTGCGCGGTGCGACCATGCTGCCGCCGCCGGCCGGCGTCTGGGGCATGACGCAGGACGAGCTGCAGAAGCTTCCCGGCTTCGGGCCGGACATCGAGAAGAACCGCGAGGTCGCGCGCGGCCTCATGAAGGAACTGGGCTACGGCCCCGACAAGCCGCTCAAGATCAAGGTGGCGACTCGCAACATCGCCATCTATCGCGATCCGGCCGTCATCCTCATCGACCAGCTGAAGCAGATCTACATCGATGCGGAGCTGGAGCCGATCGACACCACGATCTGGTACAACAAGATCCAGCAGAAGAACTATCAGGTCGGCCTCAATCTGACCGGCGCCGGTCTCGACGATCCGGACGGCGTGTTCTACGAGAATTTCTACAGCACGTCGGATCGCAACTACACGGCGTACAAGAACCCCGAGATCGACAAGATGATCGATGAGCAGTCTGCCATGACCGACGTGACCAAGCGCAAGGCCATGGTGACGAAGATCGAACAGGCGCTGCTCAAGGACGGGGCGCGCCCGCCGATCTCGCATAGCGTTTCGAATACCTGCTGGGCGCCGGCCGTGAAGAACCTCGTCCTGCAGCACAACAGCATCTACAACGGCTGGCGTCTTGAGGACGTGTGGCTCGACCGCTAGCCTTTTCACTCTGCCGCTGCTGAGGGAACCTCGATGGGATCTTATCTGATCCGCCGCTTTCTGCTGATGGCGCTGACGCTCTTCGGAATGTCGGTGCTCATCTTCGTGATGCTGCGGCTCGTGCCGGGCAATGTGGCCGACATCCTCGTGGATTCGGCCGGCATTGCCGATCCCAAGGAGAAGGCCAAGATCGCCAAGGAGCTTGGCCTCGACTTGCCGATCCACGAGCAGTACGTGAGCTGGATCGGCGGCCTGACGCGCGGCGACCTGGGCTTTGCCTACATATCCGAACGTCCGGCGATCGAGGAGATCGCGCCGCGGATCCCGATCAGCGCCAAGCTCGCAGGCCTGGCGCTGTTCTTCTCGGTGATTCTCGGCGTGCCGCTGGGTGTCATCAGCGCGGTCCGGCAGAACACCGCCTTGGACTATTTCCTCAGAATCATAAGTCTCAGCGGGTTGTCGTTACCATCATTCTGGCTGGGACTGCTGATCCTGATGGCGTCGGTCCAGTGGTTCGGCATGATCCCGATCTACACCAACGAACCGCGAAGTATCCTCGAAGAATTCATGCTGCTCAGCATCCCCGCCGCGGCGGTGGGCTTCCGCAGCTCGGCGCTGATCATGCGCCTCACGCGCTCCTCCATGCTGGAGGTGCTGCGCCAGGACTATATCCGCACGGCCCGGTCCAAGGGCGCCTCGCAGACGACGGTCAACTACGAGCACGCGCTGCGCAACGCGCTGCTGCCGGTGGTGACGATCATCGGCATCGAGGCGGCCTTCCTGGTGGGCGGCCTGATCGTCACCGAGACGGTGTTCAACATTCCGGGCGTGGCGCGCTTCCTCGTCGAAGCCATCCTGTGGCGCGACTATCCGATCGTGCAGAACCTGGTGATGCTGATCGCGTTCGTCGTGGTGATGGTCAATTTCCTGGTCGATATGGCCTATATGGCCCTCGATCCCCGCATCAAGTTCGCGGACTGAGGTCAGCATGGCCGTCATCAATCACGAAGCCGCACTCGAGCGGGCCGGCGCCAACGTCACGACGTTCGGTAGCCAGATGCGCTTCATGGCACGCCGCTACCCGCTGGGAGCGGTTGGCGCCGTCATCGTCTTGGTCTTCATCCTCACGGCCGTGTTCGCGAACTACATCGCGCCGTTGGATCCCACTTCCACCAACGCCAAGGCATCGTTGGCCCGGCCCGGGTCGACCTATTTCCTGGGGGCGGACTTCATGGGCCGCGACATGTTCAGCCGTATCGTCCACGGCGCGCGCATCTCGCTGGCCGTCGGCGCCGGTGCCACCCTGCTGGGTGGCGTTCTGGGCGTCTCGATCGGCCTGATGTCGGGCTATCTCGGCGGCACGTTCGATCTCGCCACGCAACGCCTCATGGACATCATGCAGTCGCTGCCGCTCCTGGTCATGGCACTGGTCATGGCGGCGTCTCTGGGGCCGTCGCTCGAGAACACGATCATCGCCATCGCCATCCCCCTGGTGCCGAGCGTCGCGCGCGTGGTGCGATCCAGTACGCTCTCGCTGCGCGAGCAACCCTTCGTCGAGGCTGCGCGCGCCGTCGGCATGGGGGAGGTGCGCATCGCCGTGCGCCACGTCCTGCCCAACACTTTGGCGCCGCTGATCGTTCTGGGAACGGCGCAACTCGGTTCGGCCATTCTCACGGAAGCATCGCTGTCCTTCCTCGGTCTCGGCATCCCGGAACCCTATCCGTCCTGGGGCCGCATGCTGTCGGAATCGGCGGCCGAATATGTCCGGACCGCACCGTGGCTGGTGATCTTCCCCGGTGTCGCCATCAGCCTCACCGTGTTCGGTACCAATCTGCTGGGTGACGCGCTGCGCGACATCCTCGACCCCCGTGAACGTACGTGAGTACAGTGTCGATGAGTGCTCTCCTGGAGGTCGAAGACCTCGGTACCTGGTTCTATACGCGGCAAGGCATCGTCAAGGCGGTCGACGGAGTCGACTTCACGGTCGATTCCGGCGAGACCCTGGCGATCGTCGGCGAGTCGGGTTGCGGCAAGAGCATGACGGCGCTTTCGCTGTTGCGCCTGATCCCCGATCCGCCCGGCCGCATCGTCTCGGGCTCCATCAAGCTCGGTGGCCGCGACCTGATGAAGATCAGCGAAGAGGAGATGCGTCGCGTCCGCGGCAACGAGATCTCGATGATCTTCCAGGAGCCGATGACGTCGCTCAACCCGGTGATGACGATCGGAAAGCAGATTTCCGAGGCGCTGATCCTGCATCGCGACATGGACCGCACGCAGGCGATGAAGCGGGCGATCGAGATGCTCGACCTTGTCCGCATCCCGGCGGCGATCCAGCGCGCCAAGGAATACCCGCATCAGCTGTCCGGCGGCATGCGCCAGCGTGCGATGATCGCGATGGCGCTGGCCTGCAACCCCAAGGTCCTGATCGCCGACGAGCCGACCACGGCCCTCGACGTCACCATCCAGGCGCAGATCCTGGAACTGATCGTCGAACTGCAGCGCGAATTCAAGGCGGCGGTGCTCCTGATCACCCACGATCTCGGTGTCGTCGCCGAGACGGCGCACCGCGTCATCGTCATGTACGCCGGCCGAAAGGTCGAGGAGGCGGACGTGGGCGAGCTGTTTGCGCGTCCCTTGCATCCCTACACCGTGGGTCTGCTGGCCTCCATTCCGCGTCTCGACCTGATGCGGGGCCAGGCCGAACGCACGCAGGGGCGGCTGCAGGAAATTCCGGGCATCGTACCGGCGCTATTCGCCCTGCCGGCCGGCTGCGCCTTCGCGCCGCGCTGCAGCAGGGCCGACGATCTCTGCCGCCGCGAGCGGCCTTCCTACGAGGAGAAGCAGCCCGGCCACTGGGCCGCCTGCTGGCACACAAATGGTTAGCGCAAACACCCCCGTGATCGAGGTCAAGGACCTCAAGAAGCACTTCCCGGTGAAGAAGGGCCTGCTGCGCCGCACGGTGGGGCAGGTCTACGCCGTGGACGGAATCAGTTTCTCCATCGGTGTCGGCGAGACGCTGGGCCTGGTGGGTGAGAGCGGCTGCGGCAAGACGACAGCCGGTCGCGCCGTGCTGCGGCTGACCGAGCCGACCGCAGGATCGATCAAGGTCGAAGGCACCGAGATCATCGGGCTGTCGAAGAGCGATCTGCGCCCCTACCGGCGGCAGATGCAGATCATCTTCCAGGATCCGTTCTCCTCGCTCAATCCGCGCATGACGGCGGGCGAAATCGTGGCCGAGCCGCTGCTCGTCCATGGCGTCGCAAACCGCAAGGATCGGCAGACCGAGGTCGCAGCCCTGTTTGCCCGGGTCGGTCTCCGTCCGGCGCAGATGAGCAACTATCCGCACCAGTTCTCGGGTGGACAGCGCCAGCGCATCGGCATCGCGCGGGCGCTTGCCCTGGGACCGAAGCTGATCGTGGGCGACGAGCCGGTGTCGGCGCTCGACGTCTCGATCCAGGCACAGGTCATCAACCTGCTGATGGACCTGCAGCGCGAACGCCAGCTCTCCTATCTGTTCATCTCGCACAACCTCGCGGTCGTGGAGCATATCAGCCACCAGATTGCGGTCATGTATCTCGGCCGCATCGTCGAATATGCCGACACGCGCTCGATCTTCACGCGCGCCCAGCACCCCTATACCGAGGCCCTGCTATCGGCCGTGCCGGTGCCGGATCCCGCCATCAAACGCAAGAAGCTGGTGTTGCAGGGCGACGTGCCGAGCCCGGTCAACCCGCCGTCCGGTTGTCACTTCCACACCCGTTGCCCCTACGCGGTGCCCCGCTGCAAGATCGACGTTCCGTCGCTGCGCGAAATCGCGCCCGGACACCAGGTTTCCTGCCATCTGCGGTAGGTGGGTGCAGACCTTTCGGGCCTGAGAGTCTGGCCGGAAATGAATGCAGCTAAAGCAAGAGGCTATGAATAGCCCCAATAACCTCACCCTGAGGAGCATCGCGCCGCAATGCGTCTCGTCGCGCGGAGTAACCTCCGCGCTGGGTTGGGAACGCGCACCTTGCCTGTTGCCCATCCTTCGAGACGCGCCGTGGAGTTTATCCCGAGGTACTCGAGGGGCGGCGCTCCTCAGGATGAGGTAAGTGCTTGAATCGATTCAATTCATTTCCGGCCAGCCTCTGAGGGAGTCGCGCCGGGTTGCAGACGCGCTACACTGTCTCCAAAGGGAGAGAGGAAGCGTCATGGCGAATTGGGATTACATCATCGTGGGCGCCGGCTCGGCCGGGTGCGTGCTGGCGAACCGGCTGACCGAAGACGCCAACGTCAAGGTGCTGCTGCTCGAGGCCGGCCCGCCCGACAAGTCGATGTGGATCGATATCCCGGCCGGCTTCACCAAGCTGCTGAACCACGACAAGTTCAACTGGAACTTCGAGATGGAGGCGGAAGAGGGCGTGGCCAACCGGCGCATTCCCTGCCCGCGCGGCCGCACGTTGGGCGGTTCAAGTTCGATCAACGGCATGCTCTACGTGCGCGGCCAGCCCCTCGACTACGACACCTGGGGACAGCTCGGTAATCGCGGCTGGTCCTACGAGCGCGTACTGCCCTATTTCAGGAAGTCCGAGAACTACGAGCCCGGCGGCGACGACAGCCGCGGCAAGGGCGGTCCTCTGAATGTCGCTGAAATGCGCGAGACCAACGAACTCTGCGACGCTTTCGTCGATGCGGCAGAAGCCAGCGGCTATCCGAAGAACGAGGATTACAACAACGGCAACCAGGAGGGCTTCGGCTACTTCCAGGTGACGATGAAGAACGGCAAGCGCTGGTCGACGGCGCGCGCCTTCCTCGATCCGATCCGCAATCGCCCGAACCTCCAGATCGTGACCGACGCGCTGGTCGATCACGTCATCCTCGAAGGCAAGCGCTGCGTCGGCGTGGCGTATTCGGTGCATGGTCAGAAGCAGGAGGCGCGGTGCGGCCGCGAGGTGATCGTCTCGTGCGGTGCGGTGCAGTCGCCGGGCGTGCTCGAACATTCCGGTATCGGCCAACCCGAACTCCTGCGCCGCTACGGCATCGAGGTGAAGCATGAGCTGAAGGGCGTCGGCGAGAATTACGGCGACCATTTCGCGCCGCGCATGAACTGGCGCGTCAAATTGCCGGTCACGCTCAACGAGAAGACGCGGGGGATCAATCTCGTCAAAGAGGTGATCAAGTACTACGCCACCGGGCGCGGCGCGCTCAGCCTGACTGCCGGCCTCGTCTACGGCTTCGTGCGCACGCGCCCGGGCCTTGAATCGCCCGACATGCAGTTCCATATGGCACACGCCAGCTATGGCACGGCGCAGAAGCGTGATCTCGAGCGTGAGCCCGGCATGACCGTGGTGATCGGCCAGTGCCGGCCCGATTCGCGCGGCTCGATCCACATCAAGTCGGCGATGCCGGGCACCGAACCATCGATCCGGCCGAACTTCCTGTCGGCCCAGACCGACCGCGATACCACGGTGGCCGGCATGCAGATCGCCCGCAAGATCGTCTCCCACCCGTCGATGGCGAAGTACATCGCCTTCGAAAACACGCCCGGCGACAAGGTGCAGAGCTATGACGAGTGGCTGAGCTTCGCCCGCGGCAACGGACAGACGACCTATCACGTCATCGGCACCTGCAAGATGGGTTCGGACCCGATGGCCGTGGTCGACGACCGTCTGCGGGTCCACGGCATCGCCGGCCTGCGGGTGATCGACGCTTCGATCATGCCGACGGTGCCGTCGGGCAACACCAACGCCCCCACGATCATGGTTGCCGAGAAGGGCGCGGACATGATCAAAGAGGATGCGAAGGCGGGCCTCAAGGCCGCGGCCTGATGCCGAATATGGGGGACTCGATGAAGCCTGTGAGGACCATTCTCGCCATCCTGGCGATCGGGGGCATGGTGGCGGGCTGTCACGGCACCGATCCCAAGACCGAATCGAAGCGCGACATGCTGTCCGATTCGGGCTTCAAGGTCGTGTCGCTGAAGACGCCCGGCCAGACGGCCTCGTTCAAGAAGCTGCCGCCGCACAAGCTCGTCCGCAAGACCTGGCAGGGCAAGACCGTGTGGGTGTACGCCGACCCGACGATGTGCGGCTGCCTCTACATGGGCACGCAGGACAATTACAACGCCTACATCAAGGAGGCGTCGAAGCAGATGATCTCCACGGCGATGCGCGCGAACTTCGCCGACGATCCCTACAGCCCGAGCTCTATGGACGCGACGGTCGACAACGACTGGGACTGGGGCGAATGGGGCAACCCGGGCTACTACGGCCTGCCTTACTGACGGCAGCCTGACATCGAAACGCCCGGCGGATCGCTCCGCCGGGCGTTTTACTTTTGGAATTGCACCACCTCATCCTGAGAGTCTGACTCGAAATGAATGCAGCTAAAACAACAGCCTATGAGCGGGCCCGATAGCCTCACCCAGAGGAGCATCGCGCAGCGATGCGTCTCGTCGCGCGGAGTAACCTCCGCGCTGGGGTGGGAACGCGCACCTTGCCTGTTGCCCATCCTTCGAGACGCGCCGTGGAGTTTACCCCGAGGTACTCGAGGGGCGGCGCTCTTCAGGATGAGGCAAGTGCTTGAATCGATTCAATTCATTCCCGGTCAGCCTCTGAGGAGGCCACGCAGTGGCCGTCTCGAAGGATGGGTTGAGGACGAGGTGCTCGTGCCGACCCTTCGAGACGCGCTCCTGCGGAGCGCTCCTCAGGGAGAGGACATTGTTTACTTCGGTTGCGTTGCCGGGACGCCGAGCGAGAGCATCAGGCGGTTGGCCCAGTTGAAGAACGAGGCCGCGCCGATCAGGTCGGCGATCGCGGCATCGTCGAGGCCGACGGCGCGCAGGCGCTCGACATGCTCCTTGCCGAAAGTCATCGGCAAAGCCGTCAGCGCGACCGAGGCGGCGACGATCGCCTCCCAGCGCTCGTCGAGCCTGGCCCCGACGCCCTCGTCGAGCAGGCGTTGCACGTCGTCCACTCGCTTGGAGTAGGTTGCGGCGAAGCGGGCATGGACGGAGGCGCAATAGATGCAGCCGTTCAGGCGCGACGTCGCCGCCGCCGCCAGCTCGCGCTCGGCGCGCGGCAGCCCCGCCTCGGGATTATAGAAGATGTCCTTGTCGGTCCGCGTGCGGGCCTCCAGCACGTCGGGATCGCGCGCCAGCAGCCTGAAGTAGGGCGACTTCACGCGCGCCGCATCGACCAGGCTCTTGATGTGGTGCTCGGTCATGTCGGCTTCCGCCATCGGCTCGAGCCAGGGCAGCCAGTCGAGCATGTCGCGGGTGAAGACCACCGGTTCGGTGTGCGGCGGCGGCGTCAGGGTCTTGTCGTTGCTCATAGGGTGCTCGCGAGGACGCCCAGACCGGCCACGACCCGGATCTGGTAGGACAGGAAGGAGACGAGCTGGGAGATCGTCACGATGTCGTTGGTCGACCAGCCGGCGTCGAGCAGCGACTGCAGCGACGGCGCCGACGCATCGCGTGGGTGGAACACCAGCATGTGCGTGTGCTCGAAGGCGGCCGACAGGCGCGGTCCCAGCGCCGTTCTTCCGCCATCGCTCACCTTCCAGCTCGGGCCCGGCGCATCCTCGACCGAGAGCGGCCCCTTGGGGAAGTGGCCATAGGGTCCCTTGGTCTTTGCCGCGGTGACTTCAGCTGCGACTGCGCTGCGCAACGCAGCCGGCAGCCTGGCCGCATAGAAGGCGTCCGTCTTCGGCTCTCCATGCAGGCCTGTGACGAAGGCCGCGATGGCATGACGCTCGTCGGTGCTGACGCCCGCCACATCCTTCGGCTCGAACAGGGACGCGTAGCTCGCCTGCGCATGCTTGCGCGCCTCGGAGCGCTGGGCACGGATCGCGTCCAGTCCGGAACCCGGTGCGATACCCACCAGGCTGTCGATCACATCGGTCATGCGACTTGTCTCGTCCCCGCTTTGACTTCGGGCGCCCAGCCCAATACGGGCGCCACCTTGCCGGCAAACAGCTCGATCGACCGCAGGATATACGGATGCGGCGGATCGATCGAGTGAACCTGCATCGTGAGATCGGTCGCACGCCGCAGCGTCGAGTCGCCCTGCAGCGAGGCGATCACCTCGTCGGGCGTGCCGATATGCACGTCCATCGCCGCGATCAGGTCACCGACCAGGCTGCCCGAGCTGAAGTTGCCGGTGGCCGCCACCCGGTGCCGCATGCGCGACAGGCCGATCTCGGCCAGCCGCATCGCCTCCTTGTGGTCGTCGGCCACGAAGATGGTGCGCGAGGCCAGGATGCGCGGCTCGACGCCCTTCGGCAACGCTTCGAGATAGGCATCGAGCATCGGGTTCTGGATGTCGGCCAGCGAGGCCCGCAGCGCCTCCGACGGGCGCGGCTGGGTGCGCGACAGCATCAGCCCGTCGCCCGCCAGGCCGGCCCGTCGCGCGCCCGCCACCGTGAACGTCGCCTGCCAGATGCGATCGATCAGGGTCGGGCTCGACGGGTAGAGCCTGTCGCCGCCGGGCAGCGCGCCGCCCGACCAGGCGGTCTTCAGCAGGGCGAGGTTGTTGTCGAACAGCGCGTGCCTCTGGTCGCTTTCGAGGCCGAAGGCGGTGAACGCCGTCAGGTTGCCGCCCGGCCCGACGCCCACTTCGAGGCGGCCGCCGCTCATCAGGTCGGTGACGACGGCATCCTCGGCGACGCGGATCGGCAGCTCGAGCGGAAGCGTGACGATGCCGGTGCCGAGGCGGATGCGCGAGGTGTGGGCGGCCGCATGCGCCAGGAACACGAAGGGGGCGGGCAGACCGCCTTCACCGTCATGGAAATGGTGCTGGGCGATCCAGGCCGAATCGAAGCCGCATTTCTCGGCCTGCACGATCTGCTGGGTCGCGAGACGGTAGCGTTCGGCGGCGTCCACCTGGTCGAGAAGGCGGGTGAAGAAACCGAGGCGTTTGATCGGAAACGTGGTCATGGGCTCAACCTTGGTGGAAGTTCGGGCGGCCCGGCAAGTACGGGCACGCCAAGGACCGGCAGGCTGCGGCCGGGGATGGCGTCGATCAGCTCGCGGGTATAGGCGCTGTCGGGCCGGCCGAAGACGGTCTCGATCGGGCCAGCGTCAACCTGCCGTCCCTTGTGGACCACCGAGACCGTGTCGGAGATCTGCCGGACGACGGCGAGGTCATGCGAGACGAACAGGTAGGTGAGGCCCAGCGTCCTCTGCAGTTCGTCGAGCAGGGAGAGGATCTGTGCCTGCACGGTGACGTCGAGCGCGGACACCGCCTCGTCGAGCACCAGCACGCGCGGGTCGAGCACCAGCGCACGGGCGATCGCCACGCGCTGCCGCTGGCCGCCCGACAAAGCGCGCGGATGTCGCTCGAGGAAGTTCTCGGAAAGACCGACGCGGGCCAGCATGTCGCGTACCTTGCGGGCGCGGTCGGCGGCGGGGATCGGCTCGAAATTGAGCAGCGGCTCCTCGACGATACGCGCAATGGTCTGGCGTGGATCGAGCGAGCCAAAGGGGTTCTGGTAGACGAGCTGGATGTGCTTGCGAAATTGCCGCAGCTTCTCGCCCTTCAAGGTGGTGAGGTCTACTCCGTCGACCAGGATTCGCCCGGCCGTCGGCTTTATGAAGCCGACGACGCTGCGGATGGCCGTGGTCTTGCCCGAACCCGATTCGCCCACGATCGCGTGGGTGGTGCCGCGCCGGACCTTGAAGGACAGGTCGTCGATCGCGCGGAACGACCTGGCCCCGCCGCCGGTCACCGGGAAATCGTGCGTGAGGCCCGAGACTTCGATGGCGAAGTCCTGCGCCTCGATTTCGGGCCGCGCCGGCCGCGGTTTGCCGAGCGACGGCGCATCGGCCAGAAGGCGGCGCGTGTAGGCGCTGCGCGGTGCCGCGAGCATGTCCTTCACGGGCCCCTGTTCCTGGATGCGCCCGTTCTGCAGCACGACGAGGCGATCGGCCCGGTCGGCGGCGACGCCGAGATCGTGCGTCACCAGCAGGACGGCCGTGCCGCTCTCGCGGCGCAGCTCATCGATCAGGTCGAGGATGCGCCGTTGCACCGTGACGTCGAGCGCGCTGGTCGGCTCGTCGGCCACGATCAGCGCCGGATTGAGGGCGACGGCGATGGCGATCAGCACGCGCTGCTTCATGCCGCCCGACAGTTCGTGCGGATATTGCCGGGCGCGCATCTCGGCCGGTGTCAGGCCGACCCTTTCCAGCAGCTCGATGACGCGTGCCCGGATGGCCCTGCGGTCGCCGCGGCTGTGGATCTGGAATACCTCGGCGAGTTGCGAGCCGATGGTGCGGACGGGATTGAGCGAGCTGCCGGGATCCTGCGGGATCAGGCTGACGACGGCGCCGCGGATCGAATCGAGCCGCTTCTGCGACCAGCGGCTGATGTCGGTGCCGTTGAGGCGGATGATACCGCCTTCGACGCGGCCGTTGCCGGGCAGCAGGCCGAGCGTCGCCTGCGCCGTCGTGGTCTTGCCTGAGCCGGATTCGCCCACCAGTGCGACGACCTCACCGGGCGCGACGCTGAAGGAAACGCCGTGCACGACCCGTTGCTCGCGGTCGCCGGTCTTGTAGGCGATGGCGAGATCGTCGACCTGAAGGATCGGCGCGACGGTCATGGCGCGGTCCTGCCCAGCGCCTTGCTGATGCGGTCGGCCGACAGCACGACCAGCACGACGACGAGGCCGGGCGCGGCGGTGAGCCACCAGGCGCGCGACAGGTAGTTGCGGCCCTCGGCGATCAGCAGACCCCATTCCGGCGTCGGCGGCGGCGCGCCATAGCCCAGGAAGCCGAGGGTCGAGATGGCGAGAATGGCCGAGCCGAACTGCAGCGCGGCCAGCGCGATCACCGAAGTGAGCGAGTTGGGCAGGACGTGGCGATAGAGGACGGCCCAGAATGTGCCGCCGCTGCCGAAGGCCGCCTCGACATATTCGGTGCGCCGTACGCGCATGACCTCGGAGCGCGCCAGCCGGGCGAAGCGGGCGATCGCCACCGCGCCGACGGCGATGGCCACGTTGATGGTGCCAAAGCCCAGCAGCACGATGATGCTGAGCGACAAAAGCAGCGAGGGCACGGCCAGCATCGAATCGACCAGACGCATGACCACGATGTCGGTCCAGCCGCCGCGCGCACCGGCGATCAGGCCGAGCAGCGTGCCGAGCAGCAGGCCGACCGTGACGGCGACGAAGGCGCCGGACAGCGAGTGGCGCGCGCCATAGACGACACGGGCATAGACGTCGCGGCCGAGCCCGTCGGTGCCCAGGATATGCTCGGCGCTGGGCGGACGAAGCTGTTCGCCCGGTACGCCCTCGGTGCCGCTGTAGCCCGTGAAGAGCCACGGCAGCGCCGCCCACAGCAGGACGATGAAGACGACCGTCCAGGCAAAGGTCAGCGTTACGGGCACGCGCTTCAAGCGGGCGGTCCAGCGGACGTCGGCGCCCGCGCCGCCGGCGGCTTCCGCGGTCACGTTACGGCTCCCATGCTGGTGCCGAGCCTGGGATCGAGCACCGGATAGAGCAGGTCGACGACGAGGTTGATCGTCACGAAGGCAAGTGCGGAAACTACGACGATGGCCTGCAGCACCGCCGTGTCGTGGTTGCCCACGGCCTGATAGGTGAGGCCGCCCAGACCGCTGAGGCCAAACACCGCCTCTGTGACGACGGCGCCGGCCAGCAGCTCGCCGAACAGCACGCCCGCGATGGTGAGCGTCGGCATGATTGCGTTACGCGCCACGTGCCGCCACAGGACCCAGTTGCGCGAGGCGCCCTTGGCGCGGGCAACCGCAATGAAGGGTTGCGCCAGCACTTGGTCGATGTTGCGCATCAGGATCTGCGCCAGCGGTGCGGAGATCGGGATCGCGAGTGTCAGGACAGGCAGAACCAGCCGCTCGACCGGGCCGGGGCTGATGACCGTCACCAGCCCGAGCTGAAACGAGAAGATCTGGATCAGCATGATGCCCAGCCAGAACACCGGCACCGAGATGAACAGCGACGGCAGCGACTGCAGCCCGTTGCGTAGCCATTCCATGCCGACCATGCTCGAGACGGCGGCCAGGACGATCGTCAGCAGCAGCGCCGTTGCGAAGGCGAGCGAGGCGAGCAGCAGGGTCGGCGGCAGGTTGGTGGCAAGTTGCTGGCTTACCGGCACGCCGGCCTGGATCGAGATGCCGAAATTGCCGGTGAGGAAGTTGCCGACGGTCGTGAAGTAGCGCTCCCACAGCGGACGATCCGCGCCGTAGGAGGCGCGGATCTCGGCGATCTGATCGGCCGTGAGGCCCATGTCGAGGCTCATGAACTTGATCATGATCGCATCGCCCGGCAGCACCTGCAGCAGCAGGAAGGCTGCGGTGAAGGTGAGTGCCAGGACGGCCAGGGCCTGTCCGACCCGGCCAAGGAGGTAGCGCACCATGGGTCTGCGCCGCGCCTACTTCGGCGCGATCCAGGTCGTGTAGAAGCTCGGACGGCCGACCGCCTCGAAGGTGAAGTCCTTGACCTTGGGCGAGGCGGCGAAAGCCTGCGGCTCCTCGAAGATCGGAATCACATAGCCCTGGTCGATCACATAGGCCTGCACCTCGCCCACCAGCGCCAGACGCTTCACCGGATCGGTCGCGGCGGCGATCTCCTCCAGCAGGCCGTTCAGCTTCTCGTCGACGAAGCTCTGGACCTTGTTGCTTACACCGCCCTTCTGCAGCAGCGCATTGCGCGTCGTCGGATAGTACTGGCTGCGGATCACGTCGGGATCGGCGCGACCGACCATGGCCGGGGCGATCGGGGTCTTTACCGGATCGAGACTGTCGGCGACCCGGCTGCCGGCATCGCCCGCCAGCACATTCAGCTTCACGCCGACCTTGGCCCATTGCTGTGCGACGAGCTGCAGCGTCTCCTTGTTCTGCGGCTGCGGCGGCGATTCATAGGCCGAGAGCACCAGCTCCTTGCCGTCCTTCTGGCGCAGGCCCTTGGGGCCGATCGTCCAACCGGCCTCGTCGAGCAGCTTGGTGGCCAGCGCCGGATCGTAGGTGAGCTTGGCCGACTGGTCGACATAGCCCTGGGCCGTCGACGCAATGATCGACTTGGCCTGCGGATAATTGGCCGAGAACAGCGTCGCCACGATCTCCCTGGTGTTGGTCGCGTGCAGCAGCGCCTTGCGCACGCGGATGTCGGAGACCAGGGGATTGTCAGGCCGGAAAACGACGGTGTTGTTCACGCCGCGAGTCGAGGCGGCGTAGATGATGAAGCCCTTCGACTGGACCTGCTTCTCGTCATAGGCCTGGACCTGACGGATGACGTTGGCCTGGCCGGCCAGCAGCGCGCCGATGCGCACGCTATCCTCGGGCGTTACGACATACTTGATGCCGTCGAGGTTGGCGCGGCCCTGGTGCGCCAGCTTGGCCGGGCCCCATTTGTAGTCCTTGCGCGCCTCCATCACGAGTTCGCGGCCCAGCACCTCGCTCTTCACCACGAACGGGCCGGAGCCGATGATCTTGGTGGCGTCGCCCAGCGCGTCGAAGGGCAGCGCCAGGGTCTTGAGCGACACCAGGCCGGAACCGATCACGGACGTGCCCTGCAGGAAGCCGACCGACGGCTTGGTGAAGAAGAATTTCACGGTCAGCGGATCGATGACCTCGCTGCCCTTGTAGTTGGTGATCACCTCGGAGACCGGTTGCTTCAGCTCCTTGTTGCCAAGCCCGTAGGTGTCGAAGTTTTTGGCGACGGCAGCGGCGTCGAGCGGCGTGCCGTCGGAGAAGGTGACGCCCGGGCGGATCTTGAACGTATATTCTGTGGCGTCGGCGTTGACCGTCCAGCTCTCGGCGATCCACGGCTCGATCTCCAGGGTCTTGGGATTCTGATAGGTCAGCTTGTCGGTGATCTGGTTGAGCACGCCGCCGTTGGGATAGAATCCCCCGGCCGGCGGATAGAGGTTCGTATGGGGCTGCTGCTCGAGATAGATCAGCGTCCCGCCCTTGGTGATCGCTGTCTGCGCCGCCGCGCCTCCCGCGAGGACTGCGAAGGACGCCAGGGACGCGAACGCGCCGGCAAGAAACCGCTGGTATTTCACCTGAATCACGACAACCCCCTCGAGCCTTTTGGGCACGCGAGACGCCATGCAGAATTTAGGCCGAATCTCGCCGTGCGAGCCGGATATATGGCCGTGGGTTCCCGGTAATTACACAGAGCAGATTGTCAAAATAGGCGGTCCGGCGGAGCAGGTCTTGCTGTCTGACCCGCCGCAAGCGGAAAAATCATCCCCCGAGGAGAGAGGCGGACGGCTTCAGCTCCTTGCGCTCGACCTTCTTCACGATCTCGGTGAGCTTGGCGTGGGTCGGCGCCTTGACGCCGATATAGTCGCCGCGATCGGCGATGTAGCCGTTCATGAACTCGATCTCGGTGCGGCGGCCCTTGATTATGTCCTGGGCCATCGAGGGGCGCTGGATGTCGGCGCGCGGGTTGGGGTTGGTGTTGGAGCCGGGCCGCAGGATCGCCTCGACCTCGTCGAGCGCCGCCTTGTCGTCCTCCGACGCGCGGGCGAGCAACTCCGGTTCGAACTTGCCGATCTTCTCGATGTGGTAGCCCAGCGCCTGGCCCACACGCACGGCCTCGCCGCCCAGCTTGATCGAGAAGCGGCGCACGGCGTCGTTGCGATCACAGTCGGTGCCGGTCATGCCGGTGGCTGCCGAGACGCCGTTCCTCATGCCGTTCTGGCAGAGCTTGGACCAGCGCTCGCCCCACAGGTTGGTCGTGGTCTTGGCGCTGTCGATCATGCCGACCATTTCGCGCAGTTCCTCGACCCGCTTGGTGATGCGGCCATGGACTTCACCGACCCGGAACACGGTGTGCTTGTCGCCGCCCTTGGAGACGGTGCGACGGATCTTGCCGGCTTCGTACATGTCGACCGAGATCAGCGAAGCGACCATGCCGACGGTTTTACCCCAGCCGACGACGCCGGCGATGCGCTCCTCGTTCAGGCAGTTCTGCAGCGACACGACGTAACCATCCGGCGCCAGATACTGCTTGATCAGCGCGGTCGCCCATTCGGTGTCGTAGGACTTCATCGAGACGAAGGCGATGTCGATCGGCTTCTGGCGCGACAGGTCCTGCATCTCCGTGAGGTGCATGGTCTTGGCCTTGGTGACGGTGAACTTCTCTTCCGGCGTCACGCCGTCGAGCTCGAGGCCGCGCTTGCGGATGATCTCGATATTCTCCGGCCAGAAATCGATCAGAGTGACGTCGTGGCCCGCATGCGCGAGATAGCCGCCGACATAGCCGCCCAGTGCACCCGTGCCGACGACTGCGATTCTCTTGCCCATCCTGGTCTCCCTTGAAATTTTCGTTAAGGCGCGACGCGAGGTTCGCGGCGCGCGCGGTCGAGATAGCGTTCGGCGTCTTCGGCCAGCAGCAGCCGGTCGGCCATCAGTTGCGTGACGACCGCCTGGACCCTGGCGAGGTAGTCGGCGCCACTCCTGTAGCGTTCGCCGATCGATGGCCGCGGATCGTTCGACGCCTCGCGGGCGGCCTTGTCGATCGGAAACGGCAGGCAGCTTCCGTCGCGGTCGGCGATCTCGCCCGCGGGGTAGGGCGGCTTGTATTCGTTCCAGCCGGTATAGGTGGCCAGAGGGACGGCAATGTCGGGCAGGCGGATGCCCGCCGCCTCGTTGCCGTCGGCGTCGACCTTGCTGACCAGAGTGCGATAGGCCTTGTCGGACGCGACGGGCTTCACCCAGTCGCCCGGCGGCGCCACGACGTTGGTCGTGCGCACGATTGCAGCGCCCGGCACGGCGGGAAAGCCGGTCTTGCCGGGTTCGACCAGCGTACCGGCGGCCACGCTTGGCACGCGGCTGGCCGGAGGCGCCTTGCCCGACACCACCCATGCGTCGAGCGCGACCAGCAGGGCGCGGACCGCCGGCATGGGGTTGTGCGGGTTGCGCGGGTTCAGGTTGGGGCCGGGATCGGTCGTCGCCCCGGCGCGCCCACCATGCTGGGTGCCCGCGATCATGTAGACGCGCGCGTTTTCCGGCAGGGTCACGTCCTGCGTACCCAGCGGATCGGTGTGCAGCAGCGAGGCGCCCTTCTGCCAATACTCGGTCGAGGTGTTGGTCTCGATCAGCAGCGGGTCGGAGCCGTCGCCGCGGAACAGCGAGCCGCTCCTGCCGGTCAGCGGATCGCTGAGCGTCGCGGTCGAGAACGGAAACTCGTTCTCGGGAAAGTCGTGATCCTCGTGCTGGGTGTTGGTGCGCGCCGGCTGGGCGAACGGCGTGTCGAAGAACACGCGGCCGACGCCTGCAATGTGACTGTGAATGCCATCGAACACGCGGCGTCCCTGTTCGTCGCGGTTGAAGCCTTCGGAAACGTGATTGCGCAGATAGCGGCCGGCCTGCGAGAAGCCGATGGCCAGCGCGTGCGTCATGGGCCGGCCGGTGGCCTTCACCGCCTCGGGCGCATGGCGCAGCCAGCTCACCACGTCGCGCGTTGCCGCGAACCCCAGGCCCTGGACCTTCGGATTGCGGGCCTCGTAGTGGAATTCGTACAGGAATCCCGGCTTGGCCTTGGTGCCCTCGCGCAGCTTGATCGCGCGGGCGTCGACGAACGACCACTGGTTCAGCGGCAGTTCGCGCGGCTCGTCGTCGGCACGTTCGCGCACGGTGAGGCGCGCCCGCGTCTGTTCGAGCGTGGCGGCCTCATGCGAGAGCTTGAACACCTCCAGCACGCCGAGACGCGTGCCCGAGACCCATTCCTCGCGAATCGTCTGCACGATCGGCCGGCCGTTGTCGGTCGCGACCGGCGCCGTCAGGGCGAGGCCCATGTTGGCGCGGGGCGCATCGGGGTCCCAGCCCGACCAGACGATCGTGTAGCCGAGGCGCAGGGGGAAGGCGTTGCCGAGGTCGGCCAACGTCCTGGGATCGTTCACACCCTGCGGGCCGTCGGCGATGTTGCCGAACAGCATCTTGCGGCCGCGATTGTTGACCTCATAGAGGATGCGCCCGTTGCCGCGCGCGGCATCCTTGGGTCGCAGGATGAAGACGCCGGTAGCGTACTCGACCTTGCCGTCAGCATTGCGCGGCGCCTTGTCGATCAGGGCGATGCCGCTGTTGCCGGGCAGTGACGGATCGACTTCGCCCCGGGCGACGGCAATGACGCGCTCGTAGGCGCCGACCTCGCCGAACGCGGCACCGTCGGCGAGCGGTTCGATCTTCTCGACATCCAGAGAGATGAGCACTGAATCACGCTGAGTTGGAGTTAAACCAAAGGCTCCGTCGTCTCGACCGAAGCGCGCCGCGCGGCATGGCGAGACCTGTTCTCCACCAAATGCGGCCACGCGCAGATAGCAGGTCTCTCCAATTCGCCTCGCGGCGCTCGGCTCCGGTCGAGACGACGGGCTCCGCTTTCAAGCTCCCGGGTCTTTGGCGGATCCGACTTGAACTCATCTCGCTCTAGGTCCGGGCTTCCGCCTGGACCTCTTCCGGCGGGAAATTCAGCTCCACGCCGACGCCGTCGGGATCGTAGAGGAAGATCTGCGCCGCACCGGTGCGCGGCACGATCTGCTCGCGGAACTTCACGTCCTTCGACTGCAGGCGCTTGCGCACGCCCGGCAGGTCGCTGGCGGCGAAGGCGATATGGTCGAAGCGGCCGGTGTCGTCGAACTTCCTCTCGGTGCCGCGCACCACGATACCCTCGCGCGGCTTGCGCTCGCCCAGCAGGTGCACGGTGGCCACGCCGCCGGAGTAGAGCCAGTAGCCGGGAAAGCCGAGCGGCGGGCGGTCACCGTTCTCGAGGCCGAGCACGTCGCAATAGAAATCCTTGGTGGCTTCGAGGTCGGACGGCTCGATCGTGTAGTGCTGAAGGGGGCCAAGCGGCATGGTCGGTCTCCGTGGAAAAGATCGGACAGGGAAAGGTCAGACGAACGTAAGGTCGGCGTCGGCACCCATCATCCAGGCGCCTACGGTCTCGAAATGGGAAAGCCGGCCCTGCAGCTGCTGGGTCACGGTGTGGATGTCGCGGAACCGCCGCTCCAGCGGATGGTTCCCGAAGATCGCCGTGGCGCCCGCCGCATTGTAGGCGAAGTCGACGGCGTCCTTGGCCTTGTGGATGGCGTTGGTCGCGGCCATGCGAACGACGATGCGCTGCTCGACGGTAATCGTGTTGCCCGCCGAGAGGTCCTTCCAGACGCCGGCCATCGACTGCAGCACGAAGCCGCGCGCGGCACGGAGATTGACCTCGGCCTGGGCCAGGTTGGATTGCACCACGGCATTGTCGCGCAGCGGGCTCTTCAGTCCGCGCGGCACCTTGTTGCGGGCGACGTCGAGGAAGCAGTCGAGCGCACCACGGGCGATGCCGCAGGCCACGCCCGCGAAGCCGACCTGATAGCAGGTGCCGGCGCCCATCCTGTAGAGCGGTCCCTGTTCGCGGCGCTCGAGCTCGAACTCGCGGGTGATCGAATGGTCGGCGCGCACGAAGAAATCATCGAGAGCGAACTGATCGCTCGCGGTGCCGCGCAGACCCACCGTGTTCCAGATGTCGGTCCATTGCACGTCGCCGGTCCGCACCAGCATGGTGCGCTCCTGCTGCCGGCCGGTCTCGTGCAGGCGGGGCGAGCCATCGGCCTTGAAGATCGGGCAATGGGCGCCGAGCCAGGTGGCGTGACGGCCGCCCGAGGCGAAGGCCCAGACGCCGGTCACCTTGTAACCGCCCTCGCATTCCACTGCCTTGACCTTCGGGCCGGGCCCCCACGCCAGCACGGCGCGCGGATCTTCGCCGAAGATCGACTGCGCGACCGGCAGGTCGAGATAGGCAGCCGACATGGCGCACCCGCCGGCCTGGCTCACGCACCAGGCGGTGGAGGCATCGCCGCGGGCGATCGTCTCGATCACATGGAAGAACGTCACGGGATCGGTTTCGACCCCGTTCGACGAGCGCGGCAGCAGCAAGCGGAACAGCCGCGCCTCGTGAAGTGTGTCGAGCAGCGCCGGCGGCAGCCGGCGCGTTTCCTCGATCTCGTTCGAAGCGGCCTCGACGGCCGGCCGGACGGCCTCGGCACGGGAGATCACGGCGGGATCGCCGGCGAGATCGGCGGCAGACGGGATCAGCGTATCCAAGATCATCCCCTTCGAACGAATGTGTCCATCAGGCCCTGGCCAGCTCGCGGTCGATCTGTTCGATCGACTTGCCCTTGGTTTCCAAGCCGAAGAAATAATAGACCACCCCGGCCATCAGGAACCAGCAGCCGAGATAGAGAAAGGCTATTGGAATCTCGGGCAGCGGTACGTCGGGCTTCAGGTAGTTGTTCGACCCGACGATCAGCGCCAGTCCGAGCGGCCCGATGATCTTGCCGATACCGCCGAAGCCGTAGGCCGAGCCCATGCCCGTGGTGCGCAGGTGCGAGGGCCAGACTTCCGCAGCGTAGGGCCCGACGATCGCGAAGCCACCGTCAGCGAAGAAGAAGGCCAGCGCCAGGATCAGCCACAAGGCCGACATGCCCATGATCGTCGCATTGTAGTTGTAGCCTGCCACGATGATGAGCACGCCGGCGCCGAGGCCGATCAGGCCGCCGCCGGCGCGTCGTCCGATCTTGTCCGACAGGTAGGAGAAGGACAGACGGCCGAGGAAGCCCATGACCGTGAGCAAGATCATCATCTTCGCGGCTTCCTGCGGCGTCACCTTCAGGAGCAGCACGAACAGCGAGGGCGCCCACAAAGTGACGCCGTAGACGCCTGTCTGCGCGCCGGCATTGCCGAGCCAGGAGACGAGCAGGCTGCGCGGATACTTGAAGAGTTCGCTCCAGCTCGCCTTGGGCGGTTCGACGGGCGGCGCCTTGGGCAGGGGCAGCGATTCGGGCTTGACCTGCAACGCCCAGGCCAACGACCGGCGGGCCTCCTCGTAACGGCCCTGGCGAGCCAGCCAGACCGGCGATTCAGGCACCCACAGGCGCACCAGCAGGACGAGCAGCGACGGCAGCACGCCGATGGCGAACAGCAGGCGCCACTGGTCGGCGCCCATGAAGGCGCCCAGCACCGCGCCGAGGCCGACGCCCAGCGGGATCACGCAGGTGACGAGGCCGCCGACCCAGCCGCGCTTGCGCGCCGGCACGAATTCCTGGACCAGCGGGAGGTCGACGCAATAGAGGCCGCCGACACCGAAGCCCACGAAGAAGCGCATGATGGTGATGTAGATCCAGCCGTTCTCCGGCGTGAAGTACAGCAGGCCGGTGGCGATCGAGAAATTCAGCACGGTGCCGATGAAGACCTTGCGGCGGCCGATGCGGTCGGCGAGCCAGCCCCAGATGTAGGCGCCGAGAATGGCGCCGACTCCCGACGACATGAGCACGATGGCCGACTGTCCGAAGGTGAGCTTCCACGGTCCGATCAGGAAGGCGAGAACGAAGCCGATGAGAAAGTAGTCGAAGAATTCGAGCGCATCGCCGATCACAGCCGCAGTGATGATCTTCTTCTGGTTGCCGGTCAGTCTGGACTGCCGGTCGAGAACATCGAACATGGCATTTCCCCCGTGCGCTTTTTTTTGGACGGATGCCACGCACTTCATCGCGCCTTGACCGTCACGCTACGCCCCGGGGCGAGCCAGCAGCAAGGCTCCGCCCCGGTCGTGTTTGCCCGTCGAAATGCAGCGCTGCATGGCAGCCCCCTCTTTTGCTAAAGAGAAGGGGCATTGGGGGAGATCATCATGCATTGGACCGACCGCCGGACTCGTTTCCGGGCGCTGCTCGCGGGCGAACGCTGTCTCCACCCGGGCTCGGTATTCGACCCGATCTCCGCGCGGATCGCCGAGGATCTGGGCTTCGAGATCGGCATGTTCGCGGGCTCCGTCGCCTCCATGACCGTGCTGGGCGCGCCCGATTTGATCGTGCTGACCCTGAGCGAGTTCGCCGGCCAGGCCTATCGCATCAATCGGGCGAGCGGCCTGCCTCTCATGGTCGATGCCGATCATGGCTACGGCAACGCGCTGAACGCCCGCCGCACGGTCGAGGAGCTGGAGACGGCGGGCGTCTGCGGCCTCAGTCTCGAGGACACCGAGCTGCCGACGCCCTACGGCGCCACCACACCCCGCCTGATCTCGATCGACGAGGGCGTAGCCAAGATGAAGGCGGCGCTCGGCGGCCGGCAGGACCCGGCGCTCTGCATCGCCGGCCGCACCAGCGCGATCACCATCACCGGGCTCGACGATGCGATCGCCCGCGGCAAGGCCTACACGAGGCGGCCGGCGTGGATGCGCTGTTCTTCGTGGGCGTGCGCACCCGCGCGGAGCTCGACGCGATTTCCGGGGCGACCACGCTGCCGCTGATCCTGGGCGGCGTGTCGGGCGATCTCACCGACCTCGCCTATCTCGGCGCGCGCCGCGTCCGCATCGCGTTGCAGGGCCACCAGCCGTTCGCGGCGGCGGTGAAGGCCGTGCACGACACGCTGAAGGCGCTGCGCGACGGCACGCAGCCGTCGAAGCTGCAGGGCGTGGCCAGCCCCGAACTCATGAAGAAGGTCACGCGCGACGCCGACTATGCGCGCTGGACGAAGGACTTCCTGGGCGGCTGAGCGCCAGCCCTTCAGTCCGTCAAACGCGTCGGGATCAGAGTCACGGCGACTCCGTAGGAATGGGAGTCGCCGCCCAGGATGACGCCGCGCAGCGGGCTCACGTCGGAGAAGTCGCGCCCCCAGGCCACAACGACATGGTCCTCGTGTGCAATCAGGTCGTTGGTCGGGTCGAGATGGACCCAACCCGCCGCTTCGCCGCACCAGACGGCCACCCAGGCATGGCTCGCGTCGGCGCCGCGCAGCGCGATCTCGTCCTTGGAATTGATCGTGCGGATGTACCCGGAGACGTAACCCGCCGCGAGGCCGTGGGCGCGCAAGGCGGCGATTTCCACATGGGCGAAATCCTGGCAGACGCCGGCCTTGCCGGCAAAGACGTCGGCGAGCGGCGTCGAAATGTCGGTCGCACCGGGATCGTATTCGAAATCGGCCCGGATGCGCGAGGTGAGTTCGCGTGCCGCTTCGAGGATGGGGCGCCCGGCCGTCAAGGACTGGGCGCCGTAGACCCGCAGCGCCTCGACGCTCGGCACCAGCGGAGAATCGTAGATGAACTCGCTCGCTTCCACCGGAAGGGGAAATCCGTCGCCCAGCAGCGATGCCCTGATGTCCTCCCAGGGCGGTGTCGAGGCGGCGGGGGGCGGCTGGGGAAAGCGCACATCGATTTCGGCCCGCACCTCGATGTCGAAGCGCGTGTGCGGCTTGTCGAGCCTGTAGATGTCGATGTGGTTGCCGAAATGATCGACATGCTCGACGGCCAGCGCCGGTACCGGGCTGGTCTCGACGCTGATCGAGCTGACCTTCTGGCCTGGGAAATTGCGGGCGCGCAGGTGGGCGATGTGGTGCGCCGAGTCCACCGTGGTGGCGTAGGTGTAGGTCGTCCGGTGCGAGAGCAGGTATTGCACGGTCAGTCTCCGCCGCTCAGCCGCCCGAGGAGCCGACGGCCTGCGCCGCCGGCACGTGCGAGAAATAGGCGCGCGTGATCGCTCCCGAAAGCTTGTCGAGTTGCTGCTCGGTGTCGGAGGCGACGTCGCGCAACATCGCGAGTGCCAGTCCTTCGTGGCGCCACGCCTGCTCGTCGCCACCGAACTGGCGGACCACCGCCTCGAGATCCGCTTCCAGCGACTCCGGCGGCGCGGGAACCCGAAAGCCCGACGCGCGCGCCAGATAGTCGAGATGGCCGTTTATCGCGCGCAACTGGAACACCAGGCCGCGCGGATTGGCATCGTCGAGGATCACGAGGTCGAGCACCGGCGCGGGCTGGAGCTGACCGAGATAGCGTGTGCGGTAGGTGATGGTGCTGTCGCAAAGTTCGAGCGCCAGGCGCATCGCGGCGTCCCAGTCGATCGGCGAGATGGTGAAGGGACCGAGTGCGGCGTTTACGACATGCAGCCCGCGTTCGATGCGGCGGCCGAGATCGAGGAAGCGCCAGCCGGTGCCGCGCGTCATGTTCTCCTGCGCCAGGCCCGACAGCGTGGCGACGAAGCGCACGATCTCGTCGAGCGCGGCGAGCAGGGGATCGAGGTTGCCACGCGCCGCGAGCAGGCGCTTGCGCACTTCGACCATCTCGGGCCCGGCGGCGGTCGTCATGTCGACCGAGAAGCGGTCGCGCATGGTGGCGGTGAGGCGCTGGATGCCGTCGAGTACGGCGGCGAGGCCGCGATCGTCGGCAGCCACGGCGGCAAGACCCTGCTGGAACAGGGCGCTCTCGGGCGGAGCGAGGGCCGACATATGGTCCATGAGATTGGCCTGGTCGAGCAGTCGGCCGAGCAGCCTGAGTTCGATCGCATCGCGCGGGCCGACGGCGCCTTGCGCCACGCGCGACGCCGTCGTGCGCAACAGCCGCGCATCGTTGTCGAGCCGCTCGATATAGCGGCCGAGCCAGAAGAGATTGTCGGCGACGCGGCTCTGCAGGTCGGCGGTGCTGCGTTCGACGGCGAGCTGGTGAAAGCGCCGGGTCGTCGGAAGCTGCACGTCGGCCGCATCCTCGGCCAGCACCCACACGTCCTTCAAGGTGCCGTGCAGGCGGCCCAACGAGCGCAACGCGGTGTCGCCGTCGGGTTCGCGGGCAAGGCCACCCGGCAGGACATGATAGGTGTCGTGGTCGGCCACGACGAAGGCACGCAACACGACGGCGGAAGGCACCAGCGCCTGCCCGTCCCACTTGGGCGTGAGCGACGGCGTCAGGGGATATTGCGCGACATACTGGCCGGGCTGGGCGCGGATATGCTCGACCAGCTCCTTGCGCTCGGCCGGCTCGAGCATGCCCACGACGATGGGCTCGCGGTCCTGGCCGAGGCAGGGACGCACGATCATGAGGTCGAGGTTGGCGAGGGCGAAGCTGAGCGCCGCCGGCTCACCCAGCCACCAGACATCGAGCGACGGCAGCGCGAGCTTCTCGCCCAGCAGGTGTTCGCTCAGCCCCTCGAGAAACGGCATGATGGCCGGCGTCTCGACGACACCCGACCCGAGCGCATTGGCGAGTGCGATATTGCCGCTCCGCGTTGCCTCCACCAGCCCGGTAACGCCAAGCGCCGAATCGGCGCGCATCTCCAGGGGGTCGGCGAAGGCGCTGTCGAGACGCCGCAACAGCACGTGCACGGGCCGGAGGCCAGCCAGGGTCTTGATCGAGACCTGGCCGTCACGCGCCACCATGTCACCGCCTTCCACCAGCGGAAGCCCCAGTACGCGCGAGAGATAGACGTGCTCGAAATAGGTTGCCGACAGCGAGCCTGGCGTCAGCAGCGCCATGTTGGGCTGTGTCACGGAGGCAGGCGCCATCGAGCGCAGCGATTCATGCCAACGGTCGACGAACGGCCGCAGATGACGAACGGGAATGGAGCGAAATGCCTCGGGCAGGCTGCGCGCCAGCACACGGCGCATCTCGAGGGCATAGCCGACGCCGGCGGGAAGCTCGGTATGGTCGGCCAGTACGTGCCAGCGCCCGTTGCTCAGTCGCACCAGATCGACCGCATAGTTGCCGAGATGGCGTTGCGGCGCGGCGCCGTCGGTGACCCGGGCGGGGCGCAGGAAATGACGGTTGGCGTGAACCAGCATCGGCGGCAGCAACTGCTTCTTCAGCAGCGTCTGCGGGCCGTAGACATCGGCCAGAACCTTGTCGAGCAGGCGCGCGCGCTGGATCAGGCCGGTCTCGAGACTGGCCCATTCGTCGGGCGCGATGACCATCGGCAGCGGGTCGAAGGTCCAGCGTGCCGAGCCGCGATCGTCCAGCAGGTTGACGGTCGCGCCCGACTCCGCGAGTTGCCGGCGAGCGCTCTCGACGCGTTCGTCCAGCCCGCCCGGAAGCGAGCGGATGACGCTCAGGATGCCTTGCCAGTGGTAGCGGATCGACTTCTGGCCGGTCACCAGTTCGTCGTACGCGCTTGCCGGCGAGGAAGAGAGGCCGCGCAACGACTCCATGGATCCGCAACAGAAGTGGGAACGAGGGGAAGGACTAGCTCTGAGGCGGGCGGACTATAGGCCTTAGGCGCGGCGCAGGTCGAGCGTCAGCGGATGCTCCGGATTGGCGAGCGGCCGCGGTTCCGGGGACTTGCCGCCGGTATGGCCGATGGCGAAAAAGCGGGCCCGGCGGCGCGCTTCGGCCTCGTTGGCATTGACAGGCACGCGATCGTAGCTGCGGCCGCCGGGATGGGCGACGTGATAGGTGCAGCCGCCGATCGACCGGCCGCTCCACGAATCGTGGATGTCGAAGGTAAGCGGGGCATGCACGGCGATGGTCGGGTGCAGCGAGTTGGCTGCTGCCCAGGCGCGATAGCGCACGCCCGCCACGTATTCGCCGGCCGTGCCGGTGGCCCGCAGCGGCAGCCGCCAGCCGTTGCAGGCAATGGCATGGCGCTGGTCGTTCAGGCCCGCGACCTTGACCTGCAGGCGCTCGACCGTCGAATCGACATAGCGCACCGTGCCGCCGCCGCCCGGTTCCTCGCCCAGCACGTGCCACGGCTCCAGCGCATGACGCAGCTCGAGTTCGAGGCCGCGTTGCGCCACTTCGCCCAGGCGCGGGAAACGGAACTCGAAATGCGGTGCGAACCATTCGGGGGCAAAGTCGTAGCCCGCCTCGCCGAGGTCCGAGAGCACGTCGTTGAAGTCCTGCCACACGAAATGCGGCAGCATGAAATCGTCGTGCAGGCGCGTGCCCCAGCGGCTGAGCGGCCGCTCGTAGGGGCGGTCCCAGAACTTGGCGACGAGGCCGCGCAGCAGCGCTTGCTGCGCCACGCTCATGCGCCAGTGCGGCGGCATCTCGAAGGCGCGCAATTCGAGCAGGCCACGACGACCCGCCGCGGCGTCGGGCGTGAACAACTTGTCGATGCAGAACTCGGTGCGGTGGGCGTTGCCGGTCGCGTCGACCAGCAGGTTGCGGAACACACGGTCGACCAGCCAGGGCGGCGTCTGCCGTCCCGGCGCGATCTGTTTGAAGGCGATCTCCAACTCGTGCAGGGCGTCGTTGCGCGCTTCGTCGACCCTCGGATGCTGGCTTGTCGGTCCGATGAACAGGCCGGAAAAGAGGTACGAAAGCGAGGGATGGTTGAGCCAATAGCCCAGCAGGCTCTTCAGGAGATCGGGCCGGCGCAGCATCGGCGAGTCGGCGGCCGTCGGACCGCCCAGCACGAAGTGGTTGCCGCCGCCGGTGCCGGTGTGGCGCCCGTCGATCATGAACTTCTGCGCCCCGAGCCGCGTCGTGCGCGCCTCCTCGTAGACGATCTCGGTGCGCTCGACGAGATCGGTCCAGGTCGCCGAGGGGTGGATGTTGACTTCGATCACGCCGGGGTCGGGCGTGACGCTGAAATTCAGCACCCGCGGATCGTTGGGCGGCGTGTAGCCTTCGAGGAAGACCGGCTGGCCCAGCTCCTCGGCCGTGTCCTCGAGGGCGGTCACGAGGTCGAGATAGTCCTCCATGCGCTCGGTCGGCGGCATGAAGACGTGGAGATGGCCGTCGCGCGGCTCGAAGGCCATCGCGGTGCGTACGATGCCGGCGGCCGAGGCCCCGACGGCAGGTCCCACCCCTTTGTTCGGCGCCAGCGCCCGACGCCATGCTTCACGGCGTGCCTCGCCATCGACGGCCGCATCGGCCGCAAAGCTCGGCTCCTGTCGGCGCAGGACCGGCGCGCGCCGAAACGTATCGAGCGGCGGCAGGTCGGGATGCGGCGCCATCGGGTCGGGCTGGACGATGACGTCGGTGTCGCCGGGCGTTGCCCACGGCAGCGAATCGAGCGGCAGACGGTAGCCGATCGCGGAGTCGCCGGGGATCAGGTAGCACTTCTCCGAGCGCAGGAACCACGGACCGCTCTTCCAGCGCAGGGCATGGTCGTGGCCGTTCTGCGCGCGCCCGCCCTGCTCGCGGATGACCGGCAGCACGTAGCCGGCGGAGGTTTCGAGGCCGTTCTCGAAAATGCGTGCCAGCCGCTCGCGCTCCAGCGGATCCTTCACCTTGGTCTCGTCGACCACGATGTTGCTGGGCAACCGCCGCTCGCGCCACAGATAGTACCAGGTGTCCTCGTAGGCCGGGAAAAGATAGCCGGGATCGAGCTGCAGGCGTTGCGCGAAAGCCAATGCAAAGCGGTGTGCAGCCTCGACGGTGGCCCCCACCGGCTTGGACTCCTGCGCGTAGAGTTGCGGGTTGCGCCAGATCGGCTCGCCGTCCTTGCGCCAGTAGCAGCCGAGCGCCCAGCGCGGCAGCTGTTCGCCGGGATACCACTTGCCCTGACCGAAATGCAGCAGCGCCCCCGTCGCGAAGCGGTGGGCCAGCTTGCGGAACAACACGCCTGCCAGCCGCCGCTTCTCGGGGCCCAGCGCCAGCGTGTTCCATTCCGGCCCGTCCATGTCGTCGACCGACACGAAGGTCGGCTCGCCGCCCATGGTGAGGCGCACGTCGTGCTTGCCGATGTCGCGCTCGATGGCCTCGCCGACCTTGAGCAAGGTGGCCCATTGCTCCTCGGTGTAGGGCTTGGTGGTACGCGGCGTCTCGCGCACGCGCGAGACGGTCATCTCGTGTTCGAACTCGACCTCGGCCTTCTCGATGGCTCCCTCGACCGGCGCCGCACTCGACGGCTCGGGCGTGCAGGCCAGGGGGATATGGCCCTCGCCGGTCAGCAGGCCGGAGGTCGGATCGAGCCCGATCCATCCGGCGCCCGGCAGGTAGACCTCGCACCAGGCGTGGAGGTCGGTGAAATCGTGCGTCGGCCCGTCGGGTCCCTCGAGCGGCTTCTCGTCGGCCACGAGCTGAATCAGATAGCCCGAGGCGAACCGCGCCGCGAAGCCCAGGTGGCGCATGATCATGACCAGCAGCCAGCCGGTGTCGCGACACGAGCCCTTGGCGCTGGCGAGCGTCTCCTCGCAGCTCTGCACGCCGGGCTCCATCCGCACGATGTAGCCGATCTCCTGCTGCAGCCGGGCGTTGAGGCCGACGACGAAGTCGATGGTGCGCTGCTTTTCCTTGCGGTCGACCTTGGCCAGCCAGGCCGCCAGTTTCGGCCCCAGCGGTTCCAGCTTGCGGAACGGCGCGATCTCCTCGGCGAGCGAGGCGTCGTAGGCGAAGGGCCAGGTCTCCGCCGACGGCTCCAGGAAGAAGTCGAACGGGTTGATGACCGACATGTCGGCCACGAGGTCGACCGTGACCTCGAACAGATCGGTCTTTTCGGGAAATACCAGGCGGGCGAGGTGGTTTCCCTGCGGATCCTGCTGCCAGTTGATGAAATGCTGGGCCGGCGTGACCTTCAGGGAATAGGAAAGCACGGGCGTCCGGCTGTGCGGCGCCGGGCGCAGGCGTACGATCTGCGGTCCCAGCTCGATGAGCCGGTCATAACGGTAGGTCGTCCTATGATGCAGCGCGACGTGGATGCTCATGACGGCCTGTCTGTTTCGCTCCGAGACAGATTAAGCAAGTGACATGCCACTAAGCAAGGAAGTGGCGCTATGCTCCCGACACGATCTTTGTCGACGCGGCTTGGCGAGAGGGCTCATGACCAATTACTTCGATCTCACGGGCAAGGTTGCTCTCGTCACCGGGGGCAGTCGCGGGCTAGGCTACCAGATGGTGAAGGCCTTCGTCGCGCACGGTGCCGACGTCTTCATTACCAGCCGCAAGTTGGAGACCTGCGACAAGGTCGCGGCCGAGGTCCGGTCGATGGGTCGCAGGGCGGCGACCCATGCCTGCAACGTCGCCAACTGGCAGGAACTCGACGGCATGGTCGATGCTGCCTACACGGCGTTCGGCAAGGTCGACATCCTGGTGAACAACGCCGGCTCCTCGCCGCTTGCACCCTCTTCGCTGGATACTTCGGAGCAGCTCTTCGATCGCATCGTGGCGCTGAATTTCAAGGCGCCGTTCCGTCTGATGTCGCTGGTCGGCAGCCGCATGGCCGACGGCGACGGCGGCTCGATCATCAACGTCTCGAGCGCCGGCGCGTTGCGCCCGCGGCCGCAGATCGCGCCCTATGCCGGCGCCAAGGCGGCGCTCAATGCCCTCACCGAGGCCTTCGCCTTCGAATACGGGCCGAAGGTGAGGGTGAACACCATCTCTCCCGGCCGCTTCCTGACCGATGTCTCGAAGGCCTGGCCGGAGGAGCACAAGGCCAACCCGACGGCGGCGCTCAAGCGCAGCGGCCAGCCGGAGGAGATCGTGACGGCGGCGCTCTACCTCGCGTCGGGCCGGTCGAGCTTCACCACCGGATCGCTGGTCCGGGTCGACGGAGGAATCGCATGAAGATGAAGGCCGGCGTTCTCACGGTCTGCGGTGCGCCGCGGCCCTTCGCCAAGTCGAAGCCCATCCATGTCGTCGAGGTCGATCTCGATCCGCCGGGCGAGGGCGAGGTGCTGGTCAAGGTGGGCGGCGGCGGCCTTTGCCACTCCGACCTGTCGCTGATCAACGGCGACCGGCCGCGCCCCGTGCCGATCGTGCTGGGTCACGAAGGCTCGGGCGAGATCGTCGAGGTGGGCGCCGGCGTGCACGACGTGAAGGTCGGCGACCATGTCTGCTTCACCTTCAACGTGAGCTGCGGCCGTTGCCGGCGCTGCCTCGAAGGTCGTCCCTATATCTGCGAGCGCTCGATCACGCCGCGCGCCGCGGGCCAGCTGCTCTCCGGTCATCACCGCCTGCACATGGACGGCAAGCCGGTCAATCATCACTCCGGCGTCTCCTGCTACGCCGAATATGCCGTGGTCGATCGCGGATCGATCGTCGTCATCGACCCCAGCCTGCCGCTCGATGTCGCCGCGCTGTTCGGCTGCGCCGTCGTGACCGGCGTCGGTGCCGTGGTGAATACCGCGCAGATCCAGCCCGGCAGCAGCGTCGCGGTCGTGGGCCTGGGCGGCGTCGGACTCTCCGGCCTGATGGGCGCGGTGCTGGCTGGCGCCGGCAACATCATCGCCATCGACATTTCCGACGACAAGCTCGGTCTCGCCCGCCAGCTCGGCGCCACTCACACTGTAAATGCCAAGGATGCCGACCACATCACGCAGGTGCGTGATCTCACCAATGGCGGCGTCGACTATGCCTTCGACTTCGCCGGCACCATCAAGGCGATGGAGACGGCCTATCTTTCGACGCGCTGGGGCGGCACCACGATCACGGCCGGCCTGTCGCCGATCGCCGCGGACTTCGCCTTCAAGCAGAGCGGTCTGGTGAGCGAGGAGAAAACCATCAAGGGCAGCTACATGGGCTCGTGCGTGCCAGTGCGCGACATCCCGCGTTTCATTGCGCTTTATCAGCAGGGCAAACTGCCGGTCGACCGCATGGTCAGCCAGCGCGTCGGCTTCGACCAACTCAATGAAGGCTTCGACCGGCTGCAGGACGTCGCCACGGTGCGTCAGATCCTGGTGCCGCACGGCTAGGTTCACGGGTTGGGGGGGGGGCGACCGGATGCTATGATGAGCGAATGGTCTCGTTCGTCCCTCCGCCGCCGGACAAGCTCGACGCATTGTGTCGACGGTGGAAGATCAGCAAGCTGACCCTGTTCGGTTCGCAGGCGCGTGGGGATGCACGACCGGACAGCGATGTCGATCTGCTGGTCGAGTACGCTCCCGATGCCGACTGGAGCCTGTTCGACGTTGCGCGCCTGCGTCGAGAGCTGGCCGAACTGTTCGGGCGACCGGTTGACCTGGTGCGCGAACGCAACGTCACCAACCCCTACAGGCTCGCCACGATCAGGCGTGACCAGCGGCCACTTTATGCCGCCTGAAGTCGAAGACCGGGCGTCGCTCCTGGACATGCTGATCTTCGCTCGCGAGGCAATGGCTTTCGTACACGGCCGCAAGCGTCTGGACCTCGATCAGGATCGGGGCTTCCTGCGCTCGCTCGAGCGCGTTCTTGAGCTTGTTGGCGAGGCCGCCCGCCGCATATCCTTGGTGACGCGAGAAGCCCATCCGGCGATTCCGTGGAAGGACATCATCGGTATGCGCAACATCATCGCCCATGAGTATGGCAAGGTCGACCTCGACGAAATCTGGAAGGCCACGCAGCAGGATGTTCCGCGCCTCGTGGCAACACTGGAAGAAGTCGTCGCTTCTCTGCCACTCCCGGAATGACCTGAACTTCAACGTATCGATGTCAGTCACGATCGCCATCGAGACGCCTCTGCAGGACGAGGTCCGCGCGCTGGTCGCGGAACTCAACGCGGTGCTGCTCGAACTGACGCCGCCCGAACATTGCCATCACCTGACCGTCGAGCAGATGGCGGATGTCGACACCGCTGTGTTCATTGCCCGCGACGGCGGCGCGGCGATCGCCTGCGGGGCGCTGAAGCGGCATACCGGCGGCATTGGCGAGGTGAAGCGCATGTACACCCGGCCGAGCCATCGCGGCCGCAGGATCGGCGAGCAGATCGTGGCGTGCATCGAGGCGATGGCGCGGGCCGGGGGGCTGAAGCGTCTCGTGCTGGAGACCGGCGACCGCCATCACGCCGCCTGGAAGGTCTATGAGCGGTCGGGCTTCGTGGCTGCGGCCCGGTGCTCGACTATCCCGACGTCAGATGGTCGGTGTTCTATGAGAAGACTATCGCCGGCTGAAGTCTACGCGACGGAGGCGTAGAGGCGGTCGAGATCGCCGTCGTCGTAGGTGTATTCGGTCGAGCAGAACTCGCACTTCACCGAGACGCGGCCGGTCGTGTCGCGCAGATCGCCGAGTTCCTCGCGCCGGATCGAGCGCAGCACTGTGTCGATGCGCTCGCTGCTGCAGCGGCAGCGGGCGGCAAAGGGGCGGCGCTCGAAGACCCTGGGCTGTTCCTGATGGAACAGGCGGTGCAGCAGGGTGGTGCCGGGCAGTGCCGGATCGAGCATTTCCTTTTCGGTGGCCGAGGCCATCAGGATCACGGCCTTGCGCCAGTCGTCCTCGCGCTGCTCGGCATCGACATCCATGCGGCCGGCGTCGAACTCGGGCATCTGCTGCACCATGAGCGCCGCGGCATGCCAGTTCCTTTGGCCGTTCGCATCGGTGCGGCGGGCCGTGATCTTGATGCCGGTCGGCAATTGCTCGGACTGGCGAAAATAGGTGTGGGCGCAGTCGGCGAGCGTCGGACCCTCGAGCGGCACGACGCCCTGGTAGCGCTGTGTGTGCTGGCCCTGGTCGACGGTGAAGGCGAGACGCCCCTGGCCGAACAGCTTCGGGATGTAGCCGTCGGGAACGTCTTCGTTGCCGCTGCCCAGCGCAATGGCGAGCTTCCAGGAATCGAACTGCGCGTAGCCGCGCAGCGCACCGTCGCTGGTGAGGTCGGCGACGAGCAGGCGGATCGGCCCGTCGCCGCTGATCTGCAGGGTGAAGATGCCTTCGTATTTCAGCGAGGTGGCGAGCGTGGCGCACAGCACCATCGACTCGGCCAGCGGCCTCGCCACGGCGAGCGGATAGCCGTGGCGCTCGATCACCTCGTCGAGGGCAGGGCCCAGCCGGACCAGCCGACCGCGCACGCCAAGCGCGTCCAGCTGGAAGGGGAGGACGCGGTCCCAGTCATCGGAAGGAAGTCCTCCCGATTCAGGACTCAAGACAGGCACCAGGCCAGGATGCTCTTCTGGGCGTGAAGCCGGTTCTCGGCCTCGTCGAACACGACCGACTGCGGACCGTCGATCACTTCGGCGGTCACTTCCTCGTCGCGATGGGCAGGGAGGCAGTGCATGAAGATCGCATCCTTCTTGGCCTGCTTCATCAGGTGCTTGTCGACCTGATAGGCACGCAGCAGGTTGTGGCGTCGCGCGGCGCTCGGGCTGTCGGGATCCTCGTCGCCCATCGACACCCAGGTGTCGGTGACGACGCAGTCGGCGTCCTTCACCATCGCCGCGGGGTCGTGGCCGATCGAAATGCGGCCGTTCGACCTGGCGGCCCACTGCACCACGTCGGCCGGCGGCGTCAGCTCGGGCGGGCAGGCGATGCGCAGCTCGAAGTCGAACTGGACAGCCGCGTGGATCCATGACGTTGCCATGTTGTTGCCGTCGCCCGACCAGACCACCGACTTGCCCTCGATGGAGCCGCGATGTTCCTCGAAGGTCATGACGTCGGCCATCAGCTGGCAGGGATGGGTCTTGTCGGTCAGTCCGTTGATCACCGGCACGGTCGCGTACCTCGCCATCTCGAGGAGCTTCTCCTCGACGGTGGTGCGCATCATGATGATGTCGACATAGCGGCTGAGCACCCGCGCGGTATCGGCGATGGTCTCGCCGCGGCCGAGCTGCGTGTCGGTGCGGCCCAGCATGATCGTCTGGCCGCCAAGCTCGCGCATGCCGACTTCGAACGACACGCGGGTGCGGGTCGAAGGCTTCTCGAAGATCATGGCGAGCGTCTTGCCGGCCAGCGGCTGGTCGTGCCCGCCGTTTGACCGCGCCTTTTTCATCGCCTTGCCGCGATCGAGGATCTGGCGAAGCGTCTTGGGATCGACCTGGTCGAGGTCGAGGAAGTGCCTGGGCGTTGCCATGAGACTACTCGGCAGCCTTCGGCGCCGCCTCGAACGCTTCCGCCGCCTGCTCGAGAATCGCGATGCCCTCGTCCAGCGCGGCCTTGTCGGCAATCAGCGCCGGGAAGATTCGCACCACGTTCTCGCCGGCCGGCGGGACCAGGAGCCCCAGCGACTGCAGCTTGTTCACCATGTCGCCCACCGGCACCGATGGGGCGCATTGCACGCCCTGGAGGAAGCCCATGCCACGCTGCTCGACGAACACCCTCGGGTGCTTCCGGCAGAGTTCCTCGAGCTTGCCCTTCAGATACTCGCCCTTCTCACGCACGTTCTCGATGAAGCCGGGCGCCAGCAGGACGTCGAGCACCGCATTGGCCACGCCGGTGGCCAGCGGATTGCCGCCGTAGGTCGAACCGTGAGTTCCAGGCACCATGCCGACCGCTGCCTTCTCGGTCGCCAGGAAGGCGCCGATCGGGAAGCCGCCGCCCATGCCCTTGGCGATCGCGGCGACATCGGGCTTCACGCCCGACCAGTCGTAGCCCCACATCTTGCCGGTCCGGCCGAAACCCGTATGGATTTCGTCGTAGAACAGCAGCAGGCCGAATTCGTCGCAGATCGCGCGCAGGTCCTTCAGGAACTGCGGCGTGGTTCCGCGGATGCCACCTTCGCCCTGGATCGGCTCGACCAGGATACCGGCGGTCTCGTCGTCCACCATGTCGCGCACGACGTTGGTGTTGTTAAGCGGCGCGTGCAGGTAGCCGGGCGCCGGCGGGCCGAAGCCTTCGAGGTACTTCTCGTTGCCGGTGGCCGAGAGCGCGTTCAGCAGGCGGCCGTGGAACGCCGCCTGGAAGCAGATCAGCTTGTACCGCTTGGGCTGGCCGTTCATGTACTGATACTTGCGTATCAGCTTGATGCCGCCCTCGATCGCCTCGGCGCCGGAATTGCAGAAGAACATCGTGTCCGCGAACGAGTTCTCGACCAGCCGCTTGGCCAGCTTCTCGCCGTTGCCGACCCGGAACAGGTTCGAGGTGTGCCAGAGCCTGGAGCCCTGTTCACTCAGCGCCTTGACCAGGTAGGGATGGCAGTGGCCCAGCGCGTTCACGGCGATGCCGGACGTGAAGTCCAAGTAACGTCGGCCGTCCACCGCGTAGAGATAGTTGCCCTCTCCGCGTTCGAACACGACGTCCTTGCGACCGTACGTCGGCATCACAGCCGTAATCACAGCGAGCCTCCCTCAAAAATCAAAAACCCCCGCCGATCCGACGATTCCGGGATGGAAACTCCGGTTTTTGGCGAGGGGCGGGCACTATCTTACCGGGGTCCGGGTGTGTCAACTTGGGGCGGCCGGCCGGGCGCGCCCGTCTTGAGGGGCCCCGACCCCTCTGCTAGGAGACCCGCCTTCCGATGAAATTGCTGCCCACTCGCAATTCCACGCTCCCCCTGCACCGCGCCGGCTTCGCTACCGTGCCCGCGATGCTCGACTATGCGGCGAAGGGCGAGACCGGGGTTACCTTTTATAATGCCAAGGGCGAGCAGCTCTCGGCCTTGCCGTGGCGGGACATCCGCGATCGGGCGCAGATCGTCGCGCGCAAGCTGATCGGCGCCGGTTTCGCGCGGGGCGAGCGCATTCTGATCACGGCCGACACCTGGCCCGGCTTCTTCGACTCCTTCTTCGGCGCCCAATATGCCGGCCTGCTGCCCGTACCGGTCTCCATTCCCGTGGGGATCGGCGGCAAGGAAGCCTATCTCGATCAGCTGCGCCGCCAGTTTGCAGCGTCCGGCGCGGTCGCCGCGGTCGGCCTCGACGATCTGGCGGGTTACCTGGCCGATGCGGCACGGGAATTTCCGGCCGTGCGTCTTCAGGGCGGCATCGATGCGCTCCATTCGCTGCCCGAGAAGCCGGTCGATCTGCGGCGGCTCGGTGCTGACGAGCTCTGCTACATCCAGTTCTCGTCGGGCAGTACGCGCCATCCGCACGGTGTGCAGATCACCCAGCGCGCCCTGTGTCCAATCTCGCCGGCATGGTCGGACCGGCCGGGCTCGACGTCGTCGAAGGCGATCGGGCGGTGAGCTGGCTGCCGCTCTATCACGACATGGGCCTGATCGGTTTCCTGCTGGGACCGCTCTCGAGCCAGCTCTCGATCGACTATCTGACGCCGCGCGACTTTGCCCGCCGGCCGATGCAGTGGCTGAACGTCGTCTCGCGCAACCGCTGCACCATCTCCTACAGCCCGAGCTTCGGCTATGATCTCGCCGTGCGCCGCGGCGCCGCGCAGGTGCCGGCCGATCTCGACCTGAGCTGCTGGCGGCATGCCGGCATCGGCGGCGACATGGTGCGCGCCGACGTGCTGGAGCGCTTCGCGGTCACGTTCGAACCGTACGGCTTCGACCGCACCGCCTTCATTCCCAGCTACGGCATGGCCGAGGTCTGTCTCGCGATCACCTTCTGCCCGCACGACACCGAAGTGCGCACCGATACGGTGGATCGCACCGCCCTGGCCGAGACCCAACGGGCGGTGCCGGCGGCGAACCCGAGCGACCATCGCCGGGCGCGCCGCTTCGTGATCTGCGGCCGCGTGCTGCCGGGCCATCGCCTCGAAGTGCGCGGTCCCGACGGCGCCGCGCTGGCCGACCGCGCGGTCGGGCGGATCTTCGTCTCCGGTCCCAGCGTGATGCCCGGCTACTTCGGCGAGCCCGAAGCCAGCCGCGAGGTGCTGCGCGACGGATGGCTCGACACCGGAGACCTCGGCTACATGCTGGAGGGCGAGATCGTCGTCACCGGACGCGCCAAGGACCTGATCATCGTCAACGGCCGCAACGTCTGGCCGCAGGACATCGAATGGGCGATCGAGGCCAAGCGCGTCGTCAAGAACGGCGATGTGGCCGCCTTCTCGATCGACACCGGCGAGGGCGAGCGCGTGGTCGTGGCCGTGCTGGCGCGCGTTTCGGGCGAGGAGGGGCGGCGCGATCTGGCGCGCGACGTGGCGGGTGCCGTGCGCGAGGCGATCGCGGTCGATTGCGACGTCGCGCTCGTGCCGCCGACGATGGGGCTGCCGACCACCTCGTCCGGCAAGCTGTCGCGCGCCCGGACCAAAGCCAACTATCTCGCCGGCTTCTACGCGCCGAAGCCCGCGGCGGCCTGAGCGCTCGCCATGGGCAAGCTGGTCGCCGTCACCGGGGCCACCGGCTTCGTCGGACCGCATCTTGTGGCGGCGCTGGCTCGCCGCGGCTGGCGGCTGCGTCTTCTGGTGCGCCGCTGGTCGCCGTTGCCGTCGCTGGCCGGCGTCGATGCCGATCTGGTCTTGGGCGATCTTTCCTCCGAGTCGGCGCTGCGCCAGCTCGTCGACGGGGCGGATGCGGTGGTTCATGCTGCCGGCCTGATCAAGGCGCGCGCCGACCGGGATTTTCTGCCGGTCAACCGCGACAGCGCCGCGCTGCTGTCGGCCCTGGCGCCCGACGCCCACATGGTCCTGCTCTCGTCCCTGGCCGCCCGCGAGCCGCAGCTTTCTGCCTACGCGGAGAGCAAGCGCGCCGGAGAGGCAGTGGTCGCCACCCGCAGCGGCGCCTGGACGATCGTGCGGGCCCCCGCGGTCTACGGGCCCGGCGACCGCGAGACCCTGGCTTATTTTCGAGCGGTGAACTCGGGTATTGCGCCGCAGCCCCGGCTGGCGACGGCGCGCCTGTCGCTCATCCATGTCGCCGACCTTGCCGAGGCGCTGGCCCTCACCGTGGAGCGGCCGCCGCCGAATGCGGCCTATGAGATCGACGATGGCCGGGCCTACACATACGCTGACATGGCCGACGCCGCCGGCGAGGCGCTGGGCCGCCGGCCGTGGCGGATCGCCGTGCCGCGCAGCGTCATGACCGGCCTGGCCGCCTGCAACGGACTCCGCCAGGCCCTGAGCGGCCGCGCCCAGATCCTGACCCGCGGCAAGGTGAACGAGATCTTTCACTCCGACTGGTCGGTGCGGGATCGCGGACTGACGGCAGCGATCGGCTTCGAGCCCCGTTATGACCTGACGTCCGGCTTTCGCGACACGATCTTGTGGTATCGAGTGAAGCACTGGCTATAGGGCCTATGAAACACGGCGTAACAAATTGTCATTTCACTAGGAATCGCTGTTTCTGGCACAAGGTAGCCGCCCACCCCCGGGCATGGAGAGCGTCTTGCGCACTGCCCATCAAATGATCGTCGAAACCGACGGCATGACCGACACCCTCGAACTGCCCCGCGTCAGCGGTCAGTCGCGTGGCGAAGTCATTCGAGAGATTTGCCACCACCTCGCGCCGTTCCAGGCCGGCGAGCGCCCGATCACCGGCGACACGGTGATCGCCAAGGATCTGACCATCGATTCGCTGGCCATCATGGACATGGTCATGGAACTCGAGGATCATTTCGACATCTCGATTCCCATGAACGTCGTGGCCGAGATTCATACCGTCGACCAGCTCGCGGACACCATCCAGAAGCTCTGCGCCCGGCGTTAGCCATGGGCCTGTTCGATCGGCATGCAGGCCTGCTCGAGGCCTATCGCGACGTTCGGACCACGGGTTACGATCCCTTCCAGATCCAGATGGAACGCGTCCTGTCGCCGACCGAGGCGATCATCAATGGCCGCAAGACCCTGCTGGTCGGGACCAACAACTATTTCGGCCTGACCTTCGACCAGAGCTGCATGGACGCCGCCATCGAGGCGATTCGCAGCGAGGGCACCGGCACCACCGGCTCGCGCATCGCCAACGGCAGCTATACCGAGCATGTGCTTCTCGAGCAGGAAGTCGCCGAGTTCTACGGCAAGAAGCACTGCATGGTCTTCACGACCGGCTACCAGGTCAATCTGGGCGTGATCTCGACCCTGGCGGGCGAGGGCGATCATCTGCTGATCGACGCCGACAGCCACGCCTCGATCTACGACGCCTGCAAGATGACCCAGGCCGAGGTCGTGCGTTTCAAGCACAACGAGCCCGCCAGCCTCGAGGCGCGGCTGCGCCGGCTGGGCGACCGGCCCGGCAACCGGGTGGTGGTGCTGGAAGGCATCTATTCGATGCTGGGCGACAGCGCGCCGCTACGCGAGTTCATAGACGTCTGCAAGAAGTACGGCGCGTACGTGATCGTCGACGAGGCCCATTCGCTGGGCGCGTTGGGCGAGACCGGCCGCGGCCTCTGCGAATCGACGGGCGTGATCGACGACTGCCACTTCATCGTCGGCACCTTCTCCAAGACGTTGGGCGCCATCGGCGGCTACTGCGTGTCGAACGATCCCGATTTCGACATCCTGCGCGTCACGGTACGCTCCTACATGTTCACGGCGTCGCTGCCGCCGTCGATCGTGGCTTCCGTGCGCCAGGCGCTGAAGGTCGTGAAGGCCAAGCCCGAGCTGCGCACCCAATTGTGGGCCAACGTCGCCACGCTTTATGAGGGCCTCGCCGCCAAGGGCTTCAAGCTCGGCCCCGAGCACGGGCCGGTCGTCGGCGTGCACCTGCCAGATCCGATGGTCGCGATCGGCTTCTGGCGCGCCATGCTCGACGCGGGCATCTACGTGAATGTCGCCGTGCCGCCCGCCACGCCCAACGGCGTGTCGCTGCTGCGCTGCTCCGTCTGCGCCGTTCACACCAGGGAACAGCTCGAGCACATGATCGAGGTCATGGCGGGCATTGGCCGCCAGCTCGGCGTCCTCGACGACCGCACGCTTCGCGTGGTGGGCGGCGCCCGCTAGGGCGCGTCGGCCATGTTCACTCTTGCCCATCTGTCCGATCCGCATCTGCCGATGCCGCAGGCGCGCGTCGTCGATCTGCTGGGCAAGCGCGCCACGGGCTACTTCAACTGGTGGCGCAATCGAGTGCAGCTTCATCGTCCCGAGGCGCTGGCCGGAATCGTAGCCGACATCAGGGCGCACGAGCCCGATCACATAGCCCTCACCGGCGATCTCGTGAACATCTCGCTGCCCGACGAATTCGCCCGTGCCTCGGCGTGGCTGACGGGCCTCGGCACGCCCGACGAAGTCACGGTCATTCCCGGCAACCACGACGTCTATGTCGCCACCCGTTGGCGCGAGGGGCTGGGCCTGTGGGGCGCCTACATGGCGGGTGACGGCCAGCCGCCGGCGGCCGACTTCACCGCATTCCCGACGCTGCGCCGGCGCGGGCCGGTGGCGCTGGTCGGCCTGAACAGCGGCGTGCCGAAGCCGCCGCTGCTGGCGACCGGCACCTTGGGCGACGCCCAGATCGCCGCCGCCGAGAAGTTGCTGGCGGAACTCGGCCGGGAAGGACTCTGCCGGGTCGTGATGATCCATCATCCGCCGCTCACCACCGAGTCGCGCTTCAAGCGGCTGACCGATGCAGACAGCTTCCAGGCGATGATCCGCAGGGTCGGCTGCGAGATCGTGCTGCACGGCCACAACCATCGCAGCGAAGTCGCGCGGATCACCGGGCCACAGGGGGCAGTCCCGGTGGTCGGCGTCACCTCGGCCTCGGCGGCTGCGGGCAGCAAGTACGGCCGCGCGCGCTATCACCTGATCGGCATCGCACGCGACGCCGCGGGCTGGCGCCTCACCATCGACATCCGCGCCCTCAAGTCCGATGGCACGGGATGCGAGCCCGACGGCCGGATCGTGTTCAACAGCGGCGCGCCGGCCGCCCTGGTAGCGTGAGGCGGCAATGGCTTCGTCCGATATCGTCGTCAGCCCGGTCGAGTCCAAGGCCGACCTGAACGCCTTCATTGCGCTTCCCAGGCGCCTCTATGCCGGCCACAAGGGCTACGTCGCGCCGCTCGATCTCGAGCGCCGGGAAGCCTTCACGCCGGGCAAGAACCCGCTGTTCGAGCATGTCGAAGTCCGCTTCTTCCTGGCGCGTCGCGCCGGCAAGGTGGTCGGACGCATCTCGGCCCAGATCGATCGCGCCCATCTCGAGCGATACAACGACAGCACCGGCAATTTCGGCTGCCTGGCGGCCGAGGACGATCCGGTGATCTTCGCCGCGCTCTTTGCCGCGGCCGAAGCTTGGCTGCGTGACAGGGGCATGGTGCGGGCGACCGGTCCGTTCAGCCTCTCGGTCAACGAGGAGGTGGGTCTGCTGGTCTTCGGCTTCGAAAGCCGGCCCGTCCTGATGGTGCCCTACGACCCGCCCTATGCCGGGGCGAGGGTCGAGGCCTGCGGCTACGCCAAGGCCAAGGACGTCTTCTCCTACGACTACGACGTCCAGAATGCGCCCGAGACGATCGGTGCCAAGCTGCTGAAGCGCGGCGGCCTCGAGGGCCGGGTCAAGGTCCGCACCGCCAACATGAAGATGTTCGACGCCGAGGTGCGCACCCTGGTGGGCATCTTCAACGACGCCTGGAGCGACAATTGGGGCTTCGTGCCCTTCACCCAGGCCGAGATCGACCATGCCTCCAAGGCCTTCGGCCCGGTGATTGTGCCCGAACTCGCGGTGTTCGTGGACGTCGATGACGAGAGCGTGGCCTTCATCGTGGCGCTCACCAACCTTTATGAGGCGGTTGCGGAGTTCGACGGCAAACTCGGCCCCGTGAAGCTCGCCAAGCTCCTGTGGCGACTGAAGATCGCGGGCATCGGCAGCACGCGCGTGCCGCTGATGGGCGTGAAGAAGAAGTTCCGCAATCACCCGCTGCTGGGGGCGGGTCTTGCCATGATCGCGATCGATCACCTGCGGCAGAACGGCAAGCGGCTGGGCAAGACCTCGGCCGAGCTGGGCTGGATCCTCGAGGACAACAAGGCCACCAACAACATCATCCGCTCGGTCGGCGGGGTGCACTACAAGACCCACCGCATCTACGAGAAGGTGCTGGCAGGGTGAACGCACCGGCGTCTCCGCGGCCGCCCTCTGCCTTCGCCCCCCTCGCCAACCGCTCGTTCCTGGCGATGTGGATCGCCAATCTCATGTCCAATGTCGGCGGCTGGATGCAGACCACGGGCGCGGCGTGGGAAATGACCAGCCTGACGCAGGAGCCGATCTTCGTGGCCCTGCTGGCCGCCGCCAGCACCCTGCCGATGTTCCTGTTCTGCTTCTTCGCCGGCATCCTGGCCGACCGCTTCGACCGTCGGCGCTATATCATCTGCTGCCAGATCTGGATGATGGGCGTGGCCGCGACGCTGGCGGTGCTGGCCTTTTTCGGCATGCTCAACCACTGGAACCTGCTGGCGCTGTCCTTCTGCATGGGGCTGGGCAACGCCATGAACGCGCCGGCGTGGCACGCGGTGGTGCCGGAGATCGTCACCGGACCGCAACTTCGCCCGGCGATCGCGCTGAACAGCGCCGGCTTCAACCTCGCCCGCACCGTCGGCCCGGTCATCGGCCAACTCCTGCTCAGCCTGGTCGGCGTCTTCCTGCTCTTCGCCATCAACGCGTTCACCTACGTGGGCGTCATCCTGGCCATGCGGGCCTGGAAGCGGCCGGCCGAAGCACGCGCCGCCCAGCGCCGCGAGACGCTGACCGAGGCGGCCCGCGCCGGCATCGCCTTCGTCCGCGGCTCGGCGGAACTGAGGGCGATCTTCGCGCGAGGCCTCTGCTTCTTCGTGCCGGGCATCGCCATGGGCACCTTGCTGCCGGTGATCGGCCGCTTCGAGCTCGGGCTCGACGAATTCACGTTCGGCATCCTCTACGGCGTGTTCGGCACGGGCGCCGTCGCCGCGGCCTTCGCGCTGCCCATGGTCAACCGCCTGCTTGGGCCCGATCGCGCCAACATCTGGGCGATGGGTGTTTCGGCCGCCGCCACCATGGTGGCGGCGCTGGCCATGACCCCGATCGTGGTCGGTGCTGTGGTTGCCATAAACGGAGCCTGCTGGATCACCGTCATCGCCAACAACGGCGCCTCGGTGCAGATGATCCTGCCCAACTACATGCGCGCGCGCGGCATGGCGGTTCACCAGATGGTGTTCTTCGGCGCCATGGTGCTGGGCGCGCTGCTGTGGGGGAAGATCGCCAACTTCTTCGACGTCCGCACCGCGCTGATCGGTTCGGCGGTGATGCTGGTGCCGCTCACCGTGCTGGCCGCGTCGATCAAGCTGCCGGGGGCGTCAGCGCCGCGCGTCTGACGCGAGCCTGTAGTGCCGGCGTCATGAGCGGCCGAAATTTTCGAGGCGGGGCAGATTCCGCTTGTAACCATGTCGATTAGTTGTAGATAGCACTCATACAAGACGCCCAACGCACGTGCCGCTGGCCCTCTGTGGTTACGCAACGACGGAAAGTGTTCTTTTTGGCAGTGCCGGTTTCGAGCCGGGTCCGGGAAGGAGCTTCTGAGATGGTTGCTTACCGCGCGGGGCGCGTTCCCCGCTATTATGTCATTTGCCCGACCCTCGCTCGGGCCTCCTTCCTCGATCATCCGCTTAAACGGATCTTGGCTCAGTCGAGTATCGGCTGACGTATCGCGCCACGCTTGGCGCCGTACGTCGTGGTTCGATTTCTTCCGACAAGCTGACTATCCAGACGGGGAACCCCCCAGCGATGACCGAGCGTATTTTTCGTTACCTCCGCGAGCAGCAGCCCGAGACGCCCTGCCTCGTGATCGACCTCGACGTGGTCGAGAACAATTTCCGTCGCATGCGCGAGCTGCTGCCGACCGCTCACATCTTCTACGCGGTGAAGGCGAACCCGGCGGCGCAGGTGTTGGCTCGTCTGGCGACAGCCGGTTCCAAGTTCGACACGGCGAGCCGCGGCGAGATCGAGATGGTGCAGGCGACCGGCGTCGCGATGGACCGCATCTCGTTCGGCAATACCATCAAGAAGGAAAAGGACATCGCCTGGGCCTACCAGCAGGGCGTGCGCCTGTTCGCCTTCGACAGCGAGGCCGAGCTGGAAAAGCTTGCCCGCGTGGCGCCGGGCGCCCGCGTGTTCTGCCGCGTGCTGGTCGATTGCGGCGGCGCCGAATGGCCGCTCAGCAAGAAGTTCGGCTGCGCGCCCGAAATGGCGAAGGACCTGCTGCGCAAGGCCAGCGACTGGGGCCTCGACGCCTACGGCATCTCCTTCCATGTCGGCAGCCAGCAGACCGACCTCGAACAGTGGGACAAGGCGCTGGGCCAGGTCTCGCAGATGTTCTTTGCCCTGGCCGAAGCGGGCGTGGACCTGCGCATGGTCAACCTGGGCGGCGGTTTCCCGGCGCGGTACCGCGCCGAGGTGAGCGGCATCGAGGCCTACTGCGAGGCGGTGACGCGCGCGCTGGTGCGCCATTTCGGCAACCGCATGCCCGAGGTCATCATCGAGCCGGGCCGTTCCATGGTGGGCGACGCCGGCGTGATCCAGAGCGAGGTCGTGCTGGTCTCGCGCAAGGCCGCCAGCGAGCGCAAGCGCTGGGTCTATCTCGACATCGGCAAATTCTCGGGACTGGCCGAGACGATGGACGAGAGCATCAAGTACCGGCTGCGCACGCCCGGCGAGGGCACGCGCATGGGTCCGGTCGTGCTGGCAGGTCCGACCTGCGACTCGGCCGACATCCTCTACGAGAAGACGGAGTACAAGATGCCCCTGTCTCTCAAGCCGGGCGACAAGGTCGAGATCCTCTCGACCGGCGCCTACACGACAACCTACTCCTCGGTCGCGTTCAACGGCTTCGCGCCGCTCAAGGCGGTCTGCATCTGACTGACACAATTCGGGCGTACGGATCGACGGGGCCTTGAGAAAGGCCCCGTTGCTGTTTTTACTGACCGCTGAACGAATGGAACGGGGACGCTGAAATGGCGAAGAAGACTGCGCGCAAGCCCTCCGCAAAGAAGTATCTCGATTTTCACGGCCGCCTCGTCATGGTGGGCTTCGGCTCGATCGGGCAGGGCGTGCTGCCGCTGATCCTGCGCCACATCGGCATCAAGCCCGAGCAGATCACCATCATTACCGACGACATGCGCGGCGGCGAGGACGAGGCCGAGCGCTTCGGCGTCGAGTTCGTCGAGAAGCGCCTGACAGAGTCCAACGTCCGCTCGGTGCTGGACAACCGGCTGGGTCAGGGCGATTTCCTGGTCAATCTCTCGGTCGAGGTCGCCTCGACGGCGCTGATCGAGCTTTGCCAGAAGAAGGGCGTGCTCTACCTCGACACCTGCATCGAGCCGTGGCCGGGCGGCTATTCCGATCCCAACCTGTCGGTCTCGCGCCGCTCGAACTATGCGCTGCGCGACACGATGCTGAAGCTCAAGGCCCGTCACAAGGGCGGGACGACGGCCGTGGTGGCCCACGGCGCCAACCCGGGCCTGGTCTCGCACTTCGCCAAGCAGGCGCTGGTGAACATCGCCCGCGACACCGGCCTGAAGGCGGCCGTGCCGACGACGCGCGAGGGCTGGGGCAAGCTGGCCCAGCGCCTGGGCGTCAAGGTGATCCATGTCGCCGAGCGCGACACCCAGGTCTCGCCCCAGCCGAAGGAAGTCGGCGAGTTCGTCAACACCTGGTCGATCGACGGCTTCGTCTCCGAGGGCGGCCAGCCCGCCGAGATGGGCTGGGGCACGCACGAGAAGACGCTGCCGCCGGACGGCAAGCGTCACACTTTCGGCTGCGACGCCGCGATCTACCTGAACCGTCCGGGCCTGCTGACCCAGGTGCGCACCTGGACGCCGATCGAAGGCCCGTTCCACGGCTACATCATCACGCACAACGAATCGATCTCGATCGCCGATTACCTGACCGTCCATGACGGCAAGAAGGCCGTCTATCGCCCGACGGTGCACTACGCCTATCACCCGTGCGACCAGGCGATCATGTCGATGCATGAGCTCGCCGGAAAGAACCTCAAGCAGCAGAAGCGCCAGCGCCTGATCGTCGACGAGGTGACCTCGGGGCGCGACGAGCTCGGCGTGCTGCTGATGGGCCACAAGAAGGGCGCCTACTGGTACGGCTCGCAGATCGACATCCACGAGGCTCGCAAGCTCGCGCCCTACAACAACGCCACCTCGATCCAGGTGGTGGCGCCGGTGCTCTCCGGCATCATCTGGGCGCTCGAGAATCCGAACGAGGGCCTCGTCGAGGCCGACGAGATGGACTTCGCGCGCAATCTCGAGATCTGCATGCCCTATCTCGGCCCGGTCGTCGGCAAGTACAGCGACTGGACCCCGCTGCAGGGCCGCGGCGACCTCTTCCCCGAGGATCTCGACAAGTCCGACCCCTGGCAGTTCAAGAACTTCCGGGTATCTTGATAGGGTTTTGCGATCAGGCGTGTTTTCAACGAATTGATGGTGCGCAGGTTTTGCCCTGGCCTGCGGGAGCAAGCGAACAGGACGCGCTTGTATGGATCGTCCTCAAGTAAGCGACGATAGTAAGCGACGATGTCTCGTCATTTGCGTCGATATTCAGGAATCTTTAATCGGTCTCTGCGCTTTCCCAATAACCTCGGCCAGCAATTCTGCGTATCGTTTCATGAGGGCGCGCAACTTCATGCTTGCCTTGGTGGGGAAGCGGCGGTCGTCGCGCGGGTCGCAGGTGATCTCGATCGACCCATGCAGTGACAGCATGAAGATGATGCCGCGCAGGGCTCCTTTTCCATGCCACGGCTGATCGTAGAGATCGCATCACCAAGAGCATCACCTGATGATTGCTGCGTGGGCAGCATCCGCACGGCCTGGTGACGTAGCTCTCTTGAGGAACCGGTCGTTGGATGTTCCAGTCGGTGCGGAGGTCTAGCTAGGTTCGCGAGCGATAGGGCTTGCATTAACGGCGACAGCGTTGATGGCCTGCCAGTCCAGGATCAGGCGATGCGAACCAACGTGTTTTCCCCGTCGGAGTACAACAGTATCGATTGTCCAACCTGCTTGCCGATGCTCGCGCCGACCGCCGATACTCTGACACGCGCCGAAACAGGCGTTGTGTGTTGGGGTGGAGGCTCCAGCTACAGGAAAGAGATGTTCACTCGGTGGGCGCCATACACGACCTTCATGGCAGGCAATAGCTGCGGAGGTACTTCCACGTAGCCTACGGTCGAGTTCGCGACGATCCGGTTCAGGGTCGCGAGCATGTTGCTGTTCGTTCTGACCAGGACCAGGTCGGACCAGTCCGTGTTGGTCAGCAGAACGGGAGTGAAGGCCATCCTCTTCAGGAACTCGGTCACGGCAGGGAGAACGCCCAGGTTCTGCGCGGCGCCGAGCCTGCTGAAGCAGGCATCGTTGAGCTGAATGATGCCGTCCTCGGAAAGCAGGCCGCACCAGTACATCAAGTCCCTCAGGACGTACTCGTATTCGTGGTCTGCATCCAGATAGATGAAATCCAGGAGAGAACATGGGAGCGCCGACAGTTTTTTCTGCATGGAATGAAAAGCTTCCATGCTGTCCTCGCGCAGGATCTCGATCTCCTGAATGCCGCCAAATCTTGCTGTTGTCTCCTCGAAGATCCTGTCGAATGTCTCCTGGTTCTTCATGGGGCCGCCGAAGTAGCCATCGTGCGATTCTTCCGGCTCTATGTAGAAGGGCCTTTCCTTGAAGGGATGGTGGAAGTGTTCGACGGCCGCCCACTTGTCGATCAGCCACATCTTCGACGGCTTGAGGCATTCGTGAATATCGGAAGCGTTTTCGCCGCGAAGGACGCCGATTTCAGCGGCATATGGGACAATGTTCAACTGGGTGAAGGCTTCACCGATGAAGCGATAGAGTGCTGCCCGATCGATCGTGCAAATCTTCATCGTTACGTCCTCTTGCCGTTGTTCCGGCGTCGATTGCCGAGCTACTCCCCGAGCGCTGGACGGCTTTGACGGTAGTTTGAGCTACAGTCTGGGCCTCCCGGTCGGGTTTGCTTTCACGCTCGTTGCGACAGCATTCCTCGATATACTTCGACCGGGGTCTCGCCGCCATGCGTTGTGTCTCTTGGCTGGCTTGCTGGTTCGAGGCTGCCGGTAGATCGGCATCACCCGATCAGCCCCTCTCGGGTAAACGCCGAACCGGCTCGCCAGTTCGCCAACCGTCCGTTCGCCCTTCATCGCCTCAGGCGCAACCCGCGCCTTGAACTCGGGCTTGTCCTGATTTCGCTTCGTCATCGTCATCGCCATCTTCTCATTCTCGGGGAGTAGCTCAATTCCGACGGAGAGGCAGAAGAAGGCGATCTGCGAGTCAAGCCGCGAGACGTTCCAGCTGATGGGTTACGAGCCGCAATTCCATCGGCAACGGTCTTCTGCTCGCCGGCGATAGACCGAGATCCGACTAACGCCTGATCGACACCAGCGGCAGATCGAAGGGGGCGCTGGCGCCCTTGATGTTGTCGGGAAGCGGCGTGTAGGGCGCGCCGGCGCGGACGCCGGCCAGAACGCCATTGTCGAACTCCGGTTCGCCGCTCGAACTGACGACGGTGGCGGCGAGCAGACTGCCATCGCGGGCGATGACGATTCGCACGACCGTCACGCCCTGCCGTTTCTGGGTGCTCGACTGGTAACTGTAGCCCACGATCTTGCGCAGAACCTGCGCGAGATAATTGTCCGCGACCTTGGCGCGCGCATAGCTGTCTGCGGGATTGACGAAGCGGTGCTGCGTCGGCGGCTCGGCGGAGGACGCGGAGGGCGGTTGCCGTGCCGGCGCGGTCGAGAGCGGCGAGGGTTTGAGGTCGGGCTTCGGCGCGGGCGGTGGCGGCCTCGGCGGTGCTGCGAGCGCTTGCTGTTGGGGCATGGGCTTCGGCGTCGGCACGGGCTCGGCAGGCTTCGCCGGCGGTTCGGGCGATGGGGCGGCCTGTTGGACGGGCGGCGGCGGAGGCGTCGGCGCCCTCTTCAGGCCCTGCTCCGTCGGCGGCTCGAGTGTGGGTTTCTGGGCCGGTGTCGGTGCGGGCGCGAGCGTGGGGGCCGGCACAGGCGGTGGCTCGACGCGTGCCTCGACCCGGGGCTCGACCGGTGGCTCAGGCGTGGGCGGCGCGACTTCCGGCTGCGGCAGGAGACTGGGCTCCTCCGTGCTCTCGGGCGGCGGTGGGGGCGCGGGCGGCTCCTTCGACACCTGGTCGGTCGGCGGCGCCTGGGTCGGTCTGTCTGCCGTGACAGGTGCCGGTGGGCGCACGCCGAGATTGACCGGCGGCAGCGTCTGGGGGGGCGGCACCTGCTGCGGCTGGGCCGTGGGCGGCTTAGGAGGTGGCTCGGGCGGCTGGGGCTCCGGTGGTTTGGGCTGCTCGAACGAGACGGTGATGGCCTCCTCGACCGGCTGCGGCGGGGGCTTCTGCTGTGACAGCCACCACAGGACCGCGACCACCAGCGCATGCAGCAGGATCGCCAGCGCCAGGGCGAGGGGCGACATGCGGTCGGATCGGTAGGAGGAGGCGCTTACGGCGTGGGCCACGAGGCGGTTCTACAGCTTTTCGCCCCGGTGCTGGGCGTCCTCGGAGCGAGAGAGCCCGACTGGGGGTGCCTGGGGCCCGGCCAAGGTTGACCCTACAGGAAAAGCGCCGGACTGATCCTGCGATTTCTTGTCCGTTACTTCGTTGGAAATACTGGCGAAATTGCGGTTTTCAGGCGCCTGCCCCCTGGCGCCGACCCTGCTGGCTCCCGACCCTGCGCGCCCCGCCCGGATTGCCGGGCGGGGCTCTGGCACGTGTCGGTGGTGGGGGAGCTACTTGAACGAGACCGGCGGGGCGTCGTCGACCGACGGCGGCGCCTGGATCTCGATCGTCACCTTGCTGGGATCGACCCCGTTGCCCTTGTCGAGGCTCGAGGTGACCATGCCGGGAAAGGCAATGACCAGCGCCACCATGATGACCTGGATGACCACGAACGGCACCGCGCCCCAATAGATCTGCGCCGTGGTGACGCCGTCCATCAGCTTGCCCGTCACCTTGTCGACGTAGCTTCCTTCGGGGGCGACGGACCTCAGATAGAACAGGGCGAAGCCGAAGGGCGGGTGCATGAACGACGTCTGCATGTTCACGCCCAGCAGCACGCCGAACCAAATGAGGTCGATGCCAAGGGCTTCGGCCGGCTTGACCAGCAGCGGAATGATGATGAAGGCCAGCTCGAAGAAATCGAGGAAGAAGGCCAGCAGGAAGATCAGGATGTTCACGACGATGAGAAAGCCGATCGGTCCGCCGGGCAATCCCAGAAGCAGATGCTCGACCCATAGATCGCCGTTCACGCCGTAGAAGCTGAGGCTGAAGACGCGCGCACCGACCAGGATGAAGATGACGAACGCTGTGAGCTTGGCCGTCACGTCCATGGCCTGACGCAGCAAGGCGAAGTCCAGTCGCCGGTTGGCGAGCGCCATGAGCACCGCGCCGGTGGCTCCCATCGCACCGCCTTCGGTCGGAGTCGCGAGGCCGATGAAGATCGTGCCCAGCACCAGGAAGATCAGCGCCAGCGGCGGCATCATCACGATGACGACCTGCTGGCCGAGCCGGCTCAGCAGTCCGAGGTTGAAGCTGCGGTTGGCGAGGGCCAGCCCATAGGCGATCAGGCCCGACAGCGACGTCGCCCAGATACCATCCCAGTGCAGCATGTGCGCCAGCACCAGGCTGCAGGCCACGACACAGACCACGAGCACCAGCAGCGACGTGTAGCCGGCGCTTCCATTGTCCTCCTTGAGCTGACGTGCTTCCGGCGGCAGCGCGGGCGCCACGCCCGGCGTGAAGATCGTCCGGGAAAAAACGTAGCCGACATACAGCCCGGTGAGGACGAAGGCCGGAATGATGGCGCCCTTGTACATGTCGCCCACCGAGCGGCCGAGCTGGTCGGCGAGGACGATCAGCACGATGCTGGGCGGAATGATCTGCGCCAGGGTGCCGGAGGCCGCGATGACGCCCGATGCGAGTTTCCGGTCGTAGCCGTAACGCAGCATGATCGGCAGCGAAATCAGGCCCATGGAGATTACGGACGCCGCCACCACGCCGGTCGTGGCCGCGAGCAGCGCACCGACGAAGACGACCGCATAGGCGAGGCCGCCGGGCAGCGGCCCGAACAGCTGGCCGATCGTATCGAGAAGATCCTCGGCCATCCCGGATCGTTCGAGGATCAGTCCCATGAACGTGAAGAACGGGATCGCCAGAAGGGTTTCGTTCTCGATCACACCGTAGAGACGATTCGGGAGCGCCTGCATCAGGTTGGGGGTGAAAAGACCCAGCTCGATGCCGACGATCGCGTAGAGCAGTCCCAGTGCACTCAACGAGAAGGCGACCGGGTAGCCGAGCAACAGGAAGAAGATCAGCGACACGAACATGATCGGGGCCATCTCGGCCTTGACCCAGCCCGCGAGCACGCTTTGCGGCGCAAAGAAAGAAGATACCACCAGCACGGCGATGAAGATCAGGAAGAGATAGAAGACCCCGCGAAGAATTTTCATGGCGCGGGCTCAGTGCGACGAAGGTACGGTGCGCGGGTCGACATAGACGCCGAGCATTACGCCCACCTGCTTGATGATTTCCGAGATACCCTGGACCAGCAGCAGGGCGAAGCCGACGATCATGATCAGCTTAACCGGCCAGCGGACCAGGCCGCCGGCGTTGCTCGAATGCTCGTTGATCCGCACCGACTCCATGAAGTAGGGCCAGGAGAAATAGAGCATGATCAGGCAAAGCGGCATGAGGAAGAAGATGTGGCCGAACAGGGCGATGCGATGGTTGGCCCGGTCGGACAGATGGCTGGCGATGATGTCGATCCGGATGTGCTCCTTGCGCAGCAGGGCATAGCCTGCGCATCCCAAGAACACGGCGGCGAACATGTACCACTGGAGTTCGAGCCAGGCGTTCGAGCTGATGTTCAGGAATTTCCGGGAGATGGCGTTCAGGGTGCTGACCAGCACCATGACGAGAATCAGCCAATACAGCGAGCGCCCGACGAACTCCGTCATGCGGTCGATCGCTGCACTCAGCTTGAGAAGTGCCGCCATGTCTCGAAGCCTCCCGCCCCACTTTTAATTTTTGTCAGCTGCTAGCCATTCTAGTGACGATTTTTCCCGACGCCAGAAAATCCGAATGGCAGAACTGACGTTTCGGCAGCTGCGGTGGAGGCTTCTGCTGCGACAGCCGCCACAGGACCGCGACCACCACCGCACGCAGCAGGATCGCCGGCGCAAGGGCGAGGGGCGACATTCGGTCGGAACGGTAAGAGGAGGCGCTTACGGCGTGGGCCACGGGGGGCCTACAGCTTTTCGTCTCGATGCCTGGCGTCCTCATTGCGGGAGGACGTGCCGGAAATGCCGAAGACCAGAGCGCGCCCTGCCAGTACAGAGGAACAGCAGAGGCTTCACCGTGCGATTTTCCGTCCTCTACGTACCTGAAGATATCGGCGCTTTCCCCGCAGGGGGCTCGACCCACATCCATACCGACGTTTGGTCCCGGCCACCTTGAACGACGATCCGCTCGCCCGGCCGCGACGCCATGATGGTAGGCAGAGGCTGGAACATCACGGACCAGCATGAGGAGGCGCCGGGCGCGGGCCTGTTCTCGTAGGTCCCCTCGGCATCCAGCGTGAGCCTGATCCACTGCACGATGCCATTCACCGCGCCGCCCGTGCTGGTCAGGCTGACGGAGGTCCGATGCGTCGTGAACGGACCGCCCGATCTGAAATCGAAGGCGAAGAGATCCTCCGGGGCACTCCGCAGCTCCAGGGCCTCGTTGCCCGGCGACAGTCGGATGCGCGCGGTGAAGCGGTTCATCGGCGAGAGATCGAAGCCCAGGACCAATCCCATCTGCTTGGAGGCCAGATTGCCGTAGCACGCGAGGGCTATACGCACGGAGCCATGCGAGGGAATGACGCGGGTGGCGGGGTGTGCCAACCGCGCGACGACGTCCTCCATGGATCCCAGGATGTCTTCGCCCAGCAGGTTGTCGGAGACGGTCTCCGACACGATGACGTCGGCCGGTCCGGCGATGTCGGTGCCAATCTGCAGGTCGCGCGAATGCTTGGCCAGGACCCGGATGCGGTCGGCATGGCCGTTGCGCTCGACGATCTGCGTCGCGGCGGCAGCCAAAGTGGGATTCAGTTCGCAACTCACCACTTCGGCCGCGCCGGCCCGGGCCGCCATCAGTGCGAGAAGGCCCGATCCTGCGCCGATGTCGAGGACACGGGAACCCGGGACGATGCTGCGACGCAAGGCGGCGTCGAAGGCTGCGTTGCGCGCCGTGTCCGCGAGGATCGAGGGGTGCCAGTCCGGCACGCTGCTCTCCAGGACGAGCAACGCGATTCGTTCGATCTCGGAGTCTGCGGGGGCGAGCCGGCACGCCTGGCCTGCGAGTTCGACGGCGCGTGCCGTCTCGCCGCCCTCGATCAGGGCCTTCGCCAGCCGCACCATGCTTCCAGGATTGGTGGCGAGATGTGAAGCCGCCTCGGGTGCTGAGAGGCGCTGAAGCAACATCGCGCTGTGTTTCTCGATGGTTGTTCGCGGACGCATGGTCATCCAGTCGCCAGTCGCGACACCTTTCAGCGGAAGAAAATCACGGTGAGCAAAACGAACAGCGGCACGAGGATGCCGCAGGACCACGCCATGTAGCCGAAGAAGCTCGGCATGCGGATGCCGGCCTCCTCGACCACCGCCTTGACCATGAAATTGGGGGCGTTGCCGATATAGCTGTTGGCGCCCATGAACACCGCGCCGCAGGAAATCGCTGCGAGGGTGCTGGCGAGCGCGCCCATCAGCACCTCGGGATCGCCGCCGGCCAGGTTGAAGAAAACGAGATAGGTCGGTGCATTGTCGAGGAAGCTCGACAGGATGCCGGTCAGCCAGAAATACCAGATGTCGCTGGGCTGGCCGTCGGGTCCGGTCACCAGGGCGACCAGGGGGGCCAGGACACCGTCCTTGCCGGCCTTGAGGATCGCCAGCGCCGGCGCGATGGTGATGAAGATGCCGGCGAACAGCTTGGCCACTTCCAGCATGGGGCCCCAGCTGAAACCGTTGTCGAGGCGGGACGCGCGCGACGTGAGCTTGAGCGACAGGAAGCAGATGGCGACGAGGGCCAGGTCGCGCAGGACGTTCTGCAACTCGAGCGTCACGTGGAAGACCGTGAAATGGATGCCGGGCTTCCAGGTGCCGCTGGCCAGCACCGCCCCGACGATGACCGCCAGCAGGATGATGTTGACGCCGCCCTCGATCCGCACCGGCGTTTCCGGGGTGGGGTCGCGCTTGGGCCGGCCCTCCTTGCGGTACCAGTAGCTGTCGAGGGCGTAAAACACCGCCAGCAGAACGATGGCGCAGACCAGCATCTCGCTGAACAGGTGCGTCGTCGTCCAGAAGAAGCTGACGCCCTTGAGGAAGCCCAGGAACAGCGGCGGATCGCCCAGAGGGGTGAGCGCACCGCCGATGTTCGACACCAGGAAGATGAAGAACACGAACACGTGGATTTTGTGCCGGCGATCGTCGTTGGCACGGATCATGGGGCGGATCAGCAGCATCGACGCGCCGGTCGTGCCCATCCAGCCCGCCAGCACCGTGCCGATCGCCAGCAGGGCCGTGTTCATCGAGGGCGAGCCGTGCAGGTTGCCCTTGATGTGGATGCCGCCGGTCACGGTGAACAGCGCCGTCAGCAGCACGATGAAGGGGATGTAGTCGAGCAGCAGCAGGTGAATGACTTCATAGATGGCGCTCGGCACACTGTGCACCAACGCGAAGGGCACGATGATCATCACCGCCCAGGCCGCGGAAACCTTGCCGAAATGGTGGTGCCAGAAGCTCGGGGCCACGAGCGGCAGGATCGCGATCGACAGGAGCATGCCGGCGAACGGGATCATCCAGACGAGGCCGAGATGGCGCCCGTCGATCGCCGGGGCGTCGCCACCCGCCGCCAGCGCCGGCAGTGCGAAGGCAAACGTGAGCAGACCGGGGAGGAAATGTCGGATTTTCATCAGCCCATGTAGGTTGCAGTTACGCCGCCGTCGACGGTGAGAGTATGGCCGTTGACGTAGCTTGCGGCCGGGGAGGCGAGGAAGATCGCCGCGCCGGCGATCTCCGACGGGTCGGCCCAGCGTCGGGCCGGACAGCGCAGGCGCATCCGCTCTCCGGCCGGCGAGGCGATCAATGCCTCGTTGGCTTCGGTCGCGAAGAAGCCGGGCGAGATGGCGTTTGAGGTAATGCCCTTGTCACCCAGTTCACTGGCCAGCGCGCGGGCGAGGGCGGCAAGGCCGGCCTTGGCGGCGATGTAGGACGAGGCACCGGGGGCGGCGAGTGTGGCGGCGATCGAGGTGACGAGGACGAGACGTCCCCAACTGCGCTCGACCATGCCTGGGACGAGCAGGTGGATCAGCGCCTGCCCGGCGGACAGGTCGGTATCGACCAGCCGGGCGAAGTCTTCGGACTCGATCTCGGCGAAGGGCCGGCGGTCGCGCTCGCCGACATTGTGAATCAGGATGTCGACCGGTCCGGCGCCGGCAAGGGCCAGCTTCATCGCCGTGCGGTCGGCCATCGCGAACACCACCGCGTCGGTCGCCCGGCCGGCGGCGCGCAACTCGGCCAGCCGCGGCGCCAGTCTCTCGTACGAGCGGCCGTGCAGGAGCACGCGGGCGCCGGCCTCGGCCAGGCCCTTGGCCATTTCCCAGCCGAGGCCGCGGGCCGAGCCGGTGATCAGCGCGGTGCGCCCGTCGAGGCGGAACTTATCGGGGAAGGTCGACATCGGGCTGAGGGGCAGGCTCGAGAATATGGGCGGGACAGACACGAGACATTCGGCTATTGCCACCCCGGAGTTAGCTTTGGATTTGTGTATGCTGCAACTGCCTAAAGTGATCGGCCATCGCGGCGCCATGGCCTATGCGCCCGAAAACACGCTGGAGTCGTTCCGCGAAGCCCACCGGCGCGGCGCCACGTGGGTGGAAATCGACGTCAAGCTGACGGCCGATGGCGTGCCGGTCGTCATGCACGACGATTCGCTGAAGCGCACGACCGGAGTCGACCGGCTGGTCGCCGAGATGCGCGCGTCCGAGCTGCCGCCCTCGGTGCCGACGTTCGAACAGGCGATCGCCTGCTTCGGCGAACTAGGCCTGGGCTGTAACGTCGAGATCAAGCCGTGCGCGGGACGCGAGGCCGAGACCGCGCAAGTCGCCGTCGCTGCCCTGCGGCGTCTGTGGCCGGCCGCGCTGCCGGCGCCGCTGTTGTCGAGCTTCAAGGATGGGTCGCTCGCCGCCGCGCGCGAGGCCGCGCCGGAGTTCGCCCGGGCGCTGCTGGTCGACGAGCTGAAGGACGACTGGCGGGGGCGCGCCGAAGCGGTAGCGGCGGCCGGTATCAATACGAACGGCAAGCGTCTGACGGCGGTGCGCGCGGTCGAGATCCGCAGGGCCGGCTACGCGCTCAGCGTCTACACGATCAACGATGGCGACGTGGCCCGGGCGCTGGTCGGCATGGGCGTGCAGTGCGTCATCAGCGACGCGCCGGACGTAATTCTGGCCGCCCTTCCATAATATCGACCTTTGGGGTTGCATTCCATCCGCAGTCTTGGTCGACTGTCATCAGACCGCAACAAAAGAGACACATCGCAGTCTTGCGGCCCGACGATACATCGCCGGGGATTACTTCTGGGAGGTTTGTTCGACATGACACGGATTCTACTGTCTTCCGTCGCGGCTGCGGCGGTGCTGGCGAGCGCGTCCACCGCGTTTGCGCAGACCGAAGTCCAGTTCTGGCACGCCATGGGCGGCAACCTGGGTGAAGCCGTCAACACTCTGGTCGACGGATTCAACAAGTCGCAGAGCGAGTACAAGGTGAACCCGGTCTACAAGGGTTCCTACACCGAGACCCTGACGGCCGCGATCGCCGCCTTCCGCGCCAAGCAGGCGCCGCACATCGTGCAGGTCTTCGAGGTCGGCACGGCCAACATGATGGCCGCCAAGGGCGCGGTCTATCCGGTCTACCAGCTCATGGCCGACGCCAAGGAGCCGTTCGATCCCAAGGCCTTCATCGGCCCGGTCTACGGCTATTACTCGACGCCGGACGGCAAGCTGCTGTCGATGCCGTTCAACTCCTCGACGCCGGTTCTCTACTGGAACAAGGAGCTGATGCAGAAGGCGGGCCTCGATCCCAACACGCCGCCGAAGACCTGGCCGGAGCTGGGCGAGATGGCCAAGAAGGCGGTCGCCGCCGGCGCCAAGTGCGGGTTCACGCCGCAGTGGCAGACCTGGACCATGATCGAGAATTACGGCGCCTGGCACAATCTGCCGTATGCCACGAAGGACAACGGCTTCGGCGGCACCGACATCGAGCTGAAGTTCAACGACCCCGCGCGCGTCAAGTTCATCCAGATGCTGGCCGACTGGACCAAGGACAAGACGTTCGTCTACGGCGGTCGCGAGGGCAAGTCGACGGCGCTGTTCACCGGCGGCGACTGCGTGTTCCACGTCGCCTCGTCCGGTTCGGCCGCGGGCATCGACAAGGCGTTGGGCGGCACGAGCAAGTACGGCATCGCCATGATGCCCTACTCGCCTGACGTCATCGCCAAGCCGCAGAACTCGATCATCGGCGGTGCCACCCTGTGGGTGCTGCAGGGCCGTCCGGCCGCCGAGTACAAGGGCGTCGCCAAGTTCATGAGCTACCTCGCCAGCACGCCGGTGCAGGCCAAGTGGCACCAGGAGACGGGCTACGTGCCGATCACGACGGCCGCCGCCGAGGTGACCGAGAAGGAAGGCTTCTACAAGAAGTTCCCGGGCCGCGAAGTGGGCGTCCAGGAGCTGACGCTCAACCCGCCGACGGCCAATTCCAAGGGCCTGCGCATCGGCAACTTCGTGCAGATCCGCGACATCGTCGACGGCGAGCTCGAGAACGTGTGGTCGGGCAAGAAGGACGCGAAGACCGCGCTCGACGACGCCGTCAAGGCGGGCAACGATCAGATCAAGCGCTTCGACGCGGCCAATAAGTAAAGCCTTGCCGTTGCTTTCCCCCTCCGGTCCTTCGGACCACCTCCCCCGCAAGGCGGGGGAGGCTGGGAGGGGGAGGGCCACGGACTAGCTCGATGGAAAAACGCGTCACCTTCAACGAGCGCTGGCTGCCCTACCTTCTGTTGGGGCCGCAGATCGTCATCACGCTGGTCTTTTTCTTCTGGCCGTCGGGCCAGGCGATCTGGCAGTCGGTGCTGATCGAGGATGTCTTCGGCGGCAATTCCAAGTTCGTCTGGTTCGAGAACTTCGCCCAGCTCTTCAGGGACAATAGCTACGCCCACTCGGCGCAGATCACCGTGGTGTTCAGCTTCCTGGTGGCGGCCATCGGGCTCGGCATCTCGCTGCTGCTTGCGGTGATGGCCGACCGCATCATCCGGGGGGCCACCGCCTACAAGACCTTTCTCATCTGGCCCTACGCCGTGGCGCCGGCCGTCGCCGGCGTGCTGTGGGGCTTCCTGTTCAATCCCTCGGTCGGCATCATCGCCTGGATGCTCCAGGGTATCGGCATCGAATTCAATTACGTGATCAACGGAAACCAGGCCCTGCTGCTGGTGGTCATCGCCGCAGTGTGGAACCAGATCAGCTACAATTTCCTGTTCTTCCTGGCCGGCCTGCAGTCGATCCCGAAGTCGCTGATCGAGGCGGCGGCGATCGACGGCGCGGGCCCCGGCCGGCGCTTCTGGGATATCATCTTCCCGCTGCTCTCGCCCGTCGGCTTCTTTCTACTCGTCGTCAACATCATCTATGCCTTCTTCGGTACCTTCGGCGTGATCGATTCGCTGACCAAGGGCGGACCGGGCAAGTCCACGGAAATCCTGGTGTTCAAGGTCTTTAACGACGGCTTCCGCGGCCAGGATCTCGGCGGCTCCTCGGCCCAGTCGGTCATCCTGATGGTCGTAGTCATCGCGCTCACCGTCGTGCAGTTCCGTTTCATCGAGCGCCGGGTGCACTACTGATGGTCGAGAACCGGCCCTTCCTCACGGTGTTGAGCCACCTCGTCGTGCTGATCGGCGTGATCATCATCGCCTTCCCGGTGTGGATGACGTTCGTGGCCTCGACGCACAGCCAGCAGACCATGCTGCAGTCGCCGATTCCGGTGCTGCCCGGCCCGCATCTGATCGAGAACTATACGAAGGTGCTGACCGAGGGCTATGGCCGCATCGGTAACACTCCCGTCCTGATGACACTGACCAACAGCATGATCATGGCGCTGGGCGTCGCCCTCGGGAAGATCGCGATCTCGATCACCTCGGCCTTCGCCATCGTCTATTTCCGCTTCCCCGGCCGGATGTATTTCTTCTGGGCGATCTTCGTTACGCTGATGTTGCCCGTCGAGGTTCGCATCGTGCCGACCTATGGAGTCGTGGCCTCGCTCGGCATGCTCGACTCCTATTCGGGCCTGATCATTCCGCTGATCGCCTCGGCAACGGCCACGTTCCTGTTCCGCCAGTTCTTCCTGAGCGTGCCCGACGAACTCACCGAGGCGGCGCGGGTCGACGGGGCGAGTCCGATGCGCTTCTTCTGGGACATCCTGCTTCCGATGAGCCGGACCTCGATCGCGGCGCTCTTCGTGATCCAGTTCATCTACGGCTGGAACCAGTATCTCTGGCCGCTGCTGATCACGACCAAGGAAAGCTACTACACCGTCGTCATGACGGTCTCGCGCCAGGCCAACGTGGTCGACGGCGTGCCGAGCTGGAACCTGCTGATGGCCATGGCGATGCTCGCCATGCTGCCGCCGGTGCTGGTCGTCGTGTTCATGCAGCGCCAGTTCGTGCGCGGCCTGGTCGAAACCGAGAAGTAGGCGAGACGGAGCAGTAGGGCCATGGCGCAAGTCCACCTTCGCGGTGTGAGGAAGAGCTACGACAAGCTCGAGGTCATCCACGGCGTCGACATCGAGATCGCCGACGGCGAATTCGTCGTCATCGTCGGCCCCTCGGGCTGCGGCAAGTCCACCCTGCTGCGCATGGTGGCGGGGCTGGAGCGCATCACCGGCGGCACGATCGCGATCGGTGACCGCGTGGTCAACGACCTGGAGCCCAAGGATCGCGACATCGCGATGGTGTTCCAGAACTACGCGCTTTATCCGCATTTCAGCGTCTACGAGAACATGGCCTATGGCCTGAAGATCCGCGGCCTCTCCAAGGCCGAGATCGACCAGCGGGTGCAGAAGGCCGCCAAGATCCTCGAACTCGGCACGTTCCTGCAGCGCCGGCCGCGCCAGCTTTCGGGCGGGCAGCGCCAGCGCGTCGCCATGGGCCGCGCCATCGTGCGCGAACCCGCGGTGTTCCTGTTCGACGAGCCGCTGTCGAACCTCGATGCCAAGCTGCGCGTGCAGATGCGGCTCGAGATCAAGCGCCTGCAGCGCGAACTCGACGTCACCTCGATCTACGTCACGCACGACCAGGTCGAGGCCATGACCCTGGCCGACCGGCTGATCGTCATGAACGCCGGCGTCGCCGACCAGATCGGCACGCCGATGGACGTCTACGAGCGGCCGGCCTCCGTGTTCGTGGCGGGCTTCATCGGCTCGCCGGCCATGAATTTCCTGGCGGGCAAGGTCGTCGAGGACGGGCGGGCGATCGAGCTGGCCGGCACTGGCTCCGAGCGCGTCACGCTGCCGATCGGCCTCGCCACCACGGCCGCGGCGGGAACGCCGGTCGCGGTCGGCATCCGGCCCGAGCACCTGCATCCGGCGGCCGATGGCGCGCTGGAGTTCGAGATCGAACTGGCCGAGCCGCTGGGCGCCGACACCTTGCTGCACGGCCGCTTCGGCGAGGCGCGCGAGCTCGTCACCGTGCGACAGGGCGGTCATGTTCTCGCCAAGCCGGGCGAGAAGCGGCGCTTCAAGGCCGATCCCGGGCATCTCCATCTGTTCGATTCGCAGACCGGCAAGCGAATCGCCGACGCGGCATGACGCGCGGCAAGACGCTCTGGGCCCGCATCGAGCACGCCGGACGGGGGCGCGTCGGCAGCGTCGACGGTGATCTGGTTCGCCTGCACGAGGGCACTATCTTCGATCCCGGTCCGCCGACGGGCGAAGAAGTGATGGCAGCGGACGCCCATTGGCTGACGCCGACCGAGCCCACCAAGATGGTGGCGCTGTGGAAAAACTTTCGCGCCGCTGCCGAAAAGAACGCCTGGGCGATCCCGGCTGAGCCACTGACCTTCCTGAAAGCTCCGAACTGCTTCGCCGCGCACGGCCAGGCGATCGCGGTGCCAAAATCCTACAACGGCCGCGTGGCCTACGAGGGCGAGCTGGGTATCGTGATCGGCAGGACCTGCTCGTCGGTTTCGGCCGAAGACGCGGCCGCCCATATCCTGGGCTACACCTGCGTGAACGACATGACGGCGCTGGAACTGCTGCAGCGTGACCCGTCCTTCGCGCAATGGACGCGGGCCAAGAACTTCGACGGCTTCGGCGTGTTCGGGCCGGTGATCGCGACCGGCCTCGATCCGTCGACGCTGACGGTCCGCACTCTGGTCAACGGCCGGGAACGTCAGAATTACAGGGTCGACGACATGATCTTCGCGCCAGCCGAGCTGGTCAGCCGCATCTCGCAGGACATGACCCTCGCGCCCGGCGACATCGTCGCCTGCGGCACGTCACTGGGTGTGCTGCCGATCAAGGCCGGCACTGTCGTCGAAATCGTCATCGACGGCATCGGCACCTTGCGCAACCAATACGGCTGAGAGGCTCGACCACGCCCGGGTCGGCCGACCCAGGCGGGCCCCGGCAGGATGTTCAGGTTTTGGAGAGGCGGCGGCCGGCGTTGGTCAGGCAGGCGCCCTGAGGTTCCTTGAGTTCAAGCCAGCCGTTCGAGGCCGCATGGCTGAAGGCGGCTTCGGTCGCCGCATCTTCCTTCAGCACCAGGCGGCGCATGACCGTGTGTACGGGCACCCAGTGCATCGGGCGGCCACGGGTATAAATGTGCATGTCGCGGACGATCTTGCGGGCGAGCGACGCGGCGGGAATGAGCATCCACCCATAGTGACAGGTCGCCCCGCCTGCCGCATCCGCCAAGTAAATGGCCGCAAACCGAGGGGACGTTCCAGAATCGGCAGGGCACCGTCCAGATTCGGGACGGAACGCGAACGCGCGCACGTTCCCGAACGCGAATTTTCGTCTGAGAGGAAAGGATTGCTAAGGGCTTCAGGGACGGAAGCCCCTCAGGAACGGGGAACGCCCCTGTCGCGGTAGCCGCGAGCGGGAGGGCCCTGGCGGCCCTCCCGCCCAGGACCAGGTGCGGACGCTCGGGACCTCTGGCGGCAGGCACAGGCAGATGCGTGCGTTGGTCTGGGCCGCCCAGCGCGACGAAGGGTACAAGTCCCGTCGTCCCGTGTAGTTATCCGATCGAATCAAAGGCGTAGATTTTCATGCTGTTCTGTACCTACAACATCCACTACGGCGTCGGCGCCGATGGCATCTACGACGTAGGCCGCATCGCCGACACGGTGGCCGAGGCCGATATCGTCTGCCTCCAGGAGGCCGTTTCGGGCTGGCCGCAGAATGGCTTCGCCGACCAGACCGCCGAGATCGCCTCCAGGCTCAACCGCTATCACTGGTATCACGGTGCCATGGAGTCCGATGCCAGCGAGGTTGGCGCCGACGGGCGGATCGTCAACCGCCGCCGCAGTTTCGGCAACGCCGTGATCTCGCGCTGGCCGATCGCCTGGGCGCGCGGCCATCTACTGCCCAAGACGCAGCTCGTCGACCGCTTCGACCTGCAGCGCGGCTTCGTCGAGGCGGCGATCGAGACGCCGGCGGGACCGTTGCGCGTCTACAGCGTGCACCTCAGCCATGTTGGCCCGCAGCAGCGGCTGCCGCAGGTCCGCGCCCTGATGGAGACGGTCCTGAACGCCGAACGCGTCGGCGCGACCTGGGACGGCGCTGCCGGGGAGACGTTCATGTTCCAGGATCGCCGGCCCGACGTTGCGCGCTCGGCCATCCTCGCCGGCGATTTCAACTTCACGCCGGCGCATCCGGAGTATCCGCTGGTCTGCGGCGACACGAGCTATTACGGCCGGCTGGGCACGACGATGCATCTCGCCGATGCCTGGATCGCCGCCGGCAACAGCGAGGAGGAGGTCGATTCGTTCCCGCGCGAGGGCCGCATCGACCACGTCTTCGTGACGCACGACCTGTCGCCCAAGGTGAGGAAGGCGTGGATCGGCTATGGCATCGTGGCCTCCGACCACTGGCCGGTCTTCGTCGAGTTCGACCTCTAGACGGCGTCGCGCACCACGCAGCGGAAGCCGACATGGCTGGTCGTCGTGTCGATCTGCTCGGCGTGGCGCGCGGCGGGGCGATAGCGCTTGCAGTAGCTGGCGGCACAGAGATGCGAGCCGCCCTTCAGCACCTTGCGTGCGATCTGCACCCGGTCGCGCGGATCGTAGCTCTGCTCGATCGTCCCGCCGCGCGGGTTCTCGGGCACGCAGCAGGCCTTGGCCGCGTCGGGCGAGTGCTTGGCGGAGTACCAGTCGACCGTCCATTCCCAGACATTGCCGATCATGTCGTGCACGCCATAGCCGTTGGGCGGGTAGGCGCGCGCCGGCGAGGTGCGGGCGAAGCCGTCCTCGCGCGTGTTCTCGGCCGGGAAGCGCCCCTGCCAGGTGTTGGCCATGTGGCGGCCACCCGGCGTCAGCTCGTTGCCCCAGGCGAACTCCGCGCCGTCGAGCCCGCCGCGCGCGGCGAATTCCCACTCCGCTTCGGTCGGCAGCTCCTTGCCGGCCCACTTGGCGTAGGCCTCGGCGTCGCGGAAGGCGATCTGCACCACGGGATGATCGTCGAGGCCGCCGATGTGACTGCCCTTGCCGTAGGGCCGCCGCCAGGTGGCGCCGAAGGTGAAACGCCACCACTGGCCCCAGTCGGCAAGATCGACCGGCTTCGACGGCGGCGTGAAGACCAGTCCGCCGGCCTTCAGCATTTCGGGCCGCGCGCCGGGATAGTCCCTGGGGTCGGGATCGATCTCCGCCCAGGTGACGTAGCCCGTCGCCTGGACGAAGGCCTTGAACTGCGCGTTGGTGACCGGCGTGGGATCGATCCAGAAGTCGCCGACCGTGACCGCATGGCTCGGCGCTTCTTCCGGATAGTGCCTGTCCGACCCCATGCGGAAGGTGCCGCCGGGGATGCGGATCAGGCCGCCTGTCGAGGCGGGTGCGCGGTGGTCTCCCATGGCGCTTTCCTTATCGTCACTTCCGGTTGAAGTGCCAAGCGCCGCGCCGACCGGGTTCACGTCGTCAGTTCACCCCCTGCGGCGGCGAACTCAATTTGTCGAGCACACCCTGCAGGTTGAACGAGCCCGGCTTCTGGCGCGGCGGAAACTCGGCCAGCGTCTGGATGTAGCGGGTGACGAAGACCTGGGCCGGGACCAGCAGGAAGATGCGATCGATGCGCCAGCGTGCGTAGCCCATGCCTTCCTTGTCGCCGCGCTCGAACGGATCGGCCTTGAGATCGAACAGCTTCGGCACGCGCAAGGTCACCATCGGGTCCTGCCAGACGTCGAAGCCGTGGCTGCGCTGCTCCATGAAGGCGAGCTTCCATTTGTCGTAGCGAAGGCCCGCCAGGCCACCGTCGTCGGTCCAGTAGAAGAACTCCTTGCGGGCGCTGCCCGTGCCGTTCTTCAGCAGTTCGCGCTGGTCGTAGCCGTCGAGATGGACCTTGAAGCTCTTGGCGCCGAAGGTGGCGCCCTGCCTCAGCTTGGCCGCGAGGTCGGTCTCGCCGACCGAGGCGAGCAGGGTCTGCAGCCAGTCCTCGGCCGAGAACACCTCGTTGATCTCGGTGCCGGGCTTCACCAGGCCCGGCCAGCGCACCATGGCGGGCACGCGATAGCCGCCCTCCCAGTTGGTGTTCTTCTCGCCACGGAACGGCGTGGTGCCGCCGTCGGGCCAGCTCATGACTTCCGCGCCGTTGTCGGTGGTGTAGATCACGATGGTGTTGTCGGTGATCTTGAGATCGTCGAGCTTCTTCAGGAGCTGGCCGACTTGGCCGTCATGCTCGACCATGCCGTCGGCGACCACGCCGAGACCGGTCTTGCCTTCGGACGACGGCTTGAGATGCGTCCAGATGTGCATGCGCGAGGAATTGACCCAGGCGAAGAACGGCTTCTTGTCGCGGTTGGCGCGGTCGATGAAGTCGAGCGAGGCCGCGACGAATTCCTCGTCCACCGTCTCCATGCGCTTCTTCGTCAGCGGGCCGGTATCCTCACACTTCTGCTTGCCCCACTTGCCGAAGCGCGGATCCTCGCCCGGCGTCTCGGTCGCCGTGGCGACGCACTTCAGGACACCGCGCGGGCCGTACTTGGCCTTGAAGGTTGGATCCTTCGGGTAGTCGATGTTCTCGGGCTCCTCCTCGGCATTGAGGTGGTAGAGGTTGCCGAAGAACTCGTCGAAGCCGTGCACGGTCGGCAGGAAATCGTTGCGGTCGCCCAGGTGGTTCTTGCCGAACTGCCCGGTCACGTAGCCCTGCGGCTTCAGCAGGTCGGCGATGGTCGGGTCCTTCTCGGACAGGCCCTCGGGCGCGCCGGGGAGGCCGACCTTCAACAGGCCGGTGCGGATCGGCGACTGGCCGGTGATGAAGGCGGCACGCCCCGCCGTGCAGGACTGCTGGCCATAGTAATCGGTGAAGATCGCGCCTTCGCGGGCGATGCGGTCGATGCTGGGCGTGCGGTAGCCCATCATGCCGCGGTTATAGGCGCTGATGTTCCAGTAGCCGATATCGTCGCCCATGATCACGAGGATGTTCGGCCGTGCCGGCGCCGTCTGTGCGTGGGCAGGCAGCGCGGCCCCCGCCAGGCCAGCTGCCAGCGCGACCGCCGACAGCAGACGGCTCAGTTTGATCCTGGACATTTTCTTCTTCCCCTACGGACGACCCAAGTTTGAATAGTCGACCTCACGTCGATGCAGAACAAGCCGGCAAACGATGCACTCCGTGCATCATCGCCGCTCATTGCCCGGCGATCACCTCGGCTCGAAGGGATAGATCACCTTCCAGTCGGTCTTCATGTCGACGATCGCCCACTTGCGACGCACCGCCTCGTCCCATGCCTTGTCGAGCTTGCCGACCGGCGACTCGCGATCGTAGGCATATTCCCGCACGGCGTCGGTGTGATGAACCAGACCCATGAAGCGCGCGCCCGTGCCGGCCGCCGTCCATTGCAGCATCTGCTGGTCGCCGTCGGAATTGCCGAAGGTCAGGACGGGGCGTCTGCCAATGAACTGATTGATGCCTTCCGGCTTTCCGGGGCCGTCGTCGATGAACTGGACCCTGGGCTCCTTCACCAGCACCGGCGTGCCGTCGGCCCGGAGTTCGAACTTCGTGACGCCCGACGAGCCCACGACCTGCTCCGGCGGGATGCCGTAGATGTGCTGCGTCCACGGCCGCATGAATTCGATGCCGCCGCCGGAGACGATGAACGTCTTGAACTGGTTGGCGCGCAACAGGGCCAGCAACTCGATCATCGGCTGGTAGACGAGATCGGTATAAGGCCGCTTGAAGCGGGGATGGCGCGCGGTCGCCAGCCAGTCGAGCACTTCCTTGGAGAACGCTTCGGTCGTCAGCCCCGTGTGCGTGGCCGCAATGATCTCGATGAGCCCTTTTTCTCCCAGATGAGCCAGTGCGGCGCGGTCGTCGGCCAGCACCGACCTGAACGGCTCCCGGGTGCGCCATTCGGGATGGCGAGCCACCATCGCCTTCACGCGGTCGAGGGCGAAGGCGAACTGAAAATAGATAGGCTGCTCGGTCCACAGCGTGCCATCGTTGTCGAAGCAGGCGATGCGCTCGGGCACCGGCACCCAGTCGCGACTGCCCATCGTCGTCGTGCGCGCGACGAAGTCGAGCAGCGACTGCTTCACCGGCCCGTCATTCCACGAGGGCAGGGCGTCGGCCTGGGCGAGGACCGGTCCGGCTGCCGCAAGGACGGCGGCCCCGGCCAAGCCATACATCAACGTCCGGCGTTTCATGGGGGGGCTCCCGCTTTGCTGAAGACTACTTCGTCAGCTGTTCCGAGGCGACGCGAATCCGGCCGCTGCGGCGGGACTTGTCGAGCGCTTCATGGTCCCGCACGGTCTGGCGGGCATAGGCCAGCGAGAACTTGGCAATGGCTTCGTCGAGCGCGGCACTGTTGCCGCAATAGCCCGCGATCATTGCGGCGTCGCCCGACTTCGCGTGCGCCAGCGCCAGCGCCCAGCCGCACAGACCGCAGTACTCCCGGAAGCCGTCGACGCCCTTGGCATTGCCTTCCACCATCTCGATGCCCCCCTTCATGTCGGCGAGCTGGCGGACGTAGAAATCCTTGCCATCGATCTGGCCCCAGCCGAGGAGGATGTCGGGCGAGCCCTGGATCATGCGCTGACCCACGACGACGCGACGGCCCTGGTTGTCGAAGGGCATCCGGTAATCGGAGTAAGCCGCCAGCACGGACGGTTGCGCCTGCTTGACCTGCAGGAACAGCGGATCGTCGCTGTCGTTGCCCATCAGCAGCACGACCCAACAGCCGGTGCCGACGCTGCCCACGCCGACGACCTTGCGGGCGACATCGACGATACGGTACCGCGAGAGCAGGCGACGCCGATCGTAGGTCAGGGACTCCAGGTAGGAGTTCAGCATGATGTCCAGCGCCTGGGCGACCGGCGTGCCGGACTCGGTGTGGGTCTCGCGCACGACCAGCGGCACCGCTTCGACGATGCGATGCTCGCCGCTCACGAACTCGGTGAGCTTGTCGAGCACGCGCTGGTGGCCTTTGGCGCGGGCCTTGTCGATGAGTTTCTGGGCGTTCTTGCGGGCCCTGGGGGAGAGAGCTGACAGCACGGACCGCTCGTCGATACTGTCGTACCAAGTGGCGAGATGGCCCATCTCGGCGTAACGGGCGATATGCTCGCGGTAGGAGCGCACGGTTTCGGCGGCCGCTTCGGCAGCCTGTTCCTTGTCCCCGCCCATGAAGCGCACGGCGACGGCGGCGCTGGCCGTCAGGCGCTTCAGGTCCCATTCCCAGGCGCCGGGGAACACCTCGTCGAAATCGTTGATGGCGAACACCAGGTCGCGTTCGGCCGATCCGAAGACCCCGAAATTCGAGACGTGCATGTCGCCACAGGCGTTCACCTGCAGGCCGGTCGTGGGCGTCGTTGCCAGGTCCGAGGCCATCACGGCGGCGGAGCCGCGCAGGAAGGCGAAAGGCGAGGCCAGCATGCGCGCAAAGCGCACCGGCACGAGCTTCTGGGCCCGGGTAACATTCTGCGCCTCGAGGATCGCCACGGGATCGGGCCGGTCGGCGTTCTGACGGAACGTGGCGTGAGCCTCACGCGGCACGGTCTTGCGCAGGGCCTTGCCGGCCGCCTTGCGTTCGGCCACCGATCGCCGCGCCGCGGTGAACTTGCCGAGCGTCTCGCCGGCTACGCTGGAAAACATGCGCTCAAACGGCCGGTCGGGATCGGGTCGCGAGGATGCCGTGCTCATGATGGAACTCCCCCAAGCGGTCTTGTGCTGTGCGGCGGACGCTAGCCTATCGATTGATACCCGGACTGCACGATGTCGATGCGGATTGCGTATCGAGCGGGTTTCGCGACCCTCACGAACCGGCGTAGACTATACGTCCACGCAACGGGAGGCCACGATGAGCAAGGTGCGGACCACTGCGGGTCGCGGTCGGCTTTACGACAGCGTGCTCGACACGATCGGCGACACGCCCTGCATTCGCATCAACGCCCTGGCGCCAAGGGATGTCACGATCTACGTCAAGGTCGAGGCCTTCAATCCCGGCGGCTCGGTGAAGGATCGCCTCGCCATCAACATCATCGAGGCGGCCGAGCGCGACGGCACCCTGAAGCCCGGCCAGACCGTGGTCGAGGCGACCAGCGGCAACACCGGTATCGGACTTGCCATGGTGTGCGCCCGGAAGGGCTATCCCCTGGTCGTCACGATGGCCGACAGCTTCTCGATCGAGCGGCGCAAGCTGATGCGCATGCTGGGCGCGAGGGTCGTCCTGACACCGCGCGCCCAGAAGGGGCTCGGGATGTATCAGAAGGCCGTCGAACTCGCGAAGGCGAATGGCTGGTTCCTCGCCCACCAGTTCGAGACCGGGGCCAACGCCGAAATCCACGAGTCCACCACGGCGCGCGAGATTCTGGCCGACTTCAAGGGTAGCCGCCTCGACTACTTCGTGAGCGGCTACGGCACCGGCGGCACCGTGACCGGCGTGGGACGCGTGCTGCGCAAGGAGCGGCCGGAAACCCGGATCATCCTGACGGAGCCGGCCAACGCCCAGCTCGTCGGCAGCGGCAAGGGCCAGGAGAGAGCGGCGGACGGGTCACCCTCGGTCAGCCATCCCGCCTTCGAGCCGCATCCGATCCAGGGCTGGACGCCGGATTTCATCCCGCTCGTGCTGCAGGAGGCCATCGACAAGAAATATTTCGACGAACTCCTGCCGATCACCGGCGCCGACGGCATCAAGTGGGCCAAGGCGCTGGCGCAGAAGGAGGGCATCTTCACCGGGGTCTCCGGCGGCTCGACCTTCGCCGTGGCCATGCAGGTGGCCGCCAAGGCGGTGCCGGGCTCGGTCATTCTCTGCATGCTGCCCGACACCGGCGAGCGCTATCTCACGACGCCGCTGTTCGAAGGCATCATCGACGACATGGACGAGGCCGAGACCGCCATCTCGAAGTCCACCCCCGGCTATCAGATGGGGTAGGGGCAAAGACAGAGGTCCCTCGCTCACGCTCGGGATGACAATGTTTCTCGCATCGGCGCACTGCGTCGATCGCGCTACCATTGTCATCCTGAGCGAAGCGAAGGACCTTTAGACTCCGTCGGTTCGACCCGAGTCACTCCCGGTTGGTGAACCGGGCGTTGCCCAGACCGGTGCCGATGGTCATCACGCCCCAGTGCTCGACGTCCTTCATGTTCGGAACTTCGCTCAGGCCCTGGACCACGGCGTCGTTGTGGACCTGGATGAAGATGTCGTGGCCGCCGATCCTGGGCATGTGCGCCGACAACGCGGCGGCGAGATTGAACGACTTGCCTTCCCAGTTGCCCGGCAGGTTCTGGCCGCCCTTCAGGATGCAGCCGCTCTCGTCGATCAGGCCCGGACAGCCGATGCCCATGAACGGCGCCAGCTTTATCTTCTCCTCGGTGGCGCGATCGATCAGCTTGACCAGCATGGCGGCAATCCTCGCGATGGCTTCGTCGCGGTTGGGCTCGTCGTCGGAATGCCGCCAGACCTGACGCTTCCAGACATCGGCGTCCTCGACGTCACCGCGCTTGCCCGAATTGAGTTCGACCACGCCCACCCGCACGTTGGTGCCGCCGATGTCGATGGCGAGGATGGCATCGTGTCCTGCCATCACCCAGCTCGGGGCCAGGTGTACCGCACCGATCAGCCCGGCCTCGTCGGGATCGTTCTGGATCGCCGCGAGTTCGATGTTGATGCCGTCGGCCGCCAGCATGATGCTGGTGCGTCCCATCGCAAGTTCGCCGATCCGGCTTCCGATCATGCCGCCGCCGATCACGATGCGTTGCGTGTCCTTCCAGGTGTCCAGTCGGAGGAAGCGGCGTATCACCGTCGCGAGCTCGCCGGCAAATTCCTCGACGACGGTGTGGACGAGGCCCGCTGAAACCGGGTCGCCGCTGGACAGCATCTTGTCGAGTTTCGACTTCGAGATTTCCTCCATCGGCAGGTCGCCGAAAGGGTCTTCTCCGCGCTCTTTCAGGCGGTCCCGCCAGTCGGCGAGGATGGCGTTGAAGGCACGGCGACTGGCGCGGTCTCCGACGAACCCTTCTTCGTCGCGCAGTTCCTCGTTGTAAGTATCCACTGTGACGGCGGGCAGGACACGCCCGCCATGGACGAGGACCGACGGCGCCGTAGCCGGCTCTTCGGGGGGGGGCACATCCTGGGTTTTCGTCGTGGCGCTCATGCATCTCCCCTGTAAGGCCTGATGAACGGGAGAGACGGGTCAGAAGTTCCTGGTTTTGTTTTGCCTTGAGGCCCCTGCGGCAGAAATTCATTGAAACGCCGGGGCGCATCGAACGTTATGGCGCCGATGAAACTCTTCAAATGCCAGAGCTGCCAGCAGATCCTGTATTTCGAGAACGATGTCTGTGTGAAATGCAGACACAAGCTCGGATACGTGCCCGAAGCCGCGACCCTGTCGGCGCTGGAGCCGGAAGGCGGCCTGTGGCGCGCCCTGGCCTCGCCGGACGTGCTCTACCGCTTCTGTGCCAATGCCCAGCACGCGGCCTGCAACTGGCTGGTCGACTCGAGTTCGCCGGAGGCGTTCTGCGTTTCCTGCCGGCACAACAGGACGATCCCCGACCTCACGATCGTCGACAACCTCGCCAACTGGCAGAAGATCGAGATCGCCAAGCACCGGCTGTTCTATTCGCTGCTGCGGCTGAAATTGAAGATGCCGACCCAGTTCGAGTTGCCGGCCGAGGGGCTGGCCTTCGATTTTCTGGCCGACCTGCCGCTGCCCAGCGCACCCCGGGTCATGACGGGGCACGAGAACGGATTGATCACCATTGCACTGGCCGAGGCCGATGACGCCTACCGGGAGCAGAATCGCGTGGCGATGCACGAGCCCTACCGCACGCTGCTCGGCCACTTCCGCCATGAGGTCGGGCATTATTTCTGGGATCGACTGGTCCGGGACGGCGGCCAAATCGACGCGTGCCGGCAGCTTTTTGGCGACGACAGCCGTAATTACGGCCAAGCCTTGCAGGCCTATTACACCAACGGCGCGCCACCCGACTGGCAGTCGAGCTTCGTCAGCCAGTACGCGACCTCGCATCCGTGGGAGGATTTCGCCGAGACGTGGGCCCACTACCTGCACATCGTCGATACGCTCGAGATCGCGCGGGCCTTCGGCCTGTCGACCCAACCGCGGCTTGCCAAGGGCGAGGAGCTGGACGCAAGCGTCGATTTCGATCCGTATCGCGCCAGCGAAATCAGCCAGCTCATCGACAGCTGGTTGCCGCTGTCGCTGGCGCTGAACAGCCTCAACCGCGCGATGGGACAGGCCGACCTCTACCCCTTCGTGCTGTCGCCGGCGGCGATCGAGAAGCTTGGCTTCATCCACCGGCTGGTGCATCCGGCCTGAGCGGCCAACCGCTCAGCGGTGCTTCTGCCGGCGATAGTGATCGGCCAGCGCGTCGCGGCCGAAATCGGCGGCGAGGTCGCGCCATACGGCGTGGACGTGGTTGGCGCCATTCTGGGTGTTGTCGTGCTCGATCAGGGTCGCAGGGCCGTGCACGCGGAAATAGTGCGCCTCGCCGGGCGCGAGCGATCCGGCCCAGGCGAAGCGGAAGGTGGAGAGGCCCTGCTCGACCACGCGCTGTTTCTGCGCGGCCATGAGGTCGGCGGCGAGCGTTCCCAGGAAGCGATCCATGAGCGCCTCGACCAGATTTCGCTCGGCGCCCGTCATCTCGCCCAGCGGCAGACCCCTGGCGGCGCCGAGATCCTGCTCGCGTTGCGGGCTGGCGACGATCTCGCCGAACGAGCGGTCGGCGATGGTCGCGGCCTGCCGTTGGCGGTCGCCGAGGCCCCTCATGAGCTGGCGCGCGAGATCTTCGGACGCGCCCAGCAGGCGAAAGCCACGGTTCGGCCCGTCGCGCACCGTCGCGGGATGGGCGCCGGCGAAGAACGGCGTCACGGCGATGTGGCCGGCGGCGGGCAGGGCCACGTTCAGCGACAGGTGGTGGCCCTCGAAGCGCCAGCCCCACGGGAAACGGCCGGGCGTGCCGAACACCGAGACGAAGTAGCGGTCGGGATCGCGAAAGCTGCCCTGCTGTTCGCGCAGCACACCTTCGAGCAGGCGCACGCCGTCGAGCAGTTCGAGGCCGTGCTGGTTCAGCACCGAGGCGAACAGCGCGCGGGCTGCAGCGGCCTGGGCGGGCCGCATCTCGCCCAAGGTCAGGCCCGAGCGGCTGCGCGGAATGTAGTGCCAGTCGAGGCGATTGCCGGACTCGAAGGCGATCATCGTCTTCTGGCGCTGACCCTCGTCGAGCGACGTCAGGAAACGCGTGGCCGCGTCGGCGATGCGCTGGGCGGCATCGACCGTCTGGGCGATCGCGGAGCCGAACGGCAACAGGGCCGCCGCCACCAGCACGGTCCGCCGCGTGGGCGGGCCGTGGTGATGATGGTGCGGCTCGTGAGCGTCCTCGTCGTGCGGATGCCAGCCGTCGTGCGGCATGGCCGGTCCGTCAGGTCGAGGTCTTGGGGTACTTCAGCGAGCAGCCGTAGGCGCGGGTCGAGGCGTCGGCCACCTGCTTGCCGGCCAGCACCTGGTCGAGGGCGACGCGGACATATTGCGTGGCCTTCGGAATGTCGCCGGCGCTCGACGACGGGATCGAATCGATGCCGCCCTTGTAGACCAGCGTGCCCTTGGCATCGATGATGTACATGTGCGGCGTCACGGTGGCGCCATACGCACGGGCGACCTTGCTCTGCGGGTCGAGCAGCACGGCGGCCGGCGCGGCGTTGCGGCTCTTGGTGAGGTCGTTGGCCTGCGCGGCCGTCACATGGCCCTGCTCGCCGACGGAGGACGAGGCGACGGTCAGCCAGACGACACCCTTGGCGGCGGCTTCGCGCTGCTGATCCTGCATGTTGTTGGAGGTGTAGTGCTTGCGCACGTAGGGGCAGTCGTGATTCGTCGTCTCGAGGACGACGATCTTGCCCTTGAGATCGGCCAGCGACCAGCTCTTGCCGTTGCTGTCGACGGCGGTGAACGCGGGCGCCGGCTTGCCGACGTCGGGACTGGAGGTGGCGAAGGCGGTGGCAGGTGCCAGCGCGAGTGCGGCGCCGCCGATCATCAGTGTACGACGGGGAACAGTCAGCTTCGACATGATTGCCTCCTAACGCTTGGCTTGCTGGATTGACGACAACTCCGACAGGATCAGCGACTCGGTGAGGACCTGCGGCAGGATCTTCGGGCGATCCGCCCCCGGCGCCCAGAACAGATAGAGCGGAACCCCGGCGCGCCCGAGTTCCTTCAGGACCCCGGTGATCTCGGCATCGCGATTGGTCCAGTCGCCCTTCAGCTTGACGACACCCGCCTGCTCGAACGCCTTGCGGGTGGCCGGGGTTTCCAGCGCGACCCTCTCGTTCACCAGGCAGGTAATGCACCAGGCGGCGGTGAAGTCGACGAACACCGGCTTGCCGGCGGCGACGGCCTCGGTCATGCGGGCGCGCGAGAAGCGCTCCCAGCCGTCGAAATTGACACCCGCACTCGGGCCGCCCGACGCCGAGGCGGCGGTCGCGGGACTGTCGTCGAGCTTGAGAGTAGCGGCAAAGGCCAGCAGCACGGCCGAGGCGGCAAGGCCGCGGCGTGCCCACGTGCCGGCCGACGCAACGTTGCCGATGCGCAGCAGCCAGATGGCGAAGGCGATCAGGATCATGCCGCCCAGCGCATAGAGCACCCCGTCAGCGCCGGTCTGCTGGGTCAGCACCCAGATCATCCAGACGGCGGAGGCGTACATCGGAAAGGCGAGGAACTGGCGCAGCCGGTCCATCCAGGCGCCGGGCCGCGGCATCAGCCGCTGCAGCGCGGGCGTCATCGACAACGCCAGATAGGGAAGGGCCAGGCCGAGACCCATCGCCAGCAGCACGGCGACGGTAGCAGGCGCCGGCTGGCTCAGCGCAAAGCCCAAGGCCGCGGCCATGAACGGAGCGGTGCAGGGCGTCGCCACGATCACCGCCAGCACGCCGGTGAAGAAGGCGCCGGTGGTGCCGCCCCGGGAGACGAGCCCCTGGCCGACGCCGGCCAGGCGGTTGCCGACGTCGAATACGCCGGACAGGTTGAGGCCGACCACGAAGAACAGATAGGCGATCAGCAGCGAGAAGACCGGCGACTGGAACTGGAAGCCCCAGTTCACCTCGCCGGCGGCCGAGCGGATCGCGATCACGATCCCGGCCATGGCGGCGAAGGAGCCGAGGACCCCGGCCGTATAGGCCAGTCCGTCGCGGCGCATCTCGCCTTGCCCGTGGCCGGCGAGGCGCGCGAAGGCTGCGGCCTTCATGGCCAGCACCGGGAAGACGCAGGGCATCAGATTGAGGATCAGGCCGCCCACCAGCGCAAACAGCAGCGCCTGCGCGAGCGAGAGCTGCTCGGCGCCCAGGGCATTGGCCAGGGATGCCGTGGCGGTCGGCACGAACGCCGGATCGAGCCTGGCCGAGAGATCGAAGGCCTGCTTCACGTTGCCGTCGGCCGTCTTCTCGGTGAGCACCAGCGTGCCGGCGAGTTCGGTGGGCAGCGCGGTCTTGGCGTCGCCCTTCTTCAGCGGGATGCGGATGCCCTCGGCCGTGACCGTGGCGTTCTGCCTGGCCATGGTGGCGACGGGTCCCCACTCGGCCGGGAAGAAGTAGACGTCGCTCACCGCGTCGGCCTTGAGGCCCTTGGCCTCGACCAGCAGGGTGGGATCTCCGGCCTTGGACAGGCCGTAGCGCGCAGGCCACGGGCTGGCCGTGGGGACGGCGCGACGCGCCTGCTCGAACAGGGTGCGCGTGGCGGGCGGCGCCGGCGCGGCGGCGGTGCCTGAGGGAAGCACCAGCTCGAACTTGCCCTCTTCGGGGATGCAGACATCCTCGCAGACCAGCCAGTTGGCTTCGGCGGCCAGCGTCAGCGGTCCTGCGAGGTTGGCCGGCGGCGTGATGCGCACCAGCAGCATCGACTCGTCCTTGAAGCCGTAATTCGTGACGCCGCCGATATCGAACAGGCTCGGCGCCGGCCAGACGATCGGATCGGCCCTGGCGCCTTCGGGCAGCTTCCAAGAAATCTCGGTCGGCAGGCCCGATTCGCCCGGATTCTTCCAGTAAGTATGCCACTTGGGGCGCATCGTCTGGCGCAGCCCGACCCAGAACGGCTCGCCGGGCTTGACCGTCGCGACCTCGGAAACGAGTTCGGACCGCACATTGTCGGTCGTCACGATCGCCGTCTGCGCAGGCGAAGCCTGTGCAAAAGCCGACTGTGCGAAGGCGGGGCCCGTCAAAAGCACGAGCAGAAGGACGAGGAAACGTGCCATCAGTTTCTTAAGTGACCTCAGCCCGTGGCGCTTGCAAGGCAATCCGGATCAACGCGTCGTGATATTTTGCCCGGCATTTCGTGAACGGCTAAAGACTTGGTTCAACTGGAGAATTCATGTTGCGACTGGATGACCGGCGCCTCCTCGGCGCCCTCGACGAACTGGCTTCCATCGGCGCCATCGAGGGCGGCGGCTGCGCGCGGCTGGCGTTGACCGATGAAGACAGGTCCGGCCGCGACCTGGTCGTGGGCTGGATGAAGGCGCTGGGGCTCGCCGTGACGGTCGACGCGATCGGCAACGTGATCGGCGTGCGCGCCGGCACCGAGGACCTCGCGCCCGTCATGACCGGCAGTCACATCGACACGGTGCGCACCGGCGGGCGCTACGACGGCAACTACGGCGTGCTCGCGGGACTGGAGGTCGTGCGGGCGCTCAACGAGGCCGGCGTGACGACGCGCCGGCCGATCGCGGTCGCCTTCTTCACCAACGAGGAGGGCGCGCGCTTCCAGCCCGACATGATGGGCAGCCTGGTCTATGTCGGCGGTATCGGCCTCAGTGAGGCCTACGCGGCCGCCGACACGGACGGGGCCTCGGTCGGCGATGAACTGCGCCGCATCGGCTATCTCGGGCCCGTGCAGCCCGGCGTGGTGAAGCCGCATGCCTTTGTCGAGCTGCATATCGAGCAGGGGCCGATCCTCGACGAGGAGAAGGTCCGGATCGGCGTCGTCGAGAGCGTGCAGGGCATCTCGTGGACCGAGTACACGGTGACCGGCGTCTCCAATCATGCCGGCACCACGCCGATGCGCCTGCGCCGCGACGCGGGCTACCTCGCGGCCTCGGTCAATCTGTTCGTCCGCAAGCTCGCCTGGGAGATGGGCGACGACCAGGTGGCCACCGTAGGGTCGCTGGCGCTGCGGCCCAACCTCATCAACGTCGTGCCCAATCGCGCGGTCTTCTCGGTCGACCTGCGCAACACCGACGAGGCCAGGCTCAAGGAGGCCGAGGCGAGGGTCGCCGCACATATCGCGGACGTCGCGAAGGCGGAGCGAGTGGAGGTCGAGGCGAAGGTGCTGGCGCGCTTCGAGCCGGTGATCTTCGATCGGAGTCTGGTCGACCGGGTCGAGCACCATGCCAGGGCGCTGTCGCTCAGCACGCGGCGCATGCCGTCGGGCGCCGGTCACGACGCCCAGATGATGCAGCGCATCTGCCCGACGGCGATGATCTTCGTGCCGTCGGTGGCGGGCCTCAGCCACAATGTGAAGGAGCATACCGAAGCCGCCGACCTCGCCGCCGGCGCGCAGGTGCTGCTGAACGTGATGCGGGAACTGGCCGGGTAATAGACCGTGCCTGAGCCCGGGACGCGCCGTTCTCCAATTGTCTGACAACTTCGCCGCCGTTAGCATTGCCCCGATGGCCGACAAACAGCCCGCCAACAATCTTGCCGAGCAGGTGATGGCGCGGCTGAGCGGCGACATTCGCGGCGGAAGACTTGCGCCGGGCGCGCGGCTGCCGACCGAGCAGGCGTTGACGACGGCCTTTGGCGTCAGTCGCACGGTGGTGCGCGAAGCCGTAGCGGCATTGCGCGCCGACGGGCTGGTCGTGACCCGCCGCGGCTCCGGCGCCTACGTCGCCGATCCGGCGGCCGGACCGTTCCGCATCGGGCCGCCGCGCGACACCTCATTGGCCGACATCCTGAATGTCATGGAGCTGCGCCTGGCGGTCGAGGTCCAGGCGGCAGGTCTCGCCGCCGACCGGGCCGGCCGCCGCCAGCTCGGGGTCATTCGCGCTGCGTGGCGCGCCATCGAGGCGGCCCTACAGCGCGGCGAGGGCGCCGTCGCCGAGGATTTCGCCTTCCATCGCGCGATTGCCGAAGCCACCGGCAACGACCAGTTCCCACGCTTCCTGGCCTATCTCGGCAGCCATGTGATCCCGCGCCAGAGCGTGCGGCTCGACGTCGATACGCCGGGCGAGCGCCGGCTCTATCTCGAGCGCATCCAGGACGAGCACACGCGCATCGTGACAGGGATTTCCGACAAGGACCCGGCCGCGGCGCGGCGCGCCATGCGCGACCATCTCACGCGTTCGCTCGAACGCTATCGAACACTGGCAGGAGGAAACAGGAATGGCCGACGTTAACGGCACGCGCCGCATCGTCTGCACCGGCGCCGCCGGCGGCATCGGCACGATGACCCGGCCGTTGCTGGCCGGGCTCTATCCCGGCCTGGTGCTGAGCGACCGGGTCGAACCCCGGGAGCTGCAGCCGGACGAGACTTTCGTCGCCGCCGATCTCACCCGGCCGGACGAGGTCGCTGCGGTGCTGAAGGGCGCCGACGGCGTCATCCATCTCGGCGGTCATTCGGTCGAGGGCACGTGGGACCAGATTCTGCAGGCCAACATCGTGGGCTGCTACAACGTCTTCGAGGCGGCGCGCGAGGCCGGCGTGAAGCGCGTGATCTTCGCTTCGTCCAACCATGCGATCGGCTTCTATCCGCGCAGCAAGCGGATCGGCACCGGCGTCACGGTGCGGCCCGACAGCCGTTACGGCGTCAGCAAGGTGTTCGGCGAAGCACTGGGCGCGCTCTACTCCGACAAGCACGGCATCGGCGTGACCTGCCTGCGGATCGGCAATGTCGGACCGATGCCGCTCGACGTGCGGCGCCTGTCCATCTGGATCTCGCCGCGCGATCTGGTGCAACTCTTCCAGATCGGGCTCGACCATCCCGAGCTGCGCTACGAGATATTCTATGGTGCGTCGGACAATGCGGCGGGCTGGTGGGACAATTCGCGGGCGCAGCGGCTCGGCTATCGTCCGCAGGACAAGGCCGAGGATCACCGCGCCCACGCCCAGGCCGAGCAGTCAAAGATCGGACCAGATCCGGTCGGCGATCTGTTCCAGGGCGGCAGTTTTTGCTCGGCAGAGTTCACCAACGACGTGAAGCGCGCCGGCCCCTGAGCGCTATACTCGTCGGCGAATGAGGTGACGATGACACGTTTTCTGACTGTCGGTGCGGCGCAGATGGGCCCCATCCAGCGCAGCCATACCCGCCGCGACGTCGTGGAGCGGCTGATCGCCCATCTGCGCGAGGCCAGGCGCATGGGCTGCGAGCTCGTGGTGTTTCCCGAGCTCACACTCACGACGTTCTTTCCGCGCTGGTGGATGCAGGACCAGGCCGAGGTCGATTCCTTCTTCGAGCAGGAGATGCCGTCGAACGAGACGGCGGCGCTGTTCACCGAGGCGAAGCGGCTCGGGATGGGTTTCTGTCTCGGCTATGCGGAACTGGCCAACGAAGACGAGCGCATCCGGCATTTCAACACCTCGATCCTGGTCGAGCGCGACGGCAGCATCGTGGGCAAGTACCGAAAGGTCCATCTGCCGGGTCATGCCGAGCACGAACCGCAGCGGCCGTTCCAGCATCTCGAGAAGCGCTATTTCGAGGTCGGCAATCTCGGCTTTCCCGTCGTCAAGGCGTTTGGCGGCAACATGGGCATGTGCATCTGCAACGACCGCCGCTGGCCGGAGACCTATCGCGTGATGGGCCTGCAGAACGTCGAGATGGTGCTGCTGGGCTACAATACGCCGCTGCACAACGCCCCGTCGCCCGACCATGACGAGCATTCATGGTTCCATAACCAGCTCTCCATGCAGGCCGGCGCCTACCAGAACGGCACCTGGGTGGTCGGCGTCGCCAAGGGTGGCACCGAGGAGGGCGTGCCGTCGCTGGCCGACAGCATGATCGTGGCGCCCTCGGGCAAGGTCCTCGCGCGGGCGGGCGGCGATGGCGACGAGTTGATCGTCCATCGCTGCGACCTCGACGCCGGCAAGAGCTACAAGACGACGACCTTCAACTTCGCCGTCCACCGCCAGCCCGATCAGTACCGCATGATCGTCGAGCGCAAGGGCGCGATCGACCCGGCGTGACGAGAAGCGAAAGGTCCCTCACTGCGTTCGGGATGACAATTTCTGTTGGGATCGGCGCAGTGCGTCGATGCAAGAAAAGATGTCATCCCGAACGCAGTGAGGGTGTGGATTCAAGTTTGAAGTGCAACGGTTGAGCAGAAAGTACCTCGGCCGGTGTCTTGAACCCAAGGCATTTGCGCGGGGTGTTGTTGTAGGCGGCGATGCAAGCTTGGAGAGCCTTGTCGTCGAGTGTGTTCAGGTTGGTTTTGCGGGGCAGGAAGCGCCGCAGGCGGCCGATGGCATTCTCGACGGCGCCCTTTTGCCAGGGGCTGTAGGGATCACAGAAGAAG